>ERZ779637.609-NODE-609-length-21362-cov-11.947529_pt1 | contig 21362 bp, 17 predicted proteins | sample MGYA00514196_ERZ779637 | MGnify/ENA primary metagenome ERZ779637 (study PRJEB29562, sample SAMEA4376700) | mouse gut metagenome | isolation source: Cecum | study: EMG produced TPA metagenomics assembly of the A DSS colitis mouse model was used to assess the...
TTCATTCCACCCAGAGTCTGCATACTAATTTGCGAAATAATCTTGACACTACCGGCAGCTTTGGCAGTCCCTCCTGGTAGAGCCAGTATAGCCCGCTGGCGCTGCGGTGCAGGGTATTCAGCCGCAGCTGTTTTCCTGTTGGGCAGATATAGGCGTCCTGCTCAATGTCATAGGAAAAAGCATCCCGCTTCAGTTCCACATTGGTACGGTCATGGGCGGCCTGGGGCCGGACGAAGAACGTGATTCCCTGCTCCTCCAGCACCCGGTGGGCCAGGGGAAAGTCATAGGCGGAGTCCGCTGTCGCCGCTTGAACAGGGATAACATTCCGATGGATATGTTCCAGCTGCTCCAGATACGGAACCGAGTCATACACGTCTCCCGGCGTTACAGTCACACCTGTGATGATGCCGCGGTCTGTATCTGTGGTCTGGTGGGAGAGATAATACTGCCCTCTCGACTTGCCGGGGCGCTTCATATGGCCGGCCTCCGGGTCTGTGCGGCTCACTCGTTTGTGGGTCCTGCGTCTGTCCCGTTTGATCTGCTTTGTTCGCTTCTTCCGGCGCTTCCCGGTCCGGCGCTCCAGTTCAGCCAGGCCTTCCTCCTCATAGCGGTCCAGTCGCTCCCAGTAGGCTCCGGGCTCCTCTTGAACCTCCACCAGGTACTCCGATGCCCGGGACGCGTTCGCTTTCACATGGGTGGAGTCCGTCGCCACAAGCTTTCCGCTCACAAGCCCCTTTTCCACGCATTGCCGCACCACTTCCTCAAACAGACGGCGAAACACTTTCCGAAACGTGGGCTTCCGCCGCCGCAGCTGGCTGATTGTGCTGTGATCCGGCACTCGTTCGTCCAGGTCTATCCCTAGATACCAACGAAACGCGTTGCTGTCCGCGCACCGCACCTCGATCTGCCGCTCCGAGGGGATGCCGTACAAAAAGCCCAACAACAGATATTTCACCATCACCACCGGGTCTATGGGCGGTCGGCCGTACCTCCGGCTGTACAGGTGGGCTGTCTCTTCATACACAAATGATAAGTCTACCACTGCTTCCAATTTCCGCAGAAAATGTTCCGCTGGCACCAGCTCCTCTATCGTTACCATGTGATATTTTAACTGCATATCCCTGCCCCCTCCCTGTTCTTATTATACCATATTCCAGGCTCTTGGGGGGGACTTTGTCAACAGCTCCAAGTTGGGCAGAAGTCAAAGCTATCTGTGGAGAAATTAGAAAGCAGGCCGAGAGAGAGTAATGTCCGAGGTGGTGGTAACGCTTTAGGCCCTCGAAAAGGACCCTGTTTTCAGATATTTCCGGTGCTGTGCCGGGAATACCCGTATCTTTTCCCATAATCTATCAAAAACGCGGTTCTAAACCGTTACCAGTTTTCGGGAGTTGAACTCAGTGCGGCCAACCAAGCGGGAATGGGCAAATGCCCATAATTGTTCAATAATTTAATTTTTCCAGATGTTCTTTAGTGATGGCGTGTAATTTTGAACTACACCGCTTGACAGTGCAAAGAATGCCATCTATAATAACGCCATAGGAAACCGCGAGACTTCAGCGGTTTTCACATCACACAAGGGAAGGTGGGTGCCTATTCATAGACGGAACACTGCTATGAGGATGTAGGGAAATGCGTCTTTCGTAAGTTTATTACGGAGGACAACAAGTGGCAAAAAAGAAGCAAACCGACTATGGAACCGGCATCCCGCTCCACGAGGTGGAGGCGTTAGCCAGAGTTCTGCTCCCGGAGATCCGAAAGTTCTTTGAGAGCGAAGAAGGGCAGAGGGAGTTCAAGGAGTGGAAGGAACAGCGGGAGAAACAACTATAATAACAACGGGGAGACATCCAGTCAGGATGCCTCCTCCTCGGCTGTTTATAGGATATTCTCGATAGAAATGATAAATCCGAACCCGTCCCCCACTTGAAGGACAGCGTTCGGATTATCATAACTTGGTCCGAGTGGCGGGATTTGAACCCACGGCCTCATGGACCCGAACCATGCGCGCTACCAACTGCGCTACACCCGGTCAGCCTCTTTATTATAGAGGCTCACGCCGGTTCTGTCAAGTAGAATTATCCAAAACCAACTGAAAATTTCCATTTACCCCAAGCCAAGAATTGTCCTCACGCCTTGAGGGACAGCTCGGCCTTGAAGAGATCGCCGTCCACGCTGAGGCTGAAGGCGCCGCCCATCAAATCCATAAGACTGCGGGCGATATTCAGCCCCAAACCGGAGCCCTCGGTGTGCCGGGAGGTGTCACCGCGGACGAACCGCTCCATGAGCTCATCTGCGGAGATATTCAGCGGGTCCCGGGAGATGTTCTTGATGGACAGATACACCCGTCCGTCCCGGCCGCTCAGATCAATGTAAACCCGTGTGCCCGCCATGGCGTACTTGCACACGTTGCTGAGCAGATTGTCCAGCACCCGCCACAGCAGCCGTCCGTCCGCCAGAGCCATCAAATTGCCCTCATACGTGTTAAGGATGACCTCCAGGCGGCCGGCGGCCAGCTTTTCGTCGTAGTCGCCCACCGCCTGGTGGATGATCTCGTTGACTACGATCGGCTCCAGGGTCACCGCCATGTTGCCCGTTGACGCCTTGCTGGCCTCCACCAGATCCTCCGTCAGCTTCTTCAGCCGGTGGGACTGGCGGTCCAGCACGGACAGATACTCCGACGCGGCAGGGGGGAGGTCCTCCTTCTTCAGCAGGTCCACATAGTTGACAATGCTGGTCAGGGGGGTCTTGATGTCGTGGGAGACGTTGGTAATCAGCTCCGTCTTCAGCCGCTCGCTCTTCATGCGCTGCTCCACCGCCTTGTTCATGCCCACGCCGATGGCGTTCAGGTCCTCCGCGTGGCGCTTCACGTCGGAGAACATCTTCTCCGTGTCCAGCTGGGCCTCCAGATCCCCGGCGGCCAGAGCCGCGCCCATGTCCCGTATCCGCTGCATCTGGAGGCTCAGCAGCGCCGCAGCCGCCACCAAAGCCAGATCTGCGGCCGTCGTGACCAGAAGGAAAAAGAACGCCGCCTCGCTGAAACAGGTAATCAGGGTTAGGATCGACTGAACCCCCAGCACACAGCCCGCGCCCAGGACTGTCCGCCAGGTGAGGGGCAGCGCCTGAACCATGGCCAGCATTCCCCTCCACATGGACCGCCACAGCAGGCGGCACCAGCGCACCGTCCGCCAGCACACCGTGTTGCGCCACCACTTGCCCTTTTTCAGCCGTGTTGCCAGGGTCAGCAGGGTAGCCAGGGCCACCGCCACCGCCGCCAGCACCCCGACGCAGCCAGTAGCCGCCTCCAGAGCCATAGGCATCCCCGGGTGGGCTGCAAACCCCAGCTCCAGCGCCATGGCAAACAGCCCTGCGACGCACAGCAGGTACAGATCCAAGGGGATCCGGTCCTGCCAGTTGAGGGAGATCCCCTCCCGTCCCGCCTTGTGTCCGGCGGCGCACAGGAGGAACACCAGCAGCGCCAGAACCCCTGCGTACAGCAGTACCGTCAGCAGCACAGTGACGCCGAAGGGGAGCGCGCGGAGACTGTTGTAGAGGGAGAACCGCACGGCAAAGTTGCTGCCTGCGGGGAGGCGGCTGGAGAGACTGAGCGCCACGGTGTAGTATCCGCCATCTTCCTTGGAAAACTGCTTGACCGTCTGGCAGAGGGCGTCCTCCTTGGGGGGCTCGGACCAGACGCCAATCAGCGCCCCGGAGGCGGGATCGCCGTCGTAGACCTGAGCGTAGATGCCGCCGGCCCGCTCCAGCTGGGCGTGGTAGTAGTAGGGGGTGTGGTAGCTGTCCGAGGAGTCCAGAACGGCGAAGAGCGCGTCAGAGGCCAGGTTCTCCATGGGCTCCCGGCACAGCAGGTCCTCCCCGAAGGTATCGCTGGCGCCGTAACCGCAGCTGAGCATGGCCACCGCAAAGGTGCCCAAAGCCGCGCCGGCGCATGACAGCGCCAGCAGAAACACAGCCGCGCACTTGGCGGCCAGACTGGTGCGCAAATCCACCTTTGTTTTCATTAAAAGCGCCTCCTTTCGTGCATTGAAGCGGGGCGTGACGGCACGCGTCAGGGCTCCATCTTGTACCCCAGCCCCCACACCACCTTCAGATACCTGGGATTGGAGGGATCAATCTCCAGCTTCTCCCGCAGGTGACGGATATGGACGGCTACCGCGCCCTCGGAGCCGAAGGCGCTTTCGTTCCACACCTGCTCATAGATCTGGGCGGAGGAGTAGACCCGGCCGGGGTGGCTCATGAGCAGGTGAAGGATGTTGTATTCAATGGGGGTGAGGCTGACCGGGTCCCCGTCCACGGTGACGGTCTTGGCCTCGTCGTCCATGACAATGCCGCCGGTGACCAGCTTGCTGGGCTTCTGCTCCATGCCGCCCAGGGTGGTGTACCGGCGCAGCTGGGAGCGCACCCGGGCCACCACCTCAATGGGGTTGAAGGGCTTGGTGATGTAGTCGTCCGCCCCCACATTGAGGCCCAGAACCTTATCCGTGTCCTCGCTCTTTGCGGTGAGAAGGATGATGGGCACGTTGTACTCCTCCCGCAGCTTGGCGGTGGCGGAGATGCCGTCCATCTCCGGCATCATGATGTCCATGAGGATGAGGTGGAGCTGGTGCTCCCTGGCAATCTCCAGAGCCTGGCGGCCGGTGTAGGCCTCAAAGATCGTATAGCCCTCGGAGCTGAGATATATTTTCAGGGCGGAGACAATGTCCCGCTCGTCGTCACAAATCAGTATGTTTGGCATTGGAGTCTATCCCACCTTTCCTCTCGATTGTAGCACAGGGCGCATTAAGAATAAAGAGGGAAAAATATTAAGACAATTTTAAGGGTTCCCTATTGACAGTTGGCCTACATGGTGTTATCTTAAAATAGACGACAATCTGTAGGCAAAGGAGGCGCACAGCATGATTCAGCAGATTTCCGACTCGGAGCTGGAGCTGATGAGGATCGTCTGGGCCAGGGGGGGAACCGCCCTGTACGCCCACATCATGGAGGATCTGGAACAGGCGGGGCGCACGTGGCAGAAGAACACCGTCATCACCCTGCTGTCCCGGCTGGTGGAGAAGGGGCTTCTGCGCACCAGCAAGCTCGGCCGCCGTAACCAGTATATGGCCCTGGCGACGGAGGCGGACTACCAGGCCGCCCAGGCCCAGACCCTGCTCGACAAGCTCTACGAGGGCAGCGCCAAGGGGCTGGTGTCCACGCTGATTGAGCGGGAGCTGCTCTCGGCGGCGGACTATGAGGAGCTGCGCTCGTTCTGGAGGGATGGTGAGACATGAGCGAACTGTTCAAGGGATTTCTCTCCCTGTCCCTGTCCGGCTCCCTGGTCATCGCGGCCCTGCTCCTGTGCAGGCCCCTGTACCGGGACCGGGTCAGCCGGCGGTGGCAGTACTACATCTGGCTGGTGGCGGTGGCCCGGCTGCTGCTGCCCCTCGCGCCGGAGACCAGCCTGATGAACGCGATCTTCCGGCAGGCGGAGGAGCCCCAGGCCTCCTACAGCGGCATTCCCGGGGAATACGCGCCCATGCTGCCGTCGCCGGCCGCCGCGGGGGAGGACCAGAAAAGCCCCGTCCCCGCCCGGGCGGATCCGGCGGCGCTGGTCCGGGCGGCGGCGGAGTGGGCGTGGGTGGTCTGGCTGGCGGCGGCGGCGCTGCTGGCCATCCGGAAGATCACCATCTACCAGAGCTTTGTCAAGTATATCCGGGCCGGCCGGGAGGAGGTGTCGGACGTGGCGCGGCTGGACGCGCTGGCCCGGGCCGGGGAGGAGGCCGACGTGGGGCGGCCGGTGGAGCTGTGCGTCAACAGCCTGATCTCCTCGCCCCTGCTGCTGGGATTTTTCCGGCCCTGCATCGTCCTGCCTGGCGGTGATCTGTCGGAGGAGGACTTCCGGTACACGGTCCGCCACGAGCTGATCCACTGCCGGCGGCGGGATATGCTCTACAAGTGGCTGGTCCAGGCCACGGTGTGCCTCCACTGGTTCAACCCCCTGGTGTGGTGGATGGAGCGGGAAATCAGCCGGGCCTGTGAGCTCTCCTGCGACGAGGCGGCGCTGGAGGGCCTGGACGGGCGGGAGCGGCGGGCCTATGGGGACACCCTGCTGCGGGCCATGGAGGGGGGGACCTACCAGGATTCCCTGGCGTCCCTGCCCCTCCGGGAGAGCGGAAAACGATTGAAAGAGAGGTTGAAAGCGATTATGGAGTACAGGAAAAGAACCCGGTGGATGACCGCCCTGTCCGCTGTGCTGGCGGCGGTGGTGCTGATGGGCGCGGCTGCGGCGGGGGCCTACACGGGCGCCGCCCCCGCCCGGGCGGTGCCCCAGAGCGTGAAAACGGAGGGGAAGGGGGAGCCTTCCTTGTCCTTCCGCTACACGCAGGAGGGCTACAGCCAGCCGCCCTACCTCTTCGAGCTGGGCTGGAACATCAACAAGAAAGCTTGGAAATACTATACTGACAAGGAAATAACCTTGTCGGATGGGACCAGCATGACCGTGTACTGCACCGACGAGTGCGGGACGGACCTGAAGGATGGGGAGACCGTCAGGGCCCTGGCAAAGCTGCTCTCCCGGCTGCGGCAGGAGACCAGGGACACGGAGTTCCCCCTGACCGCGCCCCTGGTGGTCAGCGTGTGGAAGGTGGGGGACGCGGATCCGGCGGAGCTGGCGGCGCGGTACTACCGGGAGGGGGCGCTGCCCCAGTTCGGGGCCGTGTTTGCCCAGCTGACGGAGGACCAGCAGAGGACCCTGCTGACGGAGATCTGCGAGGACGGCAGCAGCGCCTTTCTCTCCACGGCCGTCAACAAGCTGGAGGCGGATAGCCCTCTCATTGGGCAGTACGCGGAGAAGACCTACGATGAAGGGGATATCGCGGCCTTCTCCATCCTGGCAGGCCGCATGAGCCGGAAGGCCCTGGAGGACTGGACAGACCGGGCAGAAACGGACGGACGGACCGCCTTCCGGTCCGTGCTGTATTCCATGACAGATAAGGACCAGGAGCTGGAGGACATGAAGGCGGCGCTGGACCGGGCGCAGGCGGAGGAGTACGCCGCCCACGGCCTGGTAAAGAGGAGCGGGGCGTACTACTATAAGGACCAGCCGGTCCGTATTTTCATGGACCAGCGGCAGGACGATCAGTCCTTCCGCACCCTGGACGTGAACCCCCGGGGCGCGGTGGATGTGGAGGTGGTCCGGGACGGGGATGACCAGATCCTGTCTGTGGGCCTCATGTCCCAAGAGGCGGCGGCGGAGCTGCTGGAGGACTGGGACGACGATGATGATTGGGGCGATTGGGAGGATTGGGACGAACCGGATCCCCTGTCCGCCGATGAGGAGAACGCCTTGCCCGTGGAGATCGACAGCATGAAGGGCGGAGAGATTGTCTGGCTGGGGGAGTACCAGCTCTCCCACGGAGATCGGGTCAGCTATGACCTGTCGGCGGACGCCGGGAGGGGCCTGGAGGTGGGCTTTGCCAAGCCCGGAGATACGTCCCTCAACATCCGCTATTTCTCCGTGTCCAACAGGCGGCAGGGGAGCGAGGACCTGCGGTGCGCCGCCGGCTTTGCGATGGAGGAGGGCGTGGAGCCTGGGCGGTACGCCCTGTATGTCCATGCCACGGACGGGCCTCTGACGGACGTGACCGGAAAGATCGCGGTGACCTCCGGCGGGGAGGGGGTGGTCAGCCTGACCGTGGAGGACCTGCCGGAGGCGGTCCGGGAGGCCATGCGGGGCTGCGGCATTCGGGAGTGGTACGTGATCCCCTATGACGGACGGCAGTATATCTCCTGCAACGGCTTTGCCTGGAGCTTTGGCTATCAGCCGGTGCTGACGGAGGAGGGCTGGCGGGTGAATGTGGTCCGGTTTCAGAAGAAGGACGGCGGCAGGCTCCTGCTGTCAGCGCCCGGGGAGGAGGGGCTGGCGCTCTGCCTGGACGGGGAGCCGGTGGCGTATACGGTTCTGACGTGCGGCCAGTGACCGCCTCCAAACGCCTATAGAATAGCGAGACGCCGGATCGGATGTGTCCGGCGTCTCGCTGCAATTTTCACACGGAGAGAGGTAAAATTTACGCATAGGTCCCAAATCCGGAAATATTTGCTACAATGGCAGATAAGCGGTCCATAGAGAAGCGCGATTGCAGGCGCATATGGGAGGGAGGGCGGCGTATGGCGAGGACCAGGCTGGGCTTTGACATGGGAAGCAGCAGCTTAAAAGTCGCGGTGCTTCACGGGGAAAGCCTCCGGGTGGAGCAGGTGGGGCTGCCGGAGGAGCTGAGGGATGAAAACGGCGCGCTCCGGACACAGGACGTTCCCCCGTTTCTCCGGCAGGTCAGGCGAAAGCTCCGGCTGCCTATGGCCCCGGCGGCGCTGGTCCTTCCCCGCAGCCAGACGGTGTGCAGGCTGGTGGCCATGCCCCCCATGCCGGCGGCGCAGATACAGGCGAGCCTGCCCGGCGAGTTTGCCGGCGTCCTCCAGGGAGGCCCGGACCAGTACCAGTGGGGGTGCTGGGCCTGCACGGCCACGGCGGAGGAGCGGGAGAAGGGGCGGCTGCCGGTGATCGCCGCCGCCATGGCCCGGCAGAAGCTGGAGGCATATCGGGAGATGTTCGCCCGGGCAGGCGTCAGGATCCGGGAGTTTCTGCCCCAGGAGCTGTCCATCCTCCGGCTGACGGCGGGCAGGGGGGAGGAGGCCCTGTGCTTTGTGGATCTGGGCCACCGGCGCACCCGTGTCACCGTGGTGTGCGGGGACCGTCTCCGGGTCACGAAGCGGATCACGCTGGGAGGCCGCCACCTGGACCGGGTGGTGGCGGATGAGCTGGGGGTGGACGCGGGCACAGCGGACGACTATAAGCGGAGCAACCACCAGAACATCCTCTCCGCCCCGTCGGTGCAGGTGCTGTGTGAGCGCATCGCGGCGGAGATCCTCAAGAGCGTCAGCTACTACCACCGCGCCTACCGGCCCGGCCGGCTGCGGGGCGTCTATCTGACGGGCGGCGGCGCGTCTCTGCCGCCGCTGCGGTACGCCATCGCCGCCGCCACAGGTCTGGAGCTGCTGGACCCGGGGACCCTCATACCAGGAGCCGGAGAGATGGCGGCGGCGGCCCTTTTTGCCGTAGGCGCGGCGCTGCCGGGGCTCGGGTAGCATGGCAGCAAAAGAAAACAGCAGCCCCGCAATCGCGCCTTTCCAGCGATTGCGGGGCTACTTTGCGTATTCTGTTGTCAAATTGCTGATCCGCCTTTCTGAAATCGTGCTGTGCCCCCGTGGGCGTGGGATCTCTTTTGCAGTACGCTCTGTCAGTTTACTTGTGAGGAAAGAAACACCTCCGGGATAAAGATATCCATGCTGCATTCGTATGCGGAAAAGGATCTCTGCTGCGGGGGAGACGCTTTTGGGTGATCCGCCGGTACAAGCTCTGTCCTGCTCCGGTGGATCAGACTTCGTTGTACATTGGACCGTACCTCCTTTATTTGTCTGACTAAAATATACTACAGATCGGAGCAAATGTCAAGGGTTTTTGTGCAGTTTTTTCAAAAAAAATTCAAAGACAGAACGTCACTTTGAGCGGTGTTCGTGGTATACTGGAGCAGCAGAAAAAAGGAGGACAGGAGCATGTATGACGAGCTGACAGAAGTGGACATTCGGAAGATGCGGGAGGAGATCGACTACAGGACCCGGGTGCTGCGGCCCAAGCTGATCGAGGATGTGCAGACGGCACGGGCCTTTGGGGATCTCAGCGAGAACTTTGAGTACAAGTGCGCCAAGCAGGAGAAGAACCGGAACGACAGCCGTATCCGCTACCTGGAGCGGATGATCCGCACGGCCCGGGTGATCTCCGACGGCTCGGCGGAGGATGCGGTGGGCCTCTATGACCAGGTGACGGTGTTCAACGAGAAGCTGGAGCGGGAGATGACCTTCCGCATTGTCACCACCGTGCGGGCCGACACCGCTAAGGGGCTGGTCAGCAAGGAGTCCCCGGTGGGGAAGGCCCTGCTGGGCCGCCGGGCCGGGGACCGGGTGCATATCCGGGTCAGCGATGCGCTCCAGTACGACATGGTGGTCCGTTCCATTGAAAAGGGGGAGGACGACGGGAGCGCCTCTATCCGGGCCTACTAGCTCCGGCTGTGAATACAGGCGCTAAGTGGGGAAAGGGGCGGTTTGCCCACTTGCTTTTTGCGGGCTTCCATAGTACAATAGGGGACAGTACCAGCCCTTCGGGGAGGAATGAGGAGGAAAAACGCGATGGAATATCAAGCCATGAGCGCAGCCCAGCTCCAGGCGGAGTATGAGGCTGTCACCAAGCGGTTCGAGGAGCTGAAGGGGAAGAACCTGAAGCTGGACATGTCCCGGGGAAAGCCCGGAAAAGAGCAGCTGGATCTGGTCAGCGACATGCTGACCGTGCTGAAAACGCCGGAGGACTGCGTGGAGGCGGGCTTCGACGTGCGCAACTACGGGGAGCTCACAGGCCTGCCCTGCGCGAAAAAGTACTTTGCGGAGCTGCTGGGCTGCCAGCCGGAGGAGTGCTTCATCGGCGGTAACGCCAGCCTGACCCTGATGTACGACACCATTGCCAAGGCATACACCCACGGTCTGCTCCACAGCGAGAAGCCCTGGAGCAAGCTGGACACGGTGAAATTTCTCTGCCCCTCTCCGGGCTATGACCGCCACTTCAACGTGACCAAGTCCTTTGGCATGGAGCTGATTACCATCCCCATGACCGGGACCGGACCGGACATGGACGCGGTGGAGGAGGCCGTCAAGGACCCGGCGGTGAAGGGCATCTGGTGCGTGCCCAAGTACTCCAACCCCGAGGGGATCATCTACAGCCCCGAGACCATCAGCCGTATCGCCCGCCTGAAGCCGGCGGCGCCGGACTTTGTGGTGATGTGGGATAACGCCTACTGCATCCACGAGTTTGAGGGGGACTACGTGCCCTTCCCGGACATGCTCTCCCTGTGCCGGGAGGCGGGCAATCCGGACATGGTGTTCGAGTACGCCTCTACCTCCAAGGTGACCTTCCCCGGCGCGGGCGTGTCTGTGATGGCCGCCAGCGTGGACAACATCAAGTATATGGTCAGCCTGATGACCTATCAGAGCATCAGCTACGACAAGGTCAACCAGCTGCGCCACGTCCGCTACCTCAAGGACAAGGCCCACACCCTGGAGCTGATGAAGAAGCACGCGGCCATTCTGGGTCCCAAGTTCCGGGCGGTTCTGGACGCGCTGGACCGGGAGATTGCCCCTCTGGGCATCGCCACCTGGAAGCGCCCCACCGGCGGCTACTTCGTCAGCCTGGACACCAACGACGGGCTGGCCAAGCGCACCCTGGCCCTGTGCAAGGAGGCGGGCGTGGTGATGACCAGCGCCGGCGCCACCTACCCCAACGGCGTTGATCCCAGGGACCGCAATATCCGCATCGCCCCCAGTCTGCCTCCGGTGGCGGAGCTGGAGGAGGCCATCGACGTGTTCTGCGTGTGCCTGCGTCTGGCGGCCCTGGAAAAGCAGCTGGGCAAGTAGTTCCTGTCCTACATATATAAATAGAAGCGGTCCTTCAAACGCACAGTATTTGGCGGGCTGAAAATCCCCGGGAGAGGCGTATATACCGCCCTAAATTGTGCGGACAGAACAAAAAGGCCTTTGGTAGGAAATATTATGTTTTAAGCGGAGAGGCGTCGTGTAGGCGGCGTCTCTCCCGTCTTCAACTGGATGCGCTCATAGTTCCTCCTGTAGAGAAAAAAGATTTAGGCTCGTAAGCGGCGGTTGTCCGGACACATCGGCAGAATGGACGAGAAACATATCCGGGGTATCAACCACGCCCTGGTGGTCAGCATCGGCTTGATCGAACCCGTACCCCCGAAGCTGATCCTCTACTTATGCGGCGCTTGTGCTGACGCTTTTCGCGGCACAGGCGCTTTTGCGTTGGGAGGCCGCGCCGGGACAGGCTGAAAAGGAGGTTTGCGTCTACTGCGGCCAACTCCCCAGCATGGAGCATGTGGTCATGCCGAAAGGAGGAGTGGGCCATCCGTATGAGGGAACACATCCATCGAATGGCTACATAAAAGACCCCAAGGACAAACACTAGCTAATCGTTGATCCGGAGGCCGCTGAAATCGTCAAGAAGATTTACGAGCTGTGCCTGTAAGGTATGGCCAAACTTCAAATCGTGATGTATCTGAACGACCACGGCATTCTTCAATCATACCATGGGAAGAGATACATCGAGAAAAATTTTACAGCAAATCCTCAATCAAGTAAAATGGGGACATACCGTTTATTGATTGGAGGAGAATTTTATAATGGACAATCACATTTTGATAAGCGAACAACTCATCTCATTTAAACATCAGCTAGAATCAGAGGAGCGTGAACAGAGCACAATAGAAAAATACATGCGGGAGGTAAGGCTTTTTCGGGCGTGGCTGGCAGGGCATTCGGTAACGGCAGAGATGGTGGTTAATTGGAAAAATCATTTACGGGATGAAGGATACAAACCGGAGACCATTAATTCCAAGCTTTCGTCATTGAATAAGCTTTTCAAGTTCATGGGTTGGCAGGAGTTACGGATAAAGTACCTAAGGCTCCAGAGGAAACTATTTCGTGATACAGAAAGGGAATTGACAAAAGATGAATATATGCGCCTCTCGGACACGGCTAATGCTTTAGGAAAAAAACGCTTAGCTCTACTTATCGAAACCATCTGTGCCACAGGCATTCGTGTGTCAGAGGTGAGATACATAACTGTGGAGGCGATCCGGGCAGGCCACGCAGAGATTGCCTTAAAGGGCAAAATCCGTACCATCCTTCTGCCTGGCAAGCTGTGCCGTAAACTGCAAAAGTATGCCAAAAAGCAAAAAATCACTTCCGGCGAGCTCTTTCTCACCAGAAGCGGCAAAGGCATCTCCCGCCGTCAGATCTGGGCGGAGATGAAAGCGCTATGTAAAAAAGCTAACGTAGCTCCCTCAAAGGTATTCCCCCACAACCTTCGACATCTGTTTGCCAGGACCTTCTACCGAGCCTGCCGGGATGTGGCGAAGCTGGCGGATGTGCTGGGACACTCCAGCATTGAGACCACCCGTATCTACCTCATCTCCACTGGCGTGGAGCATGCCCGGCAGTTAGAGAGATTGGGACTTATTTCTTAACCCCGAATATAGACAAAAGTAATAAGTTGCCTTAAAATGCAGTAAAAGTAGGTCCTCAGTTATGATGAACTTTGAGGACTGTAGGTATCCTATCACAAAAGATAGGGGAATGCAAGCCCATTTTCCTGGTTTTTTGCGTAACAAATCCTGCCGGTCAACAGTATTGGATGATCGGCTTATATTTCTATGCCTTTTCCCAGCCTCGTGCTTTCGGCGCGGGGCCTTTTGCTGTCCGCAAGGTCTCAACAAATGATAGAAGGAGCGAGAAGATAGGGCGGTCTATTACGTCTGTGACAAACCGTGAAAGATTAACTATTAGATGTCAACTAAAATAAAGGATGGTGAGGAAAAGTTAGACGGTTCAAAAAGGGCATAGCAAAGCAGAGGTCCAGGAGGACCCCGGATAGAGATCGAGGGGAATCAAATCACCGGACAATAAGGCTGTCCGGATTTCTCCAGAGCGAAGATAAGTCGCACCAGCTTCTTGGCTGCGTGGGATAAGGCGACGTTGTAATGCTTGCCCTCAGCCCGCTTCTTGGCAAGATAGGCGGCAAAGGTGGGGTCCCAATGGCAAACGTACTTGGCAGCGTTGTAGAGAGCGTAGCGCAAATACCGGGAGCCACGTTTCTCCATATGAGGATAGCAGTTTTTAAGCTGCCCGGACTGGTAGGTAGAGGAGGACATCCCCGCGTAGGCCAGCAGTTTGTCAGGGAAGTCAAAGCGCGAGAAATCACCGACTTCAGCCAGGATCATGGCACCCATACGGCAGCCAATGCCTGGAATGGTGGTAATGGGAGAATGCAGTTCGTCCATGATGGCCTGGATCGCGGTTTCAATCTCTTCAATTTCGGCATCCAGTTCCCGGATGAGGCGGATCGTGTGCTCCAATTCCAGGGACTTGGCAGGCATTCTGGAGCCAATGGAGCATCTGGCGGCATCCCAAGATTTCCACAGCCATATCCTCCCGTAGCGGCCTCTGGAGGCGTCGGTCAGCAAGGCCTTCAACTTGGTCAGGTGCGCAGCGGCAACCTGTTTGGCCCCCGGAAATTCAGACAGCAGCGCATAAACCGACACTATGTGAAGTGTTGGAACCATCTTCGTGGTAGGAGGCAGCAACCAATCCACAGCATCCCTTACAGTGTAGCACAGCCCTTGGAGAGGGGCTCTAATAACTACTACTCTATAATACAAGGAGAAACCTATGCCGCAAACGAGACAGCACATCCATCGAAGCTACAGCCAGCAGAGGCAGCGGCATAGCCCGGCATCGGACGCTGGCGTGCGTCTGACACGGGACGGTATCGAGCGGTTCATGACTGTCTGCCAGGCAGAGGGCCGTGTGGAGGGTACATTGAAATGGTACCGCCGCGGCCTGAATCGCCTCTATGACGATCTCCCAGAGGACAAGACCATCCGTCACGGAACTCTGGAGCATTGGCGGGAGCATCTGGTGAAGGCAGGCTACGCCCCCAGCACCATCAACAGCTATCTGTCGGTGAACAACGCCTACCTGGACTTTGTGGGTCACCGTGAGTATCAGCTGGCCAACCAGTTGAAGCTGGAAACAGAGCTCCAGCCAGAGCTGACCCGGACGGAGTATTTGCGATTATTACAGACGGCCCGTACCCTGGGCCGGGAGAAGGTGTACCTGCTGGTGAAGCTGTTCGGCACCACGGGCCTGACGGTACAGGAACTGGAGAAGGTTACAGTGGAGGCAGTGAAGGACGGCAAGCTGACAGTTACCTTCAGCCGCAATAAGCAGGTGCTGCACATCCCGGAGGGTCTGCAAAAGGAGCTTCTGGACTACGCCAAGCGAAATGGCTATTTCTCCGGTCCAATTTTCCTGACCAAGGATGGCACACCTATGAGCCGTACCTACGTGAGCACCATCATCCGCCAGCTGTGTACAGCGGCGAAGGTGTCTGAGGAGAAGGGGAACCCCCGCTGTCTGAAGCGGATGTACCAGACTACCCGGGCGGGGATCGAGGGCAACATCGCTCTCTTGGCAGAGCAGGCCCACAACCGTCTTCTGGAGCAGGAGCAACTGGAGATCGGCTGGAATGATTAAGGATGACATCATTCTCAGTATTATTATCCCTGTCTACAACGTAGAGCCTTATCTGGAGCAATGCTTGGGGGCCGTTCTCCAATGCAATCTCTCTTGCTGCGAGATCATCCTAGCACTTGGCAATTCATCCGACAGAAGCAATAAAATCTGTCTGGATTATGAGCATATGTTCCCGTTTATCCACACGCTATATCAAAGCGGTACAGGCCTTTCTAATGCTAGAAACTGTGCTATGGATATTGTGCAGGGGGAGTACCTGCTGTTTCTGGACAGTGATGACTATGTAGACAGTGTATGCTTGAATAACTTGATTACCAGTATTCGGGATAAAACACTTTCACCAGATGTTATTGTGACAGATTTTTATCGTCTGGATCAGCGTACAAACTGTTTTTTGCCCATTTTCCAAATTGGTGAGGATACTCCCATACAATATGGTATGGAGTTTCTACCCACTATGCTCCGTAAGCGGCAGTGTTTTTGGAACGTATGGCGCTATATCTACCGTCGCGATTTTTTAGAGAGGCATGGCATCCGATTTATAGAAAACAGTCTCAGTGAAGATGTTGACTTTACGGCGAAAGTATTTCTGGCAGAGCCAGAGATTGTATTCAGTCACAGCCCCTATTACATCTATGTAGTGGGCCGCGGCGGGTCATTAATGGATTGTCCAGATATCAAGCGTCTCTCTGACACTGTGTTTATCCTGCGGCAAGCCATTAAAAAAATGCATACGTCAAGTTTTCCATATGCGCCGCAGATGATTGCCCAATTTCAGTTCGAGTATATCTTAAATTTAGCGCTTACCGTGGAAATTGATCCCGAGGATCGGACAGAAGCATTAGCGCTTTATCAGGATTGGCCGCATGTGCTGTCTGAAAGCATAGACCCTGTGGTACGGTGTGCTGCGCTCCTTTTAAGGATATTAGGCACAAAACCAATAGCATATGGATTGCATGTCATCAAGTGTCCCCGTCGCTGGATCAAAAAGTACATGTTGAGAGGGAAATTTCGAAATGATTATTACCAAGACGCCGTTCCGCATCAGCTTTGCCGGCGGCGGCAGTGATCTTCCTGATTTTTACGAGAGGTATGGCGGCTGTGTACTGAGCACGTCCATTAACCGCTACTGTTATATCTCCATCCATCCGTATTTCGACAGCAGGTACACTCTGCTGAAATACTCTGAAAATGAGCTGGTGGAGGAGCTGCCGCAGATCCGACACAGAATTTTTAACTGCGTGCTCAATGAGATGCAGCTCCATGGCGTGGAAATCACCTCTACGGCGGATGTCCCCGGCGGCACAGGGCTGGGCTCCTCCAGCACCTTCACGGTAGGCCTCCTGCACACCGTCAACTGCTACCGTGGCAAATATCTGTCAAAAGGTACGCTCGCCGCCAAAGCCTGTCAAGTGGAGATCGTGAAGCTGGGCAGCCCCATCGGCAAGCAGGATCAATATGCCGCAGCCTTTGGAGGGCTGAACTTCATTCGTTTCCATCCAGACGGTGCGGTGTCTGTTTCCCCGATTGTCATGCAGCCGGAGACATTCCAGAAGCTACAGGAAAATCTGGTTATGTTCTATACAGGAGATGTGCGCTCTGCTAATTCCATACTTGTGGAACAAAAGAAAAACATTAGTTCGCAGGAGAAGGTAAAGAATCTGCAAAAAATGTGCACTCTGGCGGAGGATATGAAGGCGGCCCTGGAGCACGATGATCTGTCATCCTTCGGACGTCTCCTGCATGACGGCTGGGAATTAAAGCGTACGCTGGCCAGCGGGATCACAAATCCTGCCATTGATGAGGCATATGAGACCGCTATGGAAAACGGAGCGCTGGGCGGTAAATTGCTGGGGGCTGGAGGCGGAGGCTTTTTGCTCTTTTACTGCCCACCGGAACGGCAGGAGCAGCTGCGGGTTGCGCTGAGAATGCGGCCGTTCCCCTTTTCCTTTGAAAAGGATGGCACATCCGTAGTGTACATAGGCGATAAATATTGGGATTGAGAGGTTTGGTTCATGAAAGCGCTTGTTGCCGGCGGAGCCGGATTTATTGGAAGTCACGTGGTGGACGCGTTGCTGGCGGAGGGCCACGACGTTGTCTGTGTGGATAATTTCTTCATCGGAACACGGGAGAACATCCGGCATCTATTATCCAACCCACATTTTAAATTCTATGAAAGAGACTTATCAGATTTTGAGCAAATCATGCCCATCTTCCAGACGGAGCAGGTGGACTATGTGTTTCATCTGGCGGCCAACTCCGATATTCAGGCCAGCGCCGGAGAGCCGCTGGTGGAGTACAAAAACACATACTCCACCACGTTTATTCTCTTGGAGTGTATGCGGCGTGCAGGGGTAAAACGGCTGTTTTTTGCATCCACCTCCGCAGTATACGGGGAGCAGATGGGGGTCCACGTGGGAGAGGAGACGGTACCGCTAAGTCCGATTTCCTACTATGGCGGCGCAAAGCTGGGCTCTGAGGGAATCATCTCCTCCTTTGCCTACATGAACGATATGAGCGTGTTGGTATTCCGGTTCCCTAACGTGATCGGCCCACGACTGACCCATGGAGTGATTTTTGACTTTGTGAAGCGTTTGAAGGCGGATCCCTCTCACCTCAAAGTCCTGGGGGATGGGACCCAGAGCAAGCCTTACCTTTACGTGATGGATTTGGTAGAGGCGATCATGCGGTTTAAGGACGTCTCTCAGGGCGTTACGCTGTACAACGTTGGTGTAGAGACGCAGACCTCCGTGACCCGCATTGCAGAGATTGTTTGCGAGAAAATGGGCCTGACCGGGATTCCTTTTGAGTATACTGGCGGCCGGGGCGGTTGGAAGGGAGATGTGCCAGTGTTTGCCTATAATCTGGACAAAATCCACGCGGCGGGCTGGTATGCGGGGATGACCAGCGATGAGGCGGTGGCGAAGACTGTGGAGATGGTGATCTGATGCAGGCCGTCATTATGGCGGGCGGAAAAGGGACGCGCCTGCGGTTATTGACCAACGATGAGATTCCCAAACCCATGGTCCCGGTGGCCGGCAAACCAATCCTGCACTGGCAAGTGGATTGCCTGCGGGAACAGAATATCACCGACATTATTGTTATTGTCGGGCATCTTGGTGAAAAGATTCAAGAGTACTTCCAGGACGGCAGAGATTTTGGGGTAACCATCCGGTATATTGCGGAGACAATGCCGCTGGGTACGGCGGGAGCGCTCTCTTTACTTCAGCCGATGCTGCGGGAAGAAAATTTCTTCCTGGTATTTGGCGATGTACTCTTCGATATTAGCCTGGAGCGTATGATGCGCTTTCACCAGGACAAGCACTCCGCGGCGACACTCTTTGTACACCCCAATGCTCACCCCTTTGATTCGGATCTCGTGATTCACGATGAGTGTGGACGGATTGTGCGTTTTGATTCCAAGCACAATGTCAGGGACTACTGGTACCAGAATTGCGTCAATGCGGGCTTCTATTTGTTGAATAGCGAGATCTGCCGAAAAGTCCCACCGCAGACGAAAGTGGATCTGGAAAAGGAGCTTCTGACTAAGCTGATTGAGAGCGGAGCGCCGGTTTATGCTTACCAATCCTCAGAATACATCAAGGATGTGGGGACAGTGGAGCGGATCAGGCAGGCGGAAGCAGATCTGGGCAAAGCCTTAATAAGCAAACGCAGTCTGCGCAGAAAACAACGGGCGATTTTCCTGGACAGGGACGGAACGGTCAACAAAAAGAATGGGCTTGTGTACCAAGAGGAGCAGTTCCAGCTTGAGGAAGGAGCAGCAGACGCCATCCGCAGGATCAACCAGTCCGGCTATCTGGCTATTGTGGTAACCAATCAGCCGGTGGTGGCTCGGGGCCTGTGCAGTGTGGAGGACGTAGAGCGGATCCACAGGAAAATGGAGACCTTGCTGGGCAGGGAAGGGGCCTACCTGGATGCGGTGCGGTTCTGCCCGCACCATCCGGACAAGGGATATCCAGAGGAGAATCCTGCCTATAAAATCCTGTGTTGTTGCCGGAAACCCCATATTGGGATGCTGGAGGCGTGTGCGGAGCAATTCAATATTGATCTGCAAAGTTCCTGGATGGTGGGGGACACCACGGTGGATATTCAGACCGGGAAGAATGCGGGGACCCATACGGCGTTGGTACTGACGGGCGATGCCGGGCGGGACGGTAAGTTTAACGTGACACCGGACACGGTCTGCAAGGATCTTTTGCAGGCTGTAGAACAGATATTAGAATGGAGTAAGGAACATGATTGACTATACAGCGGAGATAGCGGCCTATCTGGAGCACGAGATCGCCACAATTCGCAAACTGGATATTGAGCAGATTAACCATGCACTGAACCTGCTCCTTGGCGCATTTGAGAGCGGAAATACAATTTACATATTTGGTAATGGCGGCAGCTCCGCCACAGCGTCGCATTATCAGAATGACTTCAACAAGGGCGTGTCGGAGCACACAGAGAAGAAGTTCAACTTCCTGTGCCTGAACGACAATGTGGCGACAATGATGGCGGTATCCAACGACATAGGCTTTGAGGAAATTTTCCGTTTTCAACTGCAGGGCCATATCAAGCCGGATGATCTGGTGGTAGCAATCTCCGGAAGTGGTAATTCAAAGAATGTCATCAATGCGGTGGAGTACGCGAAGGAGCAGGGGTGCAGGGTAATCGGGCTGACAGGCTTTGATGGCGGAAAGTTAAAGGCGCTGTCGGATGTGTCGCTCCATGCGCCGGTCAACAGCATGCAGATTACAGAAGATATCCACATGATTTTCGATCATCTCATGATGAGCGTGTTCTATAAGTCTTTGGCGGGAATTGAGCATCTAAAAAGGTAAGAGATGAGGGAGAAAAGCCATGCCAAAAGTTTCGGTCATTATGCCGGTATACAACGGCGCCAAACATATCCGGGAGGCAATCGAATCTGTTCTAGCGCAAACCTTCCAGGACTGGGACCTTTGGGTCATCAATGAGTTTGGATCAAACGACGGAAGCGCCGAAATTGTAAACGAGTACGCGCAGACAGATGTGCGGTTTCACTTGATTCAGAATCAGATGCGTCTCGGGTTGGCAGAATCTCTGAATACAGGCTTTAGGCTGGCGCAGGGGATATATTTTGCGCGTTTGGATGCTGACGATATTGCCTGTCCGGAAAGGTTTGCTAAGCAGGTAGCATTGCTGGAGGCCTGCCCAGAAGTGGGAATCTGTGGGACCTGGCAGCACCATTTTGGTCCTCATGAGGACTGGATTCACTGTCCGCCGGTGTCAGCAGACAAATGCCGTGCACGACTGTTATTTAACTGCGATTTATGCCACTCCACACTGATGCTTCGGCGGGAAACCGTGCTGAAACACCAACTGTTTTATGACAACAGCTTTGGCGCGGAGGATTACGAACTCTGGTGTCGAGCTGTCTGGGTAACCGATATTGTCAATATTCCAGAGGTGCTGGGTGAATACCGGGTCGGCGATGGCAATATAACTACTGATAAGGTAGCCATGCTGGATATTGAAAGCGGACAATTGGTAGCAAGAAATTTGGAACAATCACTGGATATCCATTTGACTGAGGACGAGGCGGAGCTATTTCGGGGGTGGAAGAATCCTTTTGACAAATTTTCTTCTACAGAGCGCGAGGCGAAGCTGGCGAAGCTGGAGAGAATACTGCGGCAAATTTATAAACGCAACACAAGTAGACATATTCTTGATAATAAGTGTCTGCTGGAGGTACTGGCAACAAAATGGCACTGGGCAAAGAACAATGCGCCTTGGGACGCACAATATGAAGTAAAGGAGCTCAATCAGATCTTCGAGGAAAACTACCGGCCAAGCTTTAGGCTGCGATATAAAGAGTTCTGTGCGCACAATACGACATTGGGGTCAAAAATCAAAAAGATCTCAGTGGTATGTTTGCGCCCATTAGCCAGGCCGTTTCGTACCCGTTTAGAAGGACTGCTCAATCGTCTGGAAAAGAACATATGCAATTATATAGAGGACAGGACATGGGATCGGTATTTACGATTGTCTGCTGAACTGCAGCAAGCATCCGCTGAGTTGCAAGCGAGACAGTCTGCCATGTTAGAGGCGCTGGAAATATGGATGGAGAATATGGAACAGACATTGATCCAGAGCGTGGACAGCCGAATCTGGCAGGC
>ERZ779637.611-NODE-611-length-21357-cov-15.879495_pt1 | contig 21357 bp, 19 predicted proteins | sample MGYA00514196_ERZ779637 | MGnify/ENA primary metagenome ERZ779637 (study PRJEB29562, sample SAMEA4376700) | mouse gut metagenome | isolation source: Cecum | study: EMG produced TPA metagenomics assembly of the A DSS colitis mouse model was used to assess the...
GATCCTGGAATACGAAGAAAAGTACCGCGAGCTGATAGCCAGAGGACGGGAGGAGAACAAAAAAACAAAGCACAAGTATGCCCGCGATGATGAGAAAAAACTGTTGAACCGGATGGAGAAATATATGGAAAACCATCTGCTGTTCCTGCATGACTTTGAGGTTCCTTTTGATGATAACATGAGTGAAAGGGACTTAAGGAAAGCGAAGAACCGGCAAAAAATAGCAGGAGGGTTCAGAAAAGAAAGCGGGCACGAGATGTATTGTAACATCCTGACCATTATTGAGACACTGAAGCGGAGGAATATGGTACTATTGGAAAACATAAAAAAGCTGTTCATGGGAACACCGGCTATTTTTTAGCCGGTGCAAGAGTCGTTCATTTTAAAGCGAAGGCTGAACTGTTACCTCCTTTTTAACAGTTCACGCAAATACTGAGGTGACATGGGCTAGTAGCCCACATCACCTCAGTTCTTCCCGTAATCTTCCACGCGTTTATGCAGTAACCGGCTATTCGGCCACGCTGTCTGCGGGCGGTACTATAAGTCTTGGCATCAATAATTCTCCGCCTTAATCTCGAAATATGCCTGCGGATGTGCACACACCGGACAGATCTCAGGTGCATCACATCCCACCACGACATGTCCGCAGTTGCGGCACTCCCATACCTTGACTTCACTCTTCTTAAATACTTCCTGCATCTCTACATTCCTAAGAAGCGCCCGGTAGCGTTCCTCATGCTGTTTCTCAATAGCCGCCACCTGACGGAACTTAGCCGCCAGTTCCGGAAAACCTTCCTTCTCCGCAGTCTCCGCGAAGCCTACATACATCTCTGTCCATTCATAATTCTCGCCCGCCGCTGCCGCCGCCAGATTCTCGGCCGTAGTACCGATCCCATAACGTTCTTTGTACCAGAGCTTAGCATGCTCTTTCTCGTTGTCTGCCGTCTCCTGGAAGATTGCTGCAATCTGCTCAAATCCTTCCTTCTTCGCCTTGGATGCGAAGAAAGTATAGTTATTTCTCGCCACCGATTCGCCTGCGATCGCCGCCTCCAAGTTCTTCTCTGTCTGAGTTCCTGCGTATTTACTGTTTCCTGCTGCCTGTGCCATAGTCTCCTCCATTCTATGTGATATCCCACATCTCTTCGTCTACTTGTATCTTTCTGTCCAGAGTCCTCATGATAGATGACCGTATTGCCTTGCATTCTTCATCTACTACGTCCACTGAAAAATACTATTCTCTAAAAGTATCTCCTACCTTTAAATTCCTATACAGATATATTCCCTGTTCATAAGCACAAAAAATCTGCGCTGAAAATATTATAAACTCTTTCTTTCCTGCGGATACACGATTCCCCAGTCTGTCCGCAGACTGTCACATTGGTTCAGGATGGCCATCGTATCCTTCCACGTCAACACCGGTGACTCGACCACGCCTTCCCGGATGCATTGATTTACATGCGCAATCTCATACTGGTACCCTTCATCCTCCACACCCACGATCTTCTGTGGCACCTTTCGTTCAACATTCGTGGTTTCATTCCCGACTGTCACAAGCATCCGCGTCGGTTTCCAGAAATGAGGCACTGTGATATACCCTTCGGTCCCATAGATCCAGGCTGTATCCAACATCCCGGTGCGTATCCCGCTTCCCATCACCGCCAGTTCACCCCCGTCATACTGCGCGATGTAAGCAGCCTGCTCATCTATCTGAAGGTGATGCTCATCCGTATCCATAGATGCTTTCCCGATCAGATACAGCGGGTCTTTCTTCAGGATCATCCGGGAAAAGTGTAGATTATAAACGCCCACATCCAAAAGTCCGCCGCCCGCACGCTTCGGGTCAAAAAGCCTCGACGCCGGATCGACTTCGTTTCGAAAAGCAAAATTTGACTGTACGACCCGTACCTGTCCAATTCCTTTCTCTCCGATCCTGTTCTCTATTTCCTGTATGATCGGGAAAAATTTCGTCCACACGGCCTCCATCAAAAACGTATGATTTCTCCTGGCGCAGTCGATCATTTCCTGAAACTCTTCCGCGTTAATGGCCGCTGGTTTTTCCACCAGAACCCCCTTCCCGGATTCCATTGCCCTCACTGCCAACTCTTTATGCGCCGTGTGCGGTACCGGGATATAGACCACATCGATATCTTTACGCGCTAACAGTTCCTCATAGCCTACGGTCTCCGGAATATGAAATTTCTGTGCCATCTTACGGGCCCGTTCAATGCTTCTGGATGCAACCGCAACGATCTCCATATCCTCTACCTGCTGCGCACCGTTCATCCAGCGGTTCAAGATCTCTCCTGCCCCCAGCAGGCCCCATCTGATTTTCCTTTGTTCCATGATTTTCCTTTTCTGCCCTGCTTTTGTCCGGCTTCTCTTCGTACTGCATATGCTCTTCATACTTGCACCCATGTCAACGATGGAACAGGCATTCTTTGCACACTTCTGCTACTGTATCCGTGCCGTCATTTCCTTCAGCCAGCCCTGCTCTTCCTCGTCCAGATGCGGTGATAAAGCTTCGTACACCCTCTGGTGATAACGATTAAGACATTCCAGTTCTTTCTCCGTCATCAGTTCCGGCAGGATCGCTTCCCTGTCAAAAGGCACCATCGTCAGCGGCTCAAGATACAGGAACTGACCATGATCATTCTTCTCTCCCTTACGGCACAGGACCAGATTCTCCAATCGGATGCCAAAACGACCTTCCAGATACAACCCTGGTTCGTCGGATACGATCATTCCCTCCTCTAGCGGAATACTCTTCGCTCCCGGTGCGACACGCCAGTGGATCCTCTGCGGCCCTTCATGCACCCCAAGAATATAGCCTACGCCGTGGCCGGTTCCATGATTGTAATCCATACCCAACTCCCATAATGGGCCTCTCGCCAGCACATCCAGGTTCTGTCCGCTGACACCTTCCACAAATTTCGCTGCGCCCAATGCCAGGTTTCCTCGCAGTACCGTCGTATAATACCGCTTCTCCTCCTCCGTCAGATCCCCCAGCGCTATGGTACGGGTGATATCCGTAGTGCCTTCCTGATAATGACCACCCACATCCGCCAGACAGAAGCTTTTCGCCTTCATCTCCACATCTGATTCCTGTGTAGGCGCATAATGCACGATCGCACCGTGAGGGCCATAGGCAATGATAGAAGAAAAGCTGGGTTCCAGATACCCTTCCATCTGTGACCGGAGCATCTCCAATTTCCCGGCAGCACCTACTTCCGTGACCGTCTCCCTGTCCACATTTGTCTTCAACCAATGAATAAATCTCGTCACTGCAACGCCGTCCTTTATGTGGGCGGCACGCATATGCCTCATCTCCTCCGGTGTCTTCACTGCCTTCATAAGCACGATCGGGCTTTCCTGATCCAGAATCTCCACATCCTTAGGTACCTTTTGTGTCAGTCGGTAATTCACGGTTCCACTGTCCAGCCATACCTTCGTTCCCGCAGGCATATTGCCCACCGCCTGCCCGATCTCCTCATAGGGCTTTATCGTCACACCTTCCTGCGTCAGCCTTTCCAGTATCTGCACCGGAAATATCTCCTCATGTGCAAACAACGTGATCTGCTCCTTCGTCAAAAGCAGATAAGACAGGAAAACCGGCGTATGCGCAATATCTCCTCCTCGCAGATTAAAAAGCCACGCTATCTCGTCCAGTGCGGTCACCAGCAGCTGATCAGCCTTCTCTTCCTGCATTTTGGCCCGAACTTCCTTGATCTTGTCCTCTCTGCTCTTACCTGCATATTTCACATGCAATTCCCAAACCGGCTTTTTTGAAAGGGGCGGACGATCTGTCCAGATCACATCCACCAGATCCTTACTACCGTCAAAGGAAATCTGCTTCGCGTCAGTCTTATCTCCAATCGTCTCCACAAAACGCTTCGTAACCGTGCGGCCATCGAACCCGATCACTGTTTTCTCGCCCAAATTCTTCTCCAGATATTCTTCTATTTTGGGCACATCCGGCTGTCCGGAACGCATCAACTCAATAGTGCTGCCCTGAAGCTGTCGGGCAGCCTGAAGGAAATATCTGCCGTCCGTCCACAATGCCGCCTTATCCTGCAAAACTACCAGGGTCCCTGCAGACCCGGTAAATCCTGACATATATTCTCTCGCCTTAAAATAGTCACCTACATATTCCGAACTATGAAAATCATCAGTCGGTATGATATAGGCAGAAAAGCTGTTCTCATTCATCAACTCGCGTAATCGGGTTAATTTCTCGTCTATTCTCATCGTTCCCTGTCCTTCTTCGTTATTTCTGCATTCTGTCTGTCACATGTCCGTATCCCGCGCAGCACTGATTTGACTCGCGGCATCAGTATACCGTACACTCTCTAAATCTGAACAAGCTCATATTGATCTGTACCCAGACCAAGCTTCACCGCGTGAGCAATACAGCTCTTCCACTCCGTATCCGGATGTGTCATATGGAAGTGGTCATGTCCCTCTTTATTGCCATGCTTCTTCAGGTTCTCACCCAAAACACTGCTTTCCACCGGTGTCATCTGATTGCACAGATCCGCGCACGCCTGATCCAACGCCACCGGATCGAAAGAAGCAAGCATTCCTACATTGGGAATGATCGGAATATCATTCTCGGAATGACAGTCACAGTTGGGTGATACGTCGCAGATAAGAGATACATGGAAGCATGGACGATCTTTGCATACCGCCAGGCTGTATTCAGCCATCTTACAGTTAAGCACCTTCACGGAATTAGAAAGATCCGCCGTGATCGCATCCTTAGGACACGCTGCCAGACACCGTCCACAGCCGACACACTTCTCATGATCTATATGCGCCTTACCGTTCTCTATGATCGGAGCAGCGTGTGCGCATATTCTGTCACATGCGCCACAACCTATGCAGACAGACGGATCCACGCTCGGTTTACCTTCATAATGCTGCTCCATTTTACCTGCTCTCGAACCACATCCCATTCCGATATTCTTCAACGTTCCACCAAATCCGGCTGCTTCATGTCCCTTAAAATGTGTCAGCGAGATAAACACATCCGCATCCATGACTGCCTGCCCGATCTTCGCCTCTTTCACATACTCACCGTCAATCGGAACCAATGCCTCATCAGTTCCCTTCAGGCCATCTCCAATGATCACATGACATCCCGTCTGATAAGGAGAGAATCCATTAATGTATGCCGTCTCCAAATGGTCAAGGGCATTCTTCCTGCTGCCTACATACAGCGTATTGCAATCCGTCAGGAATGGTTTGCCTCCCAGTTCCTTCACATAATCAGCCACTACTCTGGCATAGTTAGGCCGCAGGAACGCCAGGTTGCCATACTCCCCAAAATGAATCTTGATTGCCGCATACTTGTCGGTGAAATCAATCTTCTCAAACCCGGCTGTCTTCATCAAACGATGCAGCTTCTGCAGAAGGTTCTCATGCGCTGTCGCCTTGAATGTTGTAAAATATACATTTGCTTTCTCCATAGTAATAACCATACCTTTCTCAGCCTGCGGCATTTGCTGCCACAAAGCACAAATTTACCTGTGAAAAATTAATTTTCACAGTACACTACCTCCGTTTACTCATTATGATCTGAACATTTTCTTATCACAATGTAAAAATTTTATCATATCTAAGCCTTTACTGCTAGCCGTCATTTCAAAAATTTCAACAATTTTGGCTCAATTCATCGTTTCCATAGTTTTTGGCTTGCCAAACATACGTTTGCGTGTTATGCTTTGTATAATTGCTGTCATTGCATGATCCGGTAATGGACTGACAGCGCTGCCGTATGTGGCCTGACGCTGAAATATTCTTTCATATAGTTAACGACATTAAAAATTTCGTTTTCGGTCCTGCAAAAGCTCCCGTATATGGCTTTGGCAGGAACCGGAAGCAGAAATTTGTTATGTCGTTTACTATAATTCCGTGCAGGGAGTATTATCATGAAACAACGCACCTACCTATGTATCGATCTGAAATCCTTCTACGCTTCCGTGGAATGTGTGTCCAGAGGTCTGGATCCCATGACTGAAAATCTGGTGGTAGCCGATCCTGAACGCACCGAGAAGACGATCTGCCTTGCCATCACACCTGCCATGAAGGCACTTGGCATCAAGAATCGCTGCCGCCTTTTTGAGATTCCGAAGCATGTAAAGTATATCGTTGCCCCGCCCCGTATGCAGAAATATATCGATACCGCCGCCGATATTTACAGTATCTATCTGAACTATATTTCCAAAGAAGACATCCATGTGTACTCCATCGACGAAGCTTTCATGGATGTGACTGACTATCTGGAACTGTACCACATCTCTGCCCGCGAATTGGGGCTGCGAATCATGGCAGATATCTTCCGTATCACCAAGATTCGTGCCACCTGTGGCGTCGGCACGAACCTTTATCTGGCCAAGGTAGCTTTGGATATCACTGCTAAGCACGCAGAAGATTTTATCGGCGAACTGGACGAAAGCAGCTACCAGACACTGTTGTGGAACCATCGGCCTCTCACCGATTTCTGGCGGATCGGCTCCGGCACTGCAAGACGGCTGGAACCCTACGGCATCCGCACTATGAGAGATCTCGCACAGGCCGACGAAGACTTCCTTTATCGGCTTTTCGGCATTGACGCCGAGCTCCTGATCGACCACGCCTGGGGCCGTGAACCCGTTACCATGGCTGATATCAAATCCTACAGATCGCACACCAACTGTCTGAGCAGCGGGCAGGTACTGGGCAGTGACTATTCTTACGAAAAAGGATTGCTCGTTGCCAAAGAAATGATGGATCTGCTCTGCCTGGATCTGGTAGAAAAGAATCTGGTCACCGGCTCCATCACTCTTCACGTAGGCTATGCCAACCGGCTCAATGTTCCTTCCGCCCACGGTACTGCCGCTGCTGACGTGGAGACCAACTCCGATCTTCTACTCATACCCGTAGTGACAGATCTTTACCGGCAGATCGTTGATCCGGCTTACCCGGTCCATCGCATCAATATCACCTGCAACAATGTGATGCCGGAGGAATACCACCAATATAATTTCTTCATTGACAGCGCACAGTTAGAGCGCAGCCGCAAGATACAGCAGGCTGTCATCAGCATCAAGAACAAGTTCGGCAAGGACGCCATCTTAAAGGGCATGAACCTGGAAGAAGGCGCCACCACCAAAGAACGGAATCATCAGATCGGAGGGCACAAAAGTGGCGAGTAAACCCAAACACAAAATGCCAATAGAAGACAGAGCCAAGCAATTTATGCCCTTCGCAGCCTTAAAGGGTCTGCCGGACGCACTGGCTGCCCGTGAGAAGATCACCGTGCCAAGAATAGAATTATCTGAGGAGATGGCAGAAGAGCTAGACCGCAAAATGCACTGCCTGATCAAAGGCCAGATCGCCTCCGTCGTTTATTTCAATAAAGACGAATACATTAAAGTAACCGGCATGGTCGCCCGAATTGACGAAACCAGCCGGTTGCTTCAGATTGTAAATACTAAAATTGCATTCGATGATATACTGGATATCACATAAGATCAGAAAACCTTAAGATACTCATCGTATTCCTCATACGTAACGGTTACCCATCCTTCTTCATAGTTGAATCCGATTTCCATTCCCTTAGGAGTATAGAAAACAATAATATTTGAAGAGTTAAAGTGATCCGTGATCTCCTGATCAGTCATACCTGTAAGATAGATGATCTCACCATTTTGCACATCGCTCTTCTTTCTGAACTCCACGGAAAAGTCATCGTCGATACTCAGCATGTTCTCATTCTCCAAAATGACACCGTTCTCCATATCGATATTGATACTGTACAGAAATGCTTCATTATAATAATCGGTATATATATACTCCGCAAAAGCGATACTCATCTTCTCTTCATCCATATAGGTGACATATCCGGAAGAAAGCGCAGAAAAATACCCATTATACTCATCCATATAATCCGCATATTCTTCTTCGAAATAATCTTTAAACAGATCGATCTCCTCTGCTATCACACTATTCAAATGCTTCAGATTCGGTACCTTGTCGCCTTTGATCACCGGATAGGACACCATGATCTCCACATTATCATTATCGGTGTCATATTCATAATGCTCAAATTCTACGGAATAAGAAAGATCCGTCTTGATATCGTCGTGCAGCGTATAATACTGATCATTGTCATAATCATAATCATTATAACCATCGTTAAAGTAATCGTCATTAAAGTAATCATCGTTAAAATAATCGTCGTTAAAGTAATCGTCATTAAAGTAATCATCGTTAAAGTAATCGTCGTTAAAGTAATCATCGTAATCGTATTCATCATAATTAAAATAACCATCATGATCGTATTCATCATCAAAGCGATCACGATCATACGAGTCTATCTCTTCTTCACTGCTCTTCTGCCGTTTCTCCTGCCTGTCATCATTAAACTCATGCTCTTCAAAACCATTATGAGACTTTTCCCATCTTTCGGCGTACAGTGATACCACTCTATAAGTCAGGGCAAAAACAGCGATCAGAAACAGGATCACGATAACCGCAGCGATCCCAATGATCAATGGAATGTTATTATTCTTGGCCGGCCGTGCCAAGGGGCTGTACTGCGTATTTCGATAAGGATCATCATAATAGGAGTTATTGCCATAACAATTGCTATTATAAGAGTCGCTATGATAGGGAGCATTCTGATAATTCTGCTGCCCATTCAGATCATTTGCATCCTGTGCCTGCTCCACATCCTGCAAATCTATAGTCTGCCCTGCTGCAGTGTCCGCCATAGAACAGACTCCTGAATCTTCTCTGGACGATGATTCCTCGGAAAGCATATCTATTTCTTCCCTGTTACTGTTATTACGATCCTCAAACTCTTCCGGTCGGCTCATTTATTTTCCCCTTTGCCTTTCGATTACATCCGCTATTTTACTTATCTTTCCCGCCAAACGTCACTTCACTGTAATACTGTAAAATACATTCCCGCATCAATGACAACGCGGCTGAGACCGTATTATCCCTGATCTTGGCACGATCACCGCTGAAAAGACATTTCTTGACCGTATACCTTCCACATACATAACACCCGATATACACCAAGCCAACTGGCTTCTCTTCCGTACCGCCGTCAGGTCCGGCAATGCCGGTAACACTGACCACTACATCCGCCTTAGACACTGTAGCTGCGCCCTTCGCCATGTCTCTGGCAACCGTCTCACTGACTGCCCCATGCTTGGCCAGTGTATTCTTCTTGACTCCCAACAGTCTTCGCTTGGCCTTATTGGAATATGTGATATACCCGGATTTGAAGACCTCAGACACACCCGGTACATTGATCAACCTGGCCGCTACAAGTCCGCCTGTGCAGGATTCTACCGTGCTCACTGTCAGTCCATTGGCCAGCAGAAGATCCACCACCGCTTTCTCCAGTGTCACATCATCTTCCGTTGTATAGATATTATTACCAAAACGCCCTTTTAATTCCTTGACCATGGGTTTTACCAGCTTTCTGGCCGCCTTCTCATCCTCGGCCCGGGCTGTCACCCGCAGATGCACCTCTCCGGTCTTAGCATAGGTGGCTAATGTCGGATTGCTCTGCTCTCTGATCAGATCCGCCACCATGGTCTCTGCCTTGCTCTCTCCCACTCCGCAGATCTTCACTGTCTGTGAATAGATCACACAGGACTGCAGACTGCTTAAATATGGCATGATCGACGTCTCAAACATAGGAATCATCTCATTCGGCGGTCCAGGCATCAGTATCACATGTTTGCCGTTTTCCGCCATGATGATGCCCGGCGCCGTGCCGTTGGGATTAGCCACCACGATACAGCCCTCCGGCACCATGGCCTGCTTCCAGTTATTATCTGTGATCTCCAGCCCTCTTTTTTCAAAAAAGTTCTGGATAGCTGCCTTACTCTCCTCATGAAGGTATAACGTCTTGTTCATTACCCTGGCCGCCACTTCCTTCGTCAGGTCATCCTGGGTCGGCCCAAGTCCTCCTGACAAGAGCAGGATATCGGCCCTGCCAAGAGCCGTCTTTATCGTCTCGTACAGCCTGTCCTCATTGTCACCCACCACATCCTGATAGTAACAGGAAAGGCCAAGCCCCGCACATTTCTCGGACAGGAAAGCCGCGTTGGTATTCACGATATTGCCCAATAGAATCTCTGTTCCCACTGAAATCAGTTCTACGATCATATGCTCATCCTTCTATGTTCTCTCTACGTTTACTTCGTATCCTTCATAACGTCCTTGTTCTTCACCAGATAATCCACCAATGACACCACCGTCAGGATCACGGCTACCCAGGTTACGATCATAGTCAAAAGCTGCAGTTCCTCCAAATCCGCAATCATCAGGCAGATCATAATTATCTGAAATGTCGTCTTGAACTTTCCCCAGTAACTTGCCGCTATCACTACACCATTGTCCGAAGCCACCAGCCTGAAACCGCTGATGATAAACTCTCTGGCGATGATGACGATGACCATCCAGGCCGGGATCCTTTCAAGCGCTACAAGACAGATCAACGCAGAACATACCAGCAGTTTATCAGCCAGCGGATCCATAAACTTGCCAAAGTTCGTCACCAGATTGTATTTGCGGGCGATCTTGCCGTCCAACAGGTCTGTCAGACTTGCAACAATAAAAATAGCAAGTGCTATCCACTTATCTACAGATGTTATGTCAACTAAAAGGAACACCACAAAAAAAGGGATCAAGATCACACGAAACATTGTCAATTTATTCGGTAAATTCATCTTCTACTAACACTCCCATCAAATCATATTCATAGACGCCATTAACTTTCACTTTGACAAAGTCACCGGTCAGCAGCTCCCGTCCCGTATTCACGAACAACAGCCCATCCACTCCTGGGGCGTCTTTGTATGTCCGCGCCACATAAGCGTTCTCATCGACAACTTTGCCCTCTATCACTGCTGTGACCACTTTGCCGACCATATCCTGTGCCGCTGCAAAAGCGATCTCCTGCTGCAGTTCCATCAATTCTGCAAACCGCTGCTGTTTGACTTCTTCTTCAATCTGGTCTTCCATCAGCGCCGCCGGCGTATCTTCCTCCTGAGAATAGGGGAACACTCCAAGTCTGTCAAACTCCATGCGATCGATAAAATCAAGCAGTTGTTCGTGATCCTCCTGTGTCTCACCCGGAAAACCCGTGATCAGCGTAGTCCGCAGACAGATATCCGGAATCTCCTGACGCAGCCTGCCGATCGTCTGCTCCAGTTGCTCCCTGTCCGTCCTACGTCCCATCCTGCGCAGTATCCTGTCAGACGCATGTTGAATGGGCAGGTCCAGATAATGACAGATTTTCTTCTCCTGCCGTATCGTCTCGATCAGTGCTCCATCAATCTCCTCCGGATAACAGTACAGGATCCGTATCCAATATAATCCGCTGATCTCGCATAACCTATGCAGCAATTCCGACAGAGACTTATGTCCGTACAGATCCACCCCGTACAGTGTCGTCTCCTGGGCTACCAGAATCAATTCCCTGACTCCTTGCTCAGCCAGCTTCTCCGCCTCCTGCACCAGATCCTCCATCGGTACGCTGCGGTAATTCCCCCGCACCTTGGGAATGATACAGTAGGTGCAGTGCTTATCGCACCCCTCCGCGATCTTCAGATAAGCATAATGGCCGCCGGTAGTGACCACACGGTCCACACCGGTCAAGGGTTTCTCATCCAGGCTTTTATAACGATTGGTCCTAATACCCTGCCCCACTTCCTCCAGGGTCTTCGCGATCTCATCAATCGCCATCGTCCCCAAGATAGCATCCACCTCCGGAATCTCTGCCTGAATCTCCTCTTTGTATCGCTGAGCAAGACATCCTGTAACAATCAGACTTTCGATAGCGCCGCTTTTCTTAAGCTCTGCCATCTCAAGAATCGTATTGATGCTCTCTTCCTTAGCATCGTTGATGAAGCAACATGTGTTGATCACCACAACGTCCGCCTCACGCTCATCGTCGGTAAATTCATAACTGCTTTTTGCAAGCAGCCCCAGCATCATCTCGGAATCTACCAGATTCTTGTCACATCCGAGAGACACGAACAATATCTTCTTTTTCATTATTATGCTTCTTCTTCCGTTTCCTCGTCCTGCTCGTCTTGCTCTTCCTCACCCAGAATCTTGATCTTACCCTGGTTCAACTCTTCCACAGCCACGGAAAGCGCCTTCTTACCTCTGCCGTCCACCAGTTCCTCATCGCCGGCAATGATCTGTCTCGCTCTCTTGGATGTCGCCATTACGATCGAATATCTGCTGTTTACTACCGGATCCTCTCCTTCCTCAACTCCACTGTTTACTACGTTGATCAAATCTGCATAAGATGGGTGTAACATCACATTTCTCCTTCCAGTTCTTTTCTAATATTATCGATAAATTCTATATTTCTATGCGCTGCATTATGGGCTGCCATGATGATCCTGTGTACCTCATCAACACACTTCTCCAAATTATCGTTCACCACGATATATTCATATTTCTCGATGCCCATCGCCTCCTTGGCGGCACGCTGCATACGCTTCTCGATCACTTCCGCACTCTCTGTCCCCCGGCTTTCCAGCCTGTATCTGAGTTCCTCGGCATCGGGTGTCATCACGAAAAGCGTCAGTGCATCCGGATACTGCTGCTTCACCTTATGTGCTCCCTGAATCTCAATCTCCAGGATCACATCCCGGCCGTCCTCCAGCTGTTCCTCCACATATTCCCGCGGTGTCCCATAATAATTATCACAATAGCAGGCATACTCGATCAAGCCGTTCTCGGCGATCTTACTCTCAAATTCCTCTTTTTTCAGGAAAAAATATTCACGGCCGTCCACTTCTCCCGGCCTGGGTTCTCTGGTAGTTGCAGAAATAGACAATGCATACCCATCATATTTCTCCACCAGCTTCTTGACCAGGGTTCCCTTCCCCGCTCCGGAAAACCCGGATATAATGATCAAAATACCCTTACGCTTCATCTGACTCTCCGCCTTCCATCTGTGCTCTGCCGGAAATGGTCTCCGGAAGTAAAGCCGACAACACGATCTGGTTGTTTTCCATCACCAGCACTGCCTTCGTTTTACGCCCTTGTGTAGCGTCTATCGCTGTTCCTGTCTCTTTTGCCTTCTGTACCATGCGCTTGATCGGCGCAGAATCCGGGCTGACGATCGCAATGATCTTTCCCGTATTCACCACATTGCCAAATCCTACATGAATCAGCCTTCCCATATTTGATGCCCCTCTTTCTCGCTGCATCCTGTTCCTGCCTGTATTCATGCCGCCCGCTTTGGTTCTTTCTCCGAAACCGACAGGCAGACATGCCGTTTACTCAATGTTCTGGATCTGCTCGCGTACTTTCTCGATCTCCGTCTTTAATTCAATGGCGTGATTTGATATCTCCAAGTCGCTGGTCTTGGATAAAATCGTGTTCGCCTCCCGATTCATCTCCTGAGCGATGAAGTCTAACTTACGTCCGATACTGCCGCCCTGCAGAAGATTCTCCTTCGTCGTCTCGATATGACTGCGCAGACGCACCAACTCCTCGTCTACGCATACCTTATCCGCAAAGATCGTGACCTCCATGAGCAGACGGCTTTCGTCCACATTCGCATCTTCCAGAAGATCCCTGACCTTATCCCGAAGCTTATGCTTATACTCCGCAATGATCAGCGGTGACCGCTCTGTGATGTAATCCACATGCGTTAACATGCCATCCAGTTTGCCGATCAAGTCATTCTTCAGGTTCTCGCCTTCTTTGACTCTGGTCTCCACAAATCCCTCTGCTGCACCCTTGACCGCCTCCTCCAGAAGCTGCCATAATTCCTCTTCGTCAATCGTCTGTTCTTCCATGCTCAGCACTTCCGGATACCGGGACAAGACAGACACACGGATGTCATTCTCCAGAGCAAAATCCTCCGCCATTTTATTTAAGTACATCATATACTCCGAGGCCAGTTCCCTGTTGTATTTCACGCACACATTAGACTCCGTCAGATCTTCATAATTAATGAAAAGATCCACCTTCCCGCGCTGGATGTAATTCTTAAGTTCGCCTCGTATCGCCGCCTCGAAGAAATTCAACTTCTTCGGCATCTTGATGCTCACATCCAGATATCTGTGATTGACGGACTTCATCTCTACGCTGATCCTGCGTTCCCCTCTGGCGATCTCACATCTGCCGAAACCGGTCATACTCTTTATCATAGTCGTGTACTTGCCTTTCCTCTGTTCTGCGAGCACAATAGTCCTGCAGCCTCTCCGGCCTGCCGTCATGTCTCCCCTGACGGCGCCATCCGTTCCGGCACCGCTGCAATTTGCCTGTGCGTACAGATTTTATTATAGAATAATTACCCGTAGTAGTCAAGAAAGTTGAAAATTCCCTTTACTTATTATAAAATAAAAAAAACAAATTTGCTTCACAGTCTCGTAAATCTAATCGATCATCTGCACCATAATTATATCATATATATTTTAACAATCAATACATCGAGTAAAGTTTAACTTTATTTCGTTTATTTGACCAGATAAAAGGAGGACCATCATGGCTTTTGACGGCATCACTATTGCAAATATCGTTTCAGAACTGCGGCAGACTCTTTCCGGCGGCCGTATCTACAAGATCGCCCAGCCCGAAAGTGATGAACTACTGCTGACTATTAAGAACAATGGCTCCCAGTACAGGCTTCTCCTGTCTGCGGACGCCTCTCTGCCCCTGGTCTATCTGACTCAGACTAACAAGCCAAGTCCCTTGACCGCTCCGGGGTTCTGTATGCTGCTGCGTAAACATCTGCAGAATGCACGTATTTTAACGATTGCCCAGCCCGGGCTTGAACGGATCATCCATCTGGAATTGGAGCACCTGAATGAATTAGGTGACCTGTGTCGTAAGAAACTGATCATCGAAGTGATGGGCAAACACAGCAATATCATCTTCTGTGATGACAAGAACATGATCATCGACAGCATCAAGCATATCTCCGGTATGGTCAGCTCCGTCCGTGAAGTGCTGCCCGGAAGGGATTATTTCATCCCCCAGACACAGAATAAGTGGAATCCGCTCCGCTTCTGCCCCCAGTACGAAGAAATCACTGACAGCATTGCCGGCTCTTCTCCTACCACAGTAGAAGCTGACCGGTCTCTTCTGACTTATGTAAACTTTTGTGAACATATGCGCACACAGCCCATGGCGGTCTATAAGGCTCTTTATACATCTTATACCGGTCTCTCCCCCATTATGGCCCAAGAGATATGCTACCGCAGCGGTATCGACGCCGATCTGCCCGCCAATGTTCTGGAAGAGACCGTTCTGCACAGACTGTATGATACGTTTGCCGGCATGTTACAGCAAGTTATAACAGGTATTTTTACCCCATCCATTTTCTATGAAGGACTGGTGCCCATAGAATTTGCCTCACTGCCGCTGACGCTTTATGCAGACAAGACAGTCAAAACCTACTCTTCCATCAGCGCCGTTCTGGAACAGTATTATGCGGAACGCAGCATGATAACACGCATCCGTCAGAAATCCGTAGACCTGCGCAAGATCGTACAGACCGCTCTGGAACGCAATGTCAAGAAATACGACCTGCAGATAAAGCAGATGCAGGATACGGAGAAAAAGGACAAGTATAAGATATATGGAGAGCTGATCAACACATATGGATATAACATAACGCCTGAGTCTAAATCAATGGAAGCCTTAAACTACTATACCAACGAAATGATAACGATTCCTCTGGATCCCACTCTCACTCCGCAGGAGAATGCACAGAAATATTTCGAGAAATACGGGAAGCTGAAGCGTACCTATGAAGCGCTCTCAGAATTGACCGTACAGGTCAAACAAGAGATCGAACATCTGGAATCCATTCTGGCTGCTCTAGATATCGCCATGCAGGAAGAAGATCTGGTACAGATCAAAGAAGAGCTGATCGAAAGCGGTTACATCCGCCGGAAAGGCAGCACAAAAAAGGCCAAAGTTACCAGCAGGCCTTTCCACTATATTAGCAGTGACGGTTTTCATATGTATGTGGGCAAGAATAATTTCCAGAACGACGAACTGACTTTCAAATTCGCCACCGGCAACGACTGGTGGTTCCACGCCAAGAAGAAAGCCGGATCCCACGTAATCGTCAAGACAGAAGGCCAGGAACTTCCAGACCGCACCTTCGAGGAGGCTGCCAGACTGGCCGCCTACTATTCTAAGGGGCGCGATCAGGCTAAAGTGGAAATTGATTATATCCAGAAGAAGCACGTCAAGAAACCTGCCGGCTCCAAACCCGGATTCGTGGTATACTATACCAACTACTCGATGGCTATTGATTCGGACATCTCTTCAATCCGACACGTCGATAAATAACAGGTAGTACGACCGTAAGGTCATCTGTATCAGACTGCAGGAAATCAAAGACCCCGCTGCAAGCAACGGGGTATCAAACTTGCAGCGCTGCAGAGCAGCGGGGTATTTGACCCTCGCGGCAGTCGCCAAATGTCTGCAAGCAGCCACTTGGCTCGTTGCTCGCGGGAATAAAATACTGAACATAAAATACAAAACATACAAGACCCCGCAAGGATCCGTCCGATACGTTCAGGACCTTTGCGGGGTTTGTACCTTCAGTTAATTTCCTAAATCGTGCTGGACGTAAACAGTGATCTCACATGCGCGATCTCTTCCTGGGTCGCCTTCGCAGCCGGCACATAATAAGATTTCTCGCGTGCGATCTGATACAGTTCTTCCTGCGACTGCTCGCATGCATTACGGAACTGCTTCAATGTCTGTTTCAGCTCCTTGTTCTCCGTCTGGGCGATCATCTCCCCAAAACGTACCAGTTCTCCGTTAATTCCGGTCAGCGTATCCGCTACCATTGTCTTCTCTTCCATTTGCATAATAAGGTCTCCTTTATCCATTTATACAACATTCTATTAACTGCTACACTTATCAACTTCCATATCCTTTTGTCCTGTTGCGACTCTTAGCCGAATGTCTCCCGATTTACAGAGAATCATCTACACCGGCCTTCTGCTCATCGCAAATATTCCATCAGCTGCTGCTTATTCTGCATTGCGGATTGTGCACCTTTTTCAAAGAACTGTTTCACCTTCGTGTCGGATGCGCATTCCGCATACTCCTTCATCTTGCAGTGCGTTACGTCATAGCCGCCCATAAGATGACGAAGATTCTGTAAATCTAACTCTGATAAATTTGCCATATGATTATACCTCCTGAAATTAAAAATGATTGTCCCAAACAGTATTTGTATTTGGACAATCATTTATTCTTGCTATTTCTATATTTATTTACTTTTCACATTTACTTTTCACATTTACTTTTCATATTTACTTTTCAAAATCTCTCGATTGCTCGAACTCATTCTGGCTTTTATCCAATATCAAAGCAGAAAGATTTCAAACATCCGCTATTTTAACAGGCGCATCTTCTTCGCCACATGCACAAGCATAGCCCCCTTCGGGAATGCCCGCAGTTCCTGTTCATTCACACCGCCGATAAAGAGGATCATCACAAAATAGACACAGGCCCCCAGTCCAATAGCGATCAAAAGTACGACCCGGCTCACCGGCAATACGAGATACAGCCCGTGATAGACGCCAAACGCAACGGCTCCCATCACCACTGATGAGACCAACGGCTTGATAAAAGTCTTCATGATCTCCTGCTTATATTTCAGATGTTTTCTTACAGAAATCTGGTTCAGGATACATACCACCAACGAATAGATGATATTGGCACACACCAGCGCATACAGATTCAGATCCGTATATAACAGCAACCCGATCAAGGCACCCACTTGAACCACCAGGGCTATCGCCGCATGGATCACCGGTGTGTTCACCTTACCGATCCCCTGTAAGACCGCATTCGTCAACGTGGACAACCCATACAGGACCACGGAGACCGCTAATGCCGCCAATAGTCCTGAAGCCCTCTCCAGCGAATCTTTCTGCGGAAAAATAAACTGCATCACCGGCTGTGCCAGAAGGCCGAGTCCCATAGCCGCCGGTATGGATACCATCATCGTCATACGTATAGCCTTTGATACCTGCTTCCTTGTCTTCTTATATTCTTTTCTGATAAAAGTAGTAGAAACCCCTGGTATCGTCGCCGAAGACATCGCCGAAGCGATGGCGATCGGAATATTGACCACTGAAACCGCCTGTGTAGCAAAAATCCCATAATCAATAGCAACCGTTACGTAATCCACATCTCTGAAATCCATCAAGATCCACTTGTAAATCTTCATATTGACTACCGTAGAACAATTGTAGATAAAGGTACTCAGGATAAACGGCGTGACTACCGTAAAAATGGTCCTGATGATCTCACCGTAACTCTCCGTATGCTTCGTCCGGTCATACCGCACTCTTCTGTCGATCATCTTACGGTTCAGCATGTACATACCGAACATAAGCAAAAGCGCCGTCAAAACACCCGCACCGGTTCCCAACGCGCTGCCCGCAGAACCGTAGATTGCCTGCGTGGTCTGCCCCTCTCCTGCCACCGTCTTCATCAACAGCCAGGCCGCCAGAATACTGACAACCGCGTTCAGGATCTGCTCCAGGATCTGAGACAGAGAGGTATGCATCATCGATCCGTGTGCCTGGAAATATCCTCGGAACACTCCCAGAAATCCAGAGAAAAAAATCGTCGGTGCAAATACCCGAAGCGCCACCACCGAATTTTCTCCCACCAGCCAGGGCGCCGCAGCAAAGGTAATGACCGCCGCCGCCCCACCCACGATCAATACATAAAGAAGAGAACACCGAAAGACCCGCTGTGCATTCCCATATTCTTTGAAGGCCATTTTCTGGGCGATCACCTTAGAGATTGCCGAAGGGATACTGTAGGAAGAGATCAACAGAATGATCGTATAGATATTGTACGCCTCGCTGTAGTAGCCGTTTCCCTCCAGACCGATGATACTCAGAAGCGGACTGCGGTAGATCAGGCTGATCACCTTGACGATCATACCCGCTGCTGCCAGAATTCCCGCCTGCAGCACAAAATTATTCTGTTTCTTTTGTCCGCCCATGCGCACCTCCGAGTTACTGCTGACGTCTCATGTTAAAAAGAGCAAGCACGGCAGCCTGTCAGGCAATCACTATGTCTGCGCTGACAAGTCCGACACTTGCTCCGATATCTTTCGCCTTGCTCTAATCTTATCCGATCAACCAGTCGTACATCTCCTGATACTTCTTCGCTGATACGTGCCATGAGAAGTCAACTGCCATTGCTCTGTCCACAATCTTGTTCCATTCACGCTTCTTATCATAGTAGATATGCTCCGCGTAACGAATCGTGCCAAGCATTTCATGGGCATTATAGTTCTTGAAGCTGAATCCTGTCCCGGTTCCTTCATACTCATTGTAAGGCGCTACCGTATCCTTCAGGCCTCCGGTCTCACGCACGATCGGTACCGTACCATAACGCAGAGACATCAGCTGACTCAATCCGCAGGGCTCAAAGAGAGACGGCATCAGGAATGCATCGCTCGCTGCGTAGATCTTATGTGACAGCGCATCCGAATAATAGATGTTCGCCGATACCTTGCCATGATATTTCCAGTCAAAGTGGCGGAACATATTCTCATACTGCTCCTGACCGGTTCCCAGCACTACGATCTGCACATTATCCTGACAGAGCTCATCCATCACATAAGCGATCAGATCAAATCCCTTCTGATCTGTCAGACGGGATACGATACCGATCATCATCGCCTTATCATCCTGATTCAAGCCCAACTCCGCCTGCAGCGCCCGCTTATTCTTCACCTTCTCCTTGCGGAAGTTCACCGCGTTATAATTAAACTCAATATTCTTATCTACTTCCGGACTGAAGTCTGTATAATCGACGCCGTTGACGATACCGCGCAGATCTGCTGCCCTAGCACGCATCAGACCGTCCAGTCCCTCACCGTAGAACGCCGTCTTGATCTCTTCTGCATAAGTATCGCTGACTGTAGTGATCGCGTCCGCATACACAAGACCGCCCTTTAAGAGATTGGCATCCTTATAAGCTTCCAACTTATCTGAAGTGAAGAAGTAATCCGGCAGTCCCGTAATCTCCTTAACCTCCTTAACGCTCCATTTCCCCTGGAACTTCAGGTTATGTATCGTCATAACAGTCTTGATGCCTCTGTAGAAGTCACCTCCCTGGAATCTCTCTTTCAGATATACAGGAATCAACCCGGTCTGCCAATCGTGGCAGTGAATCAGATCCGGTCTGAAATCAATCACCGGCAGAATCGACAAGGCCGCTTTACAGAAAAAAGCATACTTCTCTATCTCAAACAGTGCATTATCACTGTAAGGCTTGAATCCACTGAAGAAGCCTTCGTTATCGATAAAATAGTATTTCACACCTTCCACTTCGGCTTCCATGATTCCCACATATTCTTCCTTCCAGTGGAAATCCATATAAAAATGTGTCTTATACGTGAGCTTATCCTTCATCTCCTGCTTCATACAGGTATATTTAGGAAGAATCACTCTGATGTCAAAGTATTCTCTGTCGATACACTTAGGCAGAGAACCGATCACATCCGCCAACCCGCCTGTCTTGATAAAAGGAACCCCTTCCGATGCAACAAACAAAATATTTTTCATACTAACCCTCCAAAATATAAATTGTCCTGTCCTCTCCAGTCATTAACTTATATTATACAGCATTTCCAGTAGCAATAAAAGGATTATTTTTGAAAATATCTCTGCATTCTAAGCAGTCCCCATCAAAATAATACGACTTGGACATTGTAGCAAAAGAGGTGACATCAATGTCTGTACTGCAATCGTATCTTATCCGCGATCAACGCAATAAATTCCGAGTTGGTAGGTTTCCCCTTTCCAGTATTGATAGTATAGCCAAACAGTGCGTCCAATGTCTCCATCCGCCCTCTCGACCAGGCAACCTCGATCGCATGGCGAATAGCACGCTCCACCCGGCTGGGTGTAGTCTGGTACTTCTTCGCAATAGTCGGATACAGCACCTTCGTGATGGAGCCAAGCATTTCCACATCCTCTACAGACATCATGATCGCTTCCCGCAGATACTGATACCCCTTGATATGTGCTGGCACACCGATCTCATGGATCATATCCGTCACATCTTTCTCCAGATCTCTTGCCACATAAGATGACAAAGTAACATCTTTCTCCTGTACCATCGTATCTTTTGTTCCCGAAGGAACCGTTATCATGATCTGGAATTCCTTGTTCGTGCTGATCAAGTTATCCAGAAGCTTGTAAAATTGCTTTTGGTCTCTCGCCGCGGTCATGTTCAATGTCTCCATAAGTATTCCTCCATTTTCCTGGTTGAGCGGTCTCGGAAACTCTTTAAGCCCGAATTTCCGCTCTTTTTTCATGTTCT
>ERZ779637.612-NODE-612-length-21260-cov-8.840651_pt1 | contig 21260 bp, 21 predicted proteins | sample MGYA00514196_ERZ779637 | MGnify/ENA primary metagenome ERZ779637 (study PRJEB29562, sample SAMEA4376700) | mouse gut metagenome | isolation source: Cecum | study: EMG produced TPA metagenomics assembly of the A DSS colitis mouse model was used to assess the...
GATCTTCTCCTTGACCTTAAGACCGCACGTGAGAATAACTGCTACAGGAAAACGATGGCAAAATACGCCAATCCCATCCTCCTCATCCTTGACGAGTGGCTGCTGATAAAGCCTACAGAGGAGGAACAGAAGGACATCTTTGAACTCCTGCACTGCCGGAGGAAGAGATCCTCCACCATCTTCTGCTCACAATATCAACGAGACGGATGGTATGAGCAGCTCGGAGGGGACGCCTCCCCACTCGCGGATGCGATCCTTGACCGTATCGTACACGATGCCTACATGATAGACATCATCCCCGTCGATCCATCAAAGGATATCTCCATGCGGGAAGTATATGGGCTGAAAGAATCTGACTGTATGTAATTGTAAAGGTACAAACTTACCAGTGGCTCACGCTTGTCCGGACAGGTGGCTCACGCCACACCGGACAGGCGGCTCCGCCGCATCGGAATATTCATTCTTTATTTCTTAATAAAGAAAAGGGATTGTTCATTAGTATCTCACCTTCCTTATTAAGCAACTGCTCTGTATCTTGTGTACACATATTCATAAATCTGCTGACGGTACATAGAGATGCTAACCTCATCGTAACATTCCGGCAGTTCTGCCCAAAGGGTATCACGGATAAGATTATCAATAGCTGCTTTTGTTTCTTGCTTATCTGTCCAATGGTCAAATTCAGCAATTTTCATTTTTATTTTCTGTAGTAGTGATGCTGCAACTTCCTTTAATTTCTTGATGTCTGTTTTGCTCAAATCATCACGGAACAACATATCATAAAGAGAAAGCTCTTCATCACTTGTAAATCCTTCACGGATATAACGTTGTTCTTCTTGGCTCATTTGATTAGCCAAATCCATCAATTCCATGAAAGTTTTCTCGATTGTGGCTCTGTCCTGCTCACTGTTATAATCATCAATAATTTGTTGATAGCGTTCGTAGTAGTTAATTCGATCAGGATTAGCAAAAAGCATACTGTCAAGTTTCTGCTGGATTACTTCCTCTAAATCTTTTAGAACAAGATTCTTTTTCTTAACTTTTGCGAACTCTCTGCGAAGAAGGTCAAAGTCAATTGCACTGATATCAAATCTGCGAGGTTCTTCACGCACCATGGTAGGTGTATGCTGAATTTCAACATAGGCACTTATGATTCCGTTAATTTCAATCATAAGGTCAGTGGTATTGATGTGCTTACGCTTTTTCTGTAATTCAGCATAGATGGCTGCAATAGCTTCATACTGCTTACGAGTGTGCCCAGTGATATTATCTCTGTCAGTATATTTCATAAGACGATTCAATTCAGACGCATATGTAGTATATGTTTTCTTATCTTCAATCGAACCGCATACTGCATTGGCTGCTTCCTGAAGGTATGACAGTTTCATAAAGTCATAAGCATTTATTAGCATTTCCAAATCAAAGTCATTTTCACTTAAAAATGCATTTGCTTTACCAATTGTTTCTATAATGCGAGCAATCAGTTCATCCTTATCTACCGTCGGGTCAGAACCACCATTACCACATGCATTAGCAGTATAATCTGCAAGAGCCTTTCTCAAAGCTTTTACAATACCGATATAATCTATAATCAAACCATTGCTTTTGCCTTCACTTACACGGTTGGCACGTGCTATGGTCTGCATAAGTGTATGTGCCTTTAATGGCTTATCAAGATATAAGCAAGAAAGACATTTAACATCAAAGCCGGTAAGCCACATTGCACATACAAATACAACACGAAGTGGATTTTTTGAATCTTTGAATTCTTTATCCAATTCACGTTTTTCCATCTTAGTACGGTGAGTCTTTATATCTAAATCCCACTTTTTGAATGTTTGGATTTCATTCTGTTCCTGACTGATTACAACAGCCATTTCAGTTTCTTCCATCCACTTGATTTTTCTCTCTAGCTCAAGAGCCTCTTGCTGGCTTGCATATTTCAAACTTGCTTTTAATATTTTGATTTCTGCTTTCCAATATTCCTGAACGTAATTATACATACGGACACAGGTCACCTTATTCAAGCAAACAAACATAGCCTTACCACTTGTCCACAAATCAGAGTAGTGACTCACAAAGTCTCGTGCAATAGATTTTAATCTAGGCTCGGCTGTGAGTAGGTGTATCTCTTTTGCAAATTCAGCTTCAAGCTTATCCTGTTGGTCAACATCAAGGTCAGCATTTTCAATAGCATCAAGAATTTGATTTGTGATTTCAGGGTTGTGTAAATCTACAATCTTCTCACCACGATTTTCATAGTAAAGAGGGACAGTAGCACCATCTTCAACGGCTCTCTTGAAGTCATAGACTGATACATAACCACCAAAGGTACGAGCAGTAATATTATCACTTGAAAGTAATGGAGTACCTGTAAAGCCAATACGAGCAGCAGTTGGTAACAACTTCATCATATTATCGGCAAAGATACCATACTGGCTACGATGTGCTTCATCAGACATAATAATGATATCGTGGTCAGGATATATGGGCTTTTCATTTGGCTTATTAAACTTCTGAATCAACGTGAAGATAAAACTTGGATTTCCCTGTAATTTCTTTACAAGGTCATCACCACTTGTGGCAATAAACTGTGAAGCCTTTATATCTTTTCCGAGTAATCCACAATTCTCGAAAGTATCACTAATCTGCGTATTAAGTTCATCACGGTCTGTAAGGATAACGAAGGTTGGTGTTCCTTCCATCTTTCTACGCACCTTTTTTGCAAAGAATACCATAGAATAAGCATTGTACGGCGGTGAGCTTCAATGAAATCTTTTTCTGTTATTTGTCGAGCCCCATCGTAATGTATTGTTCCATCGTGAACATCTTTACAGCTAATAAAATAAAATCCTGAATTATTTTCGTTTTCACAATCCCCGTGTTTCCCATCGGTAATATTAAGCGTGATATCTTGAAGTTTTTTTGTAATCATAATCCCATCTCCTTCATATTCTGTGAGATGGTATCCATCAAGTCATCAGATTCTGCCTGCAACGATAAAAGCTCGCGATGGATCTCTGACATACGCTCTTCAAAATCTACACCATCATCTTCGATAGGAGCAACACCCACGTATGCACCCGGAGTAAGAGACCAACCTTTTTCCTCAATTTCAGAAATAGTTGCAACCTTGCAAAGACCGAGAACGTCTGTATATAAACCATCACCGAATTTTTCATAAAGCCAGTTTGCTTCCTTTGCTACTGTGAGAATTTCAGTAAGTTCTGCAAGCTTAATATCATAAGCTTCCTGAGTCTTTTTCTTTTCACGTTTTTCTGCTGATTCAACTGCTTTCTTTGCTTCAGAACGAAGTGCTTTTGCTTTTTCAGAAAGTTCATGTACCTGTTCTGCGAAAGGCTTATCACAACCAAGAGCAGTACGATACTCATCAAGAAGAGCAGTGTATTTATCAACCTCTCCACGATAAAGCCATACTATGGCATTCATATTTTTAAGCTGCCAGTCAGACCATTCGTTAAGAGTACGGTCAACTACTGTATAGTAATTTCTTGCATCAATGAAAAGAACCTTATCCTTGATAGCATCAGACTTTCCCTTATCAAAGAACCAAAGAGAACAAGGCAATGATTTAGTATAGAAGAAGTTATTACCAACACTAATCATCGCATCTACATGACCTGTTTTTACAAGACCTTCTCTGATGTCTTTATCCTTACCTTGGCTATCTGTGGCAGAAGAAGCCATAACAAAGCCAGCACGTCCAGTTTCATTAAGGTAACTATAGAAATATGAAATCCATAAGTAGTTACCATTACCAACTTCTTTATTCTTATTGATACTTGGCATACCAAAAGGTAAACGTTTAGCACTTTCACATGATTCAGCTTTTACTTTATCTACATTGAAAGGCGGATTTGCCATTACATAGTCACAGCAACCATCAAGATTGTGAGCATCATGATAGAAGCTGTTAGCTTCATCACCGGATTTGATAACACCTGTAAGTCCATGAACTGCCATGTTCATAAGACAAAGCTGAGCATTATATTCAACCTTTTCCTGCCCATAGAAAGTCATAGTGCTGTTAGCATTCATTCCTGCAGCATTTACAAAATCTCCGGACTGAATGAACATACCGCCAGAACCACAAGCTGGGTCAAGTAAGACACCACTTGTAGGTTCGATAATATTAACAATCATCTTTACAAGAGACTTAATGCCTGTTGAAGCAAGCGACTTCGCAGCTAAAAGTGCGTTATATCTTCCTAAGGAGGCACAGTATGATTACTTGCTAAATCTTCCTGAAGATATTTCTGTTGCCGGACTTGTTAATAAAGACGGTCACAACATGAACAGTTTAGGAGAAGTTGTCAACAATGCTATGCAGCTCATTGAGGATCAGAGCGAACAGCTAGTTGGTGTACTGCCTAAAAGCTATACTGATTTCTCGGATGAGATTTTATCAGAGCTTCTTCGTATATTTAATAACTCTGCTCTTGATGAAGTTGGCGGAGATATCATTGGAAGAATCTATGAGTACTTCTTAAATAAATTTGCAAAGAACATCGCATCAGACGATGGTGTTTTCTTTACACCTACTCTGCCACCACGAGATGGACGTCCTTTTAAGATTTCTGCTTCAACCATCTTGTATCTGCTATATGCGTAGCGTAGGAAAATAAGTCCAAGCACCGGCATACAATATTGGTTTGATGTAAGCTTTGAACCTGCACGCAATAAATCAGCAGATTCCCATAATTCTGATTCAAGTTTTCTTATATTAATCATTTCGATTTTCCCTCCACCTTAAAATCAAGCCATGCCTCTTCAACGCCTGTATAGTCAACATCATTCTTAAGGCAGAACTCCTTTATATTTTTCATTGCAATAAGGTTAGGCTTTGCTTTACCGCCTTCCCATCTATTAACAGTAGAAAATGCCACCTGTACTTCTTTGGCAAAGTCCTGCTGTGTTAAAAAACATCTCTGTCTGATTCTTTTAATTTCTTCTGGAAATCCCATATTGCATCTCCTTCCCGGAATTATCTCAAAAATATAGCGTTATTATACCACAAAATTATGAATTTTTCTACCCCTCCAGTCCATCTGTAACTTTTGCAGATGGACTTTTTTTATTTTTTTCTCAAAAATGTCCTTTTGATGCCTCTTTCAAGGCTAACAGTTAGGAAGGACAGAAATTCTTTCAAATGTATCCGCTCAAACTGTAAAGCTTTCTCCAGTGGGAAAGTGTAAGGACGATACAGAGGGTTGTCCTTAGGAAGGAGGTCATACAGATGTATGGATAAGAAAAACGAAAAACTGAATGTGGAGGTTTTCGATTACTCCACGATACCCAAGTTCATGAAAGACCATGGCAGGTTCTGTCTGTGGAAGCTTGTAATGAAACCGGGTAAGACCAAGCCCGACAAAATACCATATCAGCTTAACGGAAAACGAGCCGATGCTACTAATCCACAAGATTATTCATCTTTTGATGAAACTGTGGAGGCATTCGCTAAAGGTGGTTATGCAGGTATCGGTATTGGTTGCTTTGAACCATTAAGACTTGTGGTCTTGTCACCGCCTGACTGTGGTCTTTTTCTTTCCACACGACCGAATTTACGAAGTTCGTGCAGGAAGTTTCTGTTGTTCTCGCAGTAGCACCCATTGTCACTGCACCATCTGCGATACTCCTCATATACAACTGCAGTCTTAACTTCAGCGGTAGCATCAGGCACAAGCCTTTCTTCTGCAAACTGTGCCAGCTTGTCGCTTTCATACTGATAAGCACTGATAGCTGCAGTAACTGATGATGGTTGTATAAACCCTTCATCATGAAGAATGCGATACCCGGCTATAAGCCAGTTAAGGATTGCACTCTGCGTTGTCGGTCTTGCAAATTCCTCTTTGAGTGTTCTGTCCTGCTCCCAAGGCTCGAAGTGTCTGTCAAAGGGAATGATGATAACTCTGTTTGAAGAAAACATCGTCATATCAGAAATCACAGGAAGATAATTGGTGTTGATATATAGCTTGAACTGTGGTTCAAAATCAAAACTGTTCTCATTGAGAAATCTTGCGTTAAGGGTGTCATTGCCTGTCATGTTCTTTACCTGTGCAGCATTAAGGACTAAACCTCTGCTTGGTTCAGATATATTGGCAAATCGTATTCCTGCAAGTCGAGCAATATCTTCACTTGGAGCCTGTGAATTAACAGTATGCTTTTGTGCGATGGTTTCAGGTCTTACGGCTTTGCCATAATCACCAAGAACCCTGAGTACACTTTCCATAAGTGTTCCTTTGCCATTTCTGGTTGTCTCGCCATAAAGGAAAAACATACATTCATAACGGGTATCACCACAGATGCCATAGCCAAGTGCTTTTTGCAAAAACAATGCTTTATCCCTGTCAGCACTCATGACTTCATCAATAAACCTATGCCGTGGGTGGCACACCAATCGATGACACTCATGCCTGCAGGACGGTTCTGGCATTCCCTGATCTGTGCGGCCCATTCTTGTAAACGGTACTGTACAGCCACTGCTGTTGTTGCTGAACTCATAGACTTACCTCCGTATAGCGGTATCAAAAGTTAAGGATCAACTTTTAATACCTGTGATAGAAATATAGTCTATTGTCACATATGTTTTCCTCACAGTCGAGGTACGCACTATCTACCGTTTACGGTGGGGAAGTGGATTTGTCGAACTATTATAACAAACAGGAAGTTAATAATCTCATACCAGAACCTATTACAGAAGATGAAATTAGATCACTATTTGCTAATGAGGGATATGCCACAGAAACATACGTCAATAACGCTGTTTCCAATGTACCGGCAACGGATTTATCCAATTACTACACTAAGGATGAAACATACAGTAAAGCGGAGGTTGATACATTAGTTGGTGGTTCTTCTGGTGGTGGTGGTGGAACAACAGAACCAACAGAGCCAGATACTCCCACAGGCAAATCATCTATTACAGGCAATACAAATCTAAAATATAGTTATAGCAGGACATATATGGGTAAATTCTTTGATGCAAATGATAATGAGGTCACAGATGTTATTGGTACATGGACAATTACCAGTGCATTTGCTGAAAGCGAGTTTACCACAAAGATTATAACTGATAACAGTATTAAGTTGGGTGTGGATAACGAAAACCTGATTGGAGAATCATTCACACTGACATTCAGTGATTCAAATGGGAAATATACACCTTCCACAATAGAAATAACCGTGATAGAGTAGTCGAAAATCAGATTGAAAAAGTTCTGGATTTGGGATTGACTTTTAGGCGTTCTTATGGTAACATATAAAGCGTTCGTAAGCGAATCCTACGAATGAAAGAGGATTTAATCCTACGAATGTATGTAATATGTCCAGTGTTTATCGGACTTCACGAGGTCTGCCCTAGCAGTTGGTAGAGCAGAGGACTGAAAATCCTCGTGTCACTGGTTCGATTCCGGTTCTGGGCATTTGTTATTCATATAAATATGGATAACAGGATAAAGGATGGGATATTAGCTCAGTTGGTAGAGCACTTGACTTTTAATCAAGTTGTCCGGGGTTCGAATCCCCGATGTCTCATAAGAACGGGTGGAAATGCAGAATATTCTGCATTTCCACCCGTTTTTATGCACAGTCCCATGCAGAGGGATTATGCCGCTATGCGGACGCATGGGAGGGAGTTTTTTGGGGGGAGGCAGCGGGATTGCCTGTCCCGGTTTTCCGTGCACTTTTTTCCGCGGGCAACGAGTCAAGTAGACGTGCTTGCACGTATATTTGATGACTGCCGCGAGAGGCAAATGTCCCGAATGGGGTGTTTGCCTTCGGCTGGGGGTTTCTAAGAAGAATGGTGCAGGTTATCATTGGCTGCGGTCGTCCTCTGTCGGCATCCATGCCGAATCGGGCTAAACCGGACAGGGGGGGGGTGTGCTCGTGGCTTTTACGTCCCTACTCACCCACGAACATAACATTTCAGGCTGAACTGTTACTCCTGCGTGGAAACTTTGACTTTTAACAGTTTACAAATGAATATAAATATGCTATTTTCTTTATGGTATATTCTTTTTTTGATTCACGGATTTGTCTCCGTGCGGCATCCATAGCCCGGATATGCACTAAATATGCAGAAATGGGGTAAAAGGTTGAAAGAAAAGCGCTTTTAATTATTGATTTTGAATCTGTTGAAGCGGACATGGGGTATAAAAATGAAAAACAAAAAAACATTATCCATGGTGATGACGGCACTGTTTATGGCGATTATAGCAGTCATGACCTTTATTCCGAATGTAGGTTATATTAATTTAATTGTCATAAAGGCAACCTTGCTCCATGTGCCTGTGATTGTGGGGTCCATTGTGCTTGGACCGAAAAGGGGGGCGGTTTTGGGAGCAACGTTCGGTATAACAAGTTTAATTAAGAATACGTTGGAGCCCAGTTTATTATCCTTTGCTTTTTCTCCTTTTTATCAGGTAGGGGAAATCGGCGGAAATGCCTGGAGTGTGGTAATTGCTTTGGCTCCGAGGATTTTAGTCGGTATTGTGCCTTATTACGTATTTACCGGATTGGAGAAACTGTTGAAAAGGATAAGGATAAGGAGGGTGGTGGCGCTTTCCATTTCCTGTGCGTCAGGAGCGTTTATCAATACCCTGCTTGTCATGAATTTGATTTATTTTTGTTTTCGGGAGGAGTTTGCGGCGGCAAAAAGTATTGCGCTCGACACGGTTTATAGTGCAATTTTGGGTATCATTGCGGTGAACGGGGTGCCGGAAGCGGTTGTGGCGGTAGTAATTGGTGGTGCGGTCAGTTTGGCGTTGCTGCGTATTGTCCCGCAGACAGAAAGGATGGGTTAAGAGATGCTGCATGGAAAAAATATAATTTTGGCGGTAACAGGAAGCATTGCTGCTTATAAAATAGCGAATTTGGCGAGTATGCTGAAAAAACTGGAAGCGGATGTTACGGTTCTGATGACGCAGAATGCCACAAATTTTATTCATCCGGTTACTTTTGAGACTTTGACAGGGAATAAGTGCCTGATTGATACTTTTGACAGGAATTTTGAGTTTAATGTGGAACATGTGTCGTTGGCAAAGCGGACGGATTTGGTTTTGGTAGCGCCTGCAACCGCCAATGTCATTGGTAAACTCGCAAACGGAATTGCGGATGATATGCTGACTACTACGGTAATGGCATGTGGCTGTAAAAAGATTGTCGCTCCTGCCATGAATACCCATATGTATGAAAATCCGGTTGTACAGGACAATATTCAGAAATTAATCCACTATGGCATGGAGGTTCTTGTCCCCGATACGGGATATTTGGCATGCGGAGACGTGGGAGCCGGGAAAATGCCTTCCGAGCAGGTGCTTTTAGAATATATTTTGAGGGAAATCCGGTGTGAAAAGGATTTGGCGGGCATGAAAGTATTGGTAACGGCGGGACCTACCAGGGAAAAAATGGATCCCGTGCGTTTTATTACCAATTATTCCACGGGAAAGATGGGATATGCCATTGCGAAGCAATGTATGCAGCGCGGGGCGAATGTTACGCTTGTAACCGGAAAAACCCAGCTTCCTCCACCGATGTTTGTCCGCGTGGTGGAGACCGAATCGGCAAGGGATATGTTTGAGGCGGTTAAGGAATGTTATACGGAACAGGACATTATCGTGAAATCGGCGGCTGTGGCGGATTACCGTCCGGTATCCGTTGCAGGGGAGAAGATGAAGAAAAGGGGCGATTCCCTGTCCGTTTCTTTGGAACGCACGGAAGATATCCTGCAATTTTTGGGTGATAACCGCAGGGAAGGGCAGTTTATCTGCGGGTTTTCCATGGAAACGGAAAATATGGTGGAAAATTCCAGGGCAAAATTGGAAAAAAAGCATGTGGATATGATTGTGGCAAATAATTTGAAGCAGGAAGGAGCGGGATTCGGGACGGATACGAATATTGTGACGCTGATTACAAGAGATGGGTGTGAGGAACTGCCTATGATGGGGAAGGATGAAGTAGCAGGGAAAATTGTGGATTCTATTCTGAAAATGCGGAGGATTTGTTTCTAAATAAGGGATTATATGATATAATATAACGTCAGGGTTTGGGCAGGAAAGGCACCTTCCTTACCCAATCGGATACTGCCTGACGGAAACGGGTGGAGGGAAATGAAAGCTGGTAAAAAGGCGCTGGTGAAAAAACTGGGGATTACTGCATCGGTTGTGCTGCTGCTTTTGGCAATCGGTACATATGTGGGAGTCGCCATATATTTTGAAGATCATTTTTTTTACCGTACAACGATTGGAGGGGAAGATTACAGTTATAAGACACCTGTGGAAGCAGAATATCTGATGTACGAGAGTCTGTCCGGTTATGCTTTGGAAATTACGGGAAGGGAAGGCGTCCGTGATGTGGTTTTACCGGAGGAAATAGAGCTGCAGTTTATTTTTGGTGATGCGTTGTGGAAAATCAAACAGGAGCAGAAACCGGCATTGTGGATTATGGGGTTTATTAAGGGATATGATTATGAAATGCCCCGGATTGCTTATTTTGATGAGACTGCGTTTCAGAGGAAAATTGACCGGCTGGCTTTTTTTGAACGGAAAAATGTCCGTGCGCCGAAAGACGCCTATATCACTTATTCCGATGACCAAGGGCGGTATGATATCGTGGAAGCAACGGCGGGAACGGAAATGGTCAGGGAGAAGGCAGAAGCGGAAATCAGGGAAGCTCTTTTGGATTTGGAGCCCGGTTTGGATTTGGAGGAGGCAGGCTGTTATAAAGTGGCGGAAGTAAACGGCGGGAACGAAAGCCTAAGGGCTGCATTGGATTTGGCGAACCGTTACATCAGCGCCTGCATCGTGTATGACTGGAACGGAAACCGGGTGGTGGTGGATGCCGATGTCATCCGTAAATGGATTAACGTGGAAAAAGATAATGTGGAACTGGATGAGAAAAAAATAGAGAAATTCCTATCGAGACAGGCGGATGAATACGATACTTATGGAAAGAGCAAAGTGTTCCATACGACCGACGGCAGGGAAATTGACCTGCATAACGGGGTATTCGGCTGGCTGACGGATTTGGAAGCGGAAACGCCCGTGCTGGTTAATGCGGTGAAAAACGGGGAAACTATGGAGAGGCAGCCGGTGCATACCGATAAGGAAAAAGCATCGTGGCAGGTAAGCATTGATGATACGTATGTGGAAATTGATTTGGGAAGGCAGCATTTGTATTTGTATGTGGACGGGGAAATCGTATTGGAAAGCGATTTTGTTTCCGGAAACGCATCGCGGGGATGGAGTACTCCGGCAGGTGTCTTCGGACTGACTTACAAAACGCGCAATGCAGTGCTGCGCGGGGAGAATTATGCCACGCCGGTATCGTACTGGATGCCGTTTAACGGGAATATCGGGATGCACGATGCGACATGGCGCAGTTCTTTTGGCGGGGATATTTACCGGACTAACGGGTCGCACGGCTGTATCAACCTTCCTTATGAAAAAGCGCAAATTATTTATGAATATGTGTATACCGGATTCCCGGTAGTATGTTATTATTAATGGAGTAAGATATGATGGGTGGCAGAAAGAATGAGGGACAGGAAAAGAAGAACGGAAAAAGAAAGGAACAAATATAAGAAGTTTTTTAATAACCAAAAAGAGATATACCGGTTGTTAAAGCAATATGGCGGGGATATACTGGCTTCCGAGAATTTTGACCGGACAAAGGAGCATATCCAGCACGGCAACATGACCGTGAACAGCCACTGCATCGACGTGGCGAAGTACAGTCTCGCCATCAGCAAAAAGCTGGGCATACCCTGCAGCAGGAGGGAACTGGTCAGAGGGGCACTTCTGCATGATTATTTCCTGTATGACTGGCATGACAAAAACCATAGGGACGTCAGGAATCTGCACGGTTTTTACCATCCCGGGATTGCGCTTCGGAACGCCGCGAGGGAATACAAGCTGACACCGAGGGAGAGGGATATCATTAAGAAGCATATGTGGCCGCTGACGGTGGTACCGCCCCAGTGCCGGGAGGCGTGGATTGTTACGGCGGCGGATAAATACTGCTCGCTGTTAGAGACAGTGGGACTGCATAAAGGGCATGGGAGACGTATCCGGCAGCCCAGGAAACAGAGAATAAAAGTACGGAATCAGGGATAAGATAGTGGGAGAATTATACAGACGGCTGGAAGCATACGGAAAATCGGACGTTTACCCGTTCCATATGCCGGGGCATAAAAGGAATGGGGAAGCGGTAAAGGGGCCGCTGGCGGCGGCTTACGGTTTGGATATTACGGAGATAGACGGGTTTGATAATCTCCATCAGGCAGAAGGAATTTTACGCAGGGAGCAGGAACGGGCGGCTGCGCTGTACGGAGCCGGAAGCAGCTATTATCTTGTGAACGGGAGCACCTGCGGTATTCTGAGTGCGGTTTTCTCGGTGACACGGCAGGGGGACCGGGTCCTGATGGCACGTAACTGCCATAAATCGGTATATCATGCAGCGTATCTGCGGGAGCTTAAGACTGCATATGTATATCCTGGCGTGACGGAAGGCTGGGCGGAGTTTGGCATTGCAGGGGCGGTGGACCCGGAAGCGGTGGCGGCAGCTTTGCGGGACATCCCGGATTGTGCGGCAGTCATCCTAACTTCCCCCACCTATGAAGGGGTGGTATCGGACGTGGGAAAAATTGCGGACATTGTCCATTTACACGGGATTCCTTTGATTGTGGATGAGGCGCACGGCGCGCATTTTGGATTCCATGGGGCGTATCCTGCCGGTTCCGTCAGGCTGGGCGCCGATTTGGTGATACACAGTGTCCATAAAACGCTTCCGGCAATGACGCAGACCGCGCTGGTTCATTGGAGCCATAACAGCAGCCGGGGGCGGGATGCGGACCGGAAACACGGAGTCGGTACGGACGACGGGGCATTGGCAGACCGGCGCAGACTGGAACGGTATTTGGCGGTTTTCCAGACGAGCAGCCCTTCTTACGTATTAATGGCATCGGTATCGGGCTGTATGGATATGGTGGAAAAAGAAGGACGGAAACGGCTGGACAGGCTGCTTGGCTACCGGCGGGGACTGGAGGAAGCGGTAAAAAAATGCCGCTATGTGAAGATACCGGAAGTGGGTTCCGCCATCCGGCAGGACCCGTGCAAGCTGGTAATCGGTGTGGCGGACGGCAGGATGACCGGGCGGGAATTGTATGATATTCTTTTGGAGAAGTACCATTTGCAGATGGAAATGGCGGCGGAGGGATATGTGCTGGCAATTGTAACCATGATGGACGGACCGGAGTGCTGGAAGCGGCTGGCAGATGCCCTGATGGAGATTGATGCCGGACTGCGTCAGGGATGCGGAACGGCGGCGGTGCAGCGGGCAGACATGGGCGGGCATCGTACCGGGGGTGCATGGATGCCGGAAGCCGAAGCGGTCATGCCGATTGCGGAAGCCTATGATGCCGCGCAGGAGGAAATCCGTATGGAGGATGCCGCAGGAAGAATATCCGCCGGTTTTTTGAATTTGTATCCTCCGGGAATACCGCTGGCTGCACCGGGGGAACGGCTGGATGGGGAAATAATGGAAACCCTTTTGGATTACGTCAGACAGCGTTTGCATGTGCAGGGTATAATAGACGGAAAGATAAGAGTGGTGAAAGAACAGGGAAAGAATATGGAAACAAATGGAAATGAAGAAGGGAAACAAATATAAACAGGGAAAAGATGCAGAAAGAAAATCAGGAAAGGAAGCAGGAAAGTAATATGAGAAAAACGAAAATTATCTGTACCATAGGACCCGCAAGCGAAAGCGAGGAAAAGCTAAAGGAATTGATGCTGGCGGGCATGAACGTGGCACGTTTTAATTTTTCCCATGGAACCCATGAGGAGCATAAGAAGAAGTTTGCGAGGGTGGTGAAGGTGAGCAACGAGCTGAACCTTCCCGTAGCCACGCTGTTGGATACGAAAGGACCGGAAATCCGGCTGCGCGATTTTGAGGGCGGCAGGGCAGAACTGGCAGCGGGGCAGAGGTTTACCCTGACCACGGAAGATGTACTGGGGGATTCCCAAAGGGCTTCCATTACCTATAAGAACCTGAAAAATGACGTGAAAACAGGAATGTCCATCTTAATTGACGACGGGTTAATCGAAATGCTGGTGGAGGAAATTAAGGGGGAGGAAATCGTTTGTACCGTGGTGAACGGCGGGACGGTGTCCAACCATAAAGGGGTAAATGTGCCAAATGCCATTTTATCCATGCCTTACATTAACGAAACCGACAGGGCGGATATTATATTCGGCTGTGAACTTGGTTATGACTTCATAGCTGCTTCATTTGCCAGATGTAAAGAAGATATTTTGGAAGTGCGGAAGATTTTGGAAGAACACAACAGTACCATGAAAATCATTGCTAAAATCGAAAACATGCAGGGTATCCAGAATTTGGAGGAAATCCTGTCCGTGTCCGACGGCATTATGGTGGCAAGGGGCGATATGGGAGTGGAAATTCCTTTGGAGGAAGTTCCCGTACTCCAGAAAAAGATGATTAAAATGGCGGAAGCACAGGGTAAGCATGTCATTACGGCGACACAGATGCTGGAATCCATGATAAAGAATCCAAGACCTACAAGGGCGGAAGCCACGGATATTGCCAATGCCATTTATGACGGGACCACCGCCATCATGCTTTCGGGCGAGAGCGCGGCAGGAAAATATCCGGTGGAAGCGGTCAGGACGATGGCGAAAATTGCGGAGCGCTCGGAAAAGGACATTGATTATACTTCCCGCATGAAGCGGAGGGTAGATACGGTTTCGCCGGATGTGACCACCGCCATTTCCCATGCCACGTGTACGACTGCCGCAGATTTAAAAGCGGCTGCCATCGTTACGGTTACGATGTCGGGATTTACGGCGGGCATGATATCGAGATATAAACCGGACTGTCCGATTATCGCATGTGCGGTCAATCCCAGGGTGTGCCGGCAGTTGAACCTTTCCTGGGGCGTTGTTCCCCTCTTAATCGAAAAAGAGGAAAAGGCGGATGATTTGTTTGAACAGGCGGCGCGTGCGGTGGAAAAGGCAGGCTATGTGAAGCGCGGCGATTTGGCGGTACTGACGGCGGGCGTTCCGCTGGGGATTTCGGGTACGACGAACATGATCCGGGTTATTGAAATATAGGCAGGATATGCGGGCAGCGCGTATGATATAACAGGAGGGTGCGGGTATGGATATCAAAGTGAATCAGCTTATGAAACCGGTGCCGGTGGAGCAGCCGGTACAGCAGCAGCCTACGGACGGAACCTTTAAATTTACCCTTGTCAGCCATATCGAGGAGCAGGAACTGCAGGCACGGCTTACGATGCTGATGGAAGAAATTACGATGCAGGGAGATAAACTGGCGAAACATCGGGATATCAAAGACATGAAAAAGTACCGGGGACTGGTTAAGGAATTTATGAATGAAATCGTAAACCGTTCCCATGCGTTTTCCCGGGAAAATTTCCTCGATAAAAGGGGACGGCACCGGGTATACGGTATTGTGCGTCTGGTGGATGAAAAGCTGGATGAACTGGCACAGGAGCTGGTGAAGGACGAGAAGGACAATTTAGGGATTTTAAACATGATAGGTGAAATAAGGGGTCTGCTTTTGGATATTTTCACCTGACGGCGCACGGAGGATAACGGATGGCAAAATTTGCAGATATCATAGGGCAGGAACAACTGAAGGAACATTTACGGAATGCGTTGGAATCCGGCAAGATTTCCCATGCTTATATCATAAACGGGGAGCGGAGCTCCGGGAAAGAGTTTGCGGCAAAAATTTTTGCCGCTGCCCTTCAGTGTGAGAAGCCGGATATATCGTCGGGGATGACGGAGCCTTGCGGAGAATGCCGTTCCTGTAAGCAGATGGCAACCGGCAACCAGCCTGATGTCATTTACGTGACCCACGAGAAACCGGGAACCATCGGCGTGGAGGACATCCGTGGGCAGATTAACGGGAGCGTGGGAATCAAACCGTACAGCAGCCGGCGTAAAGTTTATATCATAAACGAAGGGGAGAAAATGACGGTACAGGCGCAGAATGCCCTGTTAAAAACGTTGGAGGAGCCGCCGGAGTACACGGTTATCCTGATACTGACCGCGAACGTGGAATCCCTTCTTCCCACCATTTTAAGCCGCTGCGTGGTATGGAACATGAAGCCGGTGAAAGACAGCCAGGTGAAGCGTTTCTTAATGGAAACGATGCAGGTACCGGACTATAAGGCGGACATTTGCGTGGCGTTTGCCAGGGGGAACATCGGAAAGGCGAAGATGCTGGCGGCCAGCGAAGACTTTGACCGTGTTAAGGAAGAAGCCATTACCCTTTTGAAATATATTAACGATATGGAAATCAGTGAAATCGTGGCGGCGATTAAGAAAATCGGCGAATACAAACTGGATGTCAATGATTATTTTGACATTCTTGCGGTTTGGTACCGCGACGTGCTGCTGTTTAAGGCGACAAATGATGCCAACCACTTGATTTTCAGGGAGGAAATACAGTATATTAGAAAAGTAGCCGACAGAAGCACGTACGAGGGAATCGAATGCATCATCCATTCCCTTGAAAAAGCGAAGGCGCGCCTCAGTGCAAACGTGAACTTCGATTTGACGATGGAGCTTCTGCTTTTGACAATTCAGGAAAATTCATGAGGTTGATAGATTATGGTGAAAGTAATAGGAGTACGTTTCAGGACCGCAGGGAAAATTTATTTTTTTGACCCCGGACGGTTCCGTGTCAAAAAGGGGGACCACGTCATTGTGGAAACCGCAAGGGGAATCGAGTTTGGGACGGTGGTCAGCGAACCGAAGGAGATGGAAGGGGACAAGATTATCCAGCCGTTAAAACCGGTGCTGCGCATTGCCACTCCTAAGGACATGGAGCAGGAAGCGGCGAATAAGGCAAAGGAGAAGGATGCTTTTAAGATTTGCCTGGAAAAAATTAAGAAGCATCATTTGGATATGAAGCTCATTGATGCGGAATATACATTTGACAACAATAAAGTGCTGTTTTATTTTACCGCGGACGGGCGCATCGATTTCCGCGAACTGGTAAAGGACCTTGCTTCGGTATTTAAGACGAGGATAGAGCTGCGCCAGATCGGTGTCAGGGATGAGACGAAGATAGTGGGCGGCGTTGGTATCTGCGGACGGGCGCTCTGCTGTCACACTTACCTTTCCGAATTTATTCCGGTGTCCATTAAGATGGCGAAGGAACAGAACCTTTCCCTGAATCCCACGAAGATATCGGGGGTGTGCGGACGGCTGATGTGCTGTTTGAAAAACGAGGAGGAAACCTACGAGGAACTGAACCGGAAACTGCCCAATGTGGGCGACTTCGTGACCACGGACGACGGATACAAGGGAGAAGTGCACAGTGTCAACGTACTGCGCCAACTGGTAAAAGTTGTAATCATGAAGGATGACGAAAGGGAAATCCAGGAGTACCGGGTGGACCAGCTCCGGTTCCGCAGGAAACATAACAAAAATTCCAAAGTGGAGGTCGATGAGGAACTGAAGAAGCTGGAGAAACTGGAAAAGCAGGAAGGAAAGTCGAAGCTGGATGACAATTAATCTGAAAGAAAACGAGAGGCTGGACGAGCTTCAGAGAAACGGTTACCGGATTATCCAAAACCCGGAGAAATTCTGCTTCGGCATGGATGCGGTGCTGTTATCCGGATTTGCCAGGGCAAAAAAGGGAGACAGGGTTCTTGATATGGGAACGGGAACCGGTATCATCCCGATTCTTATGGAAGCCAAAACGGAAGCATCGCACCTGACGGGACTGGAAATCCAGCCGGAAAGCGCCGATATGGCGAAACGGAGCGTGGAATTAAATCATTTGCAGGATAAAATCGCGATTGTGCAGGGGGATATGAAGGAGGCAGGAACGCTGTTCGGCGCTGCCTCCTTTGATGTTGTGACCTGCAATCCTCCGTACATAATCGAACAGCACGGAATCAAAAACCCGGATGCGCCAAAGGCAATCGCAAGGCATGAAATCCTGTGTACCCTGGAGGATGTGGTGTCCCAGGCGGCAAAGGTACTGAAACCGGGCGGGAATTTTTACATGGTGCACCGTCCGTTCCGGTTGGCGGAAATCATGGTGACTCTGCAGAAATACCGTTTGGAGCCGAAGCGGATGCAGCTTGTTTATCCTTTCGTGGATAAAGAGCCGAACATGGTGCTGCTGGAAGCCAACCGGGGCGGGAGACCGCGCATGAGGGTGGAAAAGCCGCTGATTGTTTACCGGGAACCGGGGGTATACATGCCGGAGATTTACGAAATATACGGTTACTGACGGAAAAGGGAGGAAAACGTATGGCGGGAATGTTGTATTTATGTGCCACGCCCATAGGAAACCTTGGGGATATTACGTTACGGGTGTTGGATACGCTGCGCAGTGTGGATCTCATTGCGGCGGAAGATACGCGCAACAGCATTAAGCTGCTGAACCATTTTGAAATCAAGACACCGATGACCAGCTATCATGAGTATAACCGTGTGGAAAAGGCGCATTATCTGATCGGCCTGATGCGGGAAGGGAAGGATGTGGCGCTGGTGACGGATGCAGGCACCCCGGCGGTATCGGACCCGGGGGAAACCCTGGTGGCTCTCTGCCTGGAAGCGGGAATCCGTGTAACATCCCTGCCGGGAGCGGCTGCCTGCATCACCGCGCTGACCCTGTCGGGTTTGAGCACAAGGCGGTTTTGCTTTGAAGGATTTCTTCCGGCGGATAAGAAGGAGCGGAAAGCGGTATTGGAGGAGCTTGGGCAGGAAAGCAGGACCATTATCCTCTACGAAGCCCCACATCATTTGGTGGGAACCCTGCAGGAATTAAGCGGGACGCTTGGGAACCGGAGGCTTACGTTATGCAGGGAACTGACGAAGAAATTTGAGACGGTAATGCCCATGACCATGGAAGAAGCGCTGGCGTATTACGGGGAGACGGAACCCAGGGGAGAATATGTGCTTGTGGTGGAAGGAAAAAGCATGGCTGCGAAGCAGGAGGAACAAAGGCAGGATTGGCTGGAGCTTTCCATTGAAGAACATATGGAATATTATGAAGGACAGGGCATGGAGCGGAAAGAGGCGATGAAGCGGGTAGCGAAAGACAGGGGAATCGGAAAACGGGAGGTTTACCAGATGATATTAGTGCATAATAATGGGCAAAAGGGGGATTAATATGATTTTTATGCATAAATTTATGCAAAAAATGAAGAAAATTCCCGTAAAATATGGTAAAAATGTCCCGAGTGTTGTATGATAATAATACATATCTGCTGCGGAAGATTTGGCGACGGAAAAAAGAGAGGGAGAGGAACGGATGGATACGAAGAAGAAAACAAAGAGCCTGCGGAATACCATTATGCTGTTAACGGGACTGCTTGTTGTGCTGACAGCGGTGTCAATCGGGTTAAACGGGGTGCTGTCAATTAAGGACATGTCGGAAACCGCCTATAATACCTATGTGGCGGCGGTAAACAGCGGTTACAATGCGGAGATTAAATCCGAAGTACAGAGTACGATATCGGTACTGCAGAGCGAGTACGACAAATTCCTTGCGGGGGAGAAAACGGAGGAACAGGCAAAAACGGATGCGAAGGAAATCATCCGCATAATGCGTTACAGGGATGATGCCAGCGGGTATTTTTGGATTGACGATACGGACTATATTTTAGTGATGCACCCCATTCTCGTAGACCAGGAAGGCGCGTATCGTTTTGAGCTGGAAGACCCAAACGGGGTGATGATCATCCAACAAATCATGAAAACCTGCCAGAGTGAGGAAAAAGGCGGTTTCAATGAATTCTATTTCACGAAGTCGGACGGCGTAACGGTGGCGCCGAAAGTCGCATATTCCCAGATATTTGAGCCTTGGGGCTGGATAGTTTCCACAGGAAATTACGTGGACGATATGGAAAAAGACATGGCGGAAGTAAAGACTTATCTCCAAAAGTCCTATGACAATGCGCTGCTGCGCGTAGATGTGGTATTTATTCTTGTGGTGGTACTGGCGCTTGCCATTGCATTTTTCTATGGAACCCATATCGTAAAACCGTTAAAGAAAATGCGGGCATTTGCGGTGAACCTGTCGCAAGGGGATCTGACCGCGGAAATCATGGTAAAGCAGGAAAATGAAATCGGACAGACGGCGGATGCCATGAACATAGCCCAAAAGAATATGCAGAAACTGATTGAGGGAATCATGGATGTGGCCGGTGGCGTAAACAAAGCCCTGGAAGATTTCGAGCGGGTATTCGGCAATATGCGGACTTCCATCGGGGAAGCATCCAAGGCGGTGGATTCCATTGCAAATAATGTGAACGGACAGGCTGCTTCCACGGATGTGGCTTCGGATGAGGTTATTGTCATTGCGGATAAAATAGAAAAGACGGGCATTGAGGTGGAGCATTTGGACGGAAATGCCAAGGACATGAAGGAACTGAGTATACAGTCCATGAACACCCTGAACCATCTGATTGAAGTAAACAACAGAACACGGACGAACATCGAGGATATGCATAAACAGACCGAACTGACGAATAAGTCCGTACAGCAGATTCAGGGAGCGGCGAACCTGATTAACGAGATTTCGGACCAGACGGGGCTGCTTGCCCTCAATGCCAGCATAGAGGCGGCAAGGGCAGGGGAACTTGGCAGGGGATTCACGGTAGTCGCCGACGAAATCGCCAAACTTGCCCACCAGTCCGCATCATCCGTGGAGGAAATCAACCGGGTGGTAAACGAACTGTTAGCGAATGCTTCCCAGTCCGTAAACGTGATGCAGGAAATCAATGCTTCCGTGGATGTTCAGGTAACATCCCTTTCGGAAACCCAGGATAAATTCAACCAGTTGTTTAAAGAACTGGAGAACTGCGTGGTTTCCGTCCAATCCATTGAAACCATGACGGAAGAAATGGACAGGCAGAGGGTGAATGTGACACATTCCCTTTCCGAGCTGAACCGTTTGGCGCAGGACAATGCCGCGGCAGCACAGGAGACATCGGCAATGACCGTGGAACTGTCGGATGTGGTGGATGATTCCAACGTAATCATTAAGGATTTGGAAGACAAGGTAAAAGTGCTGATGGAGAGTGTGAACCGGTTTAAGGTATAAGCGGAACGCAACAGTTCAGGCTGAAATGCTATGTTCGGGGGGTGAGTACGGACGCAAAAGCCGGGAGCGGAACCCCCTGCCCGGTTTGGTTCCTGTCTCCCTGGGCTTCCCCTGCCGGCATCTGTTCA
>ERZ779637.613-NODE-613-length-21239-cov-16.319203_pt1 | contig 21239 bp, 17 predicted proteins | sample MGYA00514196_ERZ779637 | MGnify/ENA primary metagenome ERZ779637 (study PRJEB29562, sample SAMEA4376700) | mouse gut metagenome | isolation source: Cecum | study: EMG produced TPA metagenomics assembly of the A DSS colitis mouse model was used to assess the...
CCGCCCTGCATGTCATCGGAGAGACCCAGCAGGTAATCGGCGGAGACATGATAGTGGCGGCAGATCAAGGCAAGCTTTTCCGTTGTTGTTGTCTTGCGCCCGCTCTCTATTTCGCTGATGTTGGTGGCGCGTGTACTAATAATCTCACCCAGCTCTTTCTGCGTTTCATGGTGAGACTTTCGTATTTCCTGTACTCTTTGCGCAAATAGCTTTTTTGAAAACATAGAAATTCCTTGACAACTCCAATTTTAGTGATATAATTAAAGTAGAAAACCACTAAAATTGAATATATAGAAGGAAGGTCAATCCAATGAGTATTCTACAAAAAATATACGACGGTAAGTATTCTACAGGCCACGTGCTGACAAAAATGCCGTTCACTCTGCGCCTCAAACAGCGGGCGTTTTTCGACGCTGTTGAGGAGGCCATGGGCGCGGAATTTGTCCAGCGGCACAGGGGGTCCCTGGAGGAGGCGGCCCGCTTTGTGGGGTATGCCAGCTTCCGGGAGGGGTTCCGGCTGGGGGTGTCCCTGATGACGGAGCTTCTGTAGGAAAAATACAGCGAAAATCCCGGCGGCGGGATACGCCGCCGGGATTTCTAAACCGGAAAAATTTTTCTTAGAACAGGCCGGAGATCTTGCCGGTGGCGTCCACGTCGATGCGCTCGGCGGCGGGCACCTTGGGCAGGCCGGGCATGGTCATGATGTCGCCGGTGAGGGCAACCAGGAAGCCTGCGCCGGCGGAAACCTTCACGTTGCGCACGGTGACGGTGAAGCCGGTGGGCGCGCCCAGCTTGGTCTGATCGTCGGTGAGGCTGTACTGGGTCTTGGCCATGCAGATAGGCATCTTGTCGAAGCCCAGGGCGGTGAGCTGCTGGATCTGCTTCTGGGCGTTGGCGGTGAAGAGCACGTCCTTGCCGCCGTAGATCTTCTGGACAATGGCGGTGATCTTCTCCTCGATGGTGGCGTCCAGCTCATAGGCAAAGGTGAAGTCGTTGGGCTGCTCGCACAGGCGGATGACCTCCTCGGCCAGGGCAATGCCGCCCTCGCCGCCCTTGGCCCACACCTCGCTCAGGGCCACGTTCACGCCCAGCTCGCGGCACTTGTCCTCCACCAGCTTCAGCTCGGCCTCGGTGTCCAGGGGGAAGCGGTTGATGGCCACCACGCAGGGCAGCTTGTAGACGTTGGTGATGTTGCTCACGTGCTTGAGCAGGTTGGGCATGCCCTTCTCCAGGGCCTCCAGGTTCTCATTGCCCAGATCGGCCTTGGCAACGCCGCCGTTGTACTTCAGGGCGCGGATGGTTGCCACAACCACAACGGCGCTGGGCTTCAGGCCGGCCATGCGGCACTTGATGTCCAGGAACTTCTCAGCGCCCAGGTCCGCGCCGAAGCCGGCCTCGGTGATGGTGTAGTCGCTCAGGCGCAGGGCGATCTTGGTGGCGGTGACGGAGTTGCAGCCGTGGGCGATGTTGGCGAAGGGGCCGCCGTGGACAAAGGCGGGGGTGTGCTCCAGGGTCTGGACCAGGTTGGGCTTGAGGGCGTCCTTGAGCAGGGCGGCCATAGCGCCCTGGGCGTTCAGATCGCCGGCGGTGACGGGCTTCTCGTCGTAGGTGTAGCCCACCACCAGGCGGGCCAGACGGTTCTTCAGATCGGTGATGTCGCTGGCCAGGCACAGCACGGCCATGATCTCGCTGGCCACGGTGATGTCGTAGCCGTCCTCCCGGGGCACGCCGTTGACCCGGCCGCCCAGACCGTCGGTGACAAAGCGGAGCTGGCGGTCATTCATGTCCACGCAGCGGCGCCAGGTGATCCGGCGGGGGTCAATGCCCAGCTTGTTGCCCTGATAGATATGGTTATCCAGCATGGCGGCCAGCAGGTTGTTGGCAGCGCCGATGGCGTGGAAGTCGCCGGTGAAGTGGAGGTTGATGTCCTCCATAGGAACGACCTGAGCATAACCGCCGCCGGCAGCGCCGCCCTTGACGCCGAAAACGGGTCCCAGGGAGGGCTCCCGCAGAGCGACCAGAACGTTCTTGCCCAGCTTCTTCATGCCGTCGGCCAGACCGACGGTGGTAGTGGTCTTGCCCTCGCCGGCGGGGGTGGGGTTGATGGCGGTGACCAGAACCAGCTTGCCGGAGCGCTCGGGGGTCTCGTTGAGGATGTTGTAATCCACCTTGGCCTTGTAGTTGCCGTACTGCTCCAGGTATTTTGCGTCCACACCGGCGGTCTTGGCGACCTCGGTGATGTGCTGCATGGTGGTCTCCTGGGCGATCTCGATGTCAGATTTGTAGCTCATGTCTTTCACGTTTCCTTTCTTCGCCCGCCTCTCCCTTCCGGATCGCTCTGGTCCCAGGCGGAGCGGGCATTCTAAAATAATAAATGTATCTTGCCGCAACTTTAACAGCATCGCAGCAGAAAAATGGGTGGTCCGTCTGAGTCCCATTTCTCGTTAAAATAATATCAAACTTTTTGCCATTATGCAAGTGACATGTTTGACAAAATATTAACAAAAACTTATGCAAGGTAACGGGGTTTTTCTATGTTTTCTGCAGGTCCGCAGTCCGGAGCAGGGACGGACTCAAATCTATGACTCCGGCTGCACCGTCATGCTCCCGGCAGCGGCGGCGCTGTCCCCTGGCAGCACAGCGCTGCCGGAGGCTACCTTGGTCATGGTCTCGTCGGCCTTGGCCGATTTTTCCAGGTACCCCGCCGCCGCGTTCAGATCGGTCTCCGCCGAGGTCTGGTAGACCGTGAACTCCACGGTGGTATCGCCGCCCAGCTTCTTATAGACCTTGCTGACCGTGACCACCTGGCCGTCGTCCAGGAGGTTCTGGTCCGCGCCCAGCCGGGTCAGCGCGCTGTTGATGCTCGCCACCTCCGCCGCGGGCAGCTTGGAGGCGTGGTTGGTGGTGTTGTAGTTATATACGTAGTAGCCGCCCACGCAGGCCGCGCCCACCACGAACAGGGTCACCAGCAGCGCCACCTGCCGCTTGCGCAGCCGCAGGTTCTCCCCCTTGTCGTAGAGCAGGCCGAAGCGTGCGCCCACCGGCATCATGGCCGTGAGGAACAGGACCAGCAGCACGCTCTCCAGGGGGAACAGGGCCAGGTTCTTGATGATCCGGGGCAGCTGGAAAATGGCGTAGGACTTGCCCAGCACCATCTTGTAATACAGCCACATGATGGGGGTGTTGAGCACGATGTTGACAAAGAAGTCAATGCAGAACCGGGAGAGGATAACCCGGGTGGCGGTGACCCTGGCCCGGTAGAGGAACAGGGCGAAAATCAGGGACCCGGCAATCTCAATGAAGATAAAGGGGAAGAAGTAGGCCCCGGAGGGGACCAGCAGACACCCCAGGGTGTCGGAGATGGCGGCGGCCAGGATGGCCACCACGGGGCCGAAGACCATGGCGCCGAAGGCGTTGACAAAAAAGGCAATGTTGATCTTCAAATCCGCCGCAATGGGGATGCCCAGGCTCTTCAGGGCCACCCGCAGGGCGATCATCAGCGCGGCGAACACCAGTATGCGGGTGTCCCGGAGCTCCGCGGCGGCGTCCCGCCAGTAGGCCATGGAAAAGGGGCTGGTGTACAGAGTACCCGGCTTGACCTGTCTCACCGGCTCACCTCCTTCCCGATCCGTTGGCTGCGAGGGAGATGGGTGGTGTGTTGGTTACGCTTCATTCGCGTCTCCTCCTTCAATTCCGCCATAAAGGCTGTTTTAGGAGGTAAAGTGGCACGGAAGCTGCTGCACGGAGCCCCGAAACAGAACATGCCAATCCAGACCGCCTCTGCGGCCGGGATTGGCATGCAATACATCCGAGATCGTGCGGTAGCGGATGCAGCATACCATCGTAGGCCCTATTTCTCGGGGGCCTTTCGTGCAAGGGCGACTTCCCATCCTCTTGCCACTTTACGCGATATGCTTACTCTACCAATCCTATTCTGTTGTGTACCGGGGCCCTCACCCCGATGACAGGGTTATCATACACCATACGGCGGCAGATTGCAAGTTCTTTCACAAACTTTTTCCACTTTTTTTTCGTCCCCTACCTGCCGGCCCACGCGGCATAGATGGCCGCCTGGTCAAAGATGCACTGCCAGCCGCCGGAGGCCTTGGCGGTGACGCAGATGTACTCCCGTCCGTCCCGGCTCTGGGCGAAGCTGGCCGCGCAGCTGCCGGCCATGGAGACGTATCCCGTCTTGGCCCCCAGCACCGCCAAGCCCTCGGGCATGTGGTCCTCGATGCGGCGGATGAACCAGTTGGAGAGATCCAGCTCCTCCTCCCGGACCCCGTTGGGCGGAAGGACCCGGTTGCGCTCGGTGAGGAAGGTGCGGCAGACGTTGTTCTCCATGGCTGCCCAGAGGATCATGGCCATGTCGTACACCGTGCAGACGTTGTCCGGGTCATAGAGCCCGATGCAGTTGGCGAACCGGGCGGAGCTGGAGAGGCCCAGCTCCCGGGCCTTCTGGTTCATCAGCTCCACGAAAGCCTCCTGGCTCCCGGCCACGTAGCAGGCCAGGGCCAGGGCCGCGTCCGCCCCGGAGGGCAGGATGGTGCCGTAGAACAGGTCCGTCAGGGAGACCTCCTCCCCGGGCAGGAACCCGGCCGTGGAGCAGCCGTTGCTGCGGCAGTAGTCCACCATCTCCTGGGTGATGACATAGGTGCCGTTGAGGCCGCCGATGTGGTCCGCCGCCGTGAGAATGGTGAGGATCTTGGTCATGGAGGCGGGGCTCACCAGGGCCCCGGGCATCTTCTGGGCCAGGATCTCCCCGGTGTCCAGGTCAATGAGGATGGCGTACCGGCTGTCGATCTCCGATGCCAGGCGGGCCGTGTCCGGCCCTTGGACCGCCTCGTGGGGCGGGGAGACCGCCGGGACCGCCGCCGGCGCGGAGGCCGGAATATCCGGCGGCGCTGACGGCTCCGTCAGGTCCTCGATCTCCCCGGCGGGGGGGATGGGGGCGGGCTCGCCGGCCGGGCCGTCCCGGGTCAGCAGCCACAGGGCCCCGCCGGTCAGGAGCGCCGCCGACGCCAGCAGGGCCGCCGCGCCCAGCAGAAGCCGCCGCCTCCGTTCCCGCCGCTTCCGGGCGGCTGCCCGCCGGGAGCGGAGGGCCGCCAGCTCCTGCTGGGAGAGGGTGTATTTGTAGGTGTAGGTTTCTTTCATGCCTGTCTCATGGGGAGGCGGAGGCTACTTTTTCAGGGTCTCCACCCACTGGCTGTACTTGGCCACGTTGGCGTCCCGCTCCGCCGCGTCCGCGCCCTTGGTGAGGATGTAGACCTTGATCTTGGGCTCCGTGCCGGAGGGGCGGACGATGATGGAGGTGCCGTCGGCCAGCTCAAAGCGGAGCACGTTGGACCCGCTCAGCTCCATGGCGCTCTTCTCTCCGGTGGCGCAGTCGATGACGCTGCCGTCGGCGTAGTCCTTGCGCTGGGCCACCTTCACCCCGCCGATCTCCGCCGGGGGCTCCTCCCGCAGGCGCTTCATGAGCCTGGCCATGTCCGCCAGGCCGTCCAGGCCGGGCATCACCAGGTTGTGGGTCTTCTCGCCGTAGAAGCCGTGCTTCTCGTAGAGGGCCTGGAGGGCGTCCAGCACGGTCATGCCCTTGGCGGCGTAGTAGGCGGCCATCTCGGTGAGCAGGAGGGAGGCGGTGACCGCGTCCTTGTCCCGGACGTAGTCCCCCAGCATGTAGCCGTAGCTCTCCTCGTAGGAGAACACCACCTTGCCCTCGCCGGATCCCTCCAGGGCGTTCTTCTTCTCGGCAATGAACTTGAAGCCGGTGAAGGTGTCGAAGCAGGCCGCGCCGTAGCTCTCCGCCACGGTCCGGGCCATCTCGGTGGTGACGATGGTCTTCAGGGCCACCGGGTTCCTGGGCAGCTTGCCCGTGCGCTTCATGGCCCCCAGCATGTAGTCCAGCAGCACCACGCCGGTCTGGTTGCCGGTCATGACCTTGTACTCCCCGTCCTTGTCCCGGACCATGATGCCCACCCGGTCGCTGTCCGGGTCCGTGCCCAGGATGAAGTCCACATCATTGCTCCTGGCCAGCTCCACGGCCAGATAGAAGCCCTCGGGGTTCTCCGGGTTGGGGCTCTTAACGGTGGGGAAGTCCCCGTCGATGACCATCTGCTTGGGCTCGCACAGCAGGTGCTTCACCCCGGCCCGCTTCAGGGCCTCGGGCACCAGCTGGTGGCCGCAGCCGTGGAAGGGGGTGTAGACCAGCTTGAAGGCGTCCGCCACAGCGGGGATGGCCTCCGGGTCAATGGTCATGGCCATGACCTCCTTGAGGAAGGCCTCGTCAGTCTCCCGGCCCATGACGGTAATCATGCCGGCCTTCACCGCCTCGTCGTAGGGCATGGAGGTGATGCCGGTGAAGATGTCGGTCTTCTCGATCTCCCGGGCAATGGCGCTGGCGTGGTGGGGGGGCAGCTGGGCCCCGTCCTCCCAGTAGACCTTGTAGCCGTTATACTCCTTGGGGTTGTGGCTGGCGGTGACGTTGATGCCCGCCTGGCAGCCGTAGTGGCGCACGGCGAAGCTGAGCTCGGGGGTGGGGCGCAGGGACTCGAAGATGCGCACCTTGATGCCGTTGCCGGCGCACACCTCGGCGGCGGCCCGGGCAAACTCCATGCCGTGGTTGCGGCAGTCCATGCACACGGCCACGCCCTTCTCCCTGGCCTTCTCCCCCTCGGCGCAGATGACGTTGGCAAAGGCCTGGGTGGCGTGGCGGACCACGTAGATATTCATGTGGTGGAGACCCATGGCCATGGTGCCCCGCAGGCCGGCGGTGCCGAACTCCAGGGGGCCGTAGAAGCGGCTCTCGATCTCCCTGTCATCGCCGGCGATGGCCTCCAGCTCCGCCTGCTCCGCCGCCGTCAGCACGCCGCTGTCCAGCCACTTCCGGTACTCCTTCTGATAGTCCATATCCTTTTCCTCCTTCTCGATCCTGGCCATGAGAGGCCGGTTGGCGGTCCCTCCTCCTCTCCGGGGGAGGGGACCCAAAGAACGCTGGGCACGCCAGTATTCCAGGATTTCCACACGGTGAGGGCGATGTGTGTCTCATCGTGGATCAAATCGGATATATTGTACCAAAATTTTGCCGGACATTCAAGGGGAAGAGGGCAGTTTTCCACAAAAATCACTCGGTCTGTGGAAAAAAGCCGCCGCCTCCGGAGATCCGGGGGCGGCGGTGGGATCAGAAGGGCGGGGTGTCGCTGGGGGGCTGGGGCTCCGAAGGCCCGTTGGCTCCGGGGTCCGGAATCGTGTCCGGATCCGGCTCCTGGGGCGGGGGCGGGTCGCCCTCGCCGGGACCGGCTGTACCGGGAGGCGTGACGCCGCCGGGATTCGGGGTGGGCTCCGGGGTCCAGGGGGCGCTGGGCCACTGGTAGTCGGGATCTCCCGGCACGGGCTCCTCCTCCGGGGGCGTGGGCTCGGGCACGTAGTTCTCATCGTGGACGGGGCAGTCCCCCAGCATAGCCAGATAGGTCCGGTGGGCGGAGCTGTCCTCGGCCAGAATGGGGCTGCTCTCCCCCAGCATCAGGTGCTCCCGGCCGGAGAGCATCACCCGGGTGGTGACGGTGTCCTCCGGGCAGTAGGCTCCGGCCAGATGGACCTCCTCGGTCTCCGGGATGGTGCAGACCTGGACCTCCACGTGGCAGGAGCAGGTCTCCGTGGGCACGGCGCCGGGGGTCATCTCCGCGTTGATGACTCGGCTGCCCCGGTAGTCGGAGGAGCACAGGGCCCCGGCCTTCAGCCCGCAGTCGGCGCAGAGCTGGGTGGTGGTGATGCCGCCGGGGTTCTCCGGGAAGTCCTTGTTCTCCAGGCCCTGGTGGATCTGCTCCATCACCAGCTTCCAGATCACTGCCGCCGGGTTCCCTTTGGCGTTGATCTTCTCGTTGCCGTCCCGGTAGCCGATCCAGACGGCGGCGGAGTAGTAGGGGGTGTAGCCCACAAAGTAGCGGTCAAAGTTGTCGGAGGTGGTGCCGGTCTTGCCGGCAATGGTCATGCCGTCAAAGCGGGCGGAGGTGCCGGTGCCGCCGCTGACCACGCTTTTGAGCATCTTGTTGATGAGGTAGGCCGTGCTCTCCTTCATGGCGGCCCGGGACTGGACGGCGTTGTCCACCACCACCTCCGTGTGGTCATTGTTCTCAATGCGGGTGACGGTGCGGGGCCGGTTGTAGATGCCCTCGTTGGCAAAGGCGCCGAAGGCGGCGGCCATCTCCTCCGTGGTCACGCCGTAGGTCAGGCCGCCCATGGCCAGGGGGCCCATGGCGATGTCCCGGGGGTCCAGGTCAAAGCCCAGGTTCTGCTCCATGAAGTCAAAGGAGCGGCTGTAGCCCAGCTTGTCCAGGACCCGGGAGGAGACGGTGTTGAGGGACCACTGCACACTGTAGGCCACAGTTTTTGGGCCCTGGTAGCGGCCGTTGGAGTTGCGGGGGTAGCCGCCGGTGCCGCTGTCGTTGACGCGGACCGGGTAGTCGTCGATGATGCTGCCCGGGCCCACCACATCGTATTCAATGGCCGGGGCGTAGACGCTCACAGGCTTGATGGCGCTGCCGACGGCCCGGCGGGAGGTGGCAAGGCTCAGCTCCCGGTTGGCGGTCTTGGGCCCCACGCCGCCGGCCACGGCCTTTACGTCCCCGGTGTAGGGGTCCACCACGGTGATGGCGGAGGCCAGGGGGGTGCCCTTCTTGGAGGGGTAGTCAAAGTTGGACGCGTCCAGGTACACGCTGTCCACAATCTCCTGCATGTCCAGATCCACGGTGGTGTAGATGTGGTAGCCGGCCCGGTAGAGGAGGGTGGTGGCCTCCTTGCGGCTGACGCCCCGGGCCTCGGCAATCAGGTCAATGGCCTCTTCAATGACCTGGTCCACAAACCAGGAGTTGAATTTGCTGTCCGCGGCCTCCTCGTCCGGATCCTCCTCCTCCACCTCCGACTCCAGGCCGTGGATGGCCTTGTACTCGTCCGTGTCCGTAAAGAGGAGCTTCTCCGCCTTGGCGGCCTTGCAGGTGGCCTCGTCGATGATCCCCAGCTCCAGCATCCGGTCCAGAATGGTCTCCTGGCGCTGCTTGTTGAAGTCCCGGGGGGTCTTGATGGTGCCGTCATCCTGCTTGAACTCGGCCTTGCGGAAGGGATCGTAGAGGGAGGGGTTGTTGGTGATGCCGATGATGGCGGCGCTCTCCGCCAGATCCAGCTCGGATACGTCCTTGCCGAAGTAGCCCTTGGCGGCGGTCTGAATGCCGTAGTAGCCGCTTCCAAAGAAGACCCGGTTGAGATACATGGTGATGATATCCTGCTTGCTGGTGGTCTTCTCAAACTCCAGGGCCCGGAAGATCTCCCGGAACTTCCGTTTGACGGTCACCTCCGTGTCATCGGTAATGTTGCGCAGCAGCTGCTGGGTGATGGTGGAGCCGCCCCGGGTGCTGCCGCCGGTGAGGGTGGACTTGATGGCGCCGGCGGTGCCCCACCAGTCCACGCCCTTGTGCTCCCAGAAGCGGTGGTCCTCAATGGCCACCAGGGCCTTGATGAGGTGGTCCGGGAGGTCCTTGTACTCGATGAGCTCCCGGTTGCCGCCGCCGGATTCCTCCGTGTTGTCAAAGAGGGTCTGGAGGACCACCTGGTTGCCGTTTTTGTCCGTGGCGTAGATGGTGGAGGCCAGGGACATGGTCATCTCCTCGTAGGAGATCTCCCCCAGGGAGGGGATGAGGGTGGTATCAATGTAGGTCATGAAGATCTTGGCGAAGATGGCCGCCGTCAGCACGCCGATGACGCACAGGGTGAACAGGACCAGGAAGATCCTGCCGATCAGGCGTCCGATGGAGAACTTCTTCTTTTTCTTCCTGCGGGGAGCGCCCGTTCTGCCGCTCTGGGGGCCTTCGGGCGGACCGCTATATGCACGATCCATGGATGGACGTACCTCCTTCTTGCGAGTAATGGGGCCTGTCTGCGAGGCCCTTGCCGCCGGGGCGGCGGGGCAGGGGAAAGCTTCACTGGAAAGTATATCCACCATGCCATTTTATAGTATATCACGGCTTGTCAACCTTGAAAAGATGGAAAAAAACGCGAAATTCTTTGAGATTCTGCATAGAAAGCCAAAATTATTCATTAAATACAAAAACCGAGTGCAGAAATTGTCTAAATATCACATGGAAAGCCTCTTGCAATTTCCGTGAAAAACGGTTACACTATAGCTACCGAAAAAAAGCGTCCCAAAGTGGACGCGCCGAGGAGGGATTGGCTGTGAGCGAGGAGTACGGCCCGGAGTTCATCACCGTGACGGACGAGGACGGCAACGACATAGAGCTGGAGCTGGTGGACGTGCTGGAGCACAAGGGGATCACCTACATGGCCTTTTTCCCCGCGGTGCTGGAGGATGTGGACGAGGAGAGCGACGACTACGGGCTGGTGATCCTCAAGTCCGTCCAGGAGGACGGGGAGGAGCTGCTCTCCACCCTGGACAGCGAGGAGGAGCTGACGGAGGTCTACGAGCTGTTCATGGCGGAGCTCTTTGAGGACGAGGAGGAGTAGAGAAATTCCCTCCCCGGCTCCGCACGGCGGGGCCGGCAGCGGCATACGATAATAGAAAGTACCCTGCGGGGTGCGTGATGAGTCTTTTTTTAACCCACATTTTGTTATTCGGGATGCTGGCTCATCGTCTGGTTTGCAGGCCTCCCGGCTGCCACCTGCGGTTGGAAGTTGGAAGCAGTGAAGGACGATGCAGGCGACCCACCTGCCAGTGATGTGCAGGTTATAACAGGGCTCACACGGCTTCTGCGGGGTACTTTTGCGCCCAAAATAAACTGTCCCTGGAGGAGGAGCGGCCATGACCATGGAGGAGCTGACTGTCTACGGCGCGATAGGGGCGCCCGGCACGGAGCGGACGCTGGCCTGGGAGCTGCTGGCCCTGGCCCTGGAGCGGGAGCTGGGACTGCCGCAGATGCCGGAGATCGCCCGGGAGCCGGGGGGTAGACCCTACTTCCCGGCCTGTCCGGACCTCTGCTTCAACATCAGCCACAGCCGGGGCGGGGCGGTCTGCGCTCTGGACCGGCTGCCGGTGGGAGTGGACGTGGAGCTGCTGCGCCCGGCCCCCCGGCGGCTGGCGGGGGACCTGGAGGACGAGGCGTTTTTCCGCCTGTGGACGGCCCGGGAGGCCACGGTCAAGCGGCAGGGCCTGGGGATCGGGGCCCTGGTGGGGGGAGGACCGGAGCCGGACCCCCTGTGCCGGCCTCTGGAGGGGTTTCTGCCCGGATATGTGGTCACGGTCTGTCCCTCCAGGGAGGCCAGGGTCAGGACCGTTTTCATCGAGAACATAGCCGGGCGTTGAAAGCATTTACTTTCAACGCCCGGCTTATTACTTTTTGATTCTCTTTTGTAAAAAAGGATGTTTCCTAAAATAGCGTCAATCGCGGCGAAAACCGTCTACCGTCTGCCGCCGAATCCGCCGCCCCGGCCGCCGCCGCCGAAGCTGCCGCCCCGGGACCCGCCGCCAAAGCCGCCGCCCCGGCTTCCTCCCCCAAAGCTGCCGCTTCTGGGGCCGCCGAATCCGCCGCCCCGGCTGCCGCCGCCGAAGCTGCCGCTGCGGGGCGGGGTGAAGCCTCCGCCCATAGGCGGTCTGGGCGGACGGGGGCCTCCCCCCATGGGGGGCCTGGGTCCTCCGGGGCCGCCGCCCATGGGGGGGCGGGGACCGGGACCCCTGTGGTGCGGAGGCGGGGGCGCGCAGCGCCGCCGGTACCAGCTGCTGCCGGGCCGGTGCCACCAGAGAATGGGCCGGTAGACCACCGGCGGGACCGGCATGCCGCCGTAGCGGCCGTACCAGCCGCTGTAGCGCAGGCTGTCCAGCATGGTGAACACCACGATCAGAAAGATCAGCAGCACGAAAATGGGGATCAGCGCGGCGATGATCCCGAACGCGCCGCCGCCGGAGGAGTGGGCGCCGGACCCCTGGAGCAGGTGGAGCTGGCCCATCAGGTTCAGAACGCCGCCGTTGTAGTCCCTCTGCTGGACGTAACCGGCCATGCAGGCGTCCACAAAGCTGGCGGACTGGGCGGCCAGCAGGTCATAGAACGTGCCGCTGGCCACCAGCCGGTAGTCCTCCGCGCCGGCGTCGATGAGCAGGATTGCGTCGTTCTCCCCCAGCAGCAGATCCTCCGCCCAGGTCCAGGCGGCCTCCTCGATGCCGCCCAGGGAGGCGGTCCCCCGGGTGGTGACCACGGCCAGTATGCCCCGGTTGAGTTTATCCCAGTTGGCGTTGTAGAGCAGTACGCTCTTCTCCGTGCTGGCGGAGAGCACGCCGGCCTCGTCCACCAGATAGGCGCTGAGGTAGGCGGTGCTCAGGCTGTCGTCCAGGGCCGCGCCGCCCTCCGGCACCTCCACCTGGGGCCGCTTGGAGAGGCCGTAGAGGGAGGACAGGGCGATGGCCGCAATGAGGACAAGGGCAGCGAATGCTTTGTTTTTCAATAGCTTCATATGATTACAACTCCTATCTTCTTTTCTTTATGAATCAAGAAAAGAAGCAAAAGAAACACTTTTTAGACAGCTCTGACGGCAGATTATCCCCGCAGCTCCATGAGCTTCTGCTTCAGCTCGCCCTCAATGCGGCCCAGCTCCACCTCGGCCTCCCGGCGCTTCTGGGCGCCGTCCCGCTGGATCTGGATCACCTCGTCCAGGGTGGAGATGAGCTGCTGGTTGGTGTGCTGGAGGGTCTCGATGTCGATGATGGCCCGCTCGGCCTCCTTGGCGGTGGCGATGGTGCCCATCTTGAGCATGTCCGCGTTCTTCTTGAGCAGCTCGTTGGTGGCGTTGGTCACGGCGGTCTGTGCGGCGGTGGCCTTGCGGCTGTTCTCCAGACCCAAGGCCAGCACCATCTGGCTCTTCCACAGGGGGATGGTGTTGACCAGGGAGGACTGGATCTTCTCCACCATCAGGGTGTCGTTATTCTGGAGCATCCTGGTCTGGGGCCCCATCTGGATAGACACCATGCGGGTCAGCTCCAGGTCGTGGAGCTTCTTGTCAAACCGGTCGCACATCTGGGTCAGATCGTTGTAGGCCTGGGCGTCCTCCTGCCGGCCGGAGGCCTCCGCCTTTTTGCGCAGCTCCTCCAGCTGGCCGGAGCGGACCTCCGCCAGCCGCTTCTTGCCGGCGATGATATACATGGTCAGCTCCTTGTAGTACTTCAGGTTCAGCTCATACATCTGATCGAACATGGCGATGTCCTTCATGAGCACCACCTGGTGCTGCTCCAGCTCCCGGGCGATCTTCTCCACATTGGCCTCGGCCTTGCCGTACTGGGCCTTCATGGCCTCCATCTTGTTCCCGGCCTTTTTGAAGAAGCCGAACAGGCCCTTTTCCTCCTCCTCCTGGCCGAAGCTCTTCAGCTCCACCACCAGACTGGAGAGGGTGTCGCCCACCTCCCCCAGATCCTTGGTGCGCACGCTGCTCAGGGCGCTCTCGGAGAAGGTGGCCACGCCCTTCTGGGCGGCCACGCCGTATTGCAGGATCAGCTGGGAGTCGTTGAGGTCGATCTTTTTGGAGAAGTCGTCCACCACCTTCTTCTCCGCCTCGGTGAGCATACTGTCGTCGATCACCACCGGCTCGGCCTTGGGCTTCTCCGGCTCCAGGGCGGGGGCGGCGGGCTCAGCGCCCAGGGTGAGGGTGGGGGTCTCCACCTTGGCCGCGTCGGCGTTCAGGGTCAGCTGGGGCATCATGCCCTCCATGTCAGTCATTTTTTGGTCCTCCTTCTGTATTTGTCAGTGAGCGCGTCTCTCTACAGCTCCAGCCTGATGTCCGAGCCGCCGGCGTCCTTCGTGGACTGGGCCTCCATGTGCTCTCCGGCCAGTCCCTCCCGGGCCAGCATGGTCTCCAGCACGGAGATGTCCGTGGAGATATCCATGGCGTCCGCGCCGAAGAGGCTGTCCAGCTGCTTCTCAAAGGCGGAGACAATGGTGCCCATGATGCTCTCCACCCGCTCCTTGGTGCCGGTGATGTTCTCCCCGGCCACGCCGGTGGCGTCCATGCGGTCGTAGGCGTTGAGGAGCTTCAGGGTGGTGGGCAGGTAGTAGTCCATGAAGCGGCGGATCTGGGGCAGCTTGGCGGGGTCCGCCTTCACCTGCTGGAAGATCTGCTGGCATATGGTCTCCAGGCGGCGGATGTCGGCGGAGATCTTCTCGTCCTCAATGGCGTCGTCCAGGCGCTTCATCTCGCTGACGGCCTTCCTGCCGTCGGAGATCATTTTATCCAGCTCCGCGTTTCCGGTGGGCTTCTCCTCCTCCCTGGGGGGATCGGGGACTGGAATTTCCGTCACCTCGTCCCTGCACACGCCCCGCAGCAGCAGGAACACCCCGGCGGACAGCAGGGCGGCAAAGACGAAATGGTTCCATCGGTAGAGGTCAAAGGCCAGGGCGTAGACCACCCAGGCGGCTGCCGCGCCATAGAAGGGAGCGGCGGATTTGCGGACTTTTTTGACGGTATTTGGCATGTGGAGCCCTCCTCGCTGTTGGTACTTTTAGAGTATACTGCGAAATTGGCGGAAGGTCAAGGAGAGGAGAGGAAATTAAGAAGATTCCGGGCGGGCGACCTTCTCCGCGGCGGCCCCGGGGCTGTCCCGCAGACGGGCGCTGCCCCAAAAACGGGATTGCCTCTTTACGAATTCGGTAATATCGTGTAAAATACACTCAGAAGAAAAGGAAAGGAGGCGGTGGTCATCAGCGGCTATGTACTGCATCTGCCGGAGGAGGAGAGTGTGGTTCTCTCGGGTCCGGCGGCCCGCCGCCTGATCGACGGCGGCAACGGCGACGCGGCCCTGCTCTACATCGCGGTGCTGCGCAGCCGGGGCTGCATTGACAACGAACAGCTGCTCCGCCAGCTGGGATGGCCGGAGGACCGGTTCCGCCGGGGCCTGGCCGCCCTGGCGGGCCTGGGCCTCATTATGGCGCCGGCCGGCGGGAGCCCGCCGCCCCCGGCTGCGGAGGATCCCCCCGCCGCCCGGCGGGAGGACCGGCGGCCCGAGTACACCCGGTCCGACATGGCCAGGGCCCTGGAGGGGAGCGAGTTTGCCGGCCTCACCGGCGCGGTGGAGGACAAGCTGGGCAAGAAGCTCACCACCCCGGATCTGGAGATCCTCCTGGGCCTCTATGACCATCTGGGCCTGCCGGCGGACGTGATCTTCTCCCTGGTGGGCTTCTGCATGGAGAAGATCGCCGCCCGGTACGGCCCGGGGCGGCGGCCCACCCTGCGCCAGATCGAGCAGGAGGGCTACCTCTGGGCCCGCCAGGGGATCTTTGACCAGAAGAGCGCCTCCGCCCATATCAAGAAGTACCAGCGGACCCGGGAGGCGGTCCCCCAGCTCATGGCCCTGCTGGGGCTGGAGGACCGGAAGCCCTCCCCGGGGGAGGAGAAGTATCTGGCCGCCTGGAGCGAGATGGGCTTTGACAGCGACGTCATTCTCAGGGCCTATGACAGAACCGTGCTGCGGTGCAAGGAGCTGCGCTGGCCCTACATGAACAAGATCCTGGACTCCTGGCACAGAAAGGGCCTCCACACCCTGGCCCAGGTGGAGGCGGGGGACCGCCCCGCCCCGGAGCGCCGGCGGGACAGCCGGAGGAGCGCCGGGGGCACGGTTCAGGAGGACATGGTTCAGATGGAGCGGTTTCGCCAGCAGCTCCGGGAGCAGAAGGAGGGACGGTAGATGGCCCAGGACGCAAAGATCATGGCGGCGGCTCTGCGCCGCTATCAGGCGGACCGGGAGGCCCGGCGGAAGGAGCGGGAGGAGCGGGTCCGCGCCGTTTTCCGCCGCCTGCCCCGGCTGGAGATCATTGATCGGGAGCTCCAGAGCACCGCCGCCCGGATCGTTCTGACCGCCTTCAGCGAGGCGGGGGATCCGGACCGGGCCATGGCGGAGCTGGAGCGGGCCAATCTGGAGCTCCAGCGGGAGCGGGCGGAGCTTCTGGTGGGGGCCGGATATCCCTACGACTATGTGGACGAAAAACCCGCCTGTCCCATCTGCCAGGACGCCGGATTTCTGCCCGACGGCGTTCCCTGCCGGTGCCTCATGGCCTACTACGCCCGGGAGCAGAACAAGCGGCTGAGCCGCCTGCTGGATCTGGGCAGCCAGTCCTTTGACACCTTCTCCTTTGACTGGTACAGCGATCAGGTCTGGGACCAGTACGGCCGCAGCCCCCTGGAGAACATGGAGATGATCCGGGAGATCTGCGGCAACTACGCCCACACCTTTGGTCCCAAGAGCGGGAACATGCTCTTCACCGGCGCGCCGGGGCTGGGCAAGACCTTTCTCTCCGCCTGCATCGCCCGGGAGGTCAGCGATTTGGGCTTCTCCGTGGTCTACGACACGGCGGCCCACATCTTCCAGCGCTTTGAGTGCGAGAAGTTCGGCCGGGAGAGCGCCCTGGAGGAGAACGCCTGGGCGGATGTGGGCCGGTATCTCCGGTGTGACCTGCTGATTATGGACGATCTGGGCACGGAGATGCGCACCGAGTTCGTCCAGGCCGCCTTCTACCGGATCGTCAACGACAGGCTCCTCCACCGGCGCAAGACCGTGCTCTCCACCAATCTGGACATAGAGGACATCGCCCGCCGGTACGGCGACGCGGTTTTGTCCCGCCTGCGGGGGGAGTACCAGCTGCTGCGGTTCTTCGGGGAGGACATCCGCCTCCTCAAGCGGAAATAAGATGGAAATATTTTCCCCCTCCGACAGGATTTGCTCCCTTTTTTGGCGGACAAGCCGTAGAATGGAGAAAAGCTGCGGAAGGGGGAGTATTTTATGATGGAAAGAAAGAAGAATCCGCTGTTTCAATCCAATCGCATCTACCAGATCCCCATAGACCAGATTGTGCCCAACCCCGGCCAGCCCCGCCGGCACTTTGAGGAGCAGGCCATGCGGGAGCTGGCGGAGTCGGTGCGCCAGCACGGGGTCATCCAGCCCCTGAGCGTGCAGAAGAACGGCAGCGGCTACGTGCTGGTGGCGGGGGAGCGCCGCCTGCGGGCTGCGGGGATGGCAGGTTTGACCAGGGTGCCCTGCATTCTGGTGAAGGCCTCGCCCCGGGAGAGCGCGGTGCTGGCCCTGGTGGAGAATTTGCAGCGGTGCGATCTCCACTACATGGACGAGGCGGCGGCCATTGCCCGGCTGATCTCGTCCTATGGCATGAGCCAGGAGGAGGCGGCCCGCCGTCTGGGACGGTCCCAGCCGGCGGTGGCCAACAAGCTGCGCCTGCTGCGCCTGAGCGGGGAGTGCGTGTCCCTGCTGCGGCAGTACGGCCTCACGGAGCGCCACGCCCGGGCCCTGCTGCGTCTGGAGGGGGAGGAGGCCCAGCTGGCCGCCCTGCGCCACATCGGGGAGCGGGGGCTGAATGTGGCGGCCAGCGAGGAGTACATAGACGTGCTGCTGCAAAAGCGGCCGCGGGAGGACCCGCCCCGGCGGCCGGTGTATGTCATCAAGGATGTGCGGCTGTTCCTCAACAGCGTCAACCGGGGCATGGAGACCATCCGCCGGGCCGGCGTGAACGCCCGGTACGACAAGCAGGAGAGCGAGGAGGAGATCACCATCACCATCCAGATCCCCAAGCGCAAGGCCGCGGCGGGGTGAGGAGGTAATCATCCTTTTTCTTGAAAGAAAAAGGATCAAAAAGAACTTTTAGAGGTGATGAAATATCTGCCGGCAGTCTATGGAGGGGTTAGGGGCGATTGCATCACCGGGCAGGTTGGAGCGTTCCAGACAGCTGGAGCGCTCTTTTTCTTTGGGCTGGGGGCGGCGCTAATCAACAGGGGGTTGAAAGTCATTTGTAATGAGGATATACTTGCTCATATTCGTTCCACAAAGATATTTTATAATGATTGAAACCTCCGGCTGTTTTTTGCGACTATATAGGCGAAGGCCCGCCAACGAAACACGGAAAGGAGCGAAAAAGATGAAAAAACGTTTGGTATGCTGTTTTGTGATTCTCTGCATGGTGCTGTCAGGATGCGCCGGAAAACAGGGGGAGGCGCAGAAACCGCTGGAACAGGAGGACGCCCGGCAGGAGGCCGGAGCGTCTGCGGCCCCCTCTCAGGCAGAAGAGCCGGAGCCCTCCGCGGAGCCGGAGCCCACGCCGGAGGAGGATGCGTTCTCCGGGAGATGGCAGGCTGTTGAGAGCCCGCAGTGTTATATGGACATCGCCAGAGGGGACGGCTATACGCTTGAGATTGTCTGGTCCGGCGCGTCCCGAGGCGATATTATCTGGCAGGCGGTTGGGAGCTACGACGAAATCTGGGGAGGCGTCGCTTATACCGGCGCAAAATATGAGGACGTTGTCAAAGAAGACGGGACCATTGACCGGATCCCAGTACCGGAGCGGGAGGAAGTGACCGGAATGGTTTACTTGGAGGATGACGGGACCCTGCGCTGGATTGATGACTTTGATCATATGGGGGATGATATGCGCTTTGAGAAAGAATGACCAGCTTATAGGGGGATTTCACTCTTTAGGTGAAATCCCCCTTGACGAATGTGCTCTTGTCAGACTGCCCGCAGACGTGTGCCCCCTTCAGATCAGAAAAAATGCCAGGGCGATAAGCCCGGCGGCGGCCGCGCCGGCCAGGGGGAGGAACCAGCGGGGAAGCCGCCGCCAGAGGGGCGGCTGGACGTTCTGGGACGCGGCGCAGCCCCGGGCAATGCGGCAGGCCTCGCCCAGGACCTGCTGGGGAGTGACGCCGTCCTGGGAAAAGGCGTCGTTGCGCACGATAAAAATGGCCTGCTCGAACAGCTTCTGATCCGGGGAATCGACAACGATGACACGGCGGGAGGTACCTTTCACCAAGGAACACCGCTCCTTTCTTCCTGGAGAGATTTGCTCTTCCAGTATTTCCCGCCTGGCGCTGGTTTATACCGGGAATCCCGGATTCTTTTCCCGGGCCGCCGCCCTCTCCCAGAGAAGAAAATAGAGGTCCTAAACCTCCGCCGCACCGCTGTCCCCCTTGGGCAGATACAGGCAGATGACGCTGCAGTCGTCCTCCCCATGGCGGCGCGTGCCGGCCTCCCGCAGCACCAGGGAGGCCAGCATGTTGGGATCCTCCCCCTGCCAGCCGGCCAGCAGGTCCTGGAGCCACTGGTCATCCCCCGCGTCCGCCACCCCGTCGCTGATCATCAGCACGAAGGTGTTCTCCTCCAGGGGGAAGCGGGACGGGGTGGGGGCGTCGGACACGTCCTGGAGCCCCGCGGGCAGGGCGGAGCCGGTGAGGCGGCGGACCGAGCCCTGGCGCTTTAAGTAGGTGGGGGCCGCGCCGTACTTGTAGAGCGCGCCCTGGCCGCCGGTCAGGTCCACGGCCAGCAGATCAATGGTGGTGAAGCTGCCCTGGTCGTCACTGCGCAGGTTCAGGGCGGCGTTGAGGGTCCGCAGGGCGGGGTCCGGGTCAATGCCGGCGGTGAGCAGCTGCTCCAGAAGCCGGAGGGTCATCTGGCTCTCCCGCTGGGCCTCCCGGCCGCTGCCCATGCCGTCGCTGAGGAGGAGGTAGAGCTTTCCGGCGGTGCGGAACCAGGTCAGGCTGTCCCCGCTCACCCGCTGGCCCTCCTTGGGCGCGGAGGCCAGGGCTACGTCGTGGAGCATCTCCCGCCCCGTGGCCGGGGGGGCCTCCGGCGCGGCCATGGCCTGAGCTACCAGCTCCCCCAGCTGGGCGTACTGACCCCGGGTCCGCTCCCGTTCCCGCTCCAGCTGGCGGCGGTACTGGCGGCGCAGCAGCAGGGCCGTCACCTCGGTGTTGATGGCGGAGAGGAGCTGGGGGAAGTGGATGCACCGGGAGGAGAAGTGGACCGCAAAGTCCCCCGGCTCCGCCCGGCCCCGGTCCAGCAGGGCGGGGGTTGCGTCGTTGAAGGCGTTGAAGGTGGAGACGTACTCCTTGTTCCAGCACACGTCCCGCAGCGCGCAGCCCCGGCACACCACCTCCGCCGCCCTGTCGAAGATCACCGCCGGATTCTCCTCCTTCTTGGGGGCCGGGACGGAGAAGCTCTCGCACAGGGACCGCAGGGCCTGGGCGCTCAGCCGCAGCCGGCGGCGGATGCCGTCGCTCTCCAGCCGCTGGGTCTGCCGCCGGGGGATGGAGGTCTCCCGGAGCACCAGGGCGCAGTAGTGGCACAATATGCCGGAGAGGACTGTGCAGGCCGCCATCCGCGTCAGCCCCTGGCCGGTAAGGCCCATTTGCAGGGTGTAGGCCAGCTCCACGGCCAGGGCGGATCCGGCGGCGGTGAGGGGGCGGAAGAGGGCGTGGCGGAACCATTTGGTCTCCCGGAAGGCGGAGAGCACGGCGCACACCAGCACCAATATACCGCAGCAGCGCAGGGCCGGACCGAAGGGGAGAAAGACAAAGGCCCCCGCCGCGCTTCCGGCCAGCGCGGCCAGGGCCGTTCCCCCGGGCCGGCAGGCGGCCAGCAGACCGGCGGCCAGCGGCGCACGTCCGTCCAGACAGCAGGCGGCGGCAAAAAACCCCGCCGCCGCGTAGGCGGCCAGTTGGATGGTCTGGGTCCTGGCGGGCCGCTCCAAGGTAATCCCGGCGATTTTCATAGCTTGTCCCCTTCTTTTCATGGTCTTATGGCCTATTGTAGCAGGGGATGGAGAAAAAGCCTGTCGGGAAATATGGGGGGAAATCAGGGGAGATGGAAATCCCTTGCTGGCAAAAAGAAGGGACGCGCCGCAAGGCCCGTCCCTTCTCTGGCGTGTGTGTTGTTATGATCGGTACATAACGGCAAAAAGGATTGCAAAATGTTGGAATGGGTGGTAAACTGGGACCAGGAAAGAATCATCTTTCAGCGCTGCTTGTAACGGTAGGCGGTGGCTCCTCCACTCCGGAGGGCCTTCTTGTTCCCTCCGATGAAAGGAGGGGATGCCCATGACTACATCCGAAGTTTTACAGCTTTGCCTGGTTATCATAGGCATTTGCAGTCTGTTTTTACAGGCTAAAGACAAGAAGTAACCGCCTGCGGCTAACAGAAACGGTTACTTCTTGTAACTAAACCTGAGGGGCCAACCGTCTACCGGCAGCGCCCTTTCTATATTCAGTATAGACCGAAAGATCAATTTTGTCAAGAAATAATTCCCCAATCCATCAAAAACCCGCCGTTTCTCCAACCGGCGGGCATCAGCGGGGGGCCGGGCTTATGCCCGGCCCCCTTGCTATGCGTATACAACGGTGTTTCAGCCTTGGGGCGATTAGCCCAGCAGCTGGAGCACGCCCTGGGGCACCTGGTTCGCCTGGGCCAGCATGGCCTGGGCGGACTG
>ERZ779637.614-NODE-614-length-21220-cov-7.698512_pt1 | contig 21220 bp, 16 predicted proteins | sample MGYA00514196_ERZ779637 | MGnify/ENA primary metagenome ERZ779637 (study PRJEB29562, sample SAMEA4376700) | mouse gut metagenome | isolation source: Cecum | study: EMG produced TPA metagenomics assembly of the A DSS colitis mouse model was used to assess the...
CAGTGACCAAAGATGAATAAAACAGTGACCAAAGATGAATAAAACAGTGACCAAATGTTGCCGGAGCCCTTACCAGTAGCGGCCCGCAGGCTCCCTAAAAAGGTTTTAAAAAGGTTTTAAAAAGATTTCTCTAAAAAACGCGCGCGCAAGGTTACAGGTGTAATCGAACTGTAATTGACGACAAATCAGATCCTGTTTTTGTCCATGTCAGGAAAAGAGACAGCAAAACCGGAAGAACACAACTCGTGAAAGCCTGTATTCAGGCAGTTCCCGCAGGATTTCTGACAGAATCAGGAAAACAGGGCAAACATGAAAATCCGGTCCTGTGCAGATCTTTGCTCCACAGGTGTCTCCAGGATACCTCTCAGACGTCGTATTTTGCCCACAGAAAACTTTTAACCGGTTTGTTGTATAAATACACATCGCACATAGTAAAATCGCTCTATGAGTCAAATAGACGCCTCAGAATGGAAATGGAATTTTACGGGTCCTGTTCATAATAGAACTATAAATATAATCTTTTTCATCCACAATGGCTGTAAAAGCTGATTTTACGCAGATAAACATAAGATTCCAACGATAAGCGCTAAAATTATCTGACAATTCATGCGTATTTCGATTGATAGAACATATGTACTTTTATAATAATAAAATTACATCCATACTTTGAATTATATCTCTGTTTACCAGTTTTTTTCGATTTTTATATGTATAAATATATTAAATTATTAAAATAATAATTTAATATAAAATTAATTACATTGTTATATTACATTTATTAATATATTTTCACAACAAAATACAATGGCATTAGATTACATGTATAGTAGTTAAAATATCATACAAAAAACCGGACTGAAAAATACAAATATTTCAAAACCAGAATCTATTTTTCACCACTTTCCGTTACAATGGTACCGGCTTGATCAACAGGCTTGAAAAATGCATGGATACCACGGACATTATCATATGCTGAAACAGATCTGACTGCAGAATAATGATTAAAGCAATAAGGTATACAGGCAATTAATCAATCAGTACATACTGTCTGGCATACAGCGATTCGGTATAACCTCCAGGCATAACGCTCATTATAATAATCAGGATAAACATGAGGCTTGCGCCTGTACGACGCCTCGTTGGACTACACTGTTCATTGCGGTCGGAATTACGGGTTTTCTCCCCCTCCGTCTGTCCCTGGTTTCCCTGCCCTCTTCGCAGGCCGTCTGGTATTTCCTTTGTCTGGTCTGCTTCCCGATACCCTCCTGGTTCTCTCTGATATAACCGTCTGGTTCTTTTACTGTCACATCGTCTGATCTGACTGTTCCTTTATTGGTGCAGACTCTTTGCAGGCGGTATTCATACTGTCTTTGGATAGTATCTTTTGAAAGTTTCGGTATTGTCCTGCGCATTTTCTCCTCTCCGTTTTCATGGATTCACCCTAAGTGGTGTAAGTATCTGCTTATTTATGTTTCACTCTTTCTGCTGTCAGACATTCCATGAATCGTGCATCTGATTATACGGTTACATTGTTTCGGCCCTTTGGCAATAGCCCGGTTTCGGATTTCTGCCTGTTACGGTTTCTGCTGTCTTCTCATGGTTCCTGTTACTATGACTGATGATAGACTTCATGGGATAAGCCAGCGGTCTATCCCTGCCCGATTTACACACAGGTCACGACTTTTCGGACCTTGCTGTTTACAGCCAGCTTATCCGCAATGTACGCTTTATATCAGGTTTCTGTTCGTCAGGCTGCGATTTCACCCTCCCATAATGCAACCTCTGGGAGCCGCTTTTGGGTTTGTCAGTAACTACGCATATCGCATACTCTTACCACAGACGGATGGCATGCCTGTCATACTGCAACCCCCGTCTGCCCGGTTAAACCAGGAGAGACGGGGGTTATTTATCCAGCCCTTAATTTATTTGTAACATCCGCCAGTATCAGGGAAATCCTGTCTGCTGCCTGCAGACGAATATTTTCGTTTAAAACTGTAATCAGATGAACGGACTTCATAAAATCCTGACACAGGGCAGGGTACAGGGCACGATGATTTTCCTGTACCATTTCCGTGACGTTGCCGGAAATCATAAAGAGTATGCATTTTCTGTTACGTTTCCGTTCCGGAGATTCTGATATTTTCATGACAGTTTCATATCCGGCGTGCCTGAAATCCCCGGAATAACCTGATAAAAGTACCGGAAATCTGATAAAAATGATAGATATGGCCGGCAGATTCTGGTAAATTACTCCCTGCGGATTTTTACAAACAAGGAGGAATACAGCCCATGAAAACAATGACATCCAGACTGAAGACAATCTTTTTGCAATGTATGAAAACAAATTTAATCCGTCTGTTCATAAAAGAAGACAATGCATGTTATCAGGATATTTACAAACAGTTCATGCAGTCACACTGCGGAAGGTAATATTCAGGTTTCCTTCAGATCTTTCCGGTTTCCGGCGGCTTCCAGTATATTCTGGCGGAACTGCATCCTGCGGTATTCTCCCGGAGTCATACCTTCCAGTTTTTTGAAACACCGGATAAAATGGCTCTGGGAACTGAACGCAAGAATTTCGCCAATCTGTGCGGATGAATATACAGAGTAGCGCAGCATGTTTCTGGCGGTATCAATCCGCCGCCTCATTATGTAGCCGGATACCGGAATACCTGTCTCTTTTGCGAACAGTCCGGATAAATAATTCCGGTTAAGGTTTACATGCCGTGCGAGATCCGTAATTCTGACGGGCATATGAAGATGCAGGTCGATATAGTCCATACACCTGACAACCGGTTTTGAAAAAACAGCTTCTTTTTTCAGGTTTGCCATACGTCTGGTGAAATAGGCGATCATTTCACGGTGCAGTTCCATAACGGCTTCCGACGTACCGCAAAGATCCATTTTGCTGATATACAGGTCACTGATATTGTAGGATGTTTCAGAATCCAGTCCTCCTTCGATGGCGAATCTGGTCGCAATGGTGGTGCTTGCCACAAACAGGTATTTACTGTTTTTTACCGGATCATCTGACAGATGTCCTGTCCTGCAGGATGTAATCATGCGTGTGCTTTCTGCCACCGCAGCCATATTTCCAGCTTTCAGAAGTTCATACTGTTTCATTTTCTCTTCGTAGTAATGGTGTCTTTTGTTATTTTCCCGGTTAACAAAAGCCATGTATGCAATCTGTCTGTCCGGATCTGATATTTTTCCCCACGTTACCATTCCTCCTGCTGTCTGCTATTTCTCTTATCCTGTTATACTTTCAGATATATATGATACCGGCCATTATACAAATAATGCTTGTAGTTTTTAATTGCTGAAACATTTATATTTACTTACATAAAACTGCAGTTATATGGGAAGAGCCTGTATATTCTCATTTTATATACTATATCTGAAAGTATAGGTAAGAGAAATGTTTTCTTTTTTCTTAGCTTCAGGCTAAGAGATAAGAAAAATTTTCACATATCTCTTAGCTTTTAAGTTATAAAAATATTACTAAATTTATAGTTTATAATCGTATGTGGACATCTGTCCTGGTTTTTTATGTATACAATATACAAAAAACAGGACCATAAAAGCAAATTACTTTTACGGTCCTGTTTTTTGTTATTATTTCCGGATACCTTCCAGCACCTGCTGTGGGATTTCGAATTCCACAATTCCCATATACATCGGTGCAACATCGCCTTCGTTAAAGCTGATTACCAGATTTCCCTCCCTGTTCAAGTAGAAAGAAGTCTCGTCTGTTATGTTTTTAAAATTCCATTCCCTGATTTCATTATCCAGCCAGTAGATGACATTTTCATCCTCTGCCATCTGCTTTTTCATCTGTTTTCTGATATTTTCGCTTATAGATGTAATATAATCGGCGTCTTCCCTGAAAAGATCCTTCAGCTGCAGGCGCTTTCCGGTATTCAGATCAATGGTGTAATAATAATTGAACTGGTATCCGCTGCCGGCTCCCTGGTAGCAGTTCAGCTTCAGTGTGAAATAGTCCTCTGTGGCAGTCAGGACCTCGCTGTTTACCACCACATTCTGATAGCCTTCTTCATGTGCCAGGTTATCCTCGAATTCCTTTACCAGCTGGTCTGTAATTTTCTGGATCTCGGTATTGATTTCTTCCGTTGTGTTTTCCAGCTTTTTCTGCGTGTCATTATTTTTTGCCTGATCCCCCAGCCTGATTTCAGGAACACGGATATCCGCATTGTTTCTGTCTGATTCATATTTGTAGTCACGAAATGTCACGGCTTCCACCAGGGGACCGATGACCGGTATCTGCCCCATGGCATAGGCCACGGAAGCGGATGTATTTGGCAGCGCCATAAATCCGGCGACCAGTGCGGCCGCTACCGTACATTTGATAATACCTGATTTTTTCCTGTTTTTATTCATTTCCATTTCTGTCTCCTCCATTCTTTTTTTCAGTATTTCAAGCTGTGTATCCGTCATTCGTAACTGATTGTGTTCTTTTTTTAACTGTAACAGCTCGTCTTCCAGCCAGTCATTCTGTTTTTTTATTTCAGAAAAATTATAAATCATCTCATCACCCGCCCATTCCATTACTGAAGTTCAGTTCGCTTTGCCCGTCACCGTCAGAAAGGGTACCCCGCAGTTTTTTCATACAGCGGTACAGCCTGCTTTTGACGGTATTTACGCTTTCGCCAAGAATATCAGCGATCTCTTCCAGTTTTCTGTCCTCGAAATATCTTAATATTATAATTGCCTTATCCCGGTCCCCAAGCGCATCGACCGCCCTCCGCAGGTCTATATCCGTGTAACTGTCTTCCCTGCCGTCTGTCCGCAGACAGTTTTTTTCACACATATCTTCATAGGAGAAGTGACCGGGCTGTTTCAGGAAGCGGAAGCATTCATTGATCATGATACGGTACACCCAGGTTCCGGCATATTCCGGATTTTTCAGCGTATGGCTGCTTTTAAGCGCCATGCACGCCCCGTTCTGTACGATGTCACAGGCATCCGCTTCGTTATGTACATAACGGTAAGCCATGCGGTAATACCGGTTATAATTTTCAAGAACAATCTGTTCCACCAGCTTTTTGTTTGCGTTGTCTTTTTTTCCGGAAAAAAATTTCAAGGCCCTTCACCTCCTGATGTGTATTCAGTAACATTAGATACGTCTGGCAGGAAAAAAGTTTCATGGAAAAATATTTTCTGGAATTATTTTCATAACTGCAGGAACACATGCTATATACAGGAGCCATTTCCGTTGCTATGCTTCCGGCTACCTGTCTGAACCGGTCTTTTTATATTACAGGTATGTTTAAACATGCGGTATAACAAATATTTCACATGTGAAATATTTGTTATACTGACCGCAAATAACTTTCATCATAACGGCAACAGGAAAGTTATTGTAATCCCTTTGGTTATAACTGTAAGCTGTCTGGCGGAGTTCCCAAAAGAATAAAAGGCATAAGCGGCAGAAATCTCTCATTGTATGGTCAGAATGGCGGCAGGGTCTGCGGGAACAGTCGCACAAAGACCCTGTGGAGCCATCATAATGGCGCTTCCATTGGTAAAACAGAACGGCGGAACAAAATGGCGGTTGTTTTTGTACTTTATGGCAGCTTTCGTCACGCCTGTATGTCAGTAGCGGCCAGCTGAACCGGTTAAGAATCTGTAAGATTAAAAAATACTATATCTGGAATTCAAAAAATAAGGGAACGTGCCAGGCGATACCGGATTCCGGAACAAAAGAAAACGGAAAGGCAGCGGCAGCCTGTGCAATGGTAAAAACGCATTTCCGAATCCTGTCTGCCAGAAGGGAAAGAGGAATCCCTGATAAGAAAGAAAACACATAAAAAATGGATTCGTACACAATGGAAAAGAACGTACCAGGAAAGATATTATCATTAACATAAATTATCAGGATATTTCAGAACTACAGGATATGACTGTTCGTGACAATATGTTTTATCAGTCAGCCAGTCTTTCAATCTGTGGACAGACCGGCTGATAATTTATAATCATCCATCCGGTTTTTCCGGAGTTGTCTTCAGCTTCTGGTACCAGCAGTGATATAACGCTTCATCTGCAAAACCCATTATTAACCATATAATTTTTCATATAATTCCCATGAAATGTTGACAGACAGCTGTGAATCCATATGAAGAACCGTCCTGAAAACTTTGATGCTGTGAAAAGGTATGCCAGCGGCCCTGCTGTGCTTTCAGTAAAAACCATAAATGTATCAGCGGGCGGATAACGGGATGGTCTGTGACAAATCAGGATGCCGGCGGGACCTGTATCATGGTAACCGGACCGGAATCCGGCATCCGTGGAATTTCAACAGGCGGTTAACAGGCACTCCAGGCAGATTGTGAATCAGGTATGCCTGGAGTAAATTAATTTTACCATCAAATCTTTTTATGAACATATACGCATTACTTCCTTAGAAACAGAAATATTCATCCACTGATTTTCCTATAGTCAGAATAAATAAAAACTATAAACACAATTTTATTTATACAGCCGTGATTTTCAGGATCTGCTGAGCAGTTCCTGTTCCAGCGCATCATAATCATAGCTGCGCTGGTGAAAGCTTCCGTATCTGTCCGGCGCTTTTATGTATTTTCCATCTTTATTATCTTCCTGGCCCTCTTCGCTATTTCCCGGAATTTCCGGCGTAAAAGTGAATGCGTATCCGGTTACCGGATTCCCGCGCCTGTGAGAATACTGTGTTTCACACCGGAGATTACGAAAACAGCTTTGCAGATTCTTCACGGCAGGATTTACAACACACTGCATAAACTGTTTGTTTGTATAACATACAGGACAATCCATAATTTCCCTGAATTTTTCAACAGATACCGTATACAGGCCTGTACTCCGGTACTGTTTCAGCAACCGGTACATGGTTTTTGCGTATTTACTGTCAAGTTCCGTAAATTCCTGAAGATCGAAACGTGTAAAATTCCTTGTAATCTCATTCAGAATAAACTTAAAATCACGGTTAACAGAAACAGTCAGGATCTGCTCCTCCACATTTATTTTAAACGTCGGAAACAATACAAACATAAGAATCTCCGACGTCGTTTCCAGGTTACAGGTAATTCCCATGAGTTTCTGGTTCATCCGCTTAAGATCAGATACAAACTGGACGACTGATGTACGTTTATATTTTGTTATTTCTTTCAGTTCTTTGAAAGAGATCTCAATTTCAGCTGTATCCATGTTACGTAACCTGTTGCACAACGCCATTAAAAAATTAAAATCCATACCTGTAAAACATTTAAAATTTAAGCTATTCATATAATTATCATATTTAACTACTTTATTCATTTGTATTACTCCTGTTCTCAGAAAAGAATACCTCTTTTGGCAATCACTGTAAAGGGGATACATACCAAAAACGTTTCTGGTATGTATTATTGGTATGTATACATACCAAATATTTACATACCAAAAACGTTTTCTGGTATGTATTATTGGTATGTATACATACCAAAAGACCATGGTTTTCATACATACCAAGACATACATTTTACATACCAAGACATACATTTTACATACCAAAAGACATACATTTTACATACCAAGACATACATTTTACATACCAAGAGCATACATTTTACATACCAAAAGACGCTGCAGCCCTTTCCAGTGGCCGGCTGCAGCGCCCCTAAAAGGTTTTAAAAAAGATTTTAAAAAGATCTCTCTAAAAAGGGAACTCAGCGAAACTATAACAGTAGTTTATTTTTGGAGGCAAAAACAGCCCTGACATATGGCATATTCTTCTATTTGATAAAAAATGCGTCTAAAATCGTTTTTAAGACACTTTTATAATTCAGATGAATATTCCTACCATAATGGCATTTTGAATCGAATATGAGGAAAATAGGGGCAAAATACGTGAAGTTATATAAATACACACCAGTTGGAATGTAGAATCATCCTGATATCAATATTTATTTATAAAAATAGTTTAATTTTTCCGGCTGCTGCAAAAATATACTGTATAGTATAATTACGCATCCGGATTTCCGGATGCGTAATTATACACACATTACCTGAAAAAATATTTTCTGAAATTATCCCTATCAGTAACCAGCCTGCTTTGTCAGCACGTCAAACCGCAGTTTTTCCACTTCTGTCATTTTTTCAGGATACAGCATGCTTTTTTCCAGAAGCAGGAACCACTCATCTGCATAGTTGCGCTGTCTGAAACGGCTGAATCCGTCACGCACTTCTCCTGGTGTCTGAAAACGGTCTGACATGGCGAAAATCAGGTAACCGGCCATATTTTTTACATCTTTTTTTTCAAGAACTATACGGATGCGGTTTTTAACCTGTCTGCCTGTCAGTTTTCCTTTCTGTGCGGTACGGTAAATGATACATGCCTGTGCCAGAGTAATTTCTGTTACGCCCTCAGACTTTAAAAAGTCCAGAATCTTTTCTGCGCCATCCTGCTCCTTCTGTCCGGCCGCACCTGCTTTTGTCCCGATATTGAAAACAAGACCAACAACTTTATATCCGCCCCTGACAGCTTTCATTTCTTCTTCATAGGAGACGTAAAGGTCTGTTGATCCATTGATTTCACGAAGGGCCTCTTCAAGTATCCGTGTCTTGAACTTATGATAAGCATATGATTGTGGAACCCGCAATTTTTCACGCAGATCATCCAGCCTGTCGTACCGTTTTTTATCTGCGCTGCGTTCCCATTCTTTAAACATCACATAAAATCTTTTACTGTACCTGCTGTTCATCGGCAGCGTGTATTTTATATCATAATAAGTGATGGACTGTTTCTGCATAACAAGCATTTTCTTAATATCTTCCCCAAGTTTCACCGTAATCTTCCCGTCCCTGTCATGCCATCTGATCGTCTGGAACAGTACATAACTCTCAAATCTGTCTCCGTTATCAGACCATATATCAATGGTTTTTCCTTTCAGCTGTCCAATGCCATCCCGGATTTTTTTATATGCGTTATTTGTGTATTTCAATCCGAACTTGTCCTTGAAATCATCAACAACAAGCGTATATACAAGATTTTCCGCAATATCATCATCCCTGTTTATGTAAGAAAGCAGCATATCAAACATGTCGCTTTCAGATGCCTTCAGTCCGCATCTTGCTTCTACCAGGGATCTTGGCTTAAGTGCATTTTTACCAGGAGCCTTCCAATTTCTCATGAATCCGTACATCCCTTCTTCTTTAGTTTTTTTATATCATATAAAAACTAAAGACATATTTCAATAATTGTCTTTACTTTACATTCAAGAAAGGGTCAGCTTAATTCTGCCAGAACATTCAAAAAAGGGTCAGCTTTCGGCAAAATAACATTCAAAAAAGGGTCAGCTTTCGGCAAAATAACATTCAAAAAAGGGTCAGCTTAATCCCGCTAAGCCAGTATTGGCAGGCATTCCGGAGACCCTAACACTATATTAACACTATAAATAACACTATTTGTCTATAACAACTATCCAGACTATTCGCCCATATACAACAAAAAACTACATATATAATATTATTTTCCATGCCAGTTACATGCACACCTGACAGCTCATACAACAAATCAGACCGTTGTACCCGGAAAAGTTGATATTTATTACTGATAAACATAACAGGAATGCCTTGAATGGCGGAATAAAAACATATTCAAAAGCAAATGTAATATTAAAAACCTGTTTATGATATCCGCAACCCAGCGCATACAACCGGATTGCGGGTATCATAAACAGGTTTATACTTGTAACACAGAATCCTACAGCCTGACCACACTCTGGTGCTGCATAGAAAAAACCATTTTTCTTTTTTGTTTATTTGGGGAAGCAGACGGATTGTGAAAAATCAGGGTCAGGACAGTCATTCTGTTCCATCCTGAAATGATATGAATTCAACATGTGATTAAAAATATACCTGTGCGGATTATCGGAATCTCATGGCTGTATCAGCAACAGACAAAAGCGGACAATCTGTTTCTCCTGTAAAAATATAAAACCCGCATACCAGACACTGACTGCGGACAGCTCTATGTTTTACTGGGAATGAAGTATGCCGATTTCCGTATGTATGATAGAGTGTATATTCAGGAATCAAAGAACGCAGACAACGTAAAAGTACAGACAGAGGAAACGAAATTAACGGTTTTTGTATGTGGCGCCGGATACAGTCTGTTCCAGACAGTGTCCGCAATCACCCACGGATGCCAAGTTCCTGTATCCTTGCATACACACGTTCCATGATATGGTGATATCCGCTGTTTCTTTTGCGGGCTGACAGTTTCGCAAACAGTTCTCCATCAAATTTCAGGTCTGTGTATTCCAGATACTGATACGCCAGCTCTTTCAGTGTCTCTGCCGTGTTAAACATCTGGCTGAGCGTTTCGCTGGCGTCAATTTTAAAATAATCCGCCACAAGGGCACAGTTAAAGTCAAATAAAGGCGCTATTTTTTCAATTCTGCCGGTTTCATTGTTCATAAGAAAACCGTAGTTCTGTGTGTGCCGGTCTGTATTGATAATAATATAGTCCAGTACCGGGATACAGGCAAACAGAAATCCCCATTTTTCCAGACAGAATTCCCTGAAATTAATACTCCGTCGTTTGCAGTACTCCATAACCTCCCAGGCTTCCACAAAGGAGTACTCTTCGCCGACAAAATTTTTGCAGATGGAAACAAAGGCTTTGCCCCCGTTCTGCGTATATTTCATATCGCTTACATAAGTAATGCTTTCAAGACGGTTCTCAAAGCAGGTCAGAATATCGGAAGCCAGAACCTCCATTTTGGTATTGACATAATCATTGGTTTTATCGGATTTGAGCATATACAGTGTATTGTTAATATTGATCCATCCCTTCCGGTAGAGTCCTTTTGTGGTCAGTTCCGGACAGATGCTGTTTGTTGTTATGCTCGGACTAAAACCGGTCAGTGACAGGTCTATAATATCTTTAAGCTTGTTCTGGCGGATATTGATATTGTCCCAGTCCACGGCTTCATCATCTTTTTTGATCCAGTAGCTGTCCTGTATGGACACGCCACGGCAGCCAATGCAGATATTGACACGGTTGTCAATGGAGTCCAGCTGCGGAATCCGGAATGCGGCATAAATCTGTTTTGCGTTATCCCGTGACAGGGACAGGACACGGCTGCTTAGATAACTTTTCACGGCCTGTATATTGTGCAGGATGTTTTTCATGTTTACCGCAAGCCTGATATTTGAACGCAGGCAGAAAGGAAGCAGGTCGTTACGGATGACATCCACCACACAGTCATCCAGGTCAAAATATAAAATTTCCGTATTTTTCAGCATCAGGTACATAGCAGACCACCATCTCCGGCAATTTCCTGCATGGCTAACTGTTCCAGACTTTTTCCCCTCTGTATACCGTAACCGTATGGTAAGGTATCTTGATCCCGCTGTTTTTAAATGCCTGTATCAGGCAGAGCCTGATATCGCTGCACGCCTGAAAGCTGTCATCCAGGTTTCTGGTCCATACGGTGGTCTTTAATACTACACCGTTTTGTGTATACCCTTTCAGGTAAACACTGTTGCTTTCCGTGTTCAGTGTCAGTTCATTTTTCGCGCAGACTTTCTTGATAATCTGGATCGCCTTTTTGATATCGGCATCATATCCGACCTCAATTTCTAAGAAATTGCCAACATTTTCAATAAAATTCGTATTTGTTACTACCGCTGTGTCCATAATGGAATTCGGCACAATGCAGCTTTCACCATTATACTGCCGTATAATTGTATGACGGATCGTAATATCATCCACAATCCCCTCAGCGATCACGTTTCCGCTCTGAACGACCTTTATCTTGTCGTCCACATTGTAAGGCTTGGATACTGACAGGGAAAGACCGCTGATCACGTTTGAAAGCGCCTGTTGTGCGGCAAATGTGGCGATCGCCACAAGCAGGGTACCACTCTGCAGCAGCGCCCGGCTGATGTCTTTTGTGACATCAAACTGTTGTACCAGACTGTAAAGCACAATGATGGCAACTGATATATTGATCACACTTTTGAAAAAGTGCAGGTAGGCGGAATGGTTTTTTTTGGCAATCAGCCTGAATATGAAGTTGATAATCCTATTAATCAGGAGTTCGGCCAGAATAAAGAGGCCTATTTTCATTAAGCTGTTCATTAAGTTCCTGCCCGTTTTTTATTCTTACGCTTAAACATACTTTATTTGCCATTGTTAGTCAATGTCAGTTTTCACGATTTTTCGGGGCTATTTCCACTGTCTGTCGTTCATAATGATTGTCATTTATTGACACTGTATGCAGGAAAGGATATACTTGTCTGCACCTGGCAGAACAGACGTTTCAGACTGTTTCTGTACACAGATTCCGGCAGGCCGCAGATGTCATGTACAGGCAGGCACGGATGATAAATTCAGAAAGGGAAAGGTGATTGGAATGATAAGTCAGACATTGCGGGAAGCCAGAAAGTATGAGGAGGCATCCGCCAAAAGGATCAGAAGGGAAGAACGTCCGGCCTTTCATCTGTCTTCACGCACCGGATGGATGAATGACCCGAACGGATTTTCGTACTACAAAGGACAGTACCATATGTTTTACCAGTATCATCCGTTTGACTCGCACTGGGGGCCGATGCACTGGGGACATGCGGTGAGCAGTGATCTTCTGCACTGGGACTTTCTTCCTGCCGCCCTGGCGCCGGACGAATTTTACGACCGGGACGGATGTTTCTCCGGAAGCGCTGCTGAACTGGATGACGGACGGCAGCTGCTTATGTATACCGGGGTTTTGAAAGAGCGCCAGAGAAACGGCGGATTCTGCGAGGTGCAGACCCAGTGTCTGGCCATCGGGGACGGGGTAGACTATGAAAAGTATGAGCTTAATCCTGTCCTGGATGAAAAGGACCTGCCGGAAGGCGGCAGCAGGTTTGATTTCCGTGACCCGAGAATCTGCCGGAAGGAAGACGGCACCTACTACTGCCTGATCGGAAACCGTCCGGCAGATGGCAGCGGACAGATACTGCTTTATACTAGTCCGGATGGTTTCCGGTGGAGTTTCAAAAGCGTACTGGTATCAAACGGTAACCGGTTTGGGAAAATGTGGGAATGCCCGGATTTCTTCCGGCTGGACGGCAAATGGGTGCTGCTGGCCAGTCCGCAGGACATGCTTCCGCGCGGGTTTGAATACCACAACGGAAATGGCACACTCTGTCTGACCGGGGATTTTGACGAGGATACAGGCGGTTTTACGGAACAGCACAACCAGTCTGTTGATTATGGCATTGATTTTTATGCGCCACAGACCGTGGAAACACCGGACGGGCGCCGGGTCATGATCGGATGGATGCAGAACTGGGATACCTGCAGCCTGCGGGCACCGGATGAACCGTGGTTCGGCCAGATGAGCCTGCCAAGGGAACTGTCCATAAAAGACGGGCGGCTGTACCAGAAGCCGCTGCGGGAGCTGGATGAAAGAAGGAGCGGGCGTGTGGAATACAAAAACGTACGTTTTTCGGATTCCATTACACTGGAGGGCATCCGTGGACGGGTAGCGGATCTTGAGATAACCATACGGCCGGAAGAAGGACAGAACATGTACCGGAAGTTCGCCCTCAGGTTTGCGCAGGATGCGGAATACCAGACAGCTTTAAGTTTCAGGCCCCATGAGTCTGTTCTGAAAATAGACCGGAAGTTCTCCGGCTCAAGAAGGGCCATCATACACCAGCGCCGCTGTCTGGTAAACAGCACGGACGGGGAACTGAAACTGCGTGTGATTCTGGACCGTTACAGTGCGGAAGTATTTATCAATGACGGCGAACAGGTCATGACATGCACCATGTACACGGACCAGCGTGCGGATGGCATTTCCTTTTTCGCAGACGGACATGTGGACATGGACGTGGTAAAATATGACCTTGTGATGGATGAATAAGCCAGGGTCCGTATCAGCCGGCCGGGGAAGGAATCAGAAGATCCTGCCCTGGCCGGTTTTCTGCCCGGGACACAACCAGAATCTTTGATAATCATAATGCCGTTTTCCCAGCACGGAAACGCAGTCGTCCGCTTTCCGGATATTTCCGGTCCGCTGCAACGGATGTTTCTTCCTGAACATTCCCACAACCTTCAGACCGCACAGAATCCGGTTGTTTTTTCTGAAATAACGTACCGGCTGCTTACGCCGTATGGCGCAGGATACTCAGGAATACCTCTCAGACGCTGTATTTTGCCAGTAGAGGGCTTTTAAACGCATCAGGGTATAAAAGTACCGCCTGTCAGAAAAAATCGCTCTACGTCGATTTCAGGGCGCACAAAAGACGATACTGCTTTTTTCCTCCGGGGTCATGCGTTCCGGACACAGCATGCTTTTTTCCAGCAGACGGTACCATTCTCCGGAATATTTCCTCTGTACCGGTCCCGTCAGGTACTGAAAACGCTGTTTCACCTGCGCCGGGGTTCTGAATTCTCTTCCCATTGCCCAGACGCAGAATCCCACAAAATTTTTAACATCCGGACTGCCAGGCACCATACTGATCCGGTTCTTCATCTGCACACGGCTTAATCCATTTTCCCGTGCCCTGTGCACGATGGCTAGCTTCATCATGGCGGATGGATACTTTGTTCCCGAGAAACTGCAGGAGGGATTCTGCCCAGGATTCTTCTGTCATGTCCGTAACGGACGGTATTTCTTTTTTCAGGATTTTCCAGTCAATGCGTTCTATGGATTTTCTGCCTTTGCGTCCTGTGGTCTTTTTATGTTCTGTAAAAAATACTGTAATGTCTGTTTTCCGGTTGATTTCATCCATGGAATCCACAAGTACGTTTTTCTTAAACCTGCCATAATTGTACGAGTCCGGAACACAGAGTTTTTCTCTCAGGTCTGTTACAAGATCTTTTCTCCAGCCGGTATTTTCGAATTCTTTCAGCATATCATACAGGGAATGGGTATATTTTCCGGTCAGCCGTAAAGAATATTTCAGTTTTGTATATGTATCCGGCTCGTCCTTTATCATCTCCAGCAGAAGGGCTTTCGCACTTTTTGATAATTCCATTTCCAGCATTCCGTCCGGCTCGTTCCATTCGCATTCAGCAACCAGACAGAATTTTCTTCCTTTACGCCGGTCTCCCAGTGTTATGGTTTTTTATCAGACCGTCACCCGCTGTCCGTATCATCCTGTAAAAATCCTTCATTTCTAATATTGTAGTCAGTTTTTCATAATCTTTCGGATATATTTTGTAAATAGTATTTTCCGCAAGATCATCTTCTCTGTTTATGCGGGATAACAATATATCAAAAAGCTTGTGTTCTATTGCCGAAAAATTAAGCTGACCTTCTATTACGGATCTCGGTTTTACTGCACTGCTGATAGTTATCCTTTTGTCAGTCTCATCCATTTTCTGTACGCTCCATAATCAAAATTGCTCTAAAAGCATTATGTAATATAATAAATTGTTCTAAAAGCATTATGTAACATAATAAAATGATAAGTCAATAATCAGTTCATTTTATAGCGCACCTTTTTCATTTTTACAAGCCTGATTTGGCGCATCTTTTTCACTTTTATATTAGGGAATCCGGCATAAAATCAGGCGTTTACGGCTCCCTGACAATTATGTATTAACAATATATAGATCTTTAACAACATGCAACCCCCCTCTCCCATACGACTTTTTACATATTTTTGATAAATTCCAGAATACCGGAAATGGAATTGATACATCCTGAAAACTGACAGCAGATAAAAAACAGATAACCCTGATACCCCTATAATAAAAACCAAAACATATAGAATAATACTATCAAGAGCATAATCTAAACACACTTTTCCTGAGATATGCGTCACTTTCTGGAAATTTTATTTATTACTCAGAAATCCATAGCATGACATGCTGATCAGATCAGAAATAAATTCTGGTAAGATAAAATATATTTTAAAAATGCAGTATTATTTATGTTATCTACGCACAAATAACGATGAAAGCCATGAAGAATTATATAAATAGTTAAATGTGTATGATACATTTCAGAGAAACAGCGGCAAAAAACAAACGAAAAACCATATATGAAAAAATATTATTAAAAACAGGTATTGTAATTCAATTGTTAGAAACCAACGGGATATTCAGACATATACAAGCCTGAAATAACACAATGTTATTAACAAGCGACCGGACCCGGTCATCCGTGCCGCAAAAAACCGCATAACCAGAAGCATTGTATATCTGGATTACGGACAGGGAACGCTTAAGTTAATGACATTGTGAAATAACAGGATTTCAGAATATTTCAGAAGTCTCAGATGATACAGAGATTCTGGCGGCAAATAAATCATTTTCAGCTAATTTCTGTCACAAAAGATATAAAGACATTTTCATGTAATATTATCAGGGATACAGTTCAAATACCACGGTCAGCATTTCTGACGTCGAAAATCCGGTTATCCGGGATAAAGCAGTAAACGAACCAGATCAGGAGACATAAACAGAACGATTTCTTTCGTGATAAACGTAAATCCCATGACAAGGCTTTCCTATCCGGCCTTCGCAGACTTATCCCGGAACAAAACAGCCTGTACAATGCGGCATACGGAACGTTTCATGCCAGTAATTACAATGACCACCATAATCTCCGGTAACTTTATCAGTATTCTGCGGCTGCCAGGGAACATGTGCCTGCGTCCGTCCGGTTATCGCAAAAGCCAGATCCGCCATGAACAGTATGGTCATCCTCCAGTACGCCAAGATACACACCAGCCCTGATATCTGGCACCGCAATTCAGAAGAATCAGGGAAGCCTGTTCACTACCTGTAAGCTTCCCAACCGCATTTACCATGAAAATCAATTTAAAATACAAGTATAGTATATCCTATTTATCGCCTTTTTTGTTTTCAGACCATGAGGACAACCATCTGTCCGGCAGGATATTACATCTGTTCCTGCAGTCCTGCTATTCCTGTTTCTCCGCATCTTCCAGAAATACCAGTTGTCTGTATACAGCTTCTATTTCCGGTCTGGAAGCGAGATATTCAGAAAAAGCGCTGGCACTTCCTGCGGACAGTCCCATGCGGAAGGCATGCAGATAGTCCTGCTTTTCCATCCATCCGGCCAGAAAACCTGCCACCATGGAATCTCCGGCCCCCACGCCGTTTACCAGGGTTCCCTCTGGCGCTGGCGCCGTGTATACGTTTCCGTTTTCCGCAGCCAGGACAGCCCCTTCACCAGCCATGGATACAAGCACGTTTCTTGCGCCCATTTTCCGCAGCTTTTCCGCATACGGAACGATCCCGTCCCTGGTCCGCAGTTTCACGCCGAAGATTTCTCCCAGTTCATGGTTATTTGGTTTGACAAGAAACGGATGATGAAACAGTACGTTTACCAGCAGGTCCCCTGTGGCGTCCACAACGGTATGAATATCCCGCCCGGATAACCGGTCCAGTATTTTTTTATAAATGTCGTCCGGAATGGAGGAAGGAATGCTGCCGGCCAGCACAAGAATATCGCCGCTGTCAGTCGCATCCAGTTTTTCCATCAGCTGGCGGACCGCATCAGCGTTTATATCCGGACCACGTCCGTTAATTTCTGTACCTTCAATGGATCTCAGTTTCAGGTTGATCCTGGAATCCCCACTGTCAATCCTGATAAAATCTGTTGTTACGCCCATAAGCCCAAGCCTGCGGACAATTTCATTTCCGGTAAATCCGGCAATAAAACCGAGCGCCGTATTTTCAATACCCAGGTTTCCAAGCACCGTGGAAACATTGATGCCTTTGCCGCCGGGAAGTATCAGTTCTGAGCTGGTGCGGTTGGTCAGTCCGGGGCGGAAGTCATTTACCGAAACAATATAGTCAAGCGACGGATTAAAAGTGACCGTATAGATCATATCCTGTTCCTCCTGCTCTTATTGATCGCTGTATTATATAATTACAAACAGTCAAAATCAATTACATTATTCCGCAAAATGTCATGTTCTGGGTAACACATGTCCGGACTGGATTATTTTTTGTGTGAAACTGTTAAACCATGATAAAAAGCCAGGTTTTGTGTTATGATAATTGTACTACTTATGAAGTAATAATATTTTCTGACAGATTTGTGATATTTAAACTACAAATGAATTGTATTATGTGAAGAAATGTGTGAAAGAGGTGAAAAGCGGATTTGTGTGTCTGGTACAGCCGGTCCGGGTAAGAAAAACAGGAAATGCCATATAAGCGTCCTAATTGGCTCAGGAACATGCCTGAATATATTCAGGCATGTTTTATATATACTTCATGCATAACGTGCCTTCTCGGGCGTTTTAGATGCCTTCGGGAGGATTTTATAGTTACTGGTCCGGGGTGGCTGCGCAGACATACCTGTCTGCAGACTGTAAACATATTATCACAGACAGGGTAATTACAGTCCGGAACATATTTGTGTATTCCACAGAACCTGCAGTGGACTGTGTGTATGGATCAATGACAGCTGGTAAAGAATTTTGGAATGCCGCACCAGATCCGCTGGCTGTTTCTGACTGGGAGAGATAAAAAGTTAATCTGCAGCCATAAAATTATGGCTGTACACGATGAGCATATTGTAAAATCTGCGTGGTAGTGGTTGTGTCAGACGTCTGGGAATCTTTGAAAACAAAGACAGGGGCTGGTAAAGGTTCTGAAATTCTTCTCTTCTGGCAAACACAGACAGGTAACTGGCATATCTGAAAAATTTATATCAGAAACCGGATGTTCCGGATTCTGAAAAGGGTCCTGATTGAAGACACCGGAAGAAGTATGTGCTGTTTCTGGCAGCTTTGTATGGTTTTTCCGGTAAAGGGAAATGTACTGCAGGTAAGAAGAGAATGACTGATAACAGAACATGCTGTATGCCGGTATGCAGGCTGGTAAAGGACAAATCCCATAAATGTCCTGATCACACAGTATGTGCGGAAAGATCGTGATATCTGCCGGTATGGCTGTATCGGACATGTATTGAGGGCGGGAAGTTTATATAAACATAAAATTTACCAGGATCTGTTTATTCTGCCTTTATTGACAGATAATTATAAAAAAAATCTGAAAATAATAAAAAGGTAAGAGAAACGGAAATAAGATTCTTACCTTTCCAAAAAGATAAGAATCTTATTTCCGTTTCTCTTACCTTTTTGAATTTAACTATAAAAATAATTCTTATTATGGCTGTTATAACTACTATCATAGTTTTGCGTGCATTCTTTTTAGTAGTAGTTTTAAGAGATCTTTTTAATATCTTTTTAAAACCTTTTAGGGGCCCGCAAACCGGCCATGGGCAAGCGTTCCGGGATTTATAGGTCGTAAAAAACACGTATTAAGTCGTAAAAAAACACGAAGAGAAACTATTTTATTTAGTCAGTATTACTATTTTAAAATGACTTAAACTGATATATAATTTTTACATATAAGTGTGGAGGATGTCTGAATGAATAAAGTAATTAAATATGACAATTTTATGAACAGGTTAAGATTCTCAAATTTTACACAGGTAGATTTAAATTTTCTGATGTCGTTATGCAGCCAGATGAAAGAACAGAACACAAACAGAATGTCTTTTTCTTTCAGGGAATTAAGGGAAATGTCAGGTTATACAAAATCCAATTCGATTAAACAATTTGCTTTGGAACTGGAACGTATGAATGAAAAACTCATGAAAATTACATGCAGGATGAGAACGGAAACGAAAATCATTATGTTTGTTCTTTTTCCGACATTTGACATTGATCTGGAAGAGCAGCTGCTTACAGTATCCGTAAACGAGGATTTCAAGTTTGTCCTGAACCAGATTACAAAGAATTTTACCCGTTTTGAGCTGGGGGAATTTGTAAGTCTTGGAAGTAAATATTCCAAAAACCTGTACAGACTGTTAAAACAATACAGATCCACGGGAAGATATGAGGTGACGGTTACTGATTTCAGGGAAATCATGTGTTGTCCGGTATCATACAGCAACAAGTATCTTATGGACCTGATTATCCGCCCATCTTTACAGGAGCTCGGAAACTATTTTCAGGACCTGCAGTGTGAAACAAAATATGCGAGAAAACGGGGGAGGCCCGTTACAGGATATGTCTTTACTTTTACACCGGAAAAAAGAAAAAACCGTTCCGCAAAACAGCGTAAAAATAACAGCCAGGACTAGTTGCGGGTCCTCAGATATCTGTTTTGTAATACATAAAATTCTTATGATCCCACTTACATGATAAAAGCACCTGACAATATTATCAGGTGCTTTTATGCATTCTTTTTAATTCCTGTAGTAATTCAAATATTCCGGCTTCCGGTTCGTCCAGATCCGGCTTTCCCAGAAGCTCCTTTTCCAAGGAATCATAATCATAGGTGCGCTGGTGAAAACTTTTATACCAGTCTGCAGGCTGTCTGTTTCCTGCATTTTCCACCTGCGTTTCTGCGTCGGGATTATCTGTATCGCAGGCCTTCTCAGGCAGAAAGGTAAATGTATATCCCAGAACAGGTCTTCCTGGTTTATTTGCGTATTTTGTTTCGCACCGCAGGTTCTGAAAATAGTTTTTTTCCCTCAGTTCCTTCAATGTCGGCTTAATAATTTTGTCCATTACATGCTTGTTCGTATAAGACACTGGGCAGTCCATTCTGTTGCGGAAACTGTCCATGGAAACATCATATCTTCCTGTGCTTTTAAACTGTTTGAGAATCCGGTACAGGCTTTTGGAATACCTGCTGCCAAGTCTTACAAATTCATTCAGCTCAAAACGGGTAAAATTCCTGGTCAGATCGTTAAGAATAAACTTAAATTTTTCATTTACGGACACAATCAGTCTCCTGTTAACCATATCCGTCGCAAAGGTTGGAAACAGAACGAACTGAAAAATTGTTCCGTCTTTTTCCAGCACACAGTTCATTTTCATAAGCTTATCATTCATGCGTACAATATCGGACACAAACTGTTTTACCGGATGCTGTGTGTATCCGGTTTTTTCACGCAGTTCCTCAAACGAAATTGTAATCTCAGTCGTATCTTTATCCATAAGTTTATTACAGAGTGCCATAAGGAAATTGTAGTCGAATGTAGTAAAACCGGAAAATCTTAAACTATTCATATAATTATCATACTTCACTATGTCATTCATTATAGTATTCCTTTCCTAGTATGATATAATTCAATTTATCACTATTGTCAATGCATGAGTGACTAATATGAATAAAACAGTGACCAAAGATGAATAAAACAGTGACCAAAGATGAATAAAACAGTGACCAAAGATGAATAAAACAGTGACCAAA
>ERZ779637.615-NODE-615-length-21219-cov-7.322293_pt1 | contig 21219 bp, 14 predicted proteins | sample MGYA00514196_ERZ779637 | MGnify/ENA primary metagenome ERZ779637 (study PRJEB29562, sample SAMEA4376700) | mouse gut metagenome | isolation source: Cecum | study: EMG produced TPA metagenomics assembly of the A DSS colitis mouse model was used to assess the...
CCTTTTCTCTGAAAAACTTTTTCATTTTCCTCTTGACATATCACCAAATTGCTTTTCTTTGGGTGTAGGGTATGTAGTAGAAAACGTAAATAGAATTACAGTTTTTCTGTGATTCTTTACTTATTATATCCGGTCTTGTTTCAAAAGTACATTTGAAAATTTTTCATACCATATCCATCATATTTGATTTTGAATTTAACGTGGAAAGGAATAGGGGAAAATTTTATTGCAAAACCGTCAGGCTTGGATTATAATTTAGGAAAAGAACCGTACCCGGGCTGGGGAGTGGACATGGATTTTACAAAAGATAAGCGGCCCGGGAGCGGTTCTTTTTTGGCGGGAGGAGCATGGGAGGGCGGACGCATGGGAGGGAGCTTTTGTGGGGTGGCGGTGTATGTAGCTTTCCCATAGTTAATGGGAGATAACATTTTGTTACTTTTTTATTGCTTTTCGGGTTGTACTGCTTTCAAGATAAATGGTGGTTTGCACGGGAAGGAAAATATTGTATAATTTAGAAAGAAAAGGCAGATTATTGTAACCTTTGTGGGAAGCTGTGGAGCATTCCGCATTGGTGGACAAATCCGGTTTCCTGCTGCCCATTTATGAGGTCAGGGACTGTATCTGCAGCATACTTAAAAATACGTTTGCGGAAGAATTTATTTACTGCATGTATGAATCTTTCCGGCATTTTATCGTATATATGACGGAAGAAATCGGACGGATGGAAGAAGACGGCGGCATTAAGGAGGAAGATTTCCCTGAAAGAGAACCCTCCCTGTGACAGAATTATTACGGTCCGGATTAATGAAAGGACGCTGTATGACGTGGCAGTGGTTACTTACCAAATGGTACATGAACTGGCGCATTACAGCGGTAACAGGGTGCGCTGCAGGGAAATCCGCCAGGAGAAGATGATGCGCTCGCTCCTGAAAATCGTACTTCGCCAGTGTGAAATCCGGGATGGAAAAACCATAAGGCTGTTGGAGAAGTATACGGATGAATGTTGGGTCATGGACGGCAGGGGCAGTTTTATGGAGAATTTCAGAAGGAATGGAGAATGGTTCCTGAAAGCCCTGAAAGAGGATGCGGACGGGGAAATGGAAGAAAGGTTTGAACAGTGCTACGGTGCAGACTGCGGAAAAGGGGATGATACCTGCGATGAGATGCTTTATAAGCTGGGCATCGAAGGGAATGCCAGCCAAAAGTGTTACCGGGAGCTGTTTACCGGGCAGTACTGCCACCAGAAATACGATGATTTCCGTTCCATGATACAGGCAGTGAATGACCGGAATACGTTAAAGGCACTGGATGATTTTATGCTCCTTTTGGAAAAGGTTTACCGGGAGTGCTATGCGGATTTGCAGATGATACTGGTATTAGCGGTAAATCCGGAGGATTATCTGGACATGTTCATCGTGAAGCAGGGGGTTCCGCTGGAAGACCTGTTTTCGGAACCGGAAGATATCATCCGTGTCAGCATTATATTTAAGGTGCTGATGGATTGCGGGATTTGGGAGAAGAACACATTCCGGGATAAAAGGCTGCAGTCTGTCATGGAAGGGGTTTACCGGGACCTCGGAAATGATTTCGGGTGTATGGACGGAGAGGAAAAAGAAAGGAATGCCGCAATACTGGCGAGAATGGAGCCATACATTTTGGAATATAAAAAAGACGCCGGAGACAGTATCCGTTTCGGCGGCAGGATGGCGGGAAAACGTGCAGGTTCCGGTGACGGGACGGCGGATACGGGAAAGGCAGGGGACGGTATCGAATTGGGATATTTTACATCCGTAACGTACGGGCTGTACGGATATCTGTTAAACGTGACGGAAGCGGCGCTTGCGGAATACCTGCGGGAGGAGAAGAAAGGGAAGATACGGGAAGCGAGGGAAATCATCCGGACCATATTGGATTTTAAGGATACGATGGGGGTTTATGACTGCATCGAAAACGAAATATACGGCTACAAGGATATTCTGTTACCGGAATCCATGCATTAAAATAATAACAATTTTTTATTGCAAAGTAGGTATGGATGCATTATAATTTTATTTGGAAGGTCATATCCAAAGCGGCAGACAGCATGGTACAGACAGACGATTAGGCTGCTTTGGGTGTGATTCTTTCCGTGAGAAGCAGCTCCAACCGTCTTTGTGCGGATGGAGTTTTTTTATGCACACAGGCACCCCAAGGAAGTCAGCAAAGCTGACGGGTGTGCGGACAGGGAATACGAAAGGGGAAACGGTCGGATGGAAAGCGGAATGACGGAAAAAAGAATGATGGAAAAGGCATCCTTTGCGGAAATATGCAGGATGATGCGGGACAGGAAAGGGGAAGCCGTAGAATGCATGAAGGGGGTATTTGAGGTTGCCCTGCTGTTTTTACCGGGATTTATGTGTAAGGAAGCGGCGTTTATTACCAATGTGGCAAACGGGGTAAGCCTGTTGGGGGCGAAGGCGGCAGTGGGGAAATCCATAGACCATTTTATCCGGGTGTTCGGGAAAGGGGACTACACGGATTTTACCTCGAAATACGAACATGCGCAGGCGGCACAGGTATTGATGGTGTTTGCGGCATATTTTGATTCCATGAGGCTGTATTTGCCGGACGGGGAAGGTCGGATTGAAGTCACGCCGGGTGAGAAACTGGCATTGGCGGAACAGGCGGTAAAAGGGTATGCGGATTTTCTGCTGGAAAAATCAGGGAAAAAGGCGGGAGAGGATACAAAGGATATCCTGGAACGCGACCTGCCGATGCCGGACCCGGTGGAAAGCCTGGACGCCTATCTGCAAAACCTGAAATATTTTTATGACAGCCTGAACCGGGAATTTCTTCTTTTTTATGAAAAGCTGTTTTTTTGGGAAAGGATGGACGGGATACAAAGGGAGTCGTTCATGGGGGCAATCCGGGAGCTGCCGCGGCGGGCATTGGAAAATTATAAGAAGCAGTATTACCAGTTGGCGGTTACGTTCCATGATTTTTTTGTTTGGACGAGTATGCAGGAGCACAGGGAAATACGTCAGAGAATCGATATCGGTTTTGAGGCTTTGGAGAAGTGGATCTGCACATACCATGAGACGAGCGGCAATGCAAAGGCTTTGCGGACTTTGGAAAGTTATGGGAGAAAATACAAGGGTTATGTGGAAGGGACGGTCATTGATACGCCGGAGATGGATTACGGTACGTTGGGGCATTTGGTTCTTCCCAAAAAAAAGGACATTTTTGTCCCTCAGGGATTCCGGGCGTTGACATACCGCAGCAGCATGCAGTTGGAAAACCCGGAAGTTTGGAGTAGATGCAGGGAACGGGAAGGAATCGGTAAATTTATCAGCGATATCCTGCGCCATCCGGTGACCGGTGCGCTTCCCCTGCTGGTTTTGGGGCATCCCGGTGCGGGGAAATCTTTGTTGTGCCATATGCTTGCCGCACGGATTCTTTCCCATGAATACCACGTCATTATTGTAAAGCTGAGGGATACGGTTGCGGACCAAACGGTTCCGCAGCAGATTAACCAGCAGATGGAAAGGGATTTCGCAAATGGATGTACATGGAGTGAGCTTGTGGAAAGCGGGCTGCGCAAACCATTCCTGGTGATTTTTGACGGGTACGATGAGCTGCTGCAGGCGAGCGGAAAAACTTATGCGGATTACCTGCAAAGAATTGCGGAGTTCCAAAAGCAGCAGGGGGACATATACGGTATTTTCGTAAAATGCATCGTCACGAGCAGGGTTACGCTGATTGATAAGGCATTGATTGTTGACCGCACGCCGGTGGTCATGCTGGCTGATTTTCATCCGCCCAAAATCCAAAGATGGTGCCAGATATGGAACAAAAAAAACGAGGAATATTTTTCCAGGGACGGAGTGGAGCCTTTCCGGCTGGAAGATACGGATAAAATCTTTGAATTGGCGAAGCAGCCCCTTCTGCTGCTGATGCTTGCGTTGTATGATGCCAATGGCAATGCCCTGAAGAAAGACAGGGAATTAAACGGCACCCAGCTATATGACAGGCTGATACGTGAATTTATTTTAAGGGAGAAGCGCAAGGACGAGTCATTCCGGCGCCTGCAGGCAAAGGCACAGGAAAAGACGATTGACAGGGAAATGACGAAAGTAAGTATTGCCGCGTTGGGAATGTATAACCGGAAAGTGCTGTACATCCATTCGGAGGAACTGGAAAAGGATTTGGGGTTTATCCTGCAGGCAGGGGACGGAAGGAAGGAGCGGGAGGAATGTGAACTGCCGGAAAGCGACAAGCTGCTGGGGAGTTTCTTCTTTATCCACAGGTCGGATGCCGTGCAGATGGAGGAGCGGAAGACCGTGAGGAATGCGGCGTATGAGTTCCTGCATAATACGTTCGGGGAATTCCTGACGGCAAACTATATCGTGGAGGAGCTTTACCATGTGCTGGACTGGATTAAGATGCTTCTGCAGGGAAACAGACAGGAACAGTGGAACATGGGAACCCAAAGGGCATGGGTGGCTTGTTTGGTATATGCCCCGCTGTTTTCACGTCCGGTGGTCGTCCAAATGCTCCATGAATGGTCGGTCAGTTATTTTGACGCAAAGAATGCGGACAGGGAGGAAACGGAGGAGGCTTTTGATTTCCTGTTGGAGAAAGGAATACGGGATGCGGCCGGCGGGGAAGCCGTGTTCGCCCTGAAGGAAGTGGTGGACGGGAAAGGGAATCCATACGCGCAGGAAGAAATCCTGAAGCATTTGGCAGTATTCAGCATGAACCTGCTGATTTTACGGACCGTTGTCTGCAGGAGCCGGTACGGCTTCCGGTTTGACGGGGATACCTGGAAGAAATTAAGGTGTTTGTGGAGATATGGGTTTTCGGAAGATGAGTTGGCAGGGTATGCGCAACTGTTCCGGATGGAGAAACGGGGGGAGGTTTGTACGCTGCTTTATGTGAAAAGCGGATGGAAGGACTTTGCTGCCGAAGAACGGACTGACCGGCTGTTGGATATCAGCAGGGCGATTGGGGATGAGGTTTCTTATGGACTGCTTTGCGCTTTGAAGGGAAAAGGGTTTCGGGATGGTATTACGGAAATATTAAGCCGTAATGATTTGCGGGAAGAACACCGATTTTGGTGGAATTTTGGGTTGGAGAATTTATCAACCCCGAACGGTAAGTTGTTTTGGGAGTTTGGGATATTTGGGGTGCTTGAGGGATTGTGGGAATCCTGTCAAAGGGAAGGGGATACGGCATATCTGTTTGGTTTCTATACGCTGCTTCATTATTCACTGAAAGTGAAAAAAATCGGACGGACGAAACGGGAAATGGCAGTTATCATGGAATGGGTTATTCAGGGGATGGAATTTCAGGAAGGTTTGCCCGTAATGGAAAGCGATATGGAAGAATACATCAGGGATTTGGCGTTTGATTTGCTGGACTATATTCCCTTAAAAACGAATGACCTGATAAGGTTATGCAAGGTTTATTCGCAATGCACTTACAGAGGTCCATACGGCTATGAGTATGGCATGAAATATGTGCTGCGTATGTATAACCGGATTATGGAAAAGGGAATTGCTTTTGGAAACGGTTTTGGGGAATCAGCCGGCATGGAATATATAAAGAACGGCTTGAACCGTATAATTGCTGAGTCAAGGGAAAAAGAGGTCAATTCCGCTGAGATTGTATTTGAAATGTTTGGGATTGCATATCATTTCCTGCTGGCGGGAAACAGACAGGACAGTGAAACTATTTTCGAGGAGTGCAGGGAGGCGTTTGAGAGGGGAGGTTTGCCGGTAAATACACGGATTACGGTGACGCATAAGATTATTGTGATTCGGTATCTTTATATGGCATTTCGGGAAAGCGTACTTGATTTTCAGGATGTTGCCTGGGCATGTACGTATGTAATAGGATTTGTGGATATCAGAAAAGTATTTGAGGAATCCGGGGAAGCGGCTGAAAAGCTGTGTTATTTGCTGGATGTTTATAGGTTTATGAAGTATGGGGATGTGAGGAAAGGGATATTATGGATTGCAGAAAAGCATGGAAAGGAAATATCCGTTGGGCTTTATGGGGAATTGTATCGTTTGGCGAAAAATAACGGGGATACGGAGACGGTTTCGAAGTTGGATAGGTTGGTTTGAACGTGTGGAAAGCAACGGACGGTTAGCATAATTTACTATATTTTGTCAAATAATCTTTACACGATGTTCTAAATATGCTATAATAAAACAGTAATGGTTCATGTAAAAAGGGGATTTTACATACCAGGAAGGAGCTTCCGTTTTTGTTTTCTATTTATACTTGGAAACAAAAAACGAAAGCTCTTTTTTGGCATACAATATAAGTCAATTGCGGATATTGTTCCGGCATAGGTAAAACGTGTTTCTAATTTTTGGCGGATTCGGATTCAAGGTATTTTTTAATCTGCGTAATTTTATTTTTTTTAATTTTTTCTGCAGTGATATTAAAATCTTCCGTACCTTTTATGTATGTTGTGATTCCGCCTATGAGAGAACCTAACAGGATTCCCAAAAGCAGTATTTCTTCCGTATAGCGCCATTCTTCAGATATAAGGGCAGAAGAAGCGGCCGGAAACATGACAGAATACAGGATGAGTGCAAGGGCGGATATTATGATTAGGATTTTTGAAAAACTTATAAAGGTATATTCCAAATAACCTATCATTTGTTTGCGGTATTTTTCGTTTGATTCTCCCTTTTCTTCGTCTTCGCTTCCGCAACCGGATGCAACTGCAGAAGGGAGATTATCCAAATTACATCTGTCTTCCGGACTGGCAAAAAATGTTTGCCAAAAATAAAAGCAATATTAATATGGTGATGGGTGCATTCATATAGTATTCTCCTCTCCTTCGATTTCCACACACATGTTTTCGCGGAGATAATTTTCTCCTTTGTTACGTAACAGCAGGACATTGCCGTTATCTTTGGCTTCCTGCAGTCGGTTATAATAAGCGTCTGCAGGGAGAGTACCGTTTTCTTCTTGGAGCCAAAGGGGCAGTTTGACTGCACAGTAATACTCAAGCTCTAAATGCCGGTATTGCTGCAGTGGCATTACTTTTATAAGATTTGTTTTAATCAGTACCGAAATAATGGGTAAGTAATCTTCTATGTCGTCCGGGGATGAGTATTCAAGTTTGAGATTATAGCCCATTTCAGTAGTACATTCGGACAATTGAAAACTCTTTAAAAAAGTATGTATTTTTTGGGCAGTAGCATTTATTTGGCTGATACATGCTTGGGTGAAGGAATCAATATCCATGCCGGAAAAGGTTCCGGAACGGATGGAAATACAAAACCCCTGCATCATGGATTTAAAAATTACACCAAATAATTCGTCGATATCGTCATAATAGTCTTTGCTGGACTTCACATACAGGAAGGAATAGGATCTTCTTGCACTTGCCCATCCAAGTAATACAGTAACGCCGTCAGTAAATATGGCTAAAAGCATACAGATAACGGAATTGCTCATATTTGTGCCGCTTTCCCGGAACCGGTGAAATGCAATGAACAAGATGTTCGGGGTCTCATCGATTGCTTTTTGGCTTGCCTCCAGATTTTTCATTAACTCATCGTCCGTAACATAGGATAAATAGGGAGCCAAATCCAAATGGTTTTGAGTGGTATATTCCCGGATTGCCCGCCAAAGCTCCTGTAATTCTTTCATGTCAGAATTGTTAACCTAAAAGTCGTATAATGTATACTCAAATAATCAGCTAAGAATTACGCCCAGTTTTTCAAGATACAGAGCATCCCTTGCGGTTATTTCAGATGTCCATCTGCGCCGTTTTAACTTAACAGATACGTCGACATTTTCCACTGTATCGAACCACTGTAACTGCAGATACAGCGGTGTATTACACAGCCATGATTTAAGGCTAAGCTCGTAATCCCGTATAAAAGAACCGTCAATGTTAGCAAGTTCTTTTGTATATTGCTGGTATATTTTCAGCTTGCTTTTAATGGATTTATCTTTCTTTTTTGTTTCTTATTAACTGAAGAAAGTATGCTTTTAGGCTCCGAAGCCGGTTCTGTATATGGTTCTTATCGAATTTCCGCCCTATGATATTAAAAACCATAAAAGGGAGCAAGATAATTTTTAATATATTGTGGATAAATTCATCCGTATATGTACTAATGATAGAGTATAAGACCGTTCCGAATGTTCCCAGTATGCGGAAAGGGAGCAGGAGCGGTAAATATAAAATAATGGTGAAGTTGTAAAGTGTGTTTTTTGCGGTATCCGACAGCTTTTTTTTGTCTGTTCGGGGAGGAATGTCATCGGTTCTTTTTACCGGTACGTTTTCCCATATGCCGGAGACGGATAAAATGAAAAAGAAAACGGTATAGATAATGAGAGCCGGCAGCAAGCGGGAGTTATTGGCGACAAAGGGAATCATTTGTACTAATCGTGTTTTCATATTCTTTCCTCCATTCTCGTATTTTTGCTGTTCATTTTGCAGTTTTTTTGGTATAGTTAATGGGTGTATAGAGATACATTTTCCACTTTGTGCGCTAAATTATACCGATTGACGGAGAGTTTGACAAGAAAACAGCAGGAATATTTTTGGGGAATTGCGAATGGAATATTCATGGGGTGAATAAAGGGGAACTTACATATGAAGAAAGCGGATAATGAGTATGCGGAATTTTACAAAAGGATTGGTGGAAATCTGAAAATATTACGAAAAAATTCCGGAAAGAGCCAGGAAGAACTTTGCGAACTGCTGGAAAAAAGCCAGGCGATGCTATCGAAATATGAGTCAGGAGCCGCGAAGATGGGGATGGAATTAATTATAAGAATATGTGACATATTTTCAGTGGCATTGGGGGATTTTTTGGAGAAAGATTTGACAGATACGAACGAGTTTAAAAACGTTGTAAGTAAGGAGCATTCCCTGACTGCCAATGAGCGGTTGTGTCTGTCTGACAGAGAGTTATATATGTATTATATGAATACGGATGGCTCCGATATTATGGAATCAATTATGATAGTTAATCATATAGATGAAAAAAAGGCGTACATTGATTTTGTGTTTGAGGCGCTTCAAAACATGCAGGGACAGCAGATTTATGAAGAAAAATTGGTGGTGGAAAGATTGCACTACTTCTTTTATATGACAAATGCGGAACGGGATGAAAGAGGATTATTGGTAACTTACCGATATCCGTATAAGGAAAAACGCTCACAGTTCTGTCTTTTGGGAATGCTGGTTTCATTGTCCCATGGAAAAACAAGACCCTGTGTCCAAAAATGCATTGTTTCATCGGACAGGCTTCCGCAGAAGATTCCAAGGCTGAAGGAGTTTTTGGAATTGGAATATGATAAGGAAGGGGAAATTGATACGGATTATGTGAAGTATTTACGGCAGGATACGGATAAGAAACTGTATGAATGGGTAAAGGGGCTTGGAACTTTCTGAACTGATTACGCAGGGAAGTGGATGCCCTGGATGATTGCCTTTCGGCAGGGGAATGGAGATACTATAATCAGGGAAAGTGAAAATGTGCCGGTCCGGGCATATACAGAAGGAGATTGATTGTGGTAAGGGTAATAAGCATTGGAAATCAGGATTTTGAAAAAATCAGGGTAAATAAATATTTTTATATAGATAAAACGGAGTTGATACGGGAGTGGTGGGAATCCGGTGATGAAGTAACGCTTATCACGCGTCCGAGGCGTTTTGGTAAGACACTGAATATGAGTATGCTGGAGCAGTTTTTTTCTGTCAGATATGCGGGAAGGAGCGATCTGTTTGAGGGACTTTCTATTTGGAAGGTTGAAAAGTACCGGAAGCTGCAGGGGATTTATCCGGTTCTCAGTTTGTCTTTTGCTAATGTAAAAGAACCCGGATATACCGGGATGAAGCGGTCTGTTCATCGGATTTTGGAGGATATTTATAACAAAAATATATTTTTGCTTGACAGCGGACTTTTGACGGAAAATGAGAAAGATTATTTCAGAAGCGTAACCTGTGACATGGAGGATAGTACGGCGGTATGGGCGCTTCATAAAATGTCAGACTTTCTGTCCAGGTATTATGGGAAAAAAGTGATTATTCTTTTGGATGAATATGATACGCCCATGCAGGAAGCATATGTAAACGGGTATTGGAAGGAACTGGTATCCTTTACCAGAGGATTGTTTAATTCCACTTTTAAAACGAACCCTTATTTGGAACGTGCCATCATGACGGGAATTACGAGGGTTAGTAAAGAGTCGGTTTTTTCCGGCCTGAATAATTTGGAAGTGGTAACAACGACTTCCGGAAAATATGCGGATTGTTTTGGATTTACGGAAAATGAAGTGTTTGCGGCATTGGAAGAATATGGATTGTCTGACCGGAAAAGGCAGGTCAGGGAGTGGTATGACGGTTTTTCCTTTGGGGAAAGGAGGGATATCTTTAATCCGTGGTCAGTGGTTAATTATCTTGATAAGGGGAAAGCGGGAGCTTACTGGGCAAATACCAGTTCCAACCGTTTGGTGGATAAGCTGATACGGGAAGGCAGTCAGGACGTTAAGAAAACGTTTGAGCAGCTGCTGCGGGGTGAAATCATCCAAATGGAGATGGATGAGCAGATCGTGTATGACCAGCTGGCTGTCAAAAGAAACGCTGTTTGGAGCTTTTTGCTTGCTGCCGGATACCTGAAAGTGACCGGAACTACTTTTATGGAAAGGACGGGACTCACATATTATGGTATGACGTTGACGAATAAGGAAGTTAGGATTATGTTTGAAAATATAATTCAGGACTGGTTCTCCGGAAATGATGATTATAACGATTTTATCCGCGCATTGTTGTTGGATGACGTAAAGGCAATGAATGTATACCTGAATAAAGTTGCATCGGAGATGTTTGGCAACTTTGATACGGGAAATAAACCGTCGGAGAAACAGCCGGAGCGGTTTTATCATGGATTTGTATTGGGACTTATGGTAGAATTTGCCGATAAATATGTAATTACGTCAAATCGGGAAAGTGGGTTCGGGAGATATGATATTATGCTGGAACCCAAGAGACCGGAATATGATGCGGTCATATTAGAATTTAAAGTGCAGAACGAAGATGAAAAAGACCTTTCCGATACGGTGCAGGCAGCCCTGAGACAGATAGAAGATAAGGATTACCAGGCAAATCTGGTGGCAAAAGGGATTCCGGAAGAACGGATTCGTAAGTATGGGTTCGCCTTTTGCGGAAAACGGGTGATGATTGGCGGTGGCAGACTATAAAGGTTTTTAACACCCCTAAAAGAGTTGTACGTTTGTGGCTTGAGCCATGAAACGGCAACTCTCTTTTTGGTATGTAAAACCTACCTTTTTACATGAATTAATACAATTTCAGCATAGCATATTTTGATTATGGTGTAAAGATTATTTGACAATATACAACAAAATATAAGTTTATAATGAATTTGAGCAGTAAGATAGCGGATTTTTTGTGGGTGGAAAGGGGATTAAGGTGTTCCGTCTTGATTGTCCGGCGGATATTTTGTCAGCAGGAACGTCAGGTAATTAAGGGCATTCCGGCGTTTATCGGTACTTAGGCTTAACAGGGTATCCAGTACGTTTCCGTAAGTAATATTTCCGTCGTATGCTGCATCCGGGGATATGGAATATGCAATTTCTTTTTTTGCGCCGAGGATATAATCGGTGCTGACATGGTACAATTTGGCAAGTTCTATGATGTGTCTGGAAGGGAATGGCAGTTTGTTGAGCTCATAGAGGGAATAAGTCTGTTGGGAGATGCCGAGTACCATAGCCACGTACTCCTGCTTGTATTGGCAGCTTGCCCTTAATGCTTTGACTCTTATGTGGATTTTATCCATTTGTCTGTCTCCTTTTTTGCCTTCGGTGGGAAAACGTTGGCAATGGTTTCTTTTGTTTGGGTTTTTGGTCTGAAATGGTTATATAAATTTACATTGCTTACAACGTTTGAGTGTTTGCGGAACAAGTATATGTGGTAATTATAACATATTTTTTTGGAAATGTCAGTAGGGAAAATGAAAAAAATGTATTGATGACAAAGGGGATTTTTTGACGCTTTTAGCGGTGGATGATGAAATGGCAAGAAAGTGTGACGTACATCTGCCGGAAAGCTATTATTGAACACTTTTTGAAATGTCGAAAAGCAAACTGCTGTAGCTTGTTTTCATGGATTTCAGTTGTGGTAGCAGCGGAAATGGTCATGTTCTAAGGAAGTGTTATTTCTGTGTAATCTAGTTTGTGGCATTTGGGAATAAATGGGCAGGACTAATTTGACGGTTGATGTAAAAAATGATATAATACTCCGAAACAAATGATGGAAATTAATTTGGCAATATAGTTGGAGTGAAAGATAAAGGAATGAGCAATATTCTTCTTGGAGTAACAATTGTATTGGGACTTATTACCATATATTTATATGTTTTGGATAAAAACAAACCGGCATCTGTCATTATGACAGTTTTAACATTACTTTCACTTGCCATTACAATAAAACCGGATATTTTAAGCGGGGAAAAAATAGAACCTGGTATTGATTTAAATACCAATACCTTAGAGATGTTAAGTACTGACGGAAATGACTTAAAAGCTGTTTATTCACCGGATGACTGCGTTGTAAATTGGCATAGTGATAATACGGATATAGTGACAGTGGATGATAACGGGCATTTGAAAGCGGTCAGTGAAGGCAATGCCGTTATTACGGCTGCAATAATTTATAAAGGTATGGAATTTAAGGATTACTGTAAAATTTCGGTTATTGATCCTGTTATAAATTTAGATTCCACACAATCACTTTATGTCGGGGAAACGAAAAATATATCAGCTATTACTGTTCCCGAAAAGGCGGATTTAACTTGGGAAAGCAGTAATCCGGAAATTGTTGCGGTACATAATGGTGAAATAGAAGCAATTGCCGAAGGAGATGCGGCTGTAACGGCAGTCATGGTTTATAATGATGTAGATTATTTGGCAGAGTGCGGCGTAACGGTTGTAGCCCCAGATGATGTACCGGATATGAAATCAGACAGGCAGGAGTCGGCTGATACTACGGAAGAACCTAAACCTGACGCTATTTCCCTTATGGATGATTCTGTTGTTTGGTTGCAGGAAGAAAAGGTGTACAGGGAAACCGCCCAAAAAACAGTGCGAGAAGATTGGGACGACTGTATAAGGTTTGGCAGCAGTAATCTTAATGCGGACGGGGACGCGAATATTATAGTTGCCTGTGATCAAAAGTACAGTAAATTCACTGCCGAAATTGCCCCGCAAGAAGGGTTCGATAAATCAGAGGAGGTAATAGTTTATGTTTATGCAGCCCGGGATGGCAAGCAGATATCGAAAGAGGAGTACCGTATTAACCTTATGACTGTGAATACGGCTGTAGAACTTGATATTACGGGTGCGGATGAATTGTATATTGTAAAAGATGGAAACTATAATCAGGCTAGGATTGCCGGACAATATATAAACGGTTATACCGGTATGGGTGTGCTTATGCGTAATGCTGTATTGCATGTAGAATAAGATAGGCGATTTTGGCACAATACCGCTGATGCTGATGGAATAAGACCGGGACATTTCTTGATAAGATATGGTGTTCCGGTTTTTCTTTTTTGCAGGTACGGGGTATTTAGGGCTGATGAACTGCAAAAGGAATTGAAAAATTACTACCCGGTATTTATTATTTTCCTGAATAGGAACAGACAGAAAGGCAGCAGGAATGGGAGTTAAGGATAAGGTAAAGTTGCTCATGCCAAAATGGTTGTGGAATGGGATGAAAAACTGTGAAGACAAATATTATGAAGGCAAAATGCGGAAAAAATGCAGATGTGTGGAGAAATTCAGGCCGTTGGAATGTGAGTTTGGGGTTAACCTGATAGGGGATATCAGGGCAGAGACCGGGCTGGGGCAGAGTATGCGTATGGTGGCGGATATGTTGGAATGTGCCGGGATTCCCTTTGTGGTCAGGCAGATGGATGCGCCGGACTGTATAGAGCATCAGGTGAGAAAATGGGATGGTAAATGCGCGGCGGAGGGGAAATACGGTATTAACATAATCCATATTAATAATAGCATATGGAAAAAAAACTACAGCAGGATACCGCTTCAGGAGTTGAGCGGACGGTATAACATTGCTTTTTGGCTTTGGGAACTGGAAGAATTTCCCGATGAGTGGGTTTCCTGTATCGACACAGTGGATGAAATATGGACGCCTTCCGAATTTATCAGCAGGGGAATACGGAGGAAAACCAATAAACCTGTGGTAACAATGCCATATGGGCTTGTGCTGGATAAAAGTAACCGGTTGGGGAGAAAATATTTTCATTTGCCTGAGGATAAATTTCTCTTTTTGGCAATGTATGATTTCCTAAGTATCAGTGAAAGGAAGAATCCTTATGGAATCATAAAAGCATATATGCAGGCATTTCAAAAGACAGATACGGGCATAGGGCTTGTCATTAAAGCAAATCATTTGGGAAACAGGACGGAATTGGACAGGCTGCGGGAGACATTGGACGGATACCCGGATGTTTATTTTATCACGGATAATTTAAGCAGGAAAGAAGTGGAGTCCCTGATTGCGGACACGGATGTGCTGGTATCCCTGCACAGGGCGGAGGGGTTTGGGCTTCCTTTGGCGGAAGCGATGTATTTGGGGACGGCGGTCATAGCGACGAATTGGTCTTCCACAACGGAGTTTATGGATGCCGGAAGCGCATGTCTGGTGGATTATAAGCTGGTAACTTTGGAAAAAGATATCGGGCCATACCGGAAAGGGAACCGTTGGGCAGATGCGGATGTGGCGCAGGCGGCGGGGTACATGCGTGCATTGTTTGAAGACAGGGGGATGTATAGGGATAAAGTGGCGAACGGCGAGAAATATATCAGGGAATGCCTGGATTTGGAGAAGATGTCGGAGAGGATGAAAGGGCGGATTGGGGAGATTTGTGGAAAGGGCAGGGAACGGTAAGGGATAGCGGTAATCTGAAGGGGAATGGTATGAAAAATAAATTTATTTGAACTTAACAAAAAGTCTTTGATTTATATGTATAGGTACAGATGACTAAGCTGGATATATTATAAGTTTATCACTTTTTGGTGATAGAGTTTTGACATGCCATTTTGGATGAAAATTGAATGTGATTTGGAAGCGGAGTTTCTTTATCTCGGTACAGGGAGAATAAGAGCACCGCTTTTTGTGGTTGCACTGAGCTTTTGTATATCGTAACAGTTTGGCCTGAACTGTTACTGTACATCTATTTAAAATGTGGAAAATACTTGACAAAGAATGGAGATTTAAATAAAATGAAAAATGATTTTCGGATTAGATCTGTAAAAGGAATATTTGCGGATTAATTTACTTATTTAGAAGAGAAAGGAATATGATATTTTGTTTTTTTAAAATCATATGAAATATATTGATAATATGAAAAAAATATGTATTTACTTTTTTTTGTTTATACTTTATATTCCCATTATATTGAGCGTTTTATCAAATGTTACTAAGTGGTCTTTGGATGTCTCTTTAAATGGTTATGTGAAAACGAATGAAAAACCGGACTTTACAACGGAAAGTTTTTTGTCAGGGGAATATCAAACCAAATATTCGCAATGGTTTAATTCAGTATTACGTCCTCGTGGAGTGCTGATAAAGACATATGCTTCAATAAATTATAATTTGTTTCGGCTTGGAAACAGACCCATAGGTTATAATAATGATATTTTCGAAATGCCTTATATAGAGGCGGAGTTGTGTTTAAATGAAGAATATGATTTTGCATATCAAGAAAATAGAGAAGGAATGAGAAAATTTGTAGAGGATTTGGTTTCTGTACAAAAAAAGTTAAATAGCATTGATAAATCAATATATGTTTATATTGCGCCAAGTAAGGCAGATTTTGATTTTGACAATATACCAAAGAAGTATTTGGCTTTATCCGGTGTGAATTCAGATAGAGTGGTAGACTGCTTTCGGAATTATATTAGTCAAAATAATGTGCCGTATATGATTTGTGCGGATATGAAAAATGAATTGGAGTATCCTGCTTTTTACACGACAGGTATCCATTGGTCTAGAACTTTTGAGCAGATGGCAAGTAAAAAAATTATTGAAAATCTTTCAGATGTTCTTAATAAAAAATATCGAAATATTTTTTTGAGTGGTGTTCAATCAAGCACAATTCCTTTTTGGAGAGATGCGGATGTGTTTGATTTGCTAAATGTGTGGAATGAGATCAACAACATATATTATGAGTATAATGTTGATAGGGAATATCCAGAAGAATTTGACAAAATGCGGTTTCTAATTTATGGAGATTCCTTTGGCGAAGGATTGCGGAAGGATATTTTAGGTAATTATCCGTATGAAGAAATATATTATATTAATTATAATAATTATGTTTTAGATAATCGTGGAAATGTTACCAATTTGGATAAATCATGGGATAATTTTGATTTCGGATATTATCTTGATCATACAGATGTTGTTATCATTGAGATGTCAGAGCATTTAATCAAGGATAAAACATTGGGATTTGTTGAACGCCTGAATGCCTTTTTGGATGTATATACAAGTGGCATCAAGGAAGAACAATATATGGATGAGTTGAATGCAGGGATTGATACGGCATGGAACAATGAGTTTTTATACGGTGTGTTTCCAAGGGAATCGGATTTTGCATGGTTGAGACCGTATAGTAAAGTAATTATATGCAATCCTGAAATTGCAGAAAGGGGGTTGGAAATTTCATTTAATATCCCTCAAGAAATATTGGAGGATGGTGTACCTGCGGAAATTATAGTATATATAAACGGGAAACGGGTATATGGAAATCAATTTAAGGAAAGTGGTGCTGAATTGATTTTGGTTCCGGTTGAGGAATTAGAAAAAACAGAAAGCAATGGATATACTTATGAAATAGAAATAATTTGTAATAAATCATTTTTTCCGGAGGAACTTGGATTGAATGGGGACGGGAAGGGTGTAGGATTACAACTGAAATATATTGGAAAGGTACGGTGAAATAATGGTATTTTCTTCAACGATGTTTCTTTTTGCTTTTTTACCAATGTTTTTGTTTATATATTATTTTGCTAGAGAAAGGTTCAGGAATCTTGTTTTACTGATTGCCTCATTGCTGTTTTATACATGGGGAGAACCCAAAAATATAGTTATTATGATTGTCTCGATTATAGTAAATTACTTTTTTGGTATTATAATAGATAAGCATGAAAAATATAAAAAATTATTTTTAGTGGTAGCTGTTGCATATAATTTAAGCATTCTTTTTGTTTTTAAATATCTAGGCTTTAGTATAGGCGTTTTAAATAGAGTTACAGGAAGCTCAATTCAAGTTAAGTCAATTGCCCTTCCGATAGGAATATCTTTTTATACCTTTCAAATTATGTCATATGTAATTGATGTATATAGAAAGAATGTGAGAGCGCAGAAGAATATTTTAAACCTTGCTCTATATATATCACTTTTTCCACAGTTGATAGCTGGTCCCATTGTTCGATATATTGATATTGAAAAGCAAATTGAAAATCGAAAATGTAGTTGGAATGAAATGTATTTGGGGATATGCAGATTTATGATTGGCTTTTCTAAAAAGATTTTAATAGCTGATCAGTTGGCAGTATTAGTAGATATTATATTTATAAATAATCGCGCATCAATGATATCAAATTGGGTTGGTATAATCGCTTATACCTTACAAATTTATTTTGATTTTAGTGGGTATTCAGATATGGCGATTGGATTAGGCAAAATGTTTGGATTTGATTTCCTGGAAAATTTTGAGTATCCTTATATTTCAAAATCGGTAAAAGAGTTTTGGAGAAGATGGCATATATCATTGGGTTCGTGGTTCAGAGACTATTTGTATATTCCGCTTGGAGGAAGTAAATGCGGAAAAATAAGGACATATATTAATTTATTAGTGGTTTTCTTTTTAACGGGTTTGTGGCATGGAGCAAGTTTTAATTTTATAGTATGGGGAATTTTTTATGTTGTTTTTTTGATCATGGAGAGAATGGGGTTAGAAAAGATACTAGAAAAATCCCCCGATGTGGTTCGGCACATATATACAATTTTTGTTATAATGATAGGATGGGTTTTTTTCCGGGCGGATACATTGAGTAATGCAATTGAATATATTAATGGAATGTTCAGCTTGGCAGGAAACGATGTGGCAAATTTTAACTATGTTATGAATTTAAAATATTGGTTTTGCATTATAATAGGAATTTATTTTTCTTTTCCACATGTGAAATTGAAAAAATTAATTGGCAGATATCAGATAAGTCAAACACTGTATGCTGCGGGTGTATGTATTATATTTTTTATAGCGGTATGTTATATGGTAGGAAGCGGATATAGTCCATTTTTATATTTTAGATTTTGATGATTACTGAATTTAATGTAACATAGTCAATGGTATTGGCGGTGTTTCTAGTGTATATCTTCCATAAATTTTCTTTTCTTTTCAAAGATTTTACATGGCGAAAAATATTTTAGATTTTTGGGAGATGTTGGTTTAAAAGTGAAAATAATTCCAGCGCAGAGTGCAATAAGGTCAGGAACAGTTATTGTCCTGACCTGTTTAATTAGAGGTATCCGGGCAGAAAATAACGCAATTTATCTTTCAGATCTGGTTAATTTATAAAAAAGTGGAAAGAAAGATATGAGTATGATATAATAAAATACATTGGAATTTTGGATAAAATAATTTTAGGAGATGAAAATGAGTTATTTTAAAGAGATTTGGAATTACCGAGAAATGATAGCAAGTTTAATTAAGAGAGACATAAATGGAAAATATAAGGGATCGGTATTAGGGTTTTTTTGGACATTTCTAAATCCGTTATTGCAATTATGCGTATATACACTGGTATTTTCTACGATAATGAGAAACGGTATTGAGGACTATTATTTATTTTTATTTGTTGCATTGATTCCCTGGATTTTTTTTAGTACTTCATTATCAGGAGGGGCAAGTTGCATCATGTCTCAACAAGAAATGGTAAAAAAAATATATTTTCCCCGGGAAGTTTTACCAATTTCACTAGTGACGAGTCAGTTTGTTAATATGCTATTAAGTTTTATAGTTGTATTTGCAGTGCTGTTAATATCTGGAAAAGGTATTAATTTAATTGCAATATGTTATTTACCGATTATAATGTGTGTAGAATATATATTTGCATTGGGAATAGCGTTTATCGTAGGTTCCCTAACTGTTTATTTAAGGGATTTGGAGTATATTGTTGCAATCATAGTTATGGCATGGCAGTTTTTGAGTCCTGTATTGTATTCGGTTGAGCAAGTTCCAGAACAGTTGACATGGCTATTAATGTTAAATCCGATGGCTCCAATTATTACAGCATACAGAGATATTCTATATTATGGAAAAAGGCCAGAACTGCTTACATTATCTCATGCATTTGTTTTAGGGAGTATTGTATTAGTGATTGGAGCAATTATTTTTAGAAAACTGGAAAAACATTTTGTGGAGGAATTGTAATGCAATTAGAAAATCAGGATGTGGTAATTGAAGCGGATAGTATAGTTAAAAAATTTAAGATATATCCGGATAAAGGACATACAATTAAAGAAAAGGTGATTTCTAAAAAAAGAAGGCAGTATGATGTGAATGAAGTCTTGAAGGGAATAAGTTTTCAGATAAAAAAAGGAGAAACGGTTGGATTAATTGGGAAAAATGGGTGCGGGAAAAGTACTACTTTAAAACTATTATCAAGAATTATGTATCCGGATTCGGGAACGGTAAAAGTGAAAGGCAGGGTATCCAGTTTAATTGAATTGGGTGCGGGATTCCACCCTGACATGACTGGCAGGCAAAATATATATATAAATGCCTCCATTTTTGGTTTGTCCAAAAAAGAAATTGAAAACCGTTTGGATACAATTATTGAATTTTCGGAACTTCAAGAATATATAGATAATCCCGTTAGAACATATTCATCGGGAATGTATACAAGATTGGCTTTTTCTGTTGCAATAAATGTAGATGCAAATATATTGCTCATTGACGAAATTCTTGCAGTGGGCGACGTGAATTTCCAAACAAAATGTTTCGAAAAATTGCGTGAAATAAAAAAATCCGGTGTAACAATTGTATTGGTGACTCATGATTCTGGAACGGTGGATTGGTTTTGCGATAGGGCAATTTGGATAAATAAAGGATATATTGAAAAAGATGGGAAAGCATCAGAGGTAGTTGATGCTTATATGCATTGTATGAGTGAAGAAAAGGTTACGTATTTGGAGAACCGGAATGAAAAAAAGTCAAAAGAAAATGAAGATACAAATGAAAATTGTGAAGAAGAAGTTTTGCAAGTGTTTGAGGATTCTAATCGTATAGGGACAAGACAGGCGGAAATAATAAATGTAGTGTTTAAGGATGAAAGCGGAAATACGATAACTGTTGCGAGGAATGGTCAGCCATTAATAATCCAAATAGATTATGATGTAAAGGAAATAAATAATTATGTATTTGGAATTGGAATATTTACAATCGAAGGTGTCCGAATATTTGGAACAAATACACAATTAGATCGTTATGAACACAAGGTGGCAATCGGGAAAGGGAAAGTATCCATTTACTTTAGTGATTTTACTGTTTTAGAGGGGTTGTATATGTTACAGGTTGCAATTACAGATATGGATGGTACTTTGATTGATTTTCATCGAGATTATATGCATTTTAATGTGGTTAGCAGAGTTGCGGAAGTTGGAATAGTATCAATGAAACATAAATGGAGCTAAAGGAGATATTATGGAAAAACAATTATACGTAAGTGTTGTAATCAATACATATAATAGGGCAAAAAGTTTAAAAGTTACATTAGAAAGTTTATGTCATCAAACAGACAGTAATTTTGAGGTTGTTGTTGTCAATGGACCATCTACTGATGAAACAGAGGAAGTTGTGGCAGCATATGGGGAAAAAATAAAATTAATATCCTGTCCGGTCAGAAATCTTTCTGTATCAAGAAATATGGGGATAGAGGCTTCGGCGGGAGACATTGTAGCATTTATTGATGATGATGCTATTGCGGATGCTAATTGGATTCGCGATTTGATTGCAGGGTATGATGATATTGATGTGGGAGGTGTGGGAGGTTTAGTATATGATCATACGGGAATGCAATTGCAGTATCGTTACTCAGCATGTGATAGGAAGGGAGATACTGATTTTAGCATTTTACCTCCTTTTGAAAGATATT
>ERZ779637.616-NODE-616-length-21217-cov-12.238730_pt1 | contig 21217 bp, 17 predicted proteins | sample MGYA00514196_ERZ779637 | MGnify/ENA primary metagenome ERZ779637 (study PRJEB29562, sample SAMEA4376700) | mouse gut metagenome | isolation source: Cecum | study: EMG produced TPA metagenomics assembly of the A DSS colitis mouse model was used to assess the...
GATATAATCAAATAAGACCGGCAGGCAGGATTTCCCGCCTGCCGATTTTAAAAGAGGTAGAGAAGTGGGTAGGCTACAAGAAACTATGTTGGGAGGAATACAATTTGGCTAAGATTTTACTGGAAATGAAAAATATTACCAAAACGTTTCCCGGTGTCAAGGCGCTCGACAACGTGAATCTGAAGGTGGAGGAGGGTGAAATCCACGCGCTGGTCGGGGAGAACGGCGCGGGCAAGTCCACGCTGATGAATGTGTTGAGCGGCATTTATCCCTATGGTACATATGAGGGCGACATCGTCTATAACGGTGAAGTGTGTAAGTTTGGTAAGATTAAGGACTCCGAGGAGAAGGGAATCGTCATCATTCATCAGGAGCTGGCATTGATTCCGTATATGTCTATCGGAGAGAATATGTTTCTGGGCAACGAGCGCGGAAAGAGCGCGGCCATTGACTGGAACGAGACTTACGGGGAAGCCGACAAGTATTTGAAGATGGTAGGTCTTTCAGAGTCATCCCGGGTGCTGGTCAAGGATATCGGTACGGGTAAGCAGCAGCTTGTGGAGATCGCCAAGGCGATGGCGAAGCACGCGAAGCTTCTGATTCTGGATGAGCCCACATCTTCGCTGAACGAGACGGATTCACAGGCGCTGCTCGATCTTATGTTAAAGTTTAAGAAAGAGGGCATGACATCGATTATTATATCTCATAAGTTAAACGAGGTTGCTTATGTGGCGGATAAGATTACGGTCATCCGCGACGGCTCCACGATCGAGACGATGGATAAGCATACCACGGAGATTTCAGAGGATAGAATTATTCAGGGCATGGTAGGCCGTGAGCTGACCGACCGTTTCCCGAAGCGTCACGGTATAAAGATCGGCGACGTAAATATGGAAGTGAAGAACTGGACGGTACATCATCCGCTCTACCCGGAGAGGAAGGTGTGCGACAACGTTTCTATTAAGGTGAGAAAAGGCGAGGTGGTAGGCATTTCCGGTCTGATGGGCGCGGGGCGTACCGAGCTTGCCATGAGTATTTTCGGACAGTCCTACGGCACGAACATCAGCGGGCAGCTTTACCTGGATGGAAAAGAAGTACACTTAAAGACAATCAAGCAGGCGATCAAAAATAAGCTGGCTTATGTGACGGAGGATCGCAAAGGCAACGGCCTTGTACTTACCAATCCGATCAAGATTAATACGACGCTGGCCAATCTGGACAGCATCAGCCCCCACAAGATCATCGACAAGGATAAGGAGTATCAGGTGGCGGAGGAGTACCGCGGAAAGCTGAAAACCAAGTGTCCTACCGTGGAGCAGAATGTGGGCAATCTTTCCGGCGGCAACCAGCAGAAGGTACTGTTGGCGAAGTGGATGTTTACGGATCCCGATGTGCTGATTCTGGATGAGCCGACGAGAGGCATCGACGTGGGCGCCAAGTACGAGATTTACTGCATCATCAATGATCTGGTGGCGGCGGGAAAATCGGTTATCATGATTTCCTCGGAGCTGCCGGAGGTGCTCGGCATGAGCGACAGAATTTATGTGATGAACGAGGGCCGGATTGCAGGGGAGCTCTCCTCAGAGGAGGCTTCTCAGGAGCGGATTATGTCCATCATCGTAAGCTCGGGAAAGGGGGCGTAAGGACATGGAAAAGACGAATGTTATGGCGATTTTAAGAAAATATACCATGATTATCGCCCTTGCTCTGGTGGTGATTTTCTTCAGTATTACGACGGAGGGCAAGATTCTTTTTCCGCAGAATATCAATAACCTGATTTCACAGAACGCTTATGTGTTTGTGCTTGCGACCGGTATGCTGTTGTGTATCCTGACAGGCGGCAACATCGACCTTTCGGTCGGTTCCGTGGTCTGCTTCGCGGGCGCGGTCGGCGGCATGATGATGGATAAGGGCGTGAATATCTGGGCGGCAGCGTTCACCATGCTTATCATCGGCGTTTTGATCGGTATGTGGCAGGGCTTCTGGATCGCCTATGTGAAGGTACCGCCTTTTATCGCGACGCTGGCGGGTATGTATGCGTTTCGAGGGTTGTCCAATGTGGTGCTGCAGGGTATGACGGTTTCCCTGAAGAGTGAGACTTTTATCAGAGTGTTCGGCGGTGGTGCAGACTGTTATGTGCCTGATTTTCTCGGCGGCGGCGAGGGGCTTAACATGACCTGTATGGTGGCCGGATGTATTGCGGTTGTGATTTTGGTGGCGGTACAGTTAAAGGGCCGCATCAACAATAAGAGCAAGGGTTACGAGACGGTGCCCCTTGCAAGCACGGTTATCAAGCTGGCGCTGATCAGTGCCGTGATTTTGTGGGTATCTTATAAGCTGGCTTCTCATAAGGGCATTCCCACAGCGTTGATCTGGATCCTTCTGGTACTTCTGTTTTACGGGTACCTGACCACAAAGACCCGGATCGGCCGTTATCTGTATGCGGTGGGAGGCAATGAGAAGGCGACCAGGCTTTCAGGTATCAATACGAAGAAAGTGTATTTCATCGCCTATGTGAATATGGGACTTTTGGCGGCTTTCGCGGGCATTCTGACGATCGCGAGATTGACCACGGCACAGCCAACCTACGGGCAGGGCTATGAGATGGATGCCATCGGCGCCTGCTTTATCGGTGGCGCTTCGGCTTACGGCGGCGTCGGCACGGTGCCCGGTGTGGTAATCGGCGCGACGCTGATGGGCGTGATCAACCAGGGTATGAGCATCATGGGAATCGACGCGAACTACCAGAAGGTGGTCAAGGGACTGGTGCTCTTAGCAGCGGTTGCGTTTGACGTGTTGTCCAAGAGAGAGAAGAAATAAGGGAGGGGATGAAAATGAATAAAACAGCGGATATTTTAAAAAAACATACTATGAAAATAGTCCTTGTCCTGATCGTGATCTTCTTCTCGGTGATGACGAAGGGACAGATGTTTGCGGCATCCAGTTTCCAGGCGCTGATCGCGCAGAACTCCTATGTGTTTGTGCTGGCGACCGGTATGCTGATGTGTATGCTGACGGGGGGTAACATCGACCTGTCTGTCGGTTCCTTTGTCTGTTTTGTCGGCACCATCGGCGGTATTATGATGGTGCGCGGCGGTATGTCAGTGCCTGTGGCGATGCTACTTATGATAGGCGCAGGCGTGATTTACGGTGTCGTGGAAGGCTTCTTAATCGCGTATATCAACATTCCGCCCTGGATTGCCACATTGGCAGGTTATCTTGCCTTCCGCGGCTGGGGTACGGCGTTAATCGGCGGCTCGTCCATCGCGCCCATGCCGGAAGGCTTCATCAAGCTGTTTACCGGCAGCGTGCCGGATTTGTTCGGCGGCGAGGGACTGAATATCACCTGTATTCTGGTGGGCGTGATCGCCTGTGTGCTGTTTGTAATTTTTCAGTTAAAGAGCAGAAACGATAAGGTGAAAAAGGGATATGAGGCGGAGAGCCTGCCGGGCGTGATTGTGCGCTGCGTTCTGGTTTGCGCGGTAATCCTGCTGTTTGCCTATAAGCTGGCGCAGGCGGGCGGCATTCCGAACAATCTGATTTGGGTGGCGGTAATCTTGCTGATTTATAACTTTATCACCTCCAAAACAACCATTGGTCGTTACTTCTACACCATCGGCGGCAGCGTGGAGGCGACCAGACTTTCCGGTATCGACACAAAAAAGATTTTCTTCCTCGCTTATCTGAATATGGCGGTTCTCACCGTAATCAGCGCATGGATGACGATGGGAAGACTGTCGGCGGCGACTGCGACGGCCGGCAACAACTACGAGATGGACGCGATCTCCGCCTGCGTAGTGGGCGGTGTGTCCGCATACGGCGGTTCCGGTACGGTGTTCGGCATGGTGATCGGTGCGGCGCTGATCGGCGTTATCAACTTGGGAATGAGCCTGATGGGCATTGACGCGAACTGGCAGATGGTGGTTAAGGGCGTCGTACTTTTGGCGGCGGTTGTGTTCGAGATTTTGAACAATAAGGAGAAGACAAAAGAGTGAAAGAATGCTGCTATGGCATGAAAAAGAAGGATCGTCCGGGCGGACGATCCTCCTTTTATATGTTCCTGTGATGGGAAAAGGGCAGATATTTATGGATTAAAATAGGTTGCCACTTCAAAAAATTCATTTATATTGGAAGCCTTTTTTCCCAGCATTTTCCAATCGTATGTAGTGGAAACTTTTATATCATACAGCTTTCGGTTGATTGAGTAATTGTTTATAACAAAGCAGTTTTCTTTTTTTAACAAGGATAACATATGCCCGTATGAATTACCGTTTGTATTAAGAAACTGATAAATTTTTGTGTCCGCTTTAAAATCGTCCACACTTTTATATCCCAATTCTTTAATTAGGTACTGCGCGGTATTTTGCCCTTTATATTTTGGCGTATGCATACATGCAATGTATTCAAAATCGGGGTCGTTGATAATCAGAAAATGTGGAATTTTTCCGTTTTTGTTTTGCAGGATGCAGTAGTTTAAAAGTTCCCGCAGATTTTTCTTCTCGCCCTCTTCCGCAAGTGCCCGGTCGCCGTCAATAATGATAAATTTTGCCAGACAGTTTGTGGTACCGTCCGTTTTCACCTGTTCCAAAAAATTGCGGTAACCGCCGCCTTCCATGTTAACAAGCTTCAAGGTAATCGTCAGTTTTTTCTGCCGGCGCATTTCGTTTATATAATTATGTTCCGTACTTCCCTCACAAAAAACTTTGAAGATTTTTTGTGTTACTCGCGCTTTTCTACTCAACAGCCGTACCTCCCAGAATACCCTTCATGTAAAATTCGTATATTTTAGTCGTTTCATACCGTATTTCCGGAAAATCCGCTAAAGAATACAATTCGGAATCTAAAGTTTCCGTATCCTTTGTGATAAAGTAAATCTGCTCCTTCATATAGTTTTTTAAGTCGAGATGTAAAACATTGTGCGTCGTGAAAATAAACTGTCCGTAGTGTTTTTTGCCGCAGATAAAGGAAATGACTCTGTCAGATAAAACCGGGTTCAGCACGCGATCCATTTCGTCTGCAAAGACAACCTTATTTTCGTATACTACTTTAAAAATTTGCACAGCCCAGGCAAAAAATTCCCGGACGCCGCTGGAATCCTGCGCAAGTTCTCTGGAAAAAGTGCTGCCATCTTTTTTTTGCCGAACTATCGTTGTTTTGGAAAATGGCTTTTCAGCATCAATATTGAAATCTATAATGCTGGAGTCAACCATCCGGAAGATATCTAAATATCTCTCATCATGTAAAATACGTAAATCATCCTCCTCGTTTCGCATAGACTTATAGAGGTCATAATTTATCATATTGGCTTCCGGGCATAAATCATTTTTGATCCAGTCTGTAAAAGCGAGAGCATGTTCATTACCCAACAGTGCAAGCTTGGTTATTGTCAATCCCGTCGCTTTATCCGCATTTATGGCTTTTTCAAGAGGCCTTTTGATTTCGCGTTCTGTTTCTGCTACTGTCAAAGAATAGGCGGTTGCAGTTTGGAAATGACAATTATTGTAATCCGCACAATCTTTTTCTTTTTTACAGCTTTTTGTACAATGGTTTCTTGTCAAAGTGAATATTTGTCTATATTTATTTTTTGCTTGGTTTTTAAAAGAAAATGTTTCTTTTACGATTCCTGCGACATCTAGTTTTAATTGATAAAGATATAAGCTGCTTTTTCCCATTAATATTTCAAGTTCAAAGGATTGCGGGATGTCATTTTTTAAGGGACAAAAACCACTGCTGTAATTGGTGTTTAAAATATTTCTATATAATTTTGGCTCTGCAGTTCCTGCAAAAAAGGACTGTAAATAGAATAAGCTCCTTACAAAATTTGATTTTCCGCCTGCGTTTTCTCCAACAATCACAGCGGTTTTTAACAAATCAATACCAGCTTCGGAAGTAATATAATTATTGGGAAATCTGTTTTTCACCTTTGATTTGGGCGCCAGCATGGAAAATTCCACATTTTCCCGGAAGGACATAAAGTTTTCAAATTTATAATTTAGTATCATAAAATCCTCCAAAACAGATTCTTGGTTTACATCGTTGCTTTAAATATTATAATGCTAAAAAGCAAAATGGTCAAACCGAAATTTTGTTTTACCTAAACAGTTTGCCCTGGCTTACGGAAAATATGAAAACTGTCGACGGATTTTGTTTCATTTATGAGAAGAGGTATTTTAGGTTTGTGTGTGAACATTTTGTGAAAATTTATGAAAAGTTTGGAAAGTCGTTGACATTAATTTTTTAATGTTGAAAAATAGAAAAAGACAACATGAAGGAGGAATGACAATGATTAGAACCCTTGCGGCACAAATCAAGGAGTATAAGAAGGTTTCCGTCATGACGCCGATTTTTATGATACTGGAAGTCGTCTTCGAGATGCTGATCCCGTTTCTGATGGCGTCCATCATCGACGACGGCGTGGAGGCGGGCAATATGCAGCACATCTACGCGGTGGGCGCGGTGATGATTGCGGCGGCTTTCTGCGGGCTTTTCTGCGGTGTGATGGGCGGCAAATACGGTGCCAGAGCGTCCACGGGCTTCGCGAAGAATCTGCGGCAGGCCATGTTTGAGAATATCCAGACCTTTTCCTTCGCCAGTCTTGACAAGTTCAGCACGGCGGGGCTGGTGACCAGACTGACCACGGATGTGACCAACATGCAGAATGCGTACCAGATGATTCTGCGAATCTGCTTCCGCGCGCCGGTCAGTATGGTCTGCGCGATGACTATGGCATTTTTTATCAATGCAAGGCTGGCGTCCGTTTATCTGGTGGCGGTGCTGCTGCTTGCCGTGGTGCTGTTTTTCATTATCCGGGGAGCGATGAAGTATTTCAAGCAGGCATTCCCGAAATACGATGAGCTGAACGCCTCCGTGCAGGAGAACGTGAGCGCGATCCGTGTGGTCAAGGCTTACGTCAGGGAGGAGCACGAGACGAAGAAGTTTAAGAAGGCCAGTCAGGGCATCTACGATATTTTCCGGAAAGCGGAGCAGCATGTGGTGCTAAATATGCCGGTCATGCAGTTTACGGTTTACGGCTGTATTCTGCTGATCAGCTGGCTGGGTGCGAAGCAGATCGTGCAGGATACGCTGACCACCGGCGAGCTGATGAGTCTGCTTACATACTGCATGAATATTTTGATGAGCCTGATGATGGTGGCGATGATCTTCGTGATGATGAGCATGAGTATCGCCAGCGCGGAGCGTATCTGCGAGGTGCTGAATGAGAAAAGCGACCTGACCAATCCGGTCAACCCCGTTTATGAAGTGTCGAGCGGGGACATCGAGTTTCGGCATGTGCGGTTCTCCTACCATAAAGAGAGCAGTGAGGCGGTTTTGCACGACATCAATCTGAAAATACATGCCGGGGAGACGATCGGCATCATCGGCGGCACCGGCAGCGCGAAGACCAGTCTGGTCAATTTAATCAGCCGCCTTTATGACGTGACTGACGGTGCAGTGCTGGTAGGCGACAGAGATGTCAGGGAGTATGACATTGAGACACTGAGAAACCAGGTGGCGGTAGTTCTGCAGAAGAATGTGCTTTTCTCGGGGACAATCCTGGATAACCTGCGCTGGGGCGATGCGAACGCCTCGGAGGAGGAGTGCAGACGGGTATGCAAGCTTGCCTGTGCGGATGAGTTTATCGAGAAGATGCCGGAAGGGTATCACACGTATATAGAACAGGGCGGCACTAACGTCTCCGGCGGCCAGAGACAGCGGCTCACCATCGCGCGGGCGCTTCTTAAGAAGCCGAAGGTACTGATTCTGGATGATTCTACCAGTGCGGTGGACACGGCCACAGACGCGAAGATCAGAAAAGCTTTTGCGGAGGAGATTCCCGATACCACGAAGCTGATCATAGCCCAGCGCGTGGCCAGTGTGATGAATGCGGATCGCATTATCGTGATGGACGACGGGCGTGTGCACGGGTTCGGGACGCATGAGGAGCTGCTGCGCGACAACGAGATTTACAGGGAAGTTTACGAGTCGCAGACGAACGGCGGCGGCGACTTCGATGAACAACGCGAGAAGAACTTCTAAATTGCTCGGCAGCAAAGGCTGTCTCGCAAAGAAGTTCTAAGTCTCGCGTGGGAGTTCGTGTCTGCATGGCAGCCACAAACTCCGCAAGAATGGAAAGAGAGGTAATAGTATGCCGGGACCACATGGAAGAAGAATGCAGGGTGGAAAACGAATAGAGAATCCGGGGAAGGTGTTTAAGCGCCTGATGCGGTATGTGATGAAGAGCTACGGCCCCCATCTGGTGATCGTGGCGGTGCTGATATTAGTGAGCGTGCTTGCCAATGTGCAGGGCACCATGTTTATCCAGAGCTTGATTGACGATTATATCGCGCCTATGCTGACGCAGGATGTGCCCGATTTTTCGCCGTTGGCGGGAGCGATTGCAAGGGTGGCGTGTCTGTACCTGATCGGCGTGGTTTCGGCCTATGCGTGGAACCGCATTATGATTAATGTGACGCAGGGAACGCTGCGCGATGTGCGTGACGATCTGTTTTCCCATATGGAGAAGCTGCCGATCAGATATTTTGACACGCATGTGCATGGTGATATTATGTCAACCTACACGAATGACACGGAAACGTTAAGGCAGATGATCAGCCAGAGTATGCCGCAGGTGTTTAACAGCGCGATTACTATTGTCAGCGTGCTGATTAGTATGGTAATATTAAGTATACCGCTGACTGTGGCGACGCTTGTCATGGTGGCGGTCATGCTGGTAGTGACAAAGAAGGTGGCGGGCTTGAGCGGCCGTTATTTTTTGGAACAGCAGACCAATCTCGGTAAGGTCAACGGCTTCATAGAGGAGATGATGAACGGCCAGAAGGTGGTAAAGGTATTCAATCACGAAGAGAAGAATATCGAGGACTTCCGGAGCTTAAACGACGCGCTTTTCGAGAGCGCGGACAAGGCGAATTATCTGGTCAACGTGGTGGGTCCTGTGAATCAGCAGCTCGGCAATGTCAGTTATGTGGTCTGTGCCATTTTAGGCGGCGCGCTGGCGCTCTTTGGCGCAACGGGTTTGACGCTTGGAAAACTGGCGAGTTTTCTGACCTTTAACAGAAGCTTTAACATGCCGATCAACCAGGTGAGCCAGCAGTTCAACTCCATTGTCATGGCGATGGCGGGCGCGGAACGCATTTTCAAAATGCTGGATGAGACGCCGGAGGTGGATAACGGTTACGTGACGCTGGTGAACGTGAAAGAGGAGAACGGCACGCTTACGGAAACGCCCGAACGCACGGGCCGCTGGGCGTGGCGGCATGAGCATCAGGCGGATCATTCCGTGGATTATGTGGAACTTAAGGGAGATGTGGTTTTTGACGGGGTGGATTTTGGGTATAATGATGACAAGATGGTGCTTCACGATGTGAAGCTCTATGCCGAGCCGGGACAGAAGATTGCATTTGTCGGTTCCACGGGCGCGGGCAAAACAACCATCACCAACCTGATTAACCGCTTTTATGACATTCAGGATGGAAAAATCCGCTATGACGGCATCAATGTCAATAAGATCAAGAAGGCGGATTTGCGCCGTTCGTTGGGAATCGTGCTGCAGGATACCCACCTCTTTACGGGGACGGTGATGGAGAACATCCGTTATGGAAAGCTGGATGCCACCGACGAGGAGGTGCGCGCGGCGGCGAAACTGGCCAACGCGGACAGCTTTATCAAGAGACTGCCGGAAGGCTACGATACCTTGCTCTCCGGAGATGGCGCAAACTTAAGCCAGGGGCAGCGGCAGCTTTTGGCGATCGCGCGGGCGGCTGTGGCCGATCCGCCGGTGTTGATTCTGGATGAGGCGACCAGCTCCATCGACACCCGCACCGAGCGCATTGTGCAGGATGGTATGGATAAGCTGATGAAGGGCCGGACTACCTTTGTGATTGCCCACAGACTCTCTACGGTCATGAACTCCGACTGCATTATGGTGTTGGAGCAGGGACGCATTATTGAGAGGGGTACCCACAACCAGTTGATTGAAGAGCGGGGAAAATACTACCAGTTGTATACCGGAAACGCAATTACTGCATAAATTGAACTTAATTTGTAGTATAAAGTTGACAGATGGAATAAAAAATTATATATTAAAATTGACTACGGTGATTAGTCGCCGGGGTCGGAAAGACAAGGACTAAAATACATGAAAAAAATTTATAACGTGTCTGATGCGGAGATGGAGGTTATGGAAAAGCTTTGGGATCAGGAAGGCGGTATTAAGCAATCCCAACTGCTTGCCCTATTTGAAGCGGATGGAAAGGAGTGGAAAAGACAGACTCTCAATACTTTTTTGAGCCGGTTAGAGGGTAAGGGACTGGTGAAACGTGAAAACAGAATAGTGGAAGTCGTGTACAGCCGGGAAGAATATAACGACATGCAGATGAAAACAGTGATCGACCAAGTGTACGGGGGGAAGCTGAGTAATCTGGTAGCGGCGTTCGTAAAGAGAAACTCAATCAGTGAAGGTGAGACGGAGAAGCTGCTTGGATTACTGACGAAAAGAAAGTAAAGGAAAGAGTCATGGAATACCTGCTGGTCATGTCTCTTTCAGGAAGCATGATGACTGGTGTTTATCTGCTGGTAAGAGGTCTGCTAAAGAAAAAGATTTGTGCAAGATTTTATGATCTGCTCGCCCGGGTGGCGATTCTGTACTATCTGGTTCCATTACCTTACTTGAAGAAATATTATGCAGCGGCGCTCCGGCATCTCCTGCCGGAGCGAGCCTTGGAGATTTCGAGGGTGCCGCTGACATGGAGAAATCATATCGTGCACGCCGAAGGGGCGATGCATGTAAATATCTTCGCTATCCTGCAGACAACGGCGGTCGTTGTGTGGCTGTCGGGCATCTGCATTCTGATGGCAAAGCAGGTGGTAGAGTATATCCGGCTTGTCAGGCTGGCAGCCGGATACGCGGAGCGGGTAATGACGCCGGAGCAGAGAGCGTTTCTCGACGGACTGAAAGAACAATATGGAATCCGGTGCCGCGTGTTTCTCTACGAGGCGCCGGACAAGGGATATACCATGACTTTCGGATTCTTCTGTCCCGTGATTGTCTGTGGGAGAGAAATAGCAAGCCGGGAGGCGGAACTGCTTGTACGGCATGAGCTGGTACATATCAGACGCAGGGATGCGTTTTGGAAAATGCTCATGCAGTTGGCGGCGATGCTGCACTGGTGGAATCCGTTGGTATGGAAGCTGCGCCGCGATTTTGAACAGGTCTGCGAGTGTTCCTGTGATGAGACCGTGATGCAGAACACAACGGACGAGGAGGTGGAGGAGTATCTGCGCTTAATGATTGAGGAGGCGCGGGAGAAGAAAGACGAAGATGTCTCCCTGCGGTGGAATGCCGGTTTCGGAGACAACGCACAAAAGATAAAGGAAAGGATGGAAAATTTAATGAACAAGAAAAAGTGGAACCGTACTGCGGCAGTGACATTAGTGGCGGTATTGGCTTTTGCAAACTCTATGACGGTGTTTGCGTATCGGGATTCGTTTGAAAGAGAAGTTGCTGAGGATATTTCGGCAGAAGAGATAGAAGAAAAGATGCAGAGTGATACTTTCTTATTTGTTCCTGAAGGAACAGAGGGAGAAGCGTTAAAGGAGTTTGAACTGTCGAAAGAACCAGAACTTGTAAGTGAGATTATGTATGACAGACAATTTACAGATGAAGTTGGCAATATCTATCCTATTTTAGAGGATGATGGTATTGAACCGCATTGTAATCATACTTTTGTGTCGGGAATAGCAGCAGACCATATCAAGAAATCGGATGGTAGTTGTGTGGTGATAGAATTTTATGCACAGAGATGTAGCAAATGTGGCTATGTAATAGAGGGCGCGGAGACTAATAGAGTTACTTATGCGAAATGCCCGCATTGACAGCCCACTTTCATGGCGGCTTTCATGCGATGGCAATTACGGGATCTGACGTGTGGCATACTCACATGGACAGAGCCGACGGGATGGCGGCATCCCGACTCGCAAACCGGCGTTTCCGGGTTTTCTCGGAAGCATCGGACATTTACAAGGTAATGCCGCAGTTAAGAAAGCGGACTTTAAGGTCATGGGTTTTCTTCTGCGAACATTATAGCACTGAGGTTCAGTGTAAAAGGGGATAGGATACGGGCGGCTGTGCAGATAGCCGCCCGGCCTGTGTTTTTGGGGAGGAAAAACCGGTTGATGATTCGCGCGGCTGCGAAATGTTTTACCGGGCATTATAAAATGAAATAAAAGGAAGCTATTTTTGAGGAGAGGGTGTGACTATGACCGGGAGAAGCAGACCATTTATCCGGAAAATAGTGACGGAACAAGAACAGAGATTGGCAAGCGGATGAGGAAGGGGCGTTATAGTGAGCGTGTTGCGGAAAAAGCCTGAAATTATCGTGTTTGCGGGTCTCAACGGTTCGGGAAAGAGTACATTTACCGACTTGTTAAAGCCGCCGATTGACTATATCAATGCGGACGAAAATAAGAAAAATTTGAAGCACTCTGATCTTGAAGCGGCGCAGCTTGCGGAAAAGCAGCGTGAAGAACATATAGAGCATATAGAGAAGTTTAAATTGAAGGTTTTGGATGAAGATATAAATAAAGGGAATAACAGGAAATAGGCTTGCAGTTTTCTGCGGGCCTGTTATAATATCTTATATAATAGTAAACAGATAGGAAATATATGAAAGGAAAGCGTGGAGATAACAGAGAGATGAATAAGAGAATTTATTTAGATAACGCTGCGACCACCAGAGTGTCCGAGGAGGTATTGCAGGAGATGCTGCCTTATTTCCGGGAATGTTATGCGAACCCTTCCGCGATTTACGGTTTCGCGGGGGAGGCGAAGAAGGCGGTGGGGATCGCCAGAGAGCGGGCGGCGGATCTGATCGGCGTAAAGCCGAATGAAATCTACTTTACGGCGGGGGGCAGCGAGTCCGACAATTGGGCAGTCCGCGCCGTGGCGGAGGGGCTTTCCGACAAGGGGAGGCATATCATTACAAGCAAAATCGAGCACCACGCGGTACTGCACACCTGCCAGTATCTGGAAAAGCAGGGATATGAGGTGACGTATCTGGATGTGGATGAGGAGGGGAAAATTTCACCGGAAGCCTTGGAAAAGGCAGTCCGTCCGGACACCGTGCTGATTTCCCTGATGGCGGCAAACAACGAGATCGGCACCATAGAGCCGATTGCGCGGATCGGAGAGATTGCCCATGAGCGGGGCGTCCTCTTTCACACGGATGCAGTGCAGGCATACGGGCATGTGCCCCTAAACATGGAGAAGATGCACATTGACCTGCTTTCCGCCAGCGGTCATAAGCTGAACGGACCGAAGGGTGTGGGGATTCTTTACTGCCGGGAAAATGTGCGGCTTCGTCCGCTCATTCACGGCGGCGCGCAGGAGAGGGGCCGCAGAGCAGGCACCCTGAATGTACCGGGTATTGTGGGCTTTGGGAAGGCGGCGGCTCTGGCGGGAGAAACCATGCAGGAACGGAGCGACAGAGAAGCGGCTTTGCGGGACTATCTGATTGACAGGGTGCTTGCGGAGATTCCCTATACAAGACTGAACGGTTCGAGACAGGAAAGGCTCTCCAACAACGCCCATTTCTGCTTCCGTTTCATAGAGGGAGAGTCCTTGCTGATTCTGTTAGACCAGCGGGGCATCTGCGGCTCCAGCGGGTCGGCGTGCACCTCGGGGGCGCTGGATCCGTCCCATGTGCTTCTCGCCATCGGCCTGCCCCATGAGATCGCGCACGGGTCGCTTAGGCTGACGCTCTCTGCGGAGACGACGAAGGAGGAAATCGACGTGACCGTGGAGGCGCTCAAGGAGATCGTAGGGCGGCTGCGGGACATGTCGCCTTTGTATGAGGACGCGATGAGGAGAGGACAGATTGAAAAATAAGTCTGATGACCTTATTTTTCAATCGTGACGTTGAGAAAGAGCATCTCAAAGTCGGTGATCGCAGATGAGAAATCGCCTACGCGAATTTCTCATCGCGTGTCATATCAGTAAACTGCTCTGACATGGAGGAAATATGTACAGCGAAAAAGTGATGGATCATTTTAACAATCCCCGCAACATGGGGGAAATCGAGAATCCCAGCGGCGTCGGTACCGTGGGCAACGCCAAGTGCGGCGACATTATGCGCATGTATCTGGATGTGGACGAGGCGGGGGTCATACGCGATGTGAAGTTCAAGACTTTCGGCTGCGGGGCCGCGGTGGCGACCAGCAGTATGGCAACCGAGCTGGTGAAAGGAAAGACGGTGCAGGAGGCTTTGCAGGTGACGAACAAGGCCGTGATGGAGGCGCTGGACGGCCTGCCGCCTGTGAAGGTACACTGTTCCCTGCTGGCGGAGGAGGCCATCCATGCGGCGCTCTGGGATTACGCGAAGAAGCGGGGGATTGTAATTGAGGGGCTGAAGGAGCCGGTGGCGGATATAGATGAGATAGGGGAAGGATAGACCTGTATTTTGGCATTTTGTGTGCATCATGTCGTTGCAATTCACACCAATGGATCGTAAATTACTGCGAAATCCGGCGTGGGCGTGAATGGTTTACGGCCCATGAGATCGATTTCTCACGGACCGTAAACCGGCATGAGTGATGAGGTTAGGGAAACGCTGATTAAAGCGTTTCCCGCACCGGATTTGCGCCGCGAAGCGGCACATTCCTTTGCAAATCCGTGTGCATCCGCCGGAGGCTCTAAGGAAGTGCTGATTTAATCAGCGCTTCCTTAGTTCTCTGTGCCGTCGGTTTTTTCCGCCTCACGCACCGTCGTGACTTTGCGCACACCGGGAAGGGCGGCGATACGCTCCCGCACAGCCTTCGTGTCGGCGGTCATGCGGATGCTCACACGGTAGTTGAAGGAATCTGCCAGCGGATTTCCCTCAATGCCGGCGGTCAGTTCCGTCATTTCCGCGCCGTTTTCGTCAGTAAAGTAAGCGGCCTTAAATTCTTCCCACGCCTCGTCGCCGCTGACATACCGCACGGAGAGAGATTCGCAGGAAGAAAGCTCGCTGATTTTGGCAAGCTCTTGACCTATATGGTCAATCTCGGTTTGGGACAGATCGGCATCCATAAAGACGGCAAGCTGCTTCTCCTGATATAAAGTGTAGGCAAGAGAGGTGGAGCCGACCGCGAAGATACAGAAAAAGGCGGCGGCAGCAGCAGCGCAGAGCCTGCGGTACCGGGCGGAATGGACGCGGCGGCCGTTGGAGCGGGCACGCAGCGGGATGAGATGATTGCGGCAGGAATGTTCGCCGCGTGCCGTACAGCTTTCTGCGATCGCGTCCGCCATTCCGGACGGCATGATAAGAGCTTCTTTTATCTGCATCATATTTTTTTTGTTCATAATGTGACCTCCTTGTATTTAGTGATTTTTTGACACTTGTTTTATTCTTCCATCTCCAGCCGCAGCGCTTCTCTTGCCCGCTGCAGCCGTTTTTTGACGGCGCTCTCCGACAAGCCCAGAATTTCTCCGATTTCTTTCACCGAGTAGCCTTCGAAATAATACAGCATGAGCACAGTCTTCCATTTGGCGGGCAGGGCATACAGCTCCTGCAGGTGCGGATGTTCCTGGGCGGGAAGGCATTCCCGAAGCGGCTCCAGATCCATATAAGTGTGTCGTTTGCGGAAGCGCAGGCAGTCTTTACAGCAGTTTGCGGTGACCCGCAGAAGCCACGCTTTCTCGTGTGCAGAGGACATAAATGCGGGCGCTTTTTCCAGATAGCGCAGCAGCGTCTCCTGCAAAGCGTCCTGTACGTCATGGGGATTGCCCAGAAGCACATAGGCCGTGCGGTAGAGCATGTCGCCGTAGGCTTGCAGGATACGTTCGACTTCCGGTTCGTTCTTTTCGCTCAAGACGGATTCCCCCTTTCCATGTTTATTTTATAGAAAATTGCGGCAGTGTAAACCCCGACGTCGGATTTCTGAGAGCTCTCACCCTAACCGCCATGTCACAGCCCTGCTGTGACTCAAATCAATGCGGAGAATGCCCGTATTTTGGGTATTCTCCTGTGTGAGAGGGAGTTGTAAAGCAACTCTCTCTCACGCTATATACGGATGACACGCTAAAAAGGTGACAGCGATTTGCTGTTTCTTTGAAAATGCATTATGTATATGAAGCTTCCGGGGATATATGGTATAATGGGCGTTAGAGTGAGAAACGCGAAACGTGCTTCTAAAGACGTCCCGCCATAGGACAGAGACGCAAAGTCAGCAAGCTGACTTGGAAGCACTAAGTTTCGCGTAGGAGAATGCCAAAAACAGGCATTCTTCGCACGGATTTGAGATTCCGCAAAGCGGAATCATGGCGGTTAGCGGGAAGAATGAGCTTGCTCGTTCGGTGAGCGGCGGATGGCGATCATGAATTGACGACTCATGATATGACGACCGTTAGCAGCGCCGCAGTAGAATAAAAAGGGAGCGGGGAAAAATGGAAAATACTAACATGGAAAACGCGAGGATGCAAAAATTTCAGGCGGGCGACATCATCATGCGCGAGGGCGGGACTTATGATGAGATGTACAAGGTGGTGTCGGGATCAGTAGAGGTTTACATAAGATATGGAGAAAGGGATGAGCATCTGATCGGCATTTACTCTAAATCCAAGTGCTTTGGTGAGATGAGCGTGCTCTCCGATCAGGCGGCCATCTACACGGTGGTTGCCTTTGACGACGTTCTGCTGATGCGCATTACAAAGGACTATCTGGAGGAGTTTATCAGGAATAATCCGAAAAATGCCATTGACATCATGAAAAATATGGTTCACACGACGGTGGTGATGCAGAAAAACATCGGCCTGCTGCTTGACGATCTGTACGACAAAGATGGCGCCAACAAGAGAAGGACGGAGGAAATCCGTCAAAAGATTATGCAGTACAGTGCGGGCGGCCTGCACTTTACGCCGTAAACCCGCGAAAGCCGGAGGCGGGAGGGCAGACGGGAGGAAGCAGGAGGCAGTGGACACCGGCAGGAGGAAAGGAAGGAAACCCGAATGGAATTGCAGGAACTTATTGCGCTGGTGAAGGAGACGAAAACTTTTGTGGAAAACAGGGAGAGGGCAGGGCATATCAGGACAAAGGGGTGTGCGGACTACGTGACACAGGTAGATACGGACATCCAGAGCTTTCTTGCCCGCGAGCTTGGGCGGCGTTTCCCCGATATTCAGTTTTTGGGTGAGGAGGAGGGGCTGCACGAGATGTCCGGTGATACCTACTGGATTCTCGACCCCATTGACGGGACAACCAATCTGATTCACGATTATCAGCACAGCGTTGTCTCTCTGGCGCTTTATGAGAAGGGGGAGACTGCGCTGGGTATCATTTATGACCCCTTTCGGGAGGATGTCTACTGCGCGCAGAGGGGAAAGGGCAGTTTCCTGAACGGAATGCCCATTCATGTGTCGGATGCCGAGGCTTTGCGCGAGACAATCATAACGGTGGGAACCTCGCCATACGACAGAGAACTGGCAGACGAAAACTTTAAAAGGATTCGGCGTGTGTTCGACAGCGCGCAGGATATCCGCAGGACGGGCACGGCGGCCATGGATCTTGCCTATGTGGCGTGCGGGCGGACAGGGGGCTTTTTTGAGCCGCGCTTAAGTCCGTGGGATTTTGCGGCAGGACAGCTTTTGGTGAAAGAGGCGGGCGGACAGGTGACCGACTTTGCGGGGGAACCGCTGGGATTTTCGAGTAGAAGCAGCGTTGTGGCATCCAACGGGAAGGTGCATGAAGAGCTGCGGGGCCTGCTGTAGTGCGGGATGGATGCTTTATACGTTCTTCCTGTATTTTCTGTGCCTCTTTCTGCAATCTCTGCTGTTCCATAGCACACCTCCCTTTAAGGGAAGTATCGCATAATCTGCCGGAAAGGACGAATGTGGATAACTTTTGGGACTGGTAAAAGTGACGGGATGGAAAAGCTGTCCGCGAGTCAGTCAGGAGGGGAAAAGCAGCTGAAAAACAGCCCCGGTACACAAAAAGACGTGAGGGAAGAAAAGAAAGCAGGCAGAATGGCGGCTGGGGAGTAGCCTATCCACAATTCTGCCCGTTCTGCCTGTTGGTGGTGTATAACATTTTTTTCAAATTCGGCATTGTGCCTAAACCTGACGTGGGTGTGAAAAGTAACTATGTAAGAGGACATCTATAAAAATGAGTGAATGAAAGACTTGATTATTTCAGTTACTTGTGCTAGCATGTAACCGTTGAACAAATAAACCATTGATCCAGAAAGAAAAGGAGGGCTTACCATGCAGGAAAATACAACAATCCAGAACAGAATGATGCAACCGACAATCAAAGGTATGTCACTCCGTGCGTCTTACAGATAGCCTTATTTTACTGCGCCTATAGAAAGCTCCGAGAATGATCTTGGAAATTTCTATTATTCTGCACTGTATAGATGGTGGAAGTATGACACAGCACCTTTGGGGTGCTTTTTTTGCGCCCATTTTTACAAAAAAAAGGAAAAGAAAGATTATGAAAACAGTAAAGGGCATTTACGCCGATGCGAGGATTTTTACAGATGATGTAGAAGATTACGCTCTGGCACAGGTAAAAATGATATGTGATAACGAAATTGCAGCGGGCAGTACGATCTGCATGATGCCGGACATCCATCCGGGTAAGATCGCGCCGATTGGACTTTCCATGACGGTCACGGATAAGGTGATCCCGCAGCTCTTAGGAGTCGATATCGGGTGCGGCATGACCTGTGTAAAACTGAATAAAAATAATGCAGAGTTCCAGAAGTTAGACAGGGTGATCCGGGAGCATGTACCATCCGGTTTTACCATTCGCCAGACCCCTCATTACATGGCGGAGGAGTTTTCTTATGAAGGACTCCATTGTATCCGCCATATCAACAGGCAGAAAGCAGACAGGAGCCTTGGTACGCTTGGCGGCGGCAACCATTTCATCGAACTGGATAAGGGTGATGATGGCAGCCTGTATCTTGTTGTGCATACCGGGAGCAGGCATTTAGGGGAGGAGGTGGCGGAATACTACACGAAACTTGCCAATACCAGCCTGAAAGAGCAGGGAAAGGAAGTTCCCTATTACATGAGTTATCTGGAAGGAGAGAACAAGGCAGCCTATCTGGAAGATGTACAGATTATCCAGCGCTACGCCGAGTGGAACAGACAGATCATTGTCAGAGAGATCCTGAAAGGCATGAAGTGGAAGGCGGCGGAGCAGTTTTCCGTGCCGCACAACTACCTGGATGATTCCGGCATACTCCGCAAAGGTTCTATTTCCGCGAAAAAGGGAGAATCGGTGGTCATTCCGGCAAATATGCGGGACGGCATTATCTTAGGCATGGGAAAAGGCAATGCAGTATGGAATTACTCTGCGCCGCATGGTTCCGGCAGAAAGTTAAGACGGGACGATGTGAAAAATCAATATACGGTAGCGGCGTTTAAAAAGGAGATGAAGGGTATTTACAGCAGTTGTGTCAGTGCAGATACCTTGGATGAAGCGCCTTTTGCCTACCGCTCCATAACGGAGATCGCAGAGCAGATCAGAGATACGGTAGAGGTAACTGAGATATGGAAGCCTGTCTATAATTTCAAGGCAGGGAGCAGAAAGTAGAGGAGAAAAAATTTATGATAGTACAGATCAGTGCAGGACAGGGACCGTCCGAGTGCCAGCTTGCGGTGGCGAAGCTGTTTGAGGCATTACAGAAAGAATACGGCGATCTGGTAGAGATATCCGACAACAAGGGCTATGAAAAAGGCTGTTATGATTCCATTCGATTTCGGACAGGGCAGGATCTGAGCAGTCTTGAAGGTACCGTATTGTGGATATGTAAAAGTCCCTTCCGCCCGAACCACAAGAGGAAGAACTGGTATGTGGATGTGAGCATTATCCCGGAACAGGAGGAAGTCGCATCCGGGAAAGAATACCGTATCGAGAAGTTCCACTGCGGCGGAAAAGGCGGTCAGAACGTGAACAAAGTAGAGACTGGCGTGCGGATCATCCATATACCGACAGGAATCATCGCGCAGTCTACCGAAGAACGGAGCCAGTTTCTGAATAAGCAGCGTGCCATGGAGAAGCTGCAGGAGAAACTGGCGGATTTACAGAAAGAGCAGGAGGCAGAACAGACGAATGCCGCATGGCGGGAGCATACCCGCATTGTCAGGGGAAACCCGGTGCGGACTTATGAAGGAGAGAGGTTTATTCTGAAAAAACGGCAGTAATGATCCTGCTCTGGGAGTAAGGGACTAAGGCAGACGGAAGGAGTGCGTGGGAGCGTCCGCAGTTTTGGCACAGGACACGCTGTATCTGGAGCGTGAGCTTCCTGCCGTCAGTCTTGACATGACGGCGGTAGGAACCGTATCGGATACAGGCGCCGGAACATCCGCAGGTAGCAGGGAAGACAGGAGAGTTCCACCCTCTGCAGGAGGTCTTCATAAGATTTTGGGGAAACAGGATTGCTTTCACGGACAGTAGAGCAGATTGTTGACGGTATGAGTCTATTTGATGACGATCTGATGTCTATGGTGTTTGATGGTAACATAGAAGCAACGAAGCTTTTGTTAAAGATTATATTGAAAAAGGACGATATTCAAGTTGTAAGTGTTGTAGGGCAGAGAGAATTGCAAAGCCCTGTAGTTGGCGGGCGGGATATCCGCTTGGATATTCTGGCAAAGGACAGCACGGGAAAGCAGTATAATGTAGAGGTACAGCAAAAACCGGAAGGGGCGCACATACGCCGTGCCAGATTTAATAGCAGTATGATGGATTCCCGGATGTTGAAAGCGGGGCAGGAGTTTTCGGAGTTGCAGGATTCGTATATGGTGTTTATTACCCAGACGGATATCTTTAAGCATGGGATACCGATCTATACGATTAATCGCCATTTTGAGGAAACGAATGAGTTATTTGATGATGGCTCTCATATTGTGTATGTGAATGGAAACTATAAGGGAGACGATACGGTTGGAAGATTGATGCATGACTTTGGCTGTAAGGAATCGAAGGATATGTATTATCCGGAACTGGCTAAAGGGGTAAGGCATTTTAAGGAAGAAGGAGGTAGAGAGAGAATGTGTGAAGCGGTTGAGAAGTATGCGAAGGACTATGCAAAAGAATATGCGGAAAATGCAAGGCTGAATAGCCTGCTGGAATCCATAAAGAATTTGATGGATTCCATGAAATGGTCTGCGGAACAGGCAATGACGGCTATGAAGGTATCAGAGGCGGATAGAGATATG
>ERZ779637.617-NODE-617-length-21186-cov-10.147508_pt1 | contig 21186 bp, 25 predicted proteins | sample MGYA00514196_ERZ779637 | MGnify/ENA primary metagenome ERZ779637 (study PRJEB29562, sample SAMEA4376700) | mouse gut metagenome | isolation source: Cecum | study: EMG produced TPA metagenomics assembly of the A DSS colitis mouse model was used to assess the...
AAATGTCACCGGAGAAATTAAAAATCGGTGATTTCAAATATAAAACATCAGAGAAGCAGAGCAAATGGTCGATCAGACCTAAGGTTCAGCCCAAGATTGCTTATGTAGAAGACGGAAGAGTGCTAATGGAGCCGATCACCAAAGAATTACTGAACAATCTGCCCGTGTAGATATTGTAAACGTATAATGAATTGTGGTAGATGCAAGAATACAGTGTCAGCAAATTCTTGCAGAGCAAGGCATTTGGCTTGCTCTTGTTTAGGGGACGATAATACATCATATTAGGAGGTCAACAGAAAGATATGAGTGAAGTAATTGTCGTCACATCAGGGAAAGGCGGAGTAGGCAAGACCACTACTTCCGCAAACGTTGGTACAGGTCTCGCAGCTATGGGTAAGAAAGTGATCCTGATCGATACCGATATCGGTCTGCGTAATCTGGATGTCGTAATGGGATTGGAAAACCGGATCGTATATAATCTGGTAGATGTGGTAGAAGGAAACTGCCGTATTAAGCAGGCAATCATCCGGGACAAAAGATATCCTACTTTATTTCTGCTACCATCCGCACAGACCAGAGATAAGAGTGCAGTCAATCCGGCGCAGATGGTCCGGATGGTGAGCCATCTGAAAGATCAGTTTGATTATATCATCCTGGACTGCCCGGCAGGCATCGAACAGGGATTTCAGAATGCCATAGCAGGCGCAGACAGAGCGCTTGTCATTACCACCCCGGAAGTATCCGCCATCAGGGATGCAGATCGTATTATCGGCCTTCTGGAGGCCAACGAGATACATAAGATAGATTTGATCATTAACCGGATCCGCTACGATATGATCAAGAGGGGAGACATGATGTCTTCCGAGGACGTAGTGGAGATTCTATCCCTGCCTCTGTTAGGTATGGTTCCCGACGATGAGAATGTTGTGATAGCTACCAATCAAGGGGAACCTCTGGTCGGCAGTAATACACTGGCGGGCAAAGCCTATCAGAATATCTGTTACAGGATTCTCGGAAGAGAAGTACCCTTTCTCGATCTGGAAAAGGGGGTTTCATTCTGGGCCAGGGTATCAGGTATCTTTCATAAGGGTTAGGGGGGATTATGTTGTTTAAAAACATTCTAAAACGGAAAAGTTCCAGAGAAATTGCCAAAGACAGATTGAAGATCCTGTTGATATCCGACCGGGTCAATTGTTCTCCTGAGATGATGGAAATGATCAAGAATGACATCGCTCAGGTGATCTCCAAGTATATGAAGATCGACACGAAGAGTATGGAGATACAGATCACAAAGACCGGAAACAAAGGCCGCGGTCTTAAATACCCGACGCTGTATGCGAATATACCGATCCTGGATCTTAAGAATGAGTAAGAGGCGGCTGGCTGACGGAAAACCATAAAGAAAGGAGATGACTGGTATATGCTGCGACAATATCATATCAAGGATTTTGATTTTAAACTGGTTCTTTTAGTCTCGGCGCTTACCGTGATCGGTATCTTTGCGATCGGAAGTGCTGCTACGGAATCTCTGCAGACAAAACAGATCGCCGGATTTGTATTGGGACTTTTTCTGATGCTTGTCATCTCCCTGTTCGACTATTCGGTACTCCTTAAGCTATACTGGTTGATCTATCTTTTGAATATAGCACTTCTGGCGCTGGTCAAATTGATCGGCGTGGAAGTCAATGGTGCCAAAAGATGGGTCGTTATCATGGGAATCCAGTTTCAGCCATCAGAAACTGCCAAGATCATGTTACTATTGTTCTTTGCACAATTTATCTTGAAGCATAAAGACGAAATGCACTCCATCAAGATGATCGGCACGTGTGTATTGCTTTTTATGCCGCCGATCATCCTGATCTACATGCAGCCGGACATGTCAACCAGCATTATGGTCGGCCTGTTATTCTGCGTGATCCTGCTGATCGGTGGTATCAGCTGGAAATATGTCATAGGTGCGATCGCAGTGGCAGTGCCGGCTTTTGTGATCCTGCTGATGCTTGTTTTACAGCCTGACCAGCAGATCATTAACGATTTTCAACAGCAGCGTATCCTGGCTTGGATCTATCCGGAAGAGTATGCCAAGACAACTGCTTACCAACAGACCAATTCTATTATTGCAATCGGTTCTGGTATGTTGTATGGTAAAGGATATAAAACAAATGAGATCAGTTCTGTCAAAAACGGAAACTTTATCTCTGAGCCTGAAACAGACTTTATTTACGCAGTCATTGGGGAAGAATTTGGATTTGTAGGTGGCTGTACTGTAATTGTGTTATTGATTTTAATCTCATTTGAATGTATTATGGTAGCTAGGAGGGCAAAAGACCTTGCCGGAACGATCATTGCTGCAGGGGTAGCGGCATTGGTCGGTTTTCAAGGAATCATCAATATTTCAGTAGCTACCGGAGTGATTCCGAATACAGGAATTCCACTGCCTTTTGTGAGTTATGGATTAACTTCTCTGGTCAGCCTGTATATTGGAGTGGGGTTCGTACTGAATGTACGATTACAATGCAAAAAATGATATAAGTAAAGAGGGTGTTATTATGAACATTGCGTTAATTGCGCACGATGCAAAGAAAAAACTGATGCAGAATTTCTGCATCGCTTATCGGGGGATTTTAAGCAAAAATGACCTGTATGCGACCGGAACGACTGGACGACTGATCGAGGAGGTAACGAATCTGTCTATTCACAAGTATCTTGCCGGACATCTGGGCGGCGCACAGCAGATCGGCGCACAGATTGAGCACAATCAGATCGACCTTGTGATCTTTCTGCGGGATCCGCTCTATCCGAAATCACATGAGCCAGATGTCAATAATGTGGTTGTGCTATGTGATAAGCATAATATTCCGCTGGCAACAAATCTGGCCTCTGCGGAATTGATGATCAAATCGCTCGAAAGAGGAGACTTAGAGTGGCGTGAAATGTACAAATAAGAAATCAAAGACCTGCGGTCGTACTATGAGGCCCGGAATAAAAGTCAGGCTATTCGCAGCGGCTGTCATGTCAGCTATACTGATCACAGGCTGTGGCGATACCTCCTATGATATGGCATACAAAATGAATACTGACGTCAGCAGCTATCAGCTAACAGGGACATCGTCATCCCAGGAGATACTGACGCCTTTTGCAGCAGACCTGTGTGTCGTCGGGGAAAGCGATGTCTCTGCCTCGGGCGTATCGCTTCCGGAGGCCGGCGCTGCAGCGTTATTTAACACGAAAAGTTTAGAGACGATCTACGCTAAGAATGCGAACGAACAGCTTAATCCTGCCAGTCTGACTAAGATCATGACGGCTCTTGTAGCCATCAAATACGGTTCACCCGATCAGATGCTGACAGCTTCCGAGAATGTCAAGATCACTGAACCGGGCGCTACGCTCTGCGGAATAAACCCGGGTGATCAGATGACAATGGAGCAGGCTTTACATGTATTGTTACTGCAGTCGGCCAATGATGTGGCCATCATGATCGCGGAGGGTGTATCAGGCTCCGTAGACGCGTTTGTGGCTAAAATGAATGAGGAGGCAGCCAGTATAGGCGCTACAAACTGCAATTTCACCAATCCTAACGGCTTGACGGAAGAAGGTCACTATATGACTGCCTATGATCTGTATTTGATCTTTCAGGAAGCGCTGCAGTATGAACTGTTTAATCAGATCATTCAGATGGCAACCTATACCAGTTCCTATCATGACAGGAACGGTAATGAGAAAGCTTTGGACATCAAGAATTCCAACAGGTACTTACGAGGTACCTGGGAGATGCCCGCCAACGTCACAGTCATAGGCGGTAAGACCGGAACTACGACTGCCGCCGGAAGCTGCCTTATCCTGTTGGCCAAAAGCAGCGACGGAACGCCCTATATATCCGTCATTATGAAAGATTCCTCCGGGGATCAGTTGTATACGGATATGACCGATCTGCTTGGCATCATCAAATAATATTTTTAGTTGTTTTTTTGTTTCTTTTCACTTATAATATGTTTAGATGAAGTAATATCATACTTGCACCTCATGTTTTACAGACATGATTATACCAATATTTTACTTTAGGAGGGATTCATCATGATTCAGTTGATTGTGGGAAAAAAAGGAAAAGGAAAGACCAAACACTTATTGGATAAAGTAAATTCAGAAATAAAAGATGTAGAAGGAAATGTTGTTTATCTGGACAAAAGCAGAAAGCATATGTTTGAGTTGAACAACAAGATCCGTTTGATCGATGTACCTGATTATCTGGTATCAAACAGTGATGAATTCATTGGTTTTATTTGTGGTATTATTTCACAGGATCATGACCTGCAGTATATGTATCTTGACAGTTTTTTACAGATTGCCTGCCTGAAGGATGGAGATGTAAGCACTACCATCAGTAAGTTGGAGACGATCAGCACGAAGTTCCATGTTGATTTTGTATTGAGTATTTCCGTTGATGAAAGTGAACTGCCGGATAACTTAAGACCCAGCGTTATCGTTTCACTGTAATCCCATACATAGCAGATAGTTGTGAAATTCCATAAAACCTCGGATACTCCGAGGTTTTTCATATGTACATGGGTATATACAAAGATACCTTTATAGTAAGGAGATTCTTATTTGGCTGATAACAGAAATAAGGTAACTAAATACAGACGTCCTTTAAACTTGAATATCGGCATGCTTATTTTCGCGGCTATGTTTATCTATATTGTTATCTTAGTGATCACTTATCTGCGTACAGACCACATTGTCGGATACAACGTGCAGGAGGGATCTCTGACTTCTAACAGTATATATAAAGGAATCGCACTGCGCAGAGAAGAGATCATACCATGTACCAATGCCGGTTATGTGAATTATTTTACACGCGAGGGAGAACGTGTCGCGGTTGGGAACCTGGTCTATACCATCGATGAGACCGGGCGGCTCTCTGATTATATCAATACCAATGAGAGCGGTGAGAATTCTCTGTCGGACAGTGACCTTTCGGAGCTGAAATCGGAGATCACGGCCTTTACAAGCCGTTTTGACCGGAAACAGTTTACGGACGTCTATAATTTTAAATACAGTGTGGAAGGCACTGTACTGAAGCTTGCCAATTATAATATTCTCGAAAATGTCAATTCATTAAATGGTACCTCCGGCACTGCGCTGGTCAATTATTGTTATGCGGCCAAAAGCGGTATTGTCACTTATTTTGTTGACGGCTATGAGAATCTTAAATTAGAAGATATGACGGCCGAGCACTTCGATCAGAAAGAGTATGAGAAGAAGCATCTTGTAAACAATGAACTACTTGCGAACGGCGACCCGGCATACAAGCTTTCTACTGATGAAGACTGGTCAATCGTCATTCTGGTCGAGGATGAAGCATTGGCAGAACAGCTGGTCGAAGAAGAGTACATAGAAGTCAAATTCTTAAAAAATCAATATACTTCCTGGGGAAAGGTAGAATCCTTTCAAAATGAAGCAGGAGATACCTTTATAGAACTTTCCTTTACAAATTCCATGGTCACCTTCTGTACTGACCGTTTTATCGACATAGAACTTCTGTTGGAAGACGAGAAGGGGCTTAAAATTCCGAATTCTGCGATCGTTGAGAAAGAGTTCTTCATTGTCCCTAAGGAATTCGTAACCAAAGGTGGCAATAGCGGTAACAGTGGTGTACTTCTCGAAGTCTATGATGAGGAGGGTAATGCTTCTACGGAATTTGTACCCACTACGATCTATGATGAGACAGAGACAGAGTACTATCTGGACGACAGTGTATTGCATGCCGGTAGCTATATCATCAAACCGGAATCGACAGAGAAACACGCAGTCAGTAAGACAGGATCTCTGATCGGTGTATATAATATCAACAAAGGCTATGCCGACTTTAAACAAGTCAGTATTCTATACCAAAATGAAGAGTATTCGATCGTGAAGTCCAACACGGCATATGGCCTGAATGTCTACGATCATATTGTATTGGATGCAACATTGGTAAACGATAATGATTTCATCTACGAATAGGAGTACTGTCATGATCCGGGAGAATATCATTGCAATAGAAGAAAAGATCCAGTCAACCTGTAACTTAAGCTGCCGTAAGCGAGAAGACGTTAAATTGATCGCTGTCAGCAAGACCAAGCCGATCGAAATGCTGCAGCAGGCATATGACTGCGGCTGCCGGGACTTTGGAGAGAATAAAGTACAGGAATTAGTAGATAAATACGATAAAATGCCAAAAGATATCCGCTGGCATATGATCGGTCACCTCCAGCGCAATAAAGTCAAATATATAGTAGATAAGGTTTATCTGATCCATAGTGTAGATTCTCTGCGGCTTGCAGAAGAGATTAGTAAAGAAGCCGCCAAAAAGAACGTGACAGTATCTATTTTGATCGAGATCAACGTCGCTGAGGAAACCAGCAAATTTGGAACGACTGCTAAGGAAGCGGTTTCCCTGGTGGAAGAAATTGCCAAATTACCTAATATTACAGTCAAAGGGCTTATGACAATAGCTCCTTATGTTGAGAATCCGGAAGAGAATAGACTGTATTTTACCATGTTGCGGCAAATAGCTGTTGACATAATTCATAAAAACATTGATAATGTTTGTATGAAGGAGCTTTCTATGGGTATGACCGGGGATTATGAGACCGCGATCACCGAAGGTGCAACATACATAAGAATCGGAACCGGTATTTTCGGAGATAGAATACACGCAGCAGTAAAGTAATCTGTACTACCGCGTAGAAGAATGTTTTCTACAAAAACCAGCAAATCGAGAAAAAGACTGTGTATCAACATGTCTTATCTATACTATACAGAAGTTATGGACATGAAGGGAATCGAAGCAACGGAGGTTTTTTATTATGAGTGTAATGGATAAGTTTTTGAATGCCATGAAATTGAATGACGAAGAAGATGAATACTATGATGATTACTACGATGACGAGCCGGAACCGGTCAAGAAACCGGCGCCAGTGAGAGATGACAGTAATGCAGACGAAGATAGGATTGTCAGGAAACCTTCGCCGAAAGTAACACCTATGCGACCGACGAAGAAAATGTTAGGGACCGGCATGGAAGTGTGTGTCATTAAACCTACTACGGTGGAGGATGCCCGGGAAATTACAGAGACGCTTTTAGCCAACAGGACTGTCGTACTTAATCTGGAAGGGCTGGATGTGGATATTGCCCAGAGGATCATTGATTTTACATCCGGGTCCTGTTTTGCAATATCCGGTAATCTACAGAAAATTTCACATTACATTTTCATTATTACACCGGCCAGTGTCGATATTTCCGGTGATTTCCAGGAAATCCTGTCCGGCTCGTTTGATGTGCCGATCAACAATGGAATCTAAGATACATAGAATGAAGAGACTTCCTGGCATATAGTCAGGAAGTTGTTTTTTATAGAAAGGAAAAGGTTGAATAAATTCTCTGATGAGCAATTTATTCAACCAAGAATTTGTGCCGAAGCGTCACAAATTCTATTGATCGCAGAGCAGAATCTGAAATTCTGCTCGCGTCCTCAGCATAAAACGCTTCGGAATGGAGGAAAAAATGGCAAATCGGATGACGATCAACTATGATAAGAAACCCTGTTATGATATTGTTTTTACGAATAGTTTTGACTTGTTACCAGATGAGCTGCAGTCGCTTAACATTGCAAACAGAAGAGTAGCGATCATTGCTGATTCCTGTACGGAGAAGCTGTTCGGTGACATGGTATGCCGCCTTCTGGATGGGCATTGTCAAAAACTGATTCTGCATTCTTTTCCGGCCGGAGAAGCCAGCAAAACATTAGATACGGTAAAGCAGATCTACAAAGTGCTGATCGAAGAAGCGTTTGATCGCAAGGACTTGTTGATCGCATTGGGCGGCGGTGTTGTCGGCGATCTTACAGGCTATACGGCGGCAACCTATCTTAGAGGAATTGATTTCGTACAAATCCCCACTACTTTGATCGCACAGTCAGATAGCAGCATCGGCGGCAAAACAGGCGTGGATTTTGACGGCTATAAGAATATGGTCGGTGCGTTTTATATGCCTAAATTGGTCTATATGAACGCTTCAGTCCTGAAAGAGTTGGATGACAGACAGTTCTATGCTGGTTTTGCAGAGGTGATGAAGCACGGGCTGATAAAGGACGCTAATTTCTATGAATGGCTTTTGGAGAATATGTATGAGATACATGGCCGTGAAGACACGATCCTGGAAGAGATGATCATGCGAAGCAGCACTGTTAAGAAGCTTGTAGTAGAGAAGGATCCTAAGGAACAAGGAGACCGCGCGCTTCTCAATTTCGGTCATACGATCGGCCATGCAATTGAGAAAGCCATGCATTTTGAGATGCTGCACGGAGAATGTATCGCGCTTGGCATGGTGGCTGCCGCATATATCTCCTGGAAGCATAACTGGCTATCCATGGAGGAATACTATGAAGTGCGGGATATGTTTGTGCCCTTCAACCTGCCGATCAGCATTGATTCCATCGATCCTGATGAAATTGTTAAACTGACCAGGTCCGACAAGAAGATGGAGTCAGGCCAGATTAAATTTGTCCTGCTCAAGAAAGTCGGCAAAGCCGTTATCGACAGAACCGTGACAGAGGAAGATATTCTAAATGCGGTCAGAGAAATCTATTTTAGTGATGAGGATGCGAAAGAATGAGTCTTAGAAAGAAAATATGTCTGTCACTGGACATGATAGGAATCATCGTACTGGTCCTGTTCGACCAGTATACTAAAAACCTTGCCGTAGTTCATTTAAAAGATAAACCGGCATTTAATATCATCAATGGGGTTCTGGAATTGAATTATCTCGAGAATAAAGGCGCCGCTTTTGGCATGCTGCAAAATCAAAAAGCCTTTTTTGTCTTTGTGGCCTTCGTAATTCTGGGGGTAATAGGATATGTTCTGTATAAAATGCCTGATGATAAGAAATATAAAGTTCTGCATGCGCTTTTAAGCATGATCGCTGCCGGCGCGATCGGTAACATGATCGACCGGATGCGGTTGGACTATGTTGTGGACTTCATCTATTTTGTATTGATCAACTTCCCCATCTTCAACGTGGCTGACATCTACGTGTCGCTCTCCACAGTGGCATTAGTGATCTTGCTTTTATTTTACTATAAGGAAAGTGATCTTAGTTTTATCAGCTTTAAGCAGAAGAAGTATCGTGAACTGAAATAGACTAATGCAGTTGTCACTGTAATGTAGCATAAAGCCAAAGAAGAGGGTGCAAGAGAACGTAGATTGCGGAAGATATTGGAAGAATTTTATGGAGCAATTTTTATATCAGATCGGATTGGATGATGATGAGCGGCTTGACAAGTGGGTCAGCAATGCACTGCCGGACTTATCCCGCTCCTATATCCAGAAATGTATCAAAGAGAATCATGTGTTAGTCAACCAAAAGCCCCAGAAGGCAAGTTACCGTCTGAAGGTAGACGATGAGATCCTGTTTTCCATCCCGGAGGCCGTGGAACCCTCCATAGAGGCAGAGGACATTCCGCTGACTATTCTTTATGAGGACGAAGAGGTGCTTGTGGTCAATAAGCCTAAGGGGATGGTAGTCCATCCGGCCCCCGGTCATTACAGCGGTACGCTAGTCAATGCGGTGCTGTATCACTGCCGCGGCTGTCTTTCCGGTATCAACGGCGTGATGCGCCCTGGTATCGTGCACCGGATCGATCAGGATACGACAGGTTCCCTGATCGTCTGCAAGAATGACCACGCCCACCGGCTGATTGCCGCCCAGCTGAAGGAGCATACGATCACGCGCAGGTACCGGGCTATCGTACACGGCGTCATCGGGCAGGATACCGGTGTGATTGATGCACCCATTGGCCGTGATCCGAAAGAACGTAAGCGTATGGCAGTCAATGAACAAAACGGCAAACCTGCGGTGACACATTACACTGTTCTGCAACGTTTTCAAGAATATACTTATATTGAATGTCATTTGGAGACTGGCCGTACTCACCAAATCAGGGTACATATGAGTTCCATCGGACATCCGCTGTTGGGAGACACCGTTTATTGTCACCGGAAGGAAGCTTTTCATCTGGAGGGGCAGACTCTGCATGCTATGACGATTGGTTTTGCGCATCCTGTTGATGGTCATTATGTGGAAGTCACAGCACCTCTTCCTGCATATTTTGAACATCTGTTGCATATTTTGTAAGAATAATTGAAGATTACAGTAAGTTTCAGGAAATGAACATTCAGAAATCCTGCGTAAGAATACGTTACACATAAGGATTGCTGAATGTTTTTTGATATGAAATGTGTTGACAGAGAGTGCATAAACATTGAATAGTTATACGATTAATTGCCTTTTTTCGATAAAAATATTGATTCTTTCACATTAATGTGATAAAGTAAATAAATATAATTTAGAAATCATTTGAACAAGTCGGATCGCTGAATGACTTGTTCACTGCAATAAAAGGGGTATTGTCATGGAGACCGCTGATTATTTGGATCGACTGTTACAGAAATACTCAGGTACATTTGACATCTATCAGCCATATGTGATTCATGGAAAAGAGTACCCTGCGTATGGGTACTTTTTTTCCCACACGGAAAAATATATACTGGTCAGAGAGGCCAATATGTGGTCGGCCGACAGTTACGAGCATGTGCTGTTTATGAGAACAGGAGAGGTCGACCAGGCATTGATCGCTGAGGCATATGCACTTATAAAGGACTATATGGAGCCGGTTCTGGTCTGCAAAGGGGAAGCACTTCCTGCGCAAGGACATATGTATAGCTACCTGACTATCAGCCTGATTGCTGAGCGGCCGCTTTCAAAGCAGATGCAGAAAGCTGTCAGGAGTTTTCGGTTCGAGAAAGGGTATCGCTTTAATACGAGAGGATTCTCCCAGGGCCATATTGTATGTGCCACGATGGAAGACGAGAGGGTCTATACCAATTATGTAGGGCGTAAGACGGCTAAGCTGTATCAAGACAATTTTAAATAGCTTATAGAATAGAGAAATCTATTTCATATAAGAGTATCGACAATGATCTTCCGAATGCATGGATGTAAGATTTCTGTCGATACTGAAAATCTATACAAATAGGAGGGAATTTAGTGTGAACTCAGTAGTATTAATCTTACTGGCTATCGTAATCTTCGTTGTAGCATACCTTACATACGGCAGATACCTGGCCAAAGCATGGGGAATCGACCCCAAACGTAAAACACCTGCCCATGAATTGGAAGACGGTGTCGATTATTGTCCTGCCAAGACTCCTGTCCTGATGGGACATCATTTCTCATCCATCGCCGGTGCCGGTCCTATCAACGGTCCGATCCAGGCGGCATTCTTTGGATGGCTGCCTTGTTTTCTTTGGATTGTGATTGGCGGTATCTTCTTCGGTGCCGTGCAGGACTTCGGTTCCATTTTCGTATCGATCCGTCACGAGGGCAAATCTCTCGGCGAAGTGATCGAGGAAAATATCGGTCGTAAGAGCAGAGTGCTCTTCACCGTATTCGCATGGCTTGTACTGTTATTGGTCATTGCGGCATTTGCTGATATTGTGGCAAATTCCTTCACTGGAAGTGATGCCAACGGTTCCGTGGCGACAGCTTCTTTATTGTTTATCCCGCTGGCGATCGCCTTCGGCTTTTTCGTATACAGAAAGAATGCTCCGATGGTAGTTGCTTCCGTGATCGGCGTGATCTTGTTGGCTGCCTGTGTAGCGATCGGTCTCGCTTTCCCGATCGTGCTTTCCAAGAACTTCTGGCTGGCATTCGTATTCGTTTACATCATGATCGCTTCCGTGACACCGGTATGGATCTTATTGCAGCCCAGAGACTATTTAAGTTCGTTTTTGCTTTATTTTATGATGATTGCTGCGGTCATCGGTATTTTTGCAGCACATCCGACAGTGAAGATTCCGGCCTTTATCGGCTTTCATGTGGGTAGCAGCTATCTGTTCCCGACCCTTTTCATCACCATTGCTTGTGGTGCCATATCCGGATTCCATTCACTGATCGGTTCCGGAACCACCTCCAAACAGCTGGATAATGAGAAGGATGCGCTGATGGTGGGATACGGCTCCATGCTGATCGAGTGTGTGCTGGCAGTGATCTCCCTGATTGCAGTAGCAACGCTGACTACAGACGGACAGTTTGCAGCGGCGGGATTTGCATCACCGACAGTTGTATTTGCAGAGGCTATTTCCGGTTTCTTTGCAGTCGTCGGTCTGCCGGATGCTGCAGTATCTGCAACCTATACCATTATCTCCCTGGCAGTATCCTGTTTCTGCCTTACTTCATTGGATACCGGAACAAGACTGGGGCGTTTTATGTTCCAGGAACTTTTTGCCGGAACAGCCGCCGGGAAGAAGATGAAGCTTGACAATATGTACGTAGCGACGATCGTCACAGCAGTCTGTGGTTTCGCGCTCTGTCTGGCAGGATACGCTAAAGTATGGCCGTTATTTGGCGCCTGCAACCAGCTTGTAGCAGTACCCGCTTTCCTGGCAGTCGGTACTTACTTGAAAAAGCATAATAAAAACAATAAGATGTTACATATCCCGATCATCTTTATGTCTGCAGCTACGCTGGTGTCGTTGTTCTTCTCCTTTAAGAACAATATGACAGCACTTCTTAGCGGCGGTTTGAACGGCACGGAAGTATTCACCAATGTACTGCAGAATGTGATCATAGTTCCGATCGTTATTCTGGCTGTCATCCTGTTATTTGACGGCGGAAAAGTACTCTGGGGTAAAGAAGGAAAGTAGCAGACTTATAAAAGGAACGTAGATCTTCCTGCAAGACAGGATTTTGGATGTACGTTCTTTTTATCGTAATAATCACCAAAACATTCAAAGAATATTTGCTTTTTGTGTGAAAAATGTATATAATATAAATATATCTATCTTTTAAAGAATGCATGACTATTAAACGGGCATAAGGCAAAAGATACGTATAATATTTTAAAAGCGGAAAGGATGATGTTCTATGAATACAATTATCACCATCGGTCGCCAGTTTGGTTCCGGCGGTCGTGAGATTGGGAAGAAAGTAGCCGAATATTTCGGGATTAAATTTTATGATAAGGATCTATTGACGCGGGCAGCGAAGGAGAGTGGTTTCTGTGAAGAGATGATCCAGAGCCACGACGAACGGCCGACAAATTCATTCCTCTATAATCTGGTTATGGATACGTATTCTTTCGGTTATAATTCTTCTTCTTTTGTGGATATGCCGATCAGCCATAAGGTTTTCCTGGCACAGTTCGACACGATCAAGAAGATTGCCAGTGAAGGGCCCTGCGTGATCGTAGGCAGATGTGCCGACTATGCATTACATGACTATCAGAACTGTCTGCACCTCTTTATCCTTGCTGATAAGGACCGCAGAGTGAAGCGTATCATGGAGCGTTACGAGGATGTCACGACAGAGCAGAAGGCTCTCGATATGATCAACAAAAAGGATAAACAGCGGCAGAGTTATTACAATTATTATTCCTCTAAGAAATGGGGCCGTTCAGAGAGTTACGACCTGTCCGTCAACAGCGGTGTGCTGGGTATAGATGGAACCGTGAAATTGATCGCGCAGTTTGTGGAAGATTTCGAGAGTAGATAAGTATCGGTATGCCGTATGCCGGTAAGGTCCGGACAGGAAAGTCTCGTACAATTAACGTATAAATAGTAGAAGGGCAGAAGCAATGATAGATTTATGCTTTTGCCCTTTTTAACGAAATGATCATGTATTTCCTCAGCCAGGATTCATAGTTATATATTCATAGTTATAAGGTCAGATCTTTCAGGCCTTCACTAATTCATATATATTGCTCATTTCTGCCTGTTCGTCGTATAGATCCTGATACATCTTAGTTTCAACGACAATAAAGCCTGCCTTCTCCAAAGTCTTACAAGAAGCGATATTTGCAACATTGGCCGTAGCAACAAGTTTAGTCAGGTCATATTTTGCAAACAGATAGTCCACGAAGCATTGTAATGCCTCAGCAGCATATCCGTTACCGCGATGCTCAGCGCCAATAAAGTATGTGACACCGACTTCCATAAAATCCTCATAAAACGAACTTCCGACAGAACCGATCACCTGATGATCTGACTTCTCCTCTATAGCAAATGCCAGATATTCATGGTACGGATCATCCTCCAATTCCAGTTTCATAGCTTCCTTTATAAAATCACCCATCCATTTGTGACATTCACTGCAATCGCCGTAAATTTCTGTTAAACTGCCATCGGAAGCCATTTCAATAAATGCATTTTCATCTGATGTTTCTATACTTCTTATATTTAATCTTTGGGTTTCTAAAAACATATCTCTACCTACCTTATGTACAATGTGTTGTGGACAAAAGATGCTATACGATTGTTCATGCCATACAGTATTGTATGTAAAAGAAGATAAGTTATCCTATCTACAACTATTCGCAAAACACAAGTTTAACGAATAGTTAGGTACGAAAAAGCCATATACTTTATACAAACCTATTTTTCTTATAAACCTTTGCGTTCCCGAAAATCCTCAGTGCTATTATACTTTGTCACATAAGTCCGGTATCCATTATTCTGGTTGATCTGTTTTGCCTGTCTTTGTTTTTTATCTAAACCATAGTTCAGATAATTTTCCCGATAATGCCGGACTGTGTCAATTTCATCCGTAGCACGTCTACGTTTCCTCGATATGTGACGCATATAGAAATAAATTGCGATTATGATGAGCACTGTAATGAATAAAATACCGCCAGACATTATATATACCTCCCATGATTCTGCTTTGCGGAATCGCAGATCAATCTCAGAATCCCGATGACTTAGAATCCAGCCAACTCTCAAAATCCCAATGACTCGGAATCCAGCCAAATTGTAAACGGACCATCATTGACAAGAGAAACCTTCATCACAGCACCAAATTCACCGTGTTCGACCTTAGCACCAGATTCACGGCATTTGGCGATGATATATTCGTAAAGTTCTTCTGCCAGATCTGGTTTGCCGGAATCGATAAAGGATGGGCGGTTTCCATGTTTACAATCGGCATACAGTGTAAATTGTGAAATAATTAACAATTCGCCATTGACAGATGACAAATTAAGATTTGTCTTATCGTTTTCATCACTGAAAATACGCAGATTAATTAATTTACGTATCATTTTATCTGCAATCTCTTTGGTATCTGTGTTGGAAACACCGACAAATACGCATAGTCCCTGCCCTATCGCACCAATTGTGTGATCTTCCACCGTTACATCCGCATTAGTTACTCTTTGAATCAGAAATCTCATTGCTACTCTCTTCTTTCTTTTTTTTCTTTTTGACAGGAATGTACTCGGTAAAGATCTTCTTCTCGTCAATCTCTCCTACAGTCATATATGGCTGCAGATCGGTGGGAAGATCCTTCTTGCGGAGCATCCTGTTCACAACGGCCTTCACTCCTGCATAGAACACTGCGAAGATCGGTACGCCGACCACCATGCCAAGAACCCCAAACAGACCTCCGAAGATCGTGATCGAGAAGATAACCCAGAAACCAGACAAACCGGTAGAATCTCCCAAAATCTTCGGCCCCAGGATATTACCGTCAAACTGCTGGATGAAAAGGATCAAAATGATAAAGTACAGCGCCTGCAGGGGATCCACCATCAATACCAATAGCGCGCTCGGGATTCCGCCGATCCATGGCCCGAAAAAAGGGATCACATTCGTCACACCCACAATGACACTAACAAGAATGGCATAAGGGGTACCAATGATACTGGTACAAATAAAGCAAAAGATACCGATGATAATAGAATCTACGATCTTACCGCCGATAAATCCGATAAACGTACCATGGATAAAGCGGAAATTAGAGATCACTTCATTGCCTGTCTTGCGGTCAAACAGCGCATAGACGATCTTCTTAGCCTGCCCGGCAAACCTCTCTTTGCTGCCCATAACATAGATGGATATGATAAAACCGATCACAAAATTCCATAATGCCTTAAAGATGCTTAGCACGCTTAACGACAATGTCTTGACAAGGCCGTTAATATTCGGAAGCAGATTTGTATTGAAATAGTCCAGAAGCTTAGGTGAGTACTGTGCCAGCAGCTCATTCACCGTCTGCTCCAGATCGGGATTATTCTTCATAAGTCCCAGTGCCCAATGATTCAGATTGTTGAGATAGATCGGGAGCTGAAAAATAATACTTTGAATACTACGTATCACCTCAGGAATGATCAATCCGAAGAATTCATAGAATACGATCACGATCAGAATAACTGTTATCAGCATGGAAACACCCCGGATCCGTTTCCTGCTCTTTGCATTCTCCGGTAATTTAGTTTTTTTATAAAGGGGCTCGATCACTTTGCTCTCAATCTTGTTAAGAACAGGTGTCATCAAATATGCCAGCACAAAACCGTCGATGATCGGCATGGCAATACCTACCAGCGTACGCAGACCACTGGAAAGGCTGGATCTATGGAATAATATATAATAGAAAAAAATACTCGCTGCAATGACCAGAAATGCAGTGATGCCCCAGTATACATATTTCCTGTCAAATTTAAATTTCATGCCGTAATTACACTCCCTGTCGTTAATCTAAGCTATCTCTAGTATACCATTTTTTTCAAAAACTGCATTATATTTTACAAAAAATTAATGTCATCTGAACAAATATTCTGTATAATATAGCTGTTGAAATATACGACATTGAAATACCGGCTTTTGAGAAAATCAGTTAGAATTATAGTTAACGACATTAAAAATTTCGTTTTCGGTCCTGCAAAAGCTCCCGTATATGGCTTTGGCAGGAACCGGAAGCAGAAATTTGTTATGTCGTTTACTATAGTACTAAAGCGTCACAAATGCAAAAACTGCTTCGGCATGGAGGTGAAAATGAAATTACAACAAGTATACAGCCTTACACGCAAGGCTATTGATGATTATCATATGATACAGGCCGGCGATGAGATCGCCGTCGGCATCTCCGGCGGCAAGGACAGTCTTACATTGCTCTATGCTCTGCAGGGGCTGCGCCGTTTCTATCCGCATCCGTTCAAGCTTTGTGCCGTTACGGTCGATCTGGGATTTGACAATCTGAAGCTTGACAAGATCAGTGATCTTTGCGAAGATCTTGACGTGCCCTATCATATCATTCACACGGATATCGCTAAGATCATATTTGAGGACCGTCGGGAAAGCAATCCTTGCTCACTGTGCGCCAAAATGCGCAAAGGCGCTTTAAATGACGCCATGAAGGCGATTGGCTGCAATAAGGTAGCTTATGCACACCATAAGGACGATGTGGTGGAAACGATGATGATGTCTCTGATCTATGAGGGCAGGCTTCATACTTTCCGCCCTGTCACCTATCTGGACCGCACCGACATCACCGTGATAAGACCTCTGGTCTATATGAATGAAGCTGACGTGATCGGTTTCGTCAATAAATATAAAGTTCCGGTAGTCAAAAGTCCCTGCCCCGCAGACGGACATACAAAACGGGAATATATCAAGAATCTGGTACAAAAGATCAATCTGGAATCACCTGGTGTCAAGGGAAGAATATTTACGGCAATCCAGAGTGGTAAACTGGACGGATGGAGCCTGCACTAAAGAGAAAGAAAGCCGGCAAGATAAAGCATGCGAGTTATCAATATAAAAGGAAGACACTTTATATCATGAATCCAAAGAACAACGATTACCATACACAACAGAATATTGATCATATTGAAAAAATGCGGGAAGTATTGGAAACCCTTCCTCCCTTCTGCAAACAATTCTTCCGCGGTGTCAGCGAATATACCTCCGCCAGGACAAGGCTTGCTTATGCATATGATATCAGGATCTTCTTTGAATATCTGCATGACAACAACAGGAGCCTGGCAAACATGGATATCCGGGACTTTCCGCTCTCCCTCCTGGAACGACTTACCAGAGAAGATATCGAAGAATACATGGAATACCTCAGTTACTATCAAAAGGACGGTAAGGAATACACCAATGATGAGCGGGGTAAAAAGAGAAAACTTGCTTCACTCAGGAGTTTCTATAACTACTACTTTCAGGCAGAACTGATCGAAAAAAATCCGGCAGTACTTGTTCCCCTGCCGAAGCTACATGAAAAAGAGATTATCCGACTCGATCCGGCTGAAGTGGCGATTCTTCTGGATCAGGTGGAAGACGGTACGGGACTTACCAAAACACAGAAGCGCTTCCATCAAGCAACCAAAATAAGGGATGTAGCCATACTCACTCTCTTATTAGGAACAGGTATCCGTGTCTCTGAGTGTGTGGGGCTGGATATCCGTGACGTCGATTTCAGAAATAACGGTATCCGTATCCTGCGAAAAGGGGGTTATGAGGCAGTCATCTATTTCGGTGAAGAAGTGGAGAATGCACTGCTGGACTACCTGGAAGAGAGACAACATATCATACCACAGTCAGGTCATGAAGACGCTCTGTTCCTTTCTCTGCAAAACCGACGCATGTCGGTACGGGCTGTGGAGAATATGGTAAAGAAGTATTCTGCTACAGTCACAAGCCTTAAGAAAATCACCCCTCATAAGCTCAGAAGCACCTACGGAACCTCTCTATATAAAGAAACCGGAGACATCTATCTGGTTGCGGATGTGCTTGGCCATAAGGATGTCAACACTACAAGAAAACATTATGCAGCGCTGGAAGATGATCGACGCCGTTACGCTGCCCGGCAGGTGAAACTGCGGGAAAATCTTCCGGAGTAGCCTACTTTCCATGCTTATTCAGTCACTGTATGCATTCCGGGCCTGCCCCCTCCTTCCTGTCTGTACTGAATCAGACAGGAAGATGGGTACAAGTACAAATCGTCACGCTCAATCTCCGGTATGACTGACATAATAAGGAACGACCAGATATTTCCCATAGTGAATGAAGTCTCCCTCTATAGAGTTCATCTGTCTGACTTCGGCAATATAATCCTGGATAGAGTCATAATGGGTATCATCCATATACTGTTCAGCAATCGACCATAGAGTATCATGATTGGATATCGTGATACTCTTATAGTACTTATCAGAAACTCCCACATCATTCTTCGCATTAGACCGAAAAGTACTCAAGGTAAAAGAACTTACCGCGACCAGACAGATTGTCACCAAAAATATATGTAAGTGCTTCTTCATCTCCCGCTGTCTCCGAATCCTGTTCCTGATGATTCTTCTCTCACTCTTATGCGCTTCTGCACTTGCGTTCCTGTTTGCTCTCAACTCTTCTGTATTCATTACATCCACCTGCTTCCCGGCCTATGTACGTTTCCCATTCTGTTCCGTTCACCACCTAACAATATAGTTACAGTTCAGTCTTCGGTAGTATGGCCTTGTCTCCTGTACTTTCTTCTCCAAAGTCATTGCAAAGAACATATGTTGCGAACAAACGTTCTTTATGCAAAGTATTATATCGAACAGGCATTCGCATGTCAATACTTAATGATAAAATAATCGAACAAATATTCTGAATATATGTTTGCTTTTTAACTGCTGGTGTGCTATGATAAATATGGAAATAATTTATTTGGTTTTGCTAATAGTTGGTATATTTGTTTGAAAGGATAAGGTTATTATTTATGGGATATGGTAAGATTACCGCAAAGCAGCAACAGATTCTCAATTATATCAAAGATGAGATTTTACAGAGAGGTTACCCGCCTGCAGTCCGTGAGATCTGTGAAGCTGTTAATCTGAAGTCTACATCTTCGGTCCATTCTCATTTAGAGACGTTGGAGAAGAACGGCTATATCAGGCGTGACCCTACGAAGCCGCGTGCGATCGAGATCTGTGACGATAATTTTCAGATGGTGCGTACTGAGATGGTCTCCATTCCGGTGATCGGACAGGTGGCGGCCGGACAGCCTATTTTGGCGGAAGCAAATATAGAGAGTTACTTCCCTGTACCGGCAGATATGGTACCGGGCGGTGAATCCTTTGCTCTGAAGGTCAAGGGTGACTCTATGATCAATGTAGGCATATACAGTGGGGATCAGATTTTCGTGAAATGCTGTCAGACAGCTAACAATGGCGACACCGTAGTCGCATTGATCGACGATTCCGCTACGGTTAAGACCTTTTACAAGGAAGACGGCCATATCCGCCTGCAGCCGGAGAATGATTCCATGGATCCGATCATTGTGGACGATTGTCAAATTTTAGGAAAAGTTTTTGGTGTATTTAGATTGTATCGTTGATCAGATTTGGTACAGATAATATCATTTACGGTCTAATTGTTGATTGGTTTATTTTCCAGTATAGCAATGAAGTCGTACGGTATAATAATAGTAACTGTTTGGTTCATCTGAGCAGTTACTATTATGTTTTACCTGAGGATTTTTCTCTATAGCTATAGACAGTGAAATCCTTTATTTTGCACTGAGATTGCTCTGGGAGCCAATGGATATGCTTTCAGCGGCTTCGGAATGGAGGGAAATATGAAAAATAAAGGTTTAGATTGTCTTGCACTGACGATCGCCATTATCGGTGCCATAAACTGGGGACTGATCGGTCTTTTCAGTTTTGACCTTGTGGCTTTCGTCTTTGGTAACATGTCATGGTTTTCAAGAATTATTTATGCCCTGGTAGGTATTGCCGGTCTCTATATCATCACATTTTATATGTATGCAGGCGGAGATGTCAGGGAAGCTGAATCGTAGACGGATTCAGCCATCAATCAAATCCCTGCAAGGCTGACTCCAGGGGATTTGACGAATCAGATTCAGATTTACCATGGGAGAGCCCGGCATTATCGATACAATGCCAGGCTCTCCGAATTCTACAAAGAATCTATCTGTTTCCCGTCTCTCCAGATACGTTCCAGATCATAGAAAAGACGGTTCTCCTTATCAAAAATATGAATGATAACGTCATGAAAATCCAACAGTACCCAGTTGGCATTCTGATAACCTTCTATCTGCCGAAGCGTAACCCCTGCCCGTCCCAATGTCTCCTCTACATGATCAGAAAGCGCTTGGATCTGGCTGTGGTTCGTCCCATTGGCAATGATAAAATAATCGGCGATGACAGAGACTTCGCTGATATCAATAGTCTTGATCTCTTCTGCCTTTTTATCTTCCAGCGCTTGGATAGCAAGCCTGGCTATTTCTTTACTTTCCATATCTCTTCCTCCATTCCGAAGCGTGAGCGGTCTCGGAAACTCTTTAAGCCCGAATTTCCGCTCTTTTTTCATG
>ERZ779637.620-NODE-620-length-21084-cov-11.373722_pt1 | contig 21084 bp, 17 predicted proteins | sample MGYA00514196_ERZ779637 | MGnify/ENA primary metagenome ERZ779637 (study PRJEB29562, sample SAMEA4376700) | mouse gut metagenome | isolation source: Cecum | study: EMG produced TPA metagenomics assembly of the A DSS colitis mouse model was used to assess the...
AAGGAGATTGAGACAGTACAGGCAGAATGGCAGACAAGGGACCAGATGGAAGAGGCATTGGAGCAGATGAAGCAGGAGGGCGATTATGACCAATATGATTATTATATGGATCTGTGGAAAGCAGGGCTGATCAGCGCTGTGGACGTGGTATACACTTCCGTAAAGACAGGGGAGATGGTGTGCTGTGAGGTTGTGACGAACAGTTATAAAGATTCAGATATACAGGGGAAGGAATATTGCGGGGAAATTTTGCAGATGGAGGTTGAGTATGTGAGGGTATGAAGCGACAGGAAGATATGAAAGAATTTTAGGAAAGTATTGACTAAGATTATATTATTTGTTTATTATGAATATAAAATAGTTTTACTGTATATAATAGTATTGATTAGAAAATTAAACAGTTGACAGCAATAGCCGATTACTGTTATAATCTAATCAATGGATAAGGCTTCAGAAACTTGAGATGCCTGAGGCCGAGGGAGAGCCCTACGGGGTTCTCTTTTTTTTGAGAAAGAGGAATACTATGCCAATGATAATTGAAACATTTCTAACATATCAACAGTTATTGAATAAACTTGTGAATGATAAAGATTTAATCATTAATGATTTAGTATTTGCGGAAGCAAAATTAAAGGAATGTGGATACTTTAATATTATTGGTGGTTACAAAGTACCTTTTACAAATCCCAGTACTAGAAAATATGTGAATAATACAACTTTTGATGATGTATTTGCTTTGTATCAATTTGATATTCAGTTAAAAAAACTGTTTTTATCATATCTATGCCAGATAGAGAGAAGAGTAGCTGTTTCTATCGCATATGCATTTAGTGAGGAACATGGGAATTCGCAATTAGAATATTTGGATAAGGATAATTATAACAATGTCCCAGCCAACACTGATGAAGTTGAAAAATTGGTAAAGATTTTAGATAGGGTCTTGCATGGTAATAAACATGAATATATAAATCATCATAGGAGTATAAAAGGGAATGTTCCCTTACGAATATTAGTAAATGCATTGACTATAGGGAATATTTCCAGCCTATATGCCCTTTCAGAGCATAGTGTAAGAAGTAAAGTGAGTCATAATTTTGTACATGTGAATGAAAAGGAATTGGAGCAATATTTAAAAGTGTTGGTAATTTTCAGAAATATGTGTGCCCATAATGAAAGACTGTTTTCGTCTTATGCGCATTCAGAGATACCAAATACGATTATTCATAAGAAATTAAGAATTCCCCAAATCGGAGAGCAGTATATTTGTGGTAAAAGAGATTTATTTAGCTTGGTGATTGCATTTAGATATTTGCTGCCTAAAGAAGATTTTCTTGCATTTAAAAAAGTGCTTGTGGATACGATAATTAAATATCTTAAAAACAGCAACAGATTAAGTGAGAATGAATTGCTTAAATATATGGGGTTTCCTGCAAATTGGAAGAGTATTACTAGATATAAAATATAAATTATTTTGAAATGGACTGAAGTTTATATAATTAAACTTTAAGTACATAGATACATATTAAAAACAAAGGCATTGGAATGCATTATCCAGTGCCTACTTTTGTGCCCAAAAAACTTTTGATCGTACATAAAATCTATTGTAATCGTAAAAAATTGCCTGTATAATGAGTAACAATATAATAAAAAAGGCGGATGCGAAAACATCTGCCTATAAAATAAAGTGTGCAATCATTCACCTCACACACTTGATTTCTGTATCATTATAACGTAAAAAGACAGAAATACAACAGATTTATTGCATGATAGGCAGTATTTTACATAGACAGAATGATTGCTCCTGAAATATGTATGAAGGGAGTATTTTTATGGAAGAATATAAATTTGATGGAAGTGCTTATGAGTTTCTTGGAATAATGCGATGGTCTTTGATTGCCAGAGAAATGCAAAAAGAGCACAGAAAGGATCGCTTTGATGTATTAAAGGATTCAACTAAATTAGAAGAAATTGCAGATGAATATGGTATGGATGATTATGCTCTAATAAAAGAATTGATTCGCCTGACTGATGAGTTAAAGAATACAGAATTCTACGAAAGGAAATCCCTTGTTGAAGCCTTACTGCAGTTTGCTCAAGAACTAGAGGAAAAAGAAACAAATGTAGAAAATGGCACTTAACCATGTTTGATGCTGAATTACTGTATAATGTTTTCCTACAGAAAAGGAAGCTATGGAGAAGCATTCATTTAATGATAAGGCATATGTTGGGATATATGAAGATTTTTCGATAGAAATTCAATAGCGAAGAGGGAGTCCAAACGGATTCCCTCTTAACACTGTAGAGAATTATGCAACGATGTCTACATCAAAGTAATAGCCAAGAATTTCTAAAGCCTTCTGCCCATAGGACATTTTTAAAACAATATCCTCTGGGAAACAGCACCTCTTTTCCACGATTGGCTCAAAATCGCCTATCAAGGAAATCTCCTTCAGACAGGTATCTTGAAACCCGTCAGGCGGGAAGTACAGGGAATCTGCATGGGTCCACAAAGACAGGGATTCTAAAGCATCTGCACCTGCAAAAGTATATTTTTCCAATTTGTCAAAGTTGCCTTGTATTTCAAGAGATTTAAGGGAATCGCAGCCGTTGAAAAGATGGTTTCCCAATTCTTTAATTTGATATCCTAAATTCAGAGTTTCCAGACTGCTGCATCCTGTAAATGCCCTGTCTCTGACATTCTTTAAAATATGGAAATGTGCTTCCTTTAGGCTTTCGCATCCGTTAAAGGCATCATAGGAAATCGTGTTTAAACCACGCTGTGCCCAAATAGATTTCAGGTTTTTACAGTTTGAAAAGGTTCCTTCTTTAATGATATGCAGGCTCCTTGGAAGTAGTATATCTTCAAGTTGGCTGCCAGCAAAGCATCTTTTGCCAATCTTTAATCCTCTCGGCAATTTTACATTGTAGATATGGGAGTTTTCACATGCTTCGTCTTCCAAATATTCCACACCTTCCTCTATGCAGAGTAGGTTGATCATCAGGTGATCGAAGCAGTGGGGACCAATGCGATCAATCTGCATTCCTTTGTATTGATGCGGGATAATAAGGTAATCCAGCCTTTCCCACATCATGCTGTGATTACATTTGACTAATGTGTTAGTTTTTTGGTCTATAACGAATCTTTCCATATAAATTTCCTCCTTTTATAATTTTTTCTATTGTTATTGTCTCATACGAAAAATAATTATTCCAGATAGAAGAGTTTAAAAAACGTGCTATTAGGGCACGAAAGAGAGAAAACATTTAAGGCTGTTTTAAGGATGTGGATTCGATCACTCAGATTGTTCGACATTAGCTGGCAGTAATTGACAGCATATTGCAATAAAGATATAATAAAGTTGACTTATAAACGTAGTCTTGGAGTACTTGAGTGAGCAGGAAGTTTTAGTGTAGAAGAACAGAATATACAAAGAGCTGTGGAGAAACGGCTTATGAATATACTTGTGATCGGGAATGGGTTTGATCTGTTAGATGAAAATTTATAATTGTATTAGCATATGACAGAGAGAATGTAATAAAATACACAATTTAAGTACTTATTTTAGGAGAAGTTATGAAAAAAACTTTTTTTGAGAAAATGGTTATATTTATAGAATTGCTTGCAGGCATATGTACAATTACAGGTGTGTCTATTTGGGGTATTGCAACATACATAAATGGTGAAAAAGATAAAAGTGAATATTTGGTTGAAACTTTAGAAAATAGAGAAGCGGTTGAGAATATCGAAAAAGATTCTACAGAGGAAGGAGTGGAAGATGTTATAGAAAATATGTCAATAGATACTGAGGATTATTCCGTAGATATTAATTATTCTTCAAATGATTATTTACAAGATGAGAAAAATATAGAATTGGTTAACGTAGAAGATGAGGTAAAAAGGATTAGAAAGTATTATAATGATGTACAAGAACAAAAGGGGAATTCACAGCAACATCCAGTTGATAAAGACATTAGGGTTTACTATATATCAAGTCAAGTAGTTTCTATTGAGGTGGCAAGCGGCTATAACGGTATAAATTACTCTCGAATATATTATTTTGATAAGGATGGTAAACTTTCCTTCGCATTTATTTTTGATAAAAGGAAAGAAAATAGATTATATGTTAAGAATGATACTCTGATAAGATATGTTGATGAAAATGGTGAGATCTATGATTTACATGAAAATTTGGAAACCTGTGATTGGTATGAGTTAGTAATACATGAAAGCTATGAACTTTTAAAAAGCGTGAACTTATAAGAAGAACTGGTGGAAGTACAAAAACAATAGAGTTTAGGTTACAGCAGGATATGGTGTGAAGACATAGAAAGTTAAACGAAGAAGGTGATAAGAGTGTATAAATTATATTCGGAAAGGATTAGAAATAAGGACGGAGAACCAGAGGTATATGTTTATGATGATTTTCCAGAGGCATTTAGAAATCAGATCTTTTATATAATGTCTGATGTACTGGATGAATATACGGAAGAATATGATGAAAAACTTTGGAATCATTTATATCATGCATTTGCGCGTGAAAAAGGTATAAAAAATTTGGGAATGTATGATATTGAAAAGTGTGGCAATTATGGAAAGCCAAATTTTGAAGAATATATTGCAAAGAGTGATAATATAGATTTTCTTGATATGTTGGATTTTGTCTTTAATAAGATGGATAAGGGATTAAGAAATATACATCCTCAATATAAATATGATTTAGATACAAATGCACTGGTTGATAAAGCCATAGAAGAACTTAATTATCGCTTCAAACAACATAATCTTGGCTATGAATTTGTAAACGGTGAAGTGATTAGGATTGATAATAAGATGCTTCATCAAGAAGTTATAAAGCCAGCGTTAAGATTACTGTATGAAGAAGGCTTTGATGGAGCGGAGGAGGAGTTCAGAAAAGCATTTGAGTATAGAAGAAAAGGTGATAATAAAAATGCCATATTGGAATCAGGGAAGTCATTTGAAAGTACGATGAAAACAATTTGTGATAAAAAGAGTTATACATATGATAAGGCAAAAGATACGGCAAAAAAGCTAATTGAGATTTTGGAGTCAAATAATTTTTTTCCATCCTATATGTCTTCGCATATGGCAAATCTAAGAACTACATTGGAGACAGGCCTTCCAGTAGTAAGAAACAAGACATCGGGGCATGGACAGGGGAGTGCAGTTATACCAATTTCAGATGAGTTTGCAGAGTATGCATTGAATTTAGCTGCGACAAATATTGTGTTAATGGTGGGGATATATAAGAGGGGAAAAGGAACATCATAAATAATGTAGCCGTCTTGTGCGTGATGCTGGTTAGTGAGTAAATGCCTAACAGTATTTTGATTTTTCTGTAGAGATACGGTTAGCGTTCAATATTTCAATTAGTTCATTTCTGCTTTTTGCATTGATTATTAGTTCTATTATTTGTATTGTGGACATCTTTAATTTACACCTTATTATATATATTATAAGTATATGCAAAATTATAAAATTTAGAACGGAGGATATTAAAATGCGATCACTTAATATTTTACATATTTCTGATTCACACATTCAGAAAAAGGATGAAAAAGAAATTAGAGAAATTGTGCAGAAAATGATTATTGATATTAATAAAGTACAAAATGAAAAAAATATAAATATTGATATGATTTGTTTTACAGGGGATTTGATTCAAAGGGGAGATGAAGCTTTAGAACATGAGGGTCAATGGAAATTGGCGAATGATATTTTAGTAACACCTTTATTAGAAAATTTGAATTTATCGGAAGACAGATTTATATTTGTACCAGGTAATCATGAAGTAGATAAAAATGAAATTGTAGATGCCTTAGAGTTTGGATTGCAAGTCGATTCTTTGGATAAGATAAAGGGCTTTATGGATAGATTTAATCCTATTTATAAAGATAGATTGAAATATTTTTACGATATAGTAGGCAAAAGTGACTTAAATCCCACTTTTGGAATATTGGGATATAGCCTTCAGAAGGAGATAAATGGAATTGAAATTGGGTTAGCATGCATTGATTCTGCGTGGAGATCTTCTGGAAAGGGAACATCTGAAAGAGGTCATTTATATATAGGACTTAAGCAAATACAAGAATTATACGCTAACATAAAGAATGCATCTTTAAAGATTGGATTATTACATCATCCTGTAGAATGGATGGAAGAATGCGAGAGGTTGGAAATCGAAAGAGAACTTTCTAAATTTGATATTGTTCTTTCGGGCCATATTCACGAAACAGATTTGAAACAAGTAATACGGAGAAGAACAAAAACAATATATAGCACAGCGGGTAAACTATATCCACTAGACTATGCGGAAGGCCGTGCAAAGGATGGATATAATGGATATTCGATACTAAATATAAGATATGATGAAACAAAATGTAATGTTTTTTTTAGGACATACTATGCTCAGAACAGGAACGAATTCGATGTAGCAACAATTATTTGTGAAGGTGGAGAAGAATGTTATGAAATTGGTACAAGAGCTGATATGAAGCAATTACAATGGGGATTAATAGGGGGGATATCTGAGTTTTTTCATAAAATGTCGGATAAATACAATTTGATAAATGATGTAGATACAAAATCTCCGAAGAGTTTGCAACAAATTTTTGTATCTCCAGTATTAGCGGAGAAGTCCGAATACATAAAAGAAAATCAAGACTCAAAAGTTGATTTACAGGATATTTTTGATCAAGATGATAATATATTTTTAATTGGAAAGAAAGAGAGCGGAAAGACAACTATATTACAGCAGATTGGATTAAAATATTCGGCAGAGTATAGTATTAGAGGAATTATTCCAGTTTATATAGATTTAAGATATTTGCCGAAGGGAAATGATAAATTATTAAATAGTACAATACAATTTATTCAAAAAAATATTGCAGATAACGATTCTATAAGTAGACAAAAAATTTTGGAGTTATTGACAGCAGGAAACTTGTTGATGTTGTTAGATAATGTTGAAATAGATAATTCTAGGCACACATCAAGCATAGTGGAATTTACAGACAAATATTCAAAGAATAGGTTTATTTTAGCTGCACAAGAAGATTTTTTTCAATCTTTGGATATTAAGCAGATTCCCCAATATGGTATAGATTTAAAAACTATTTATATTCAATATATGGGTAAAGCACAAATCAGAGAATTAGTGACAAAATGGGCAAACTTTAGAAAGGAAGATGAAATAGATATTAATGATGTTGTTAATAAAATAGATTCCTATTGTAATCAAATTAATTTTGCAAAAACCCCATTTAATATTACTATATTTTTAGTCCTTTGGGACGAAGATAATAATTTTATTCCAATAAATGAAGGAATTGTAATGGAAAATTATATTGAGGTAATTTTAGAGAAGTTATCTGAAAAAGAGTCGTTGCGTAGTGAATATGGATTTAAAATAAAGCAAGATTTTCTTAGTTATATAGCACATGAAATGTATTTGAGAAATAGACCTTATTTACTAAGAGAAGAATTTAATGAATTAGTTCAGCAATATCATAAGAGGAAAGGGTTTAGGCTTGACAATAGTAAGTTTGATGTTTTGTTTTTTGAAAAAAATCTTTTGTCGAAGTTGGATGAATACATTGTTTTTTCTTGTACAAGTTTTGGACAATATTTTTTGGCACAATATGCATATCATAATGATGATTTTCTTGATGAGATAACAAGGAAGGGAAAAAGAGTATATTTTAAAAATGAAATTTGCTTTTATTCAGGGCTTAAGCAAAATTGTGTTGAATTATTAGAAAATCTATCTAATGATATACTTGATATAGTAATTGAGCATATTGATTTAGTTGATGAATTAAATGAGATGCAAATAATGACGGAATTTAAAATTGATAAAGAAGAGCTGATTTCTGGAATAAAGGATAACAGATTATCACAAGAGGAACTTGATGAAATCAGTGACAATTCTAGGATAACAAAAGAAGTAAATCCAATGGAGATTAAAGAGCAAGAAATAAAGGAAGATGAGGCAGAGGATTTCTTGGTTCTTTTACAAATATATGGTAGTATTATAAAGAATGCAGAATTAATTGATAATACATATAAAATATCTCATTTAGAGTATTATATGTATGGTATGAATATGCTTTATTCGATAACGCTTAAATTATCGGAACGCATTATAGAGGAATTATCATATGATGAATTGAAACAAAAAATGAAAAGTGATTTTAAATTTGAAAGTGAAGAAGAATTTGAAAAAGAAAAACCTAAAATGTATGATTATATAAAAATATTTTGCCCCATAGCAATACAAAACATAATAATTGAAAATGTTGGAACTCCTAAGTTAGAAATTGCAATTAATAGTCTTATGAAGAGTAAAAGTGATAAAGCCTTTGAGTTGTTTATGCTAACTTTTTTGAAATGTGATTTAAAGATTGCAAATATTAAAAAGATTTTAGAAGATTATATTAAGAGGGAGGGATCGAAAGATATTTTAAAGTTGGCATTGTTTAAAGTTACATTCTATTATGAATCTAGATTTTTTGGGAATAATGAAATAATTGATAAAGATTTGCTTGATTTAGCAGATCAAATACGGCAAAAAATTAACCCACCACAGATTCATTACATTCATAAGATGAAGAAAAAGAAGAAAAAGTCTAAGTGATAATATACAATAAGGGAGCATGACATGCTGACAATATTTAGTCGATTTGTGATGCTTCCTTTTTTATTTAATAAATTTTGTAACTCATACACAGAAACAAAATATTTGAAATAGAAAAATCTAAAATAAAATTAGATAGCATGCTCCAAGATATGGTTTTATCGAGAATCCACATAAACAGGGAATTATAAATTAATTATTTGAAGTAAAGAAAACCACGTAGAAAACTAAGAATATTTTAAAACACTGATAAAATAAGGTTTTCTAAATGTTTAAAATAAAAAGAAAGATAGATAGCATCCGTTATTATGATTCAATAAATAAAATACATATATTTATTTTTCTTATTTGGTTTTAATTGCTATCACTTTATGTATAATTCAATGTTTTATAACACATTTCAAATAGGCAGTACAGAAGAAGGGAGGATGAAACAAATGGATAACTTGAAATGGAAAAAGATAATCATAAAAGATAAGTTCCACACGGAAAATGGAACAATACATAACATCCAGAGGATCTATATCGCTCTCTGCAACACGGAAACAGGGGAATATCTGATCTCCCCATTCTCAGATTTTCTAAATGAATTTGCAGGCAGGAAGACAGTCACTGTTTCCCTAGCAGCAGATATTGTAACAAGATTTTTGAATTATGTCATTTTTCACAAGAACAGGACCATAGATACCCTGACGATACAGGATGGGATAGATTATCTGAACTCTATCGTGGAAACGGCACAAAAGAAGACGCAGAGCGAGTATGCCCATTATTTAACGAGATTTTATGCATTTCTCGATAAAAAGGAAGCACTGAAAGCTGTCCTGCCAGAAGAATTAGAATATTCCACCGACCAAGAGGGGCACAGGGTACTGGAAAACCCATTTACAGGCAGGTTCATAGAAGGGGAGAGAAAGGATGCGGAACTGATCCACAACATTGAACCAGAATATCTCTACACATTTATAAAGACGGCAATGGATGAAGTGCCAGACATTGCATTAGGCGTATTTCTACAGTGCTTCGGGGGACTTCGGAAATCAGAAGTTGTTTCTCTTGAATATAAAAATATCTCGATAACGACTGTGGGAGATAAGAAATCCATGCAGCTTACCTTAAAAGATAAGGATCTAAGGGAAGATGTTTCCACTGCATTCCTCGCGCACTGCAAAAGAAACAGGATACAGACAGTGCTGCCAGCCTATGATGACCTGCTGTGGGAATTATTTGAAAAACACAAGAAAAGGTATAAGAAAGAAGGGTGTTCCGCTGTGTTTGTGGATGCAGACGGAAGAGCGATGACAGATGCTGTCTACTATAAGAGATTTTCCATCCTGAAAGAGAGATTCATAGAAAGACTCAGAAATTCTGATAATTTCGATGCAAAAAGCTATGCGGTATATCTGAGCACCTATAAATGGTCCACCCACTTATGCAGGGGGATATTCAGCAATCTCATCGCGCAGGGGACTGACAATATCATGGAGATCGCGGCGTGGAGAGGTGATAAAAACTTATCATCAGCGCTCAGTTATCTTACGGACAGAAAACAGATGGATGAGAATGCCCTCCGTATATTGGATGAACTTTATAAGGGGGAGATTGGTTAGTATGCAGAAGCCGACATTTACAGAGATAAGGCGCAGATATAAAGAGAAGTATCAAAAAAGACTTAGTGCAACAGATGCCATGTTAGAAAAGAAACTGGAAGAATACAGGGTTCATCAGGGCGGACAGGACTGTTTCGGTGAAGGGCAGGATGCAGAGGAAGAATGCGAAAAGTTTGTAGATTTTTTGATGTTGCAGTATAACGCCCTCCATGAAAAACAGGTGCAGGAAAAATACGATCTTCTGGTAAAGACACTTCCCAAGGACTATCAGAAGAGATTTCCAGATACGATCAGACGGCACGCTGGATATACGAGGTATCTTATCAATAAAAGAAAAAATCTAAAAAGGAATATATCAAATCATTTTAAGGCATTAAAGACAATGCTTTCTTTGATGGATAAGGAGATAACGGAGTATTCCGATGAAGAGCTGGCTGGACTGATCAGGGATAACAGTTTTACTACTGCCGCGAGACAGTATGCAGTCTGGTTTTTAACATATATCTATAACCAAAAGCCTGAGCAGTTTATGTTTAGTCTGGAGATGAGTATGCTCAGGAGGGAAACGGTAAGAGGGGAAGAAGATTTTTATACTCCCGAAGAATGGGCTTCCTTCGCGGCTGTGTTTTTTGATATTGACAGGCATATAGAAAAAGCCTTTGCAGACTGCTTTTATGCAAGGTCTTGGCTGTATGTCCTGCTCCATATGTCGCTCGCGTGGAGGAAGTCGGATGTATTGAACATCCCCGCATTGGAAAATCTGATCGATATTTCTGAATATACTTTGGAGTGGTTTGAAGAGAATGCTTTTTCCATAGCGGATGCACAGCAGGTCATAAACCATGTGAAACTGGCAGCGGAACAGTACCATACACAGAAGACAGGCGCAAAGAAACATTTCAATATCCCGCAGGCAGCACTTCTGCCTACTGCTGTCGCCCTTATCATCTGCGAACAGTGGAGAAGAAAAAAGGGACAGGCTGTGCTGTTTGAAAAATTTTATGCAGATACAAAGAAAATGACAGAACTGTTTGGACTGGAAACAGATTTCCTGAGCATGAAAGCGACCAGGACGCTTCTTTCCATGTTTAATGAAACAGCAGGCGGGATGGCTGGATTATCTGGAAAAGCAGGAACACTCACTTCCTATATGCGTTCGCATAGGACTTCCAAAATGGGAAATGCCAATATCACAAAGGTATATCTGCGCTCCACTTACAATGAGGATGAATCTGTAGCTATGGGGAAACAGAGCATAGACAGGGGATTTTTCGGATGGCTGTATGACAGACTGCTCGATCTGGCTGATAATAAACGGGGAACATTTAAAGAAAATACAGAGCTGATCGTCCAGATGAAAGAAGCGCTTCCTGCTAGGAAAGTGGAAAGCATTTCAGGGGCATTGTATGGCATCATAAAAGAAAGGGAAATGCTGCTTAACGAGATCTATTCGTGGCAGGAGGATGAGATAAAGGAGAAAACGGAACTTCTTTTTTCTGGAAAACTGATGAGCAGGACGGAGGACGTATCCTGTCTGGTAAGCGGCAGATGCCCCTATCCCACAGAGGATAAATGTATGCTGTGCAGGTATTCCATCCCGACAACCTTTTCGCTGGCAATGGCAGGAGATGAACTGAAAAGGCTTTTGACAGAGTTTGGGAGAACAAATGAGGAAGATGTGATCGACAGGATCAATCTTACCTATCAGATTGGGAAGCTGATCATGGTCTTAAAAGAAGCCATAGACAGATTTGGGTATGAATACATAGAGACTTATATTGATTATAAAGAGATAAATGAACTGATCAAGAAAGAAACACCTAACATGATATTTTTGGAGGAGATACAGAATGACAGAAGATAACAGCAATTTAAAGAAACAGGGGATGACGGTAAGGGAGTATGTCGGGGAGAATAAATCGTCATATCTGGTCATCAAATATAAGATGAGCAATACATCTGAGGAAACCTATGTAGAGATGTTTCATGAACTGAAAAGAACAGGAGCGTTTCTCAATGATTCCTATGATGATGACCTCTGGATATGCTTTGAAGATAAGGACAGCCCCACTAGGAGACTATCTTTCTCCTTTTTGGAAGCACATCCTCAAATGGAGAAAACAGTAAAGAATTATCTGCTAGTAAAGCTGTATGTACAGAAATGCAGGCTGCTCACTGCAGCAAAACGATTATTGCACATAAAGCACTTTATGGAGGATACAGATTTCGTTAATCCTGATAATGTGAAGGATTATCAGATGCTTATAGGTACATGGAATGGAAACAAAAAACGGGAAGCAATCGCCATTAAGGAATTTCTGGAGTTTTCCAATCTTGACCATGCAGGGCTGTATTATGATCTGGTAAAAAATATCAAGAAAGCAGAGAACAGTTACAGGGAGCTTCCAGATTTTCAGGGAGTCCTGATCTTTGACTATATTGTGAATGATTATTGGGAGAAGATAAAGGATTCAGAGGACAGATACAGACTGTTCCCTGTCATCTTATGGTGGAAACTGACAACCGTGATTCCAATCAGACCCATTGAATTTTATAACTTGAAAAGAGACTGTGTTTATGAGAAAAACGGAAGATATTATTTTAAGATCGAGAGATTGAAGGCAGAGTATGGCAGGAAACGTGTCATCAGTGATATTGTCACAGATTTTGAACTGAATACGGAATTGTATTTCTTTATTTATGATTATGTGGAGTATTGTAACGGGATCGACAATTGTAAATATCTGATCTCCCCACCAACTTGCGATATGATCTACAGAAATAAAGTTCTCAATACAAGGGAGAAGTTTACCAGAGAAAAGATGAATATATATTACAAGGCATTTCAGAAAGAAATCGTGGAAGGGCAGTACGACTATAAAGTGGTAAGGAGCCACGATACGAAGGAAGGGGAACTTCCTTATATCTATTACGGCGATACAAGGCATCTGGCAATTATGAATATGATGCTTCAGGGGATGAATCCTATTTATATTGCACAGCTTGCAGGACATCATACACTGGATGCACAGGTGGGATATTATTCCCATCTGGAAACATTCACTACGGCAAAGAGTTATATCTTAAGCCAGTTCATGAAAGGAAATAACCTGCTGAAAAGGCCATCCAGAGACACAAATATGGGAGAAAAGGTTGTCAAGAAGGAGATTTTGGGAACTGATTATTATGCCCTGCCCAAAGTTGCAAAGGGGCAGGGACGATGCAGTTCCAGGAACATCCCCTATGAATGCAACCATAAATCCTGCCTTTTCTGCAAAAATTTCTTTCCAGAAAATGTGTCGGAAGACCTGCTTAGCTTTTATAAAGAAGAAAATGACAGGAACATGGCATTTGTTAAGAAATCACTGCAGACTTTGTTTGGGCAGATAACCCTTAGGGATGATGCAGAGATAAAACAGGATGCGATACAGCTCAGTGTCCTGTTAAGTCAGAAAATAATGATAGATTCGTACAGATACAGAGAGGAGAAAAAGGAATAAATGAAGAACCCGAAAGGCGGCAGGCCCGCAGACTACGCAAAAGAGCAGTTATTGGAGATACTGCTGCAGTACACAAAAGAACATCCTGACCAGACGATAAGGCTGTTTGAACTGGAGGCAGCCACAGGAATCAAAAGACATGTCTGGACTTACAACATGAAAGAGGAAATAGATAAGATCAACAGGGAAGTGAAGAAAGTTGATGTCGCAAGGACAGGCATTTCGCTTCCGTCAGCGGAGCAGATACTGGCTTCCTGTAAGGGGGATGAAGAAAAACTGGCAATGCAGATACAGACGCTGATCGAGATGGTGCAGGATATGAGCAGGTATCAGGATGCAGCAAAGACAGTCAAGGTGATGCAGAAAGATTATGAAAACAAATTAGAGGAACTTAACTGCATCATCAAAGAAAAGGATAAGAAGATTGAAGAACTGTTCACTCAGATCAACAGACTTGCCATTGATTCGGAGAATCCCAACATTCGGAAAGAAAAAGGAATCAGGAACAGCATCATCGAATTCACGCCACAGAATATGAATGAATTTAAGAGCAGGGCAGAGAAACTGCTGCTGTAGAAGTTTTGATAAGCGCAGATTAAAATAATATGTTATATTATGACATCTTATAAAATAAGAGCTACACAATTTAAAACAGAATAAAATATTATGACATAATATGTCACGGATTAAATTAAATGAGCAGGCAGTTGCAGTTTCATGCGGCTACCTTAATAGCAAAAGAGAAGGGAGGGTAGATTGCGGATGCAGTTTAATATAAAAGATGCAAAGGACAGGGAAAAACTTCTCCTAGAGATCATGTATTACATAATGGATGTGAGATATATGGACAGGAAGAAATTCATTTCTATCCCAGAAGAATACATCACAGAGGGAGATTTTCCGCTTGGCAGGATATGGGCAGACTTAAAAGAAGCATATGATCAGAATCAATTATCAGCGGATGAGATAAGGTTCCTGCTAAAGATGAGAATGCAGCTTACTGATTCCCCGCAGAAGGATCTGGCTATATGGCTTGACAGGGCAGATGAAGTGGAAGCGTATTACAGAGAGCATGGTACCTTATCCATGCCCAATACAACCCTGTTCAGCGATGGGGTGAGTATGTTCCAGTGGGTGCATTATCAGAAGAAACTATATAAACAGGGTGAGCTTTCAGCTTACCAGATCGCACGACTGGAAGCGATGGGAATGAAGTGGATCAAACTAAGAAAAGTTCCTGAATGGGATATAGCGTACAGCTATGCCAAGCAGTATTTTGAAGCAAACGGACATCTGTTTGTACCTAAGAAGTATGTTACTTCTGATGGATTTACACTTGGGAAATGGATCTGGGAGCAGAGGGATAGGTATCTTGAACTTTCAAGCCATAAGATCAGCGATAAAAAGATAGAGATGTTGGAAGAGATTGGGATGTTCTGGGAAGATCTGAAAAACGCGGAATGGGATTGGTTCGTTGGGCTTCTCAGGGAGTGCATCAGGGTAACGAAGAAGCCTTTTGCCATTGGGAGAAATTACAGATATAAAAATTATGCTCTTGGGGAGAAGGTGAGTGAAGTGATTAGGCTGTATGCGGATGGGAGTCTGACGGCAGAGCAGGAGAGAGATTTGAGGAAGGCTGGGTTTAAGTTTAACAGGCATATTAAGTGAGAAAAATGGAAATCAGAGGCCCTAGTTTTTTAGAGCCTCTATTATTTTCAATAATTTCTGTCTATCTTTTTTAGAGGTAATACCAGCATCTTCAAGTGTACTATTGAATTGTTTCAAACTTTCTTTATAAGTATCATTCTTGAATATATGTTGATTGATTGAATTATATTTCTGTTTAATATTGTATCTGACTGTAGATACAATTAAGATGACAATCATTAAAAGTGTTATAGAGATTACCACAATGCCCAAAAAGGCATATCTATTTATTCCAAGCATAGTATTCCCTCCCTTTGACATTTTTTCAATCATTTGAAAGGAAATAAAAAAGACAGAATTCTCCTAACAAATGAAACGAATCACCAGTCGAATATTCAAAACAATAATAGTCAAAGTTTTTCGTTGACAAATCCCACTAATATGACTATATAAGTTTTGAAGATTCTTGCTAGGAAAATCTATCCTTTACTATAAAAGCAAGAAATAAATATTTATAGAACAAATATTACATACTAAAAACTTATCTATACAGATATTACTATGCTTTATGTTGATATGTCAATATATTTTTGAAAATTTCTATTAGGATTTTTGGATGAATTTCGACAAAAAATGAATAAAAAAGCTACTTTTTGATTAGAAGGTTAGAATTTATCAAAGATTCCCGAACGGGTCGAGCGCATCTCAAATAAAAAATGTGGGGAGAGTCCAGTGGACTGTCCCCATATTTTTTATGGCCCTGTTCAAGGTTGTCCGCTTGCGGACAAATTGTTTCTGCGAGCAGGAACAATTTCCTTGATAGTGGAGCAACGCGGAACGTAAAGGGTGAGACAATCTGTTCATGGTTTGCCCGCGCGCGGGGAAAGCATAGATTGGCGAGACCCGTTTCCTAACGTAGAGCCATAAGATTAGATTTTATAAGAAAAGGGATTGGAATTACTCAATTAGAAGTTGATACCCTTTTCTTAAGAAATACCAATTGCACTAATTATTTAGATTGATTTCGTATTATATTTTGCCTATAATAAATTATAAACAGTATTAAAAACAATGAAAAATACAAAAGAATATTATTGATATATAATTCAGGAAGGAGATGCAAAAGATGAGTTTTGATGCACATGAGGAGAAAATAAGAAAGATATTTTCAGGAGACGCTCAATTTACTATTCCAAGAAATCAGAGAAAGTATGTTTGGGAAGAAAAGCAGTGGAAGGAATTGGTAGGAGATATTGATTATATAAAGAAACGAAAAGTGAATTCTTCAGAAGATATTTCTCATTTTTTGGGTAGCTTTGTATTGCAAGAAAATGAGTCAACATATGAAATAATAGATGGTCAGCAAAGAATTACAACATTGCTTGTTATGCTGTCAGCAATATGTTTATTGTTTAATGAAATGGAATGCCAAGAGGAACATGGCAAAACGAGGCAGTATTTGAGCGGAAATATTGGTTTGAAATCACAATATATGAGATTAGATAATAAGAATATCTCTAATATTGCTTTTATTATGGCTCAGGCATGTACTTATAGAGAAAATCTTCAGCGAAATGAGTTGCTAGATAGGACATTAATAAGAAGAGATAGTGATGGGAATAAGAGAGTAATAAATTGTTTGCACTTCTATTATGACTATTTTTCTGAGAATTACCATACTATAGAAGAATTGATTTCAATAAGGGATATTATTTTAGATATGAAAGTTATTCACATTGCCTCAGAGGATGAATTAGATTGTTATGATATTTTTGAAATATTAAACGCAAGAGGGGTAGATCTTGAGGATAGTGAATTGTTGAAAAATTATATTTTTAAATATGCACAGCCTCAATATACAATTGATAGAGCAAAAGAGATATGGACTAAAATTGAAGAAAATATGAATATGTGTAATGGGAATATGGAACAATTTTTATCACATTTCGTTACATATAGGTATTATAAGCCTACAAAGGATGAAGGGGTTTTTCGCATTATTAAGTCCAATACTGATAAAAATGAAGTGAATGTTTTGTTGGATGATATATTGGAAGCAAGTAAGCGCTATATTATTTTTTACCATCCAGATAAGGCCAATACATCTATTATAACAAAGTGTTTGCAGTTTTTTGAATTAGTAAATCATCGGCAATTTCGTCCGTTATTTATGGCATTAATGGAAGCGAAAGATCAAGAATATTATACAGATAAGCAATTAGATGATATTTGCACTTATCTAAAAAATTTTTCGTTTGCATATACGCTTGTTATGAGAAATACTTCAAATAATATAGACACAAAAATTCACGAACTCTCTCAGGAGATATATAAACAGCATTCAGAATTGGCGCTTAATAAAATAAAAATTGAGCTAAATAAGTTCTATCCACAATATAGCGAGTTTGAAGCTGCATTTTTAAATGTAGGATTTTCTAATAAGAATAAGAAGTATTCAAATTCAAATAATAGAAAGCGGATGCGATATATCCACTGTGAGATAGAAGAGTATGAACAAAAAACAAATGAACTGGTCTGTAATCTTAAGGAATGCAATTTGGAACATATTATGAATGATTCTGATAACGATGGGTGTACTAGCAGAGTTGGTAATATTCTTCTTTTGTCAGAACGCATAAATAATAAAATGGGGGATGCTTCATTTGGTGAAAAAAAGGAGATACTTAAGCGCTCTCAATTAGCCACGGTTAAAAAGTTCCTTGTAAATTATGGGAATTCAGATGAATGGAACGCTGAAAAGATAGAAAAGAGAACAAAAGCTATAGCAAAATTGGCATACGATAAAGTATGGAAATTGGAATAATAGTACATTAGAAATTTTGAATTGCATTTATAATACATAAGTGTTTGTAAATAGCATGAAAAGGATTTTGGGAAATTGAAAAGAAAATAGTCAAGTGTATTAAAGCCATTTGGTTTAACAAGAATCAGAAAGAGTTGGTTTATTATAAAAGCAGGGATTTCCCCTGCTTTTATAATATAATGGCACAGAATGCTACCAGAAATGCAATGGACAATAGAAGTGGCATCAGAATACTATGTTCATAGACAGCAACATAAGTATCCTTTGATACCATGACGTAGCCGATCAGATGCTTCCTGTTAAGGTGTTTCATTTTGTTTGGCGGCATGAGCATAAAATAGTGGTCTGTTATGCCGCTGGAGATAACGACTGTATCAGTAGCCGCTTCTTTTTCGATTTCTTTGAGCTTCATACAGCCAATTACAGAAAGTTCACTGCTGTTCTGCATTTTCTCAAATGAATCAGGTTCTATATAATCAAACTGAAAGTGTTTCTTTTTAAAAATTCTTGCATTCATTGTTTCCAAATTATGAACATAATAATTCATAGCAATTTCCTCCTTATGTTGTTGAGATATTTTAAGCGTAAGAAGTGTTGCGGATTATAAAACTTTGAATAAGCATGAATTATTTTTTGATAGTGCAAAGAGTAGTGATATATTTTGAAAATGCAGGTAGACTGATACTGTTTAATTGAAAAACCAAAATATTGTTCATATTTTTATGAATAACTTTTGAATTCCTATTTATGATGAGAAAGATTATACAACTTTTGCCTGTTGTGGTTAGCAGGGGCTATGGCCATCAGCTATTCTTTAACCACGGTGAAGCAATTCAGCAGGAATAGCTATTAACATAAAAAATATCTCAAAATGAGAAATGAAAGGAAAAATGAAAATGAATAAGAATAAAATTTTAACAGCAGTTATGGCTGGAACAATGATGATGGGAAGCGTTCTTCCTGTATGCGCAGCAGTAACAGATTATGATCCTATTTCACAGGAAGCAGTTGGAGAGGATGGAACATCCAGAGATACAGAAGTTCTCTATAATCTTGGTTCTACTTTCTCCGTAGTTATCCCTAAGACTATCGTACTGGATGCAGTTTCTAAAGATTCTGATTATGCAGTCAGAGTATATGGGGATATTTCTTCTGACAAGAAAGTAACAGTAGCTCCTCAGGATGCACTTACAGATATTGAAGGAATCAACTTCTATATGATAGATCAGGCAACAGCAGGAACAAAGAAAGCAAATGTTCAGGCTGATGTAACACAGGACGTTGTTGACTGGACAAGTGCTGAGGTTACTGCGGATACTTCCAAGGATGGTAATGTAGCGGCTCCAACCATTACAGCAGGTAACTGGAAGGGTACATTTAACTTCAATATTGCACTCGCAGATGCAGAGTAATTTTTAACAAAGAATAGAGTTTAAAAAACAGAATGTTTTATATTGATAAAGATAAGGCTTGTGTATGCAGGTCTTATTTTTTTGTAAGAGGCAAAGTTATTCACATTATAATTATAAATTCCTATTTTTTCTTTAAACTATAATAATTCAGTCCACGGAGAGGATATAAATTATATTTTTCGTGTAACTGTATACGATAAAGGCGACAACAAGTAGCAATAGAGGAATTATTTTGTATAAACCAATATTACATAAATGTTTCAATAAACTTTTTTATGTAAGTTCCATAGAAAAGAAGGAGGTAGAGATGAAAAAGAAGAAATTTGTGGGATTAACAGCACTGCTCCCAATGGCATTGATTAATGTCACAGCATTGCCTGTACATGCGGAAGTCATTGACTTTCAGGAAGCAGATACAAGTGCAGATAAAACCAGTGCTGCATGTGAAGTGATTTATAAGTCAACTTATGACTTCTCAGAAGAAATTCCAAAGTATCCAGAACTTGATGTTACAGCTTCTGGTTATGAAGGCATCTATGATGGAAAATCACATGGAATCACTGTTGACTGTAAGACTGAGGGAGCAACCATTCTGTATAGTACAGATGGAAAAACTTATTCGACAAAGAAACCTGAATACACGAATGTAGGGACATATGTGACATACTATAAAGTCGAAAAAGATGGATATACAGCAACCACGGGTTCTGCAGTCGTAAAGATCAAAGAAGCTGAAATTGAATTTGATGCAGATGATTGTATTGTCTTTTATGATGGGAAGAACCATACCATTGATTTATCCGTAAAAACAGATGGCTGTAAGGTCCTGTACAGTGAAGATGGAATAAATTATTCCTCAAAGAAACCAGAGTACAAAGAGCCAGGTACATATACTGTCTACTACAAAATTATGAGGGACAATTATGCGACTGTGACAGGAAGCAGTACAGTGACCATTAAGCCAAAAGATAATAATGTAAATAACAGCAACCAGAATAATAACAATAAAAACAATGCCAGTCAGAATGGTGGAAGTCAGAATAACAGCAATGTTGATGGAAAAGCAGATAAAGGTATTTCCAGAGTGCAGACAGGAGATGAAAGCAATATCCTGTTTTACAGTTTGGCATTTATAGCCGCTGCCTTTGGCTTGACAAAATTAAAGGGAAGAAAGGAGAAAAGAGAAAAATTATGAATATAAAAAAGAGAATACCCAAGTTCCTATCATTGCTTCTCTGTTTTAGTATGACATTTGGGAATATGATTCCTGCGTATGCAACGGAAAATACCAATAGTGATTCTACAACAGTGATCGATGGTGAAAACATTTCGACAGAAGAAAGAAATCTTGAAGATATAACAGTAACTTATAAACAGGCATCCAGCTTCTTCGTTACGATTCCAAAGACGATTGTATTAGATGGATGGAAGCAGTCT
>ERZ779637.622-NODE-622-length-21031-cov-18.662376_pt1 | contig 21031 bp, 19 predicted proteins | sample MGYA00514196_ERZ779637 | MGnify/ENA primary metagenome ERZ779637 (study PRJEB29562, sample SAMEA4376700) | mouse gut metagenome | isolation source: Cecum | study: EMG produced TPA metagenomics assembly of the A DSS colitis mouse model was used to assess the...
TGACTACTTTTAAGCTCCCGCTGGTCTGCCATCCTTCATGCAGGCACTCCGTTTTCACGCAGCCTGTCTTAAAATCATAGATACTGTAAATGTTCCTTCTCGTGTCATCGCTGATACCAAGACAATATACAAGTGCTTTATGGTACACGTCCTGATACCTGACCTCTTTCAATTTCTCGTAGTAGAATTTTTCATGTGCATCGCTGATAAAAATAATCGCTTTCTCTGCTCCTAACGCTGTACTACTCATGTTCATTTCCTCCATTTCTTATTTTGTTTTTGACCATAACAAAAGGACACTTCCCTAAAATTTTCTTTTAGAAAAATGTCCTTATCGTACAAAATATTGAATTGGATTTATGAGTACAACTATTCATTAACGCTCATTATTCTTTGTTATGCGTTGTAAAATTGTTGTAAATTTGTTGTAGTTTACAAGTTCAAGTACCGCAAACCCTTGATTTTACTGGTTTTCTTTGCCAAGCGTTTTCATTGTCGGGAAGAGCAGAACGTCACGGATCGCAGGGGAGTTGGTGAGCAGCATTACCAGCCTGTCAATGCCGTACCCGATACCGCCCGTGGGAGGCATGCCGATCTCCAGCGCGTTCATGAAGTCCTCGTCCGTCGTGTTCGCTTCCTCGTCGCCCGCCGCCAGCGCAGCCTCCTGCGCCTTGAAACGCTCCCTCTGGTCGATGGGGTCGTTTAACTCGGAGTAGGCGTTGCACATCTCCCTCGCCGTGATGAACAGCTCGAACCGCTCCACGTAATCCGGCTTGCCCGGCTTTCTCTTGGTGAGGGGCGAAATCTCCACGGGATGATCCATGACGAAGGTGGGCTGTACCAGATGCTCCTCCACAAACTCCTCAAAGAAGAGATTGATGATATCGCCCTTCGTATGGCGCTCCTCGTAGTGTACGCCTTTCTCGTCCGCAATCTTCTTTGCCGCTGCCGTGTCAGGCACTTCGTCAAAATCAACGCCCGTATATTTTTTCACTGCCTCCACCATGGTGATCCGCTCGAAAGGTTTGCCAAGGTCAATCTCAACATCTCCATAAGGAATCGTAGTCGTGCCGCAGACTTCCTTCGCCACATGGCGGAACATATTCTCGGTCAGGTCCATCATCCCGTTGTAATCGGTGTAAGCCTGATACAGCTCCATCAGCGTAAACTCGGGGTTGTGTCTCGCGTCAAGCCCCTCGTTCCTGAAAACACGCCCGATCTCATAGACTCTCTCCAAACCGCCCACAATCAGTCTCTTCAAATATAATTCCAGAGAGATGCGAAGCTTCACATCCTCGTCAAGCGCGTTGTAATGGGTCTCGAAAGGTCTTGCCGCCGCGCCGCCCGCATTGGACACGAGCATGGGCGTCTCCACCTCCAAAAATCCCTGTCCGTCCAGATAACGCCTGATGGAGCTGATGATTTTGGACCGCATGACAAACGTCTTTTTCACGTCCGCGTTCATGATCAGATCCGTGTACCTCTGTCGGTAGCGGATATCCGTATTCACCAGACCGTGATACTTCTCCGGCAGAATCTGCAAGCTTTTTGACAGCAGTGTCACTTTCGACGCATGAACCGATATCTCGCCTGTCTTAGTCTTAAAGACCTCGCCCTCGACGCCCACAATGTCACCCACGTCATATTTCTTGAAATCGGCGTAAGGCTCCTCGCCCACACTGTCTCTCGCCACATAGACCTGAATATCCCCCTGCAGATCCTGCACATTGCAGAAGGAAGCCTTGCCCATAACGCGCTTGCTCATAACACGTCCCGCAACGGAAACGCCTTTTCCTTCCAGCGCGTCAAAGTTGTCATGAATTTCCTGACTGTGACGGGTTACGTCATATTTCGTGATTTGAAAGGGATCTCTGCCCGCCTCCTGCAATGCCGCAAGCTTCTCCCTTCTCACCTTCAAAAGCTGGTTGATATCCTGTTCCTGCTGTTTATTCTGTGTATCTGCCATACTGCCGCCCTTTCTCTTAACCGTTCCGTCAAAACCGCGATCAACGCGTTGCGATGCATTCAAATTGTTCGCTCAGGACTGCGCATTTACTGCGCTGTCCGTACACGCGCCATACAGCTTTAGCTGTATGTGTGCATTTATGTCTGACTGGACGCGCTCTACGCGTTCAGTTAGACCTCTGTATCTCCAATACCTTATACTTAATGATGCCCGCCTGCGTCTCCACCTCAACGGTATCGCCGACCTTGCTTCCAATCAGCGCCTTGCCCACGGGAGACTCGTTGGAAATCTTTCCCTGTAAGCTGTTTGCCTCGGTGGAACCGACGATCTTATAATCTAACTCCTCGTTAAACTCCACATCCAGTATCTTTACCTGACAGCCAATGTTGATCTTGTCGAGATCGATCTCATCCTCCACTACAACCTCGGCGTTCTTAAGGATTTTTTCCAGTTCTTCGATCCTCGCTTCGATATCGCGCTGCTCGTCCTTTGCCGCGTCGTACTCTGCGTTCTCGGAGAGGTCTCCCTGCTCTCTTGCTTCTTTGATTTTCTGAGCCACTTCCCTGCGTCTCACGACCTTTAAATCATGTAATTCATCCTCGTACTTGCGCAAGCCTTCATACGTTAAAATATTCTTTTTCTCCTGCATGGTAAAAAATCTTCCTTTCTGACGCTTTTCATATTTTTCTATAATACTCATTTTTCACTACAGTGTCAAGATATTTGAGGGGCGAACTGTAGAGAATCCGCCCGTTTTTTCTGAGGCAAATCCGCTCCTTTTCCGGGCTGGAAGTCAGATCCGCATAGACGGTCTGTCCCTCCCTCTCCACTCTCGGCATTCTCGGCGCATCCGCGTAATCCAGAATCACCCCGCTGCACCTCTCCCTGCCGCAGCAAAGTCCTTCCTGAGAAGCCTGATAAGCATTCATGCCGGGCACCAGCCCGTAATCGTACCCGTACGCCTCCAGTTCCTCCGCCGTCTCCTCCCAGATATCCGTCCCCTCCACCTCCTCGTAGTAGAAGACAAGGCTGTTGATTCTCGGCAGATACGGTGACAGGAGCCGTCTCGTCATTTCCATCTGCCAATCGGTATCATCATGTCTCCCGAGCAGTACCGTCACCCTGCCCTCCTTTCGCAGGCAGTCGGCGGCATATCCCGCAAGCAGGGCGGCATACAGTCTTTCCAACGTCTCCCGGCGCGGCTCCCATCGTTCCTGCCGTTCTCCTGACATAAGTGTCATTATTTCCGGATGGAGATACGCGTCCGCCATTCCCGGCACGGCTCCCATCGCCGTCTCCATCGCGTTTGCGAGAATTTCCCGTTTCCACGGTTTCTTTTTATAACAGAAGGGCGGAACCGGGCAGTCCACGGGCACAAAAAAGCCGCCCGCCGCCTCCGCCGGCAAAACCTTCCCCGGCAGCGCTGCGCTCTCCCACCAGTGTTTCTTTGCCGCGGTCATTTTATGCATATCCTGTATGGGATGAAAATAGACAATGCTCTCTGCTTCCATGTCGCTTTCCCCTGTGCCTGTCTCCTGTTCTGACACAGTATATGTCTTTGCAGGCGCAGGAATGCCATCCAATTCCCGACAGTTACATGGCTTCTACCAGCCGCTCAATCTCGGCAAAGCTCTCCGCCTGATTCACAACCCCTCTGAGTCTGGCGGAACCGGGCAGTCCCGCCGTATACCACGACAGGTGTTTCCTCATTTCGCGAACTCCTGTGTACTCTCCTTTTATTTCCATCTGCAGCGCGGCGTGGCGCAGAATCATTTCCTTTTTCTCCTCCATTGACGGCAAAGGCGGCGTCCGACCGTCTCTCAGATAGGCGGCGGCATGCTTAAACAGCCACGGATTCCCTCTGGCGGCGCGTCCGATCATCACGCCGTCGCAGCCCGTCTGTGTCAACAATTTTTCCGCGCTCACCCCGTCCGTCACGTCTCCGTTTCCGATGACGGGAATGGAGACCGCCTCCTTCACCTTCGCTATGATCTCCCAGTCTGCCTCCCCGCTGTAAAACTGCTCTCTCGTCCTTCCGTGCACAGCCACCGCCGCCGCGCCCGCGTCCTCCGCAATCTTCGCAAGCTCCACCGCGTTGACATGGTCGGCGTCAAAGCCTTTTCGTATTTTCACGGTGACGGGCTTTTCTATCGCCTTTGCCGTTGCGGCAACGATCTCCCCAGCCAGCTTCGGCTCCCGCATCAACGCAGAGCCTTCCCCATTGTTCACGATCTTCGGCACGGGACAGCCCATGTTGATATCCAGTATGGCGAAGGGGCGCTCTTCAACCCGTTTCGCCATCTCGCTGATGATCTTCGGATCAGAGCCGAACAGCTGCAGGGAGACCGGTCCCTCCTGCGGATGAATCGCAAGCAGTCCCTCCGTATTTTTGTTGCCGTACAAGATCGCCTTGGCGCTCACCATCTCCATCCCGGCAAGCGCCGCCCCCTGTTCGCTGCACAGCAAACGAAATGGCAGGTCCGTCACGCCTGCCATGGGAGCCAGTATCAAATTATTGTCCAAAGTAACACCGCCGATTACAAGCGGTCTCAGTAAATCACCCATGCCCTCAAACCAATCTTCCATGCAAAACGCCTGCGTTGCAATTTACATAACGCCTCTCATCTGCGTCATTCACCTACTATATTGCAAGTTACTCTTCCACCGGTATCGCCTCGTGCAGAATAAATACCCGATAATACAACTGCAAAGACTCCAGCATCTCCTGCCTGTTCCTGCGGATCTCCCCCACCAGAAGCCCGCTGCTGATCTCGTCGTAGAGCAGGTCGTCCTCCTCCGCGTCCGTCTCCAAGGAAATGCTGCCGTCCTCCTCAAAGACAATGGTAAAGATACCGCCCACTTCCTCCGTAAAGAGCACGCAGATGATGTGCAGCTCGTCCTTGATGGACTGCGGAATCTTATCAAATTTCTCGTTAAAATAATATTTCTGCTCGTAGGCGTTGGCGCCGCAGAGCACGATTCTTCTATCTTCCATAAGCGTTTCCTTTTGATCTCAAAGGCTTTCAAACCGACATCCGTGTCATTTTCCTAATTTTTATCAAACGTAGCCGTACAATCCCCGCACCGACACTTCCCCGGCATAAACCAGCGTGCGCTCTCCGTTTTCCCTCTCCACAATCAGCTCTCCCGTGTCCGTAATCCCCCTCGAAACGCCGGTGTACTCCCCCGCCGGATCCAAGACGCGCACGACGGCGTCCCTGCCGACCAGCCGCGCCTCATACCGCTCCTTCAGTGCGGACAGCGTGAGCGTCCGCTCAAAAGTCTCGTAGTCTTCCTCAAACCGCGCCAGAATCTCCGCTAAGAGTCCCGCCCGGTCAAAATGCCGCCCGGACTCTATTTTCAGGGAAGTCGCCGTCTCCCGCAGTTCTTCCGGAAATTCCGCCGCGCTCTCCTGATTCACATTGACGCCAACGCCTGCCACAAGAAACTGAATCTCGTTCATCTCCGGCGTCATACTCATCTCCGTCAGAATCCCGACTACCTTTTTCCCGTTCACCACAATGTCATTGGGCCACTTGATGCCCGTGTCAAGCCCCGTCACCTCATGGATCGCTTCCGCCACGGAAAGAGCCATCACAAGCGTGATCATAGACGCCTTATCCGGGGCAAATGCCGGACGAATGACAATCGTAAAATAGATGGATTTGCCTGCGGGCGACTCCCACACCCTGCCTCTGCGTCCCCTGCCCGCAGTCTGCCTGTCTGCCGCCACCGTGGTGCCGTGGGGTGCGCCTTCCTCCGCAAAGCGCTTGGCGTCAGGATTCGTGGAACCGGTGGACTCAAAAAAGATAAGCCGCTGTCCCGCCCATTTCGTGTGGAGCCTGCTTGCAATCTCGCTCTCCGAGTATGCGTCCGCGGGACTCTCCACCAGAAGATAGCCACGGCTTGGCACCGATTCAATCCGGTAGCCCTCCTCCTTCAGCTGGTTGATCACCTTCCAGACCGCCGTACGGGAAACGCCGAGACGGTCACAGAGCTGCTGCCCCGACACATAATCCTCACTGTTCCGCAGACATGCTAAAATATCCGATTTGTCCGTTTTCATGGAATTTTCTCCTACGCGCCTCCGAGGGTCACCGCCATAACCGCCTTGATGGTGTGCATCCGGTTCTCCGCCTCGTCGAACACAATCGACTGCGACGACTCAAACACCTCGTTCGTCACTTCCAGCTCCGCCATCCCGTACTTTTCCCCGATCTCCTTGCCGATACCCGTCTCGTGATCGTGGAACGCGGGCAGACAGTGCATGAACACCGCCTCTTTTCCTGCAAGCGCCATCGCCTCCGCGTTGACCTGATAGGGCGCAAGGTCACGCAGCCGCTCCTCCCAGATCTGCTCTGGCTCGCCCATGGACACCCACACATCCGTGTAAACCACATCCGCTCCCGTCACACCCTCCGGCACATCCTCCGTCAGACGGATGGAACCTCCGTTTTCCTCCGCGATCTCCCGACAGGTTTTTACCAGCTCCTCTTCCGGGAAATACTTTTTGCTCGTGCACGCCGTGAAGTGCATTCCCATCTTCGCGCAGACCACCATCAGGGAATTGCCCATATTGTAGCGGGCGTCTCCCATGTAAGTCAGCTTAATGCCCTTCACATGCCCGAAATGCTCTCGTATCGTCAAAAGGTCCGCCAACATCTGGGTCGGGTGAAACTCGTTGGTCAGCCCGTTCCAGACAGGCACGCCTGCATATTTCGCCAGCTCCTCCACGATCTCCTGCCCGTACCCGCGATACTCGATGCCTTCGTACATGCGCCCTAAAACCCGCGCCGTGTCCGCAATGCTCTCTTTCTTTCCGATCTGGGAACCCGACGGGTCGAGGTACGTCGTCCCCATACCGAGATCGTGCGCCGCCACCTCAAAGGCGCAGCGGGTTCTCGTGCTTGTCTTCTCAAAAATAAGCGCCACGTTCTTACCCCGCAGACTGTCCACGGGGATTCCCTTCTTTTTCTTATCCTTCAGATCCGCCGCCACATCGATCATATATGAGATTTCCTCCGGCGTAAAATCCAGAAGCTTTAAAAAACTGCGTCCCTTCAAGTCCATGATACTGCCTCCTCTTTATGTAATCTTTTTCCGGCTCTGCCTGTTCGTGAAACCATCAACAGGACGGGTCCGCAGAACCGTCCTGTCGTTTATCTTTCACTCTAGCCAGTGCGGAGAATGCCCGCTTCTGGCATTCTCCCGAGTGAGACTTAGTACTTCTTGGCGTCCCGTCCTATGGCGGGACGTCTTTAGAAGTACTTCTCACTCTGTTATTTGAATACCTCTTTCGCAGAAGCCGCCAGCCCCGCCAATCCTTGAATTTCCGAGGGAATGATAATCTTCGTCGCCTGACCGTCAGCCGCCTTCTCGAACGCCTCAAGGCTCTTGATCTTTAAGACCGCCTCGTCCGCACCCGCCTCGCGGATCATACGGATACCGTCTGCGGTAGCCTGCTGCACTTTAAGAATCGCCTCCGCTTCACCTTCCGCCTCGCGGATCATCTTCTCCTTCTGCGCCTCCGCACGCAGGATCGCGGACTGCTTCTCCGCCTCCGCCTCGAGAATCGCGGACTCCTTCTGACCTTCCGCTACAAGGATGGTGGATTTCTTCTCACCTTCCGCACGCAGAATCGCTTCACGGCGCTCACGCTCCGCCTTCATCTGCTTCTCCATGGCGTCCTGAATCGCCGCCGGAGGAATGATATTCTTCAGCTCCACGCGGTTCACCTTGATACCCCAAGGGTCTGTCGCGATATCGAGAGAAGCGCGCATCTTCGTGTTAATTACTTCTCTGGACGTCAACGTCTGATCCAGCTCCATCTCACCGATGATGTTACGAAGGGTCGTCGCCGTCAGGTTCTCAATCGCCATAATCGGATTTTCCACACCGTAAGCAAACAGCTTCGGGTCCGTGATCTGGAAGAATACCACCGTGTCAATCCGCATGGTAACGTTATCTTTCGTAATCACAGGCTGGGGCGCGAAGTCAACCACCTGCTCCTTCAATACAACCCTCTTTGCCACCTTATCAATAAAAGGAACCTTGATGTGCAGTCCCACAGACCATGTCTGCTGATACGCGCCCAGACGCTCCACCACATAAGCCTGCGCCTGCGGCACAATCTTGATACATGACGCCAGAATCAGCACAATCAGTACCAATACAACAAGTAACGCTACAAGTCCACCCATTTTTTCTCTCCGTTTCCGAAAGCCCCTACATCTCTTTCTTTTCCTCTACAATCAGTTTCACGCCGTTTATCGCCAGCACGATCACCACTGCTCCCACAGGCAGCTTCTCCTCGTCCGTCTTCGTCCTCGCGGACCATTCCATGCCGCCCACATTTACCTGTCCGATGCCCTGCAGATTATCTATTTCGCTTATTACGATAGCCTGTCGCCCGACAAGGCCCTCCGCGTTCGTGCGCACCCGGTCTTTGTTAAAATATTTTACCGCAATCGGTCTTGTAAAATACAAGAGCAGCGCCGAAACCACAAGAAACAGTATCACCTGTAAAATAACCGGCAGATGAAGCAAGGAAGCCAGCGTGGCAACAAGCGCGCCGCCAGCGAACCAGACGGTGGTGAGCCCCATCGTCAGAAGTTCTATCACAACCAGCGCCACAAGGATGACCAGCCAGACCACCGTCATGTTTAACGCCTGTATCTCCATCATGTTCCCTCCTTAGATGACTCAGACATATAATGATTATCTCACATTATCCCCAATATGACAAGGACTTACCAGAACACCTGCCTGTCGATGAGCAGACCCTCGTGGTTTCCGGCGCGTCGGAAATGGGTCGCGTCGCCCACGTTTGTCTCACCGTTGATCGCGGCTCTTGCCGCCTCCCAGCAGCTTTCGGGAATATCGCCGCCGTACACTCTCGCCACTTTGCCGTTGAGCGCGGGAGTAAACTGTCCCGATGCAAAAATAACACCCGATATCGTATTTGGGTAAGCCGCGCTTCTGACACGGTTCATAACCACCGCGCCTACCGCCAGCTTGCCGTTGTAAGTCTCGATGCCCGCCTCGCAGTAAATCAGTGCCGCCAGAAGTCTCGTGTCGTCTCCGCCCACCACAACAGCGCCCCTGTTCGCGGTAAGCTTCGCCTTACGCTCTTCTTCCTCTCTCTTTTGAATTGCTACCAGCGTCTCTCCCTCGTCAATGTGGAAATCAATATCCACATACTCCGACGACACATAGCCTGTCTCACCCTCATAATCCACGCTGATCCAGTCATCATCGAGCACCTCGATGATTTCCAGCTCCTCGTCCCGGGGAATAAAGCCCACTGCCTCCGCTTCCGCCTCAGGATCTTTCCTTACGCAGAGCGTGTCCGTCTCGATCTGCACAATGAGGTTTCCCACATCATTCGCCAGCAGCTCCGCGTCCTCGCCGAAAAGCAGATACTCGTCGCTCGCCCAGCCCACAAGATCCCCGCTGCGAAGTCTTGTCCAGCCGTCTTTTCTCTCCAATATTCTGCCGCCGCAGTCCTTATAGAGCAGACCTACCTTACTGGATTCCTCGTCCGCCTCCTCGCGCACATTCATTGCTACCTGCACGTTAGCCATGACCAGATCCGTTTCCCGTTCTGCGCCGTTTGCTTGTGACACCTCTGTCAGTTCTCGGATTGCGTCCTCGTTCGCCGCCTTCCCGGTAGGATCTACAATCTGTGCCACACCCGCGTTCATAGAATCCAGACACTCGTTCCTGCTGGTGGCATGTACATCCAGAGTCAGACCGCATAAACATATTCCAAGAATCAAACCGGCGTGCAGAAGTCTATACCCTTTCCGCATAAACATCCCCCCATCTTCATCCATACAGGAAATGCTTCATTTCCCATAAACCAAAAAGATAAAGATTGTTACAAAATTGTTACAGTTCGGTTAAGTATGGATTATTTTAGCAAAACGCCTATTCTTTGTCAAGTTTATACAATTTGGCTCTGTTTTATCTCTATATTTTGTTACTATTTTTTTACAAAACACAAGATATTCCGACAGGATTTCCGCAAGCATGATTTGGCACACAGATAAAACTCAGCCCGCACCCATTCACAAAATCGCGCTTACAGCATTTTGGACTTCTCCACCGCCGCCAGCAGCGCGTCCATGACCGCGCCGCGGAAACCGGACTCCTCCAGCACGCGCAGCCCCTCTATGGTCGTCCCTCCCGGGGAGCATACCATATCCTTCAGCTCGCCGGGGTGTTTCCCCGTCTCCAGCACAAGCTTTGCACTGCCGTACACCGCCTGCGCCGCGAACTCGTAGGCCTGCGCCCTGGGCATCCCCGCCGCTACCCCTGCGTCCGCCATCGCTTCAATGAAAAGGAACACATACGCCGGGGAAGACCCGCTCACCGCTCCCACGGCGTCCATCAGCCGCTCCTCCACCAGACTTGCCTTCCCGAAACTCTCCATCAGCCGGAGGCTGTACTTACTCTCCTCCTCCGATACCGCGCCGTTTACGCAGACGCCCGTACAGCCTTCCCCTACAAGTGCCGGGGTATTGGGCATACAGCGCACCAGCTTCATCCGTCTGCCGAAAGCCTCCTCCAGCCACGCAAGCGTCTTGCCCGCTGCGATGCTGACGACAAGCGTGTCCGGCTGTACCGCATCCTTAATCTCCGCAATCACGCCCGCCAGAAACTGTGGCTTCACCGCCAGAATCAAGGTCTGCGCCTCCTCCGCCACAGCCACGTTTGACGCCTTCACATCAATACCGAACCGCTCGCGCACCGCGTCGCGGGTTTTCTGCGTCTTTGCGCTGCCGCAAATCTCCTCCGCAGAAACAATTCCCTGTTCCAGCATACCGCCGATCATAGCGCACGCCATATTGCCAAGTCCGATAAATCCTATTTTCATCCTTTCCTCTCCCTTCCTGTCATTCCGTGCATTTATCTGTATTTCCGCCACCTTTAACACACATATGATTCGCACTCATAAAGCAACACCCGTTACTTTCCTGTATTTTCCATAGTTTCCAAGTCTTTTCTCCTTTATCGTTTCTTATTAGAAAACAGTTGTTACGCGTAGATTAAATCATGATTCAACTTTTTCTTCTCTGCCTGTATGCCTCGTAGAGCAGAATAGAAGAAGCCACAGCGGCATTCAGAGACTCTACTTTTCCCTCCATGGGAATCCCGAGAAGCGCGTCTGCGCAGTCCGCCGTCTCGTCCCGCAGACCGTTCGCCTCGTTCCCGATCAGAAACGCCGTACTTTTTTGGTAGTCAAATGCGTCATAAAAGTTCTCCGCTCCCAAGTTCGCGGCGTAAACTTTCGTCCCTTTTTCCTGCATCATCTTTATAACGGAAGAAAGATCTTCCGTGTAGAGAAAGGGCATTCGGTAAACCGCCCCCATTGTGGAGCGGATAGTCTTAGGATTGTAAATATCCGCCGTCCGGCTGCTCATAATCACGCCGTCTGCGCCCGCCGCCTCCGCCGTCCGGAAGATAGTTCCCAGATTCCCCGGATCCTGTATATCTTCCAGCATTATAAATAACGTTCGTTTTTTATTATTGTCCCGGAGGATTTCTTCTATATTATAGTGTCGCTGCCGCACGAGGCACAGAATACCCTGCGGCGTCACTGTATCCGACATTCTGGCGAACACCTCGTCCGTCACAATATCGCAGGAAAGTCCGGACAGCTTATCCCCATACCGTGCATACATTTCCTTCTCGGCACTCTGCGCAATAAACACCCTGCTGATCCGTTCCGTCGGCGCTTCGCCAAACATTTTCCCGCCCTCTGCCACAAAGAGCGACTGCCTGTCCCGCTCCTTTTTCTTTGCAAGAAGTGCCGCCACTTCTTTGACTGATTTATTATGTAAACTAACAATCATATCTTTCCTCTTTCCAAACTTCCATATGCGGGTCTGCATATAAAAGCAGATTCGAGATATGACACATCTCAAATCTGCTTATCATTCCTACTGTTTCCGCGCCCGAAGCAATCCTCCGCGATTATAAAATCTTCGACATCTCGTAGGGATAATCCGGAATCCCCTTCTCCATGTTCAGCGCCTCTTCAATATCGAAATCCATAAATTCGCCGTGCTGGTAGCCGACCACCCGGTTCGTCTTGCCCTCACAGAGAATGTCCGCCGCATAACAGCCCATGATGGATGCGTAGTAGCGGTCTTTACAGGTGGGCGAACCGCCGCGCTGCATGTAGCCGAGAATCGTTGCCCTCGTCTCAATGCCCGTCGCCGCCTCGATTCTTCTCGCCATGGATGTAGAATGCCCGATACCCTCCGCATTGATAATCAGATGGTGGGTCTTACCCTTTTTCCGGTTGGCAATGATATTGTTGATGATCTGCTGTTCGTTGTAATCGTACTTCTCCGGGAGCAGAATGTCCTCCGCACCGTTGGAGATGCCGCACCACAGCGCGATATATCCCGCGTTCCTGCCCATTACCTCAATGATGCTGCAGCGCTCGTGGGAAGAGGAAGTATCCCTCACCTTGTCAATCGCCTGCATTGCCGTATTGATCGCCGTGTCGAACCCGATGGTGTACTCCGTGCAGGCGATATCCAGATCGATCGTTCCCGGTATGCCGATTGTATTGATGCCGTGTCTCGAGAGAGCCTGCGCGCCGCGGTAAGAACCGTCGCCGCCGATTACCACCAGCCCGTCAATCCCGTGCTTATGGCAGATATCTGCGCCCTTCTGCTGTCCCTCTTCCGTGCGGAACTCGTGGCAGCGTGCTGTGCCCAGAATCGTACCGCCCCGCTGAATCGTGTCCGAAACCGTCCACTTTTCCATATCGATTATTTCTTCATTCAGAAGACCCTGATACCCCTTCTTGATCCCCTTGACTTTGACCCCGTTAGCGATTCCCTTTCTGACCACCGCACGAATCGCCGCGTTCATACCCGGCGCGTCTCCCCCGCTGGTCAGCACACCGATCGTCTTAATCTGCTTCGCCATACCGATTCCCACACCTTTCCGCCTTATTATATTACTCAAATCTATTTGTATTTTACTCTAAAAATGTAGGTTTTTCAATATATTTCCATCAAGGGGAATGAATTTAAACGACCTTGACATTCCCCACCCCGAACGCCGCCTCCAGCCTCTCAATGAGCGGCGCCTCCGCCGCTACGTTCCAGTTCGCCGACAGCGGATTCATTGCCTTTGGATTCTCCACATAGATCACCACGTTGTCCTTTCCCTCCGACTCCCGCAAAATATCGAAAAGCGCATCCCTGCGCTGCTCGAACGCCTCCTTGGTCGGGAACTTGATCCACAGTTTTCTCGGCATCTGCTCAAAGGTGGTGATCTGCTCGCAGACAAGCTTCGCGTCCTTGTCCTCCTCCACGGACACCTTGCCTTTGATAAAGACCTTGCTGTCCTCCATCACCGCGTTGCCGTACTTCTCATAATCCCTCGGAAAAACGATAACCTCCACGGAACCGACCAGATCCTCTACCTGCAAAAACGCCATCACCTTCTCATTCTTGGTGTACTTGATCTTCTTCTCCGTGATCATGCCGCCAATGGTCACCCTCGCGCCATCCTCCACCCTCGTCTCTCCGGTTTCCTCGTCCAGCATAAAGTCCGCCGTGGTTTTCGTGATATGCTTCTTCCAAGTCTCCCTGTACTCCTCCAGCGGATGCCCGCTGATGTAGATACCCAGCACTTCCTTCTCAAATGCCAACAGCATCTCCTTGGAATACTCGCCCACGTCGGGAAGGCTTACCCGGTAATCCACCTTCTCCTCCTCACCCGCCAGATCGAAGAGGGTGATCTGCCCGGCAAGATTATTCTTGCGGTTCTGCTGGATGCCGTCTATCACCTGCATGTACACACTGAGGAGCTGCTTTCGCGTCCCCCCGAGGCTGTCCATAGCTCCCGCCTTGATAAAGTGTTCCACCACGCGCTTGTTCATATCCCGATCTGTCACGCGTGTCACAAAATCGCCCAAATTCAGGTAAGGACCCCGCGCCTCGCGCTCCGCCACCACCGCGTCAATCACGGGACGTCCCACGCTCTTAATCGCGGAAAGCGCGTAACGGATCTGCCCGTCCGCCACCGAAAAACCGTTTTCGCCCACGTTGATATCCGGCGGCAGAATCTGGATGCCCATGCTCCGGCTCGTCATAATGTATTCCGCCACTTTGCTCGGGTTGTCGATAACGGAAGTCATCAGCGCCGCCATAAACTCCACCGGATGGTAATATTTCATATAAGCCGTCTGGTAAGCCACCACCGCGTAACATGCCGCGTGGGACTTGTTGAAGGCATACTTGGCAAAGTCCATCATGGTGTCATAAATGTGATCCGCGACTTTCGCGTCGATGCCGTTCGCCACACAGCCGGGCACGCCCTCTTCGGGATTCCCGTAAGTGAAATTTTTCCGCTCCTGCTCCATCACATACTGCTTTTTCTTGCTCATGGCACGGCGCACCAGATCGCTTCTTCCCATGGTATAACCGCCCAGCTCCCGCACGATCTGCATCACCTGCTCCTGATACACAATACAGCCGTAGGTGGGTGCCAAGATAGACTCAAGCTGAGGGCAGTCATAGGTCACCGTCTCCGGGTGGTTCTTGCCCTTGATATATTTCGGAATAAAGTCCATCGGACCGGGACGGTACAGCGATATACCCGCGATCACATCCTCCAGACTCTGGGGCTTCAACTCCTTCATGAAGCTCTTCATCCCGCCGCTCTCCAGCTGGAACACACCGTCCGTCCGCCCCGTGCCGAGGGAGGCGAGTACCGCCTTGTCGTCGTAGTCGATCTTGTCTATATCTATCACGATGCCTTTGCTCTGCTCCACGAGCCGCACCGCGCTCTGAATCACCGTCAGTGTCCGAAGCCCCAGAAAATCCATTTTGAGAAGTCCCAGCTCCTCTATGGTCGTCATGGGAAACTGAGTTGTGATAGAACCGTCGGATCCTCGGGACAGGGGCACGAACTCATCCGCCGCCTCAGGGCAGATCACCACGCCAGCCGCGTGCATGGAAGTGTGCCGAGGCAATCCCTCCAAGCGCCTGCACATGTCAATCAGGTTGTGCACCTGCTCGTCCTCCTCGTAGAGACTCTTAAACTCCGGATTCATCTCCAGCGCGCGGTCTATGGAAACGCCCTGATTCTGCTCGAGGGGAATCATCTTCGCAAGACGGTCCACATAGGCATAAGGCAGATCCATCACTCTTCCCACATCGCGGATCACGCCCTTTGCCGCCATCGTACCGAAGGTGACGATCTGCACAACCCTGTCACCGCCATATTTTTCACCCACATAGTCAATCACTTCCTGCCGTCTCTCAAAGCAGAAGTCCACGTCGATATCCGGCATGGAGACGCGCTCCGGATTTAGGAACCGCTCGAAGAGCAGGTTATATTTGATCGGATCAATATTGGTAATTTTTAGGCAGTAGGAGACAATGCTCCCCGCCGCCGATCCTCTGCCCGGTCCCACAGCGATCCCGTTCTCCCTGCAGAAATTGATATAATCCCACACGATCAGAAAATAGTCCACAAAACCCATGTTCTTAATCGTTTCAAGCTCATAATGCAGACGCTCCTGCAGTGTGCCGTCATCCTCCGGGTAGCGCTCCTTCATCCCGTCCTGACACAGCTTGTTCAGATAGCTCCAAGAATCGTAACCCTCCGGTGCATCGTAATGCGGCACCTTGTAATGACCGAACTCAATCTCCACATGACAGCGGTCTGCGATCCGCTGGGTGTTCTCCACCGCCTCCCACGCGTAGGGGAAAAGCCCTTTCATCTCCTCCTCGCTCTTCACATAGTACTGCCCGCCCTCGTAGCGCAGACGGTCCTCGTCCGCCACCTTCTTCCCCGTCTGCAGACAGAGAAGAACATCATGGGGCTGGGCGTCCTCCGCGTAAGTGTAGTGCACGTCGTTGGTCGCCACAAGGGGAATGTCCAGCTCTTTGCTCATGCGAAGAAGCACGGAGTTGACCGACTGCTGCGCCGGAATCCCGTGATCCTGCAATTCCAGAAAATAATTGTCCTTCCCGAAAATATTCTGATATTTAAGCGCGACTTTCTTCGCCTCTTCCACAAGCCCCTTCTGGATGTAACGGGGCACCTCCCCCGCCAGACACGCCGAAAGCGCGATCAGCCCCTCGTGGTACTGCTCCAATACCTCCATGTCCACACGCGGTCTGTAATAGTACCCTTCCGTAAAGCCCTTGCTGACAATCTTCACCAAGTTTGCATAACCCGTGTTATTTTCCGCGAGGAGCACGAGATGATAATACCGGTCCTCGCCGCCCGTCAGTTCCCTGTCAAAGCGGGAGTGTGGCGCCACATAGACCTCGCAGCCGATCACGGGATTGATGCCCGCCTCCTTCGCCGCCTTATAGAAATCAATGGCACCGTACATGACGCCGTGGTCCGTGATCGCCGCGCTGTCCATCCCCAGCTCCTTCACATACCTCACATACTCTTTTATTTTGTTGGAACCGTCCAAGAGACTGAACTCCGTGTGGACATGCAAGTGCGCAAACGCCATGGTGGTATCCTTCCCGAAAATCCTGTGTAACTGCCAAATCTTCCTGTTTTTACCGTCTTATTTATTATAGACTGCCAAAAAGAATCAGTCAAACACGTTCCGACTTACAAATCCAGATACCGTCCCAGCCTCCAAATCATATACAGCGGAATACTATAGGTGTGTGTATTCTCCACCCTATGCTCACCCACATTTTTCATGGAGAATTTAAAGCCCAGCGGCGGTTCATATTTTTTACAAAACTGCGCATAGCTCTTAGCCCGCGTGCTGATATTCGCCTTTGCCTCTACCGGAATGGCCCTGTCCTCATGTTCAAATAAAAAATCCAGTTCCGCCGTATTGCCCGAACGCCAGAAATACGGATGGATGCCTTGCGCCAGCAGCTCGTTCAGCACATAATTTTCTGTCAGCGCGCCTTTAAAATTTCGGTATAATTCCGATTCCTCCAGAATTGTTTTATGTGACAGACCCGCCTTTCTCCTCAGAAGTCCCACGTCCGCCATATATACCTTTAAAAACGTAGAATCCGCATAAAAGGACAGCGGAAGCTCGGGGTTTGAAACCATCTCCAGACGATGGACAAGCCCGGCATCCGTCAGCCACTCCAGTGCATCCTCCAATTCGCTGGAACGTTTTCCCTCTTTCACATGAGAAAAGATAAATTTATTATTATCCTTAGCAAGCTGTTTCGGTATACTATCCCAAATCCACCCCAGCTTGGGCACATCCGTCTTCGGGGCATGTTTGGCAAAATCGCTTGCATAATCCTCCAAAATATTATCCTGCAGGCGGGACACATCCTCGCAATTATGGGTATCCACCCATTTCTTTACCACTTCTGGCATACCGCCAACCACATAATAATATTTCAGGCTTTTCATAAGCGGAACGCTGTAAAGCTCCGGCAGCTCACGCTGCAAAGGAAGCTGCTCCGCCCCATCATACAACGCCTGCTCTCCATCTGCACACAAAAATTCCGCAAAAGTCATCGGATACATCTGCAGACGTTCTACCTTTCCCACCGGAAAAGAGATTCCATCCCTTCTGACTGAAACGCCCAGCAGGGAACCGGCGCACGCAATATGCAGTTCTCTCTTATTTTCGCAAAAGTATTTCAGAGAGGTGACCGCATTCGGACATGCCTGAATCTCATCAAAAATAAGGAGCGTTCTCCCCGGAATGATTTCCTGTCCCCGGACAATGCTCCCAAGCTCCTTAAGAATCCTCTCCGGGTCAAGGTTATAATCAAAGACCGAGGAAAGCCCCTTATTTCCTTCAAACGAAAAATACGCCGTATCCTCGAAATATCTGTTTCCAAAATCCTTCAACACATACGTTTTTCCACACTGCCGCACCCCGGTGAGCAAAAGCGGCTTACGGTCAGGGGAATCCTTCCATGCCACCAGCTTTTTCATAATATCCCGTTCCATATTTCCCCTTACCTCCCGTGCTGACACGAATGTCCAATAAGACTGTAACTGTAGACGGCAAGGCTATGCCAAGTCTGCTTACATTCATCTTACCATAGCTTAACGTTTATCTGCAAGAAATATGCAGTTTTTCATAGGAACTTATGCATTTTTTTTGCGTTTTTCATAGGAACTTTGTTGTGCAGACTTAAAATAACGCTGGTGCAGCGGCATATAAGCAGCCGCCAAAACACAGTAGCACACCACACCCCGCCCCGCATAATGAAATGCATAGTCAAAATTGAGCCATCTGTTCTGCTCCGCCGCAAGCGCAATGACTCCTGTCATTTCCGGCGCACCTGCCCCGGCATTTTCCATGTCCGCCAGATCCATCTCCGTCACTCCGATAAACGGCTCCCCGCTCTCCTTCCACGCGCCGCGGACACTCCCCAGACAGGCGCAAACAAGCACGATCAGCAGTCCCACATACTTTTTATCCCACAAAAATCTTATATAATTCATCAGGATTCCCCTCCCAGATACTCATAAATCTGATAGCTTGCATCCTCCGCAATCTGCCTGTACCGCTGTTCGTCCAGCTCGCACTCCTTCGGCGCGTAGACGACGATTCCCTCCCCCTCCTCACAGCCGCGCATTTCCTCCTCACCGATGCCATGACGGTAAAACTCTTCCACCGTTATTTTTTTAAACTGCCTGTATTGCCCAAATTCAAACCAATAATTATGAAACAGGTTATCCTGTTTCTTCTCAATGTAAAGGCAGTTATAATTTTGATAGACTGCCGGCGTCTGACGAAATTCATCCACAAGCGACACGCCCTCAGACATACATTCCACAACCTCCTTCGCGGAAGATACATATCTGCGGACCACCGTCCCGGAGCAGACAATCCACACGCCGATCAACGCCATACCGATTCTGACAATGTTTTTCTTCCACGAAATCCTGATCCTCGCGCTCAGATCAATCAGCACCGTAGACGTCCAGACGATAAATACCACATATAATGCCGTCATATAATACAGGTTGCCGCCATCCAGCGTATATATAATCAGCGAATAAATCAGACCACTTCCCGCTGCCATTCCTCGAAAAGCCTGCCACCAGTCATCCTTCTCAGCGCCCTTTGTCCGCCTCATATAAAACATGCCCGCGCACCAAAAAGCCAGTATAATCACCCATCCCGCGCCGTTTTCGCCGAACAGACTGTCCCTGAGAAAAAGCACATATTCCTTCACTTTTTCCGGAGACCAGCCTTCCACATCGGCATGTTTACCCTGTGCCTTTAAAAAAATATGGAACAAAGCCCACGGATAACAAATCCACGATACCACAATCCCAACCACACCGGCGTACATATATGATAAAAGTTCCCGCAGCCTCCCGCGCCGGATCAGGAAAATCATTGCCAATAAAGTCAACGCACCCCCATAGACATAAAAATAATAGTGAGTCAGCGTACCGAAAAAGATGCACAACGCCAACTGTATGAAGTCCGTCCGGCGCCACTGATATTTGATCAGCCTTGCGTGGATGTACAGATACCAGAGACAAAACAGAAAAAGCATCATATACATCCGCGCCTCACATCACATCCCGCGTCTCCACCCGCCACACGGACAGCCAGACAGATATCACCGCCGCCACAAACAGGATTGCATAAAATGTCATATTATTCGCCAGCGTCACCGATCCGATCCCTCCCTGCGTAAAGCAGACAATGACAACCGCTGCCACGATCGCCGCCTTCGAGGATTTCATTTTAAGACCCACAGGCAGCGCGATAAAGCTGATGCTCACCATCGCCGCCGAAGAGAGAACGGCGTCCAGCCAAAACGACGGCTCCCCAATCGGAAAACCCGCGGCAGATATGCCCGTAAAGGACCTTGTCGCAATCAGCACAGCATAAATCACTGCCTTGCTTAGCACCATCGCTGCAAAGTTAAAAAGCCACACCGCGCCGATTTTGGAGAGAATAATCTTACTGCGCTTGATCGGGTAGGAAAACATTAGATTGATCGTCTTCTTCTCATAGGCGCCCACGATAAACGCCGCGATCATCACGCCCGTAAAAATAATGTACGACATGTGGACAAACAGACCAACGGACATGTCCAGCATACTTTTGCCATAGGACTGCACCGTCTCCTCCGTCTCCAGCTCCCCCGCCGCCATCAGCAGAAACAGGAGAAGGACTGCTGTTGTAATTGCCGCGTTTCTCGCATATTTTAAGATATTATTTTTCTTCCACTCCAGTCTCATCAATTTAATCATTTGTCTTCACCTCCGCTGTCAGTTTCAGGAAATAGTCTTCCAGCGTCTCCGCCTTCCTCCCCAGCGAAGTCACCGCCACCTCATTCATGGCAAACGTCTTCGCGATCTCCTCAGTTGTGACACGCTCGTCATAAATGCGGAACATCCCGCCTTCCATCACCTTAAAGTTGGTAAGTCCCAGCTTGTCGGCAAGCACATATGCCGCCCGCTCCGGATTCTGCGCGGAAAGCTCGATATATGCCAAGCTCATCTCCTCGATCTCTTTCAGACCGATTTCCTTTTTCATCCTGCCCTGATGAATGATGCCGATGGTGTCCGCAATGCTCTCTATCTCCGAGAGAATGTGGGAGGACACCACGATCGTCGTCCCCTGCTCCGCACTGAGCATCCGCAAAAGTTCACGGATTTGCTTCATGCCCGCCGGGTCAAGTCCGTTAGTCGGCTCGTCGAGAATCAGCAACTCGGGTTTACATAAAATCGCCCTTGCAATCCCAAGACGCTCCTTCATACCGAGCGAATAATTCTTTACGGGCTTTTTCGCCGCCGCCGACAAATCCAGCATTTTTAACGCCTTTTCCACACTTCCGTGCTGATAATATCCCATGTATTCACAATGCATCCGCAGGTTTTCTTCCCCCGTCATATGCTCGTAAAAGGTTGGAAACTCAATGATACTGCCGATCCGCCGCAGCACTTCGTAGGACTTCGACGTAATCGGCTTTCCAAAAAGTTCAACCGTACCCATAGTCGGTTTCCAGAGATTCATGATCATTTTCATGACCGTCGTCTTGCCAGCACCATTCGGGGCAAGTATTTATAGACAACCACCGCAACACCGCATAAATCAAGGCTTTT
>ERZ779637.623-NODE-623-length-21031-cov-6.018593_pt1 | contig 21031 bp, 15 predicted proteins | sample MGYA00514196_ERZ779637 | MGnify/ENA primary metagenome ERZ779637 (study PRJEB29562, sample SAMEA4376700) | mouse gut metagenome | isolation source: Cecum | study: EMG produced TPA metagenomics assembly of the A DSS colitis mouse model was used to assess the...
CTGTCTATAGAAGCAAGCATCCCCCGCATTGTAACAATAAACTGTTCTACGCATAGGCTCATAATCCCAATTTCATCACTACTTCCCACAGCTTTATAGGGCGTGAAATTGCCACCTGTCATATTTCTAATGACTTCTGTCAATCCTTGCACTGGATGAATCACCACATGAATAATCCGCTCAATTAATACAGTCAAAGCCAATATAGAGGCAACGCCAAAAAGAATCATAATATTTCTAATACCATTTAGGTCACGATATACTGTAGCTGCTGGAACATAGGATACCAATACCCAATCTGTACCAAAAATCTCCTGAAATACAGTAATATTTCCATCAATTTCCATCAGATTCATTTCTCTCTGAGAAATCTTATCCGCAATCTCTCTCATAAACGAACTGTCCAATGTATCCATCTGCTTAGAAATCATTGTTTTATCGCGCGACGCAAGAATTGTATTGTCATTAGCATTTACCAAGAATGCTTCTGCATTTTCCATCTTTACAAAGCTATTGACATAAACACTGATTTTATCCAATGACAAATCCATTGCAATAACACGTACATCGTTTGAATCTGTTCGCAGCGTTCCACACACACTAATAATTGGCACTCCGCTCTCATTAGTATAAGCGTTAGTAAATCCCACGTTTACTCGAGTCAATCCATCACGAAACCATTCTGTCTGTGTCACATTCGTATTTTTTATCTGTTCAGTATCTTTGGTAGTATGTAGCTGCTTGTTCCTCATAAAGGATACATTACTGATTTTTACGCCCGCTGTTGAGCCTGCTGCACCAAGATTAAATTCCATACGTGCATTTGCATCATCATAATCTGTCATGGAAAACTCATAAGAATATGTTTGCTTTTCTGTTGTCAAATTGACAACAGTATCTTCAAGATAACGCTTATACTCCCTGTCTGGTGCTGTAACGCTAACTTTCATTGTCCTCTCCTCATTCGCATAAGCGTCAAATTGAACAGAATAAGTCGCGTTTTGTTTCACAGGAATATTGGGTTGCACAAACTGGACACTATAATCCACCGTTCCTTCATTGGTAATGTCAATAACCGCTTCTCCTTCCTGAATTTGCGCCTCTGCCACACCTTCGAGCGCTGTAAAAAACATCCAGTCCTTATCATCTGCCAAATTTTCTTGAATTGAAAAGTTTCCATTATTCAAATAGTTTCCTTCTGCATCCGGCGCTCTTAGTTCGACACTTTTTACAGGTTTTGCCTGAAAAAGAGTTCCGTCTGCATCTGCAATATAGAATCCCTCAGAATAATTATTATCATAATTATAATAAGAATCCAAAAAATCCTGCAATTGTACATCATCAAATCCCATTTCCTCGACAGCTTGTTTTGCGACACCAACAGACACAAGATTTCTTTCCAGCCAAGCTTCCATCTCTGCTGCTTGACTTTCTACAGATGTCTGCAAAAGATCATGCGCGTTTGATTGAATTACACTTTTTGATACATAATAGGACAACCCTGTGAGCACTGTCATAATAACAAAAATTACAGGCATGATAATTCCTAGAAGTTTTATTTTTATGGATATAAATTTTGTCTTCTTTGTCATAATTTGTTCCCCATACTTTCTTATACCGACCTACCTGTACTGTGCCACATTTTGGCTGTCCACCTTTTCAAATGGTATCAATATATACTTTCCATCTTCTGATGCACCTTCCATATCTGCAATAGACTTGCCACAGGCAAGTCTATTTGCTGCCTCCACAGCAGAAGTAATCTGTGCCGCAGTCGGTTGATAGACTGTGAAATCCATTCTACCTTCTGCAATCGCCTGACAACCACCTACAGAAGCATCTACTCCCAAAAATAATATTGTACTTGTATCAAGTCCCCTCTCCTCAAATGCTGCTAAAGCGCCAAGCGCCATATCGTCATTGTTTGCTGCCACGCAATCAATCGATTGACCTGTTCTAAGAAACAATTGCATCATTTCTTGGGCTTTCTCACTGTTCCAATCCGCATAGTCTTCAAAAACATAATTGATTTTCTTCCCGCTAGCTTTTAGTGTTTGTTTCAATCCCTTAGTTCTACCAATCGCGCCCGACGCATCCTTTGGCCCTTTCAATATCACTACATTGATTTCTTGCTTCTGACCAAATTTCTCTAAGACATATTCTGCTTGATATTGTCCTGCCATAAATTCATCTGATGCCACATAGATATAGCGATCTTTCTCCAGTGCCCTATCTTCCGGCGCATTATTAATAAAGACAATCGGGGTATCTCCTGCCGCTGCTTTAACTTCTGTCACTGTATCCGGCGAGACCAATCCGCACAAAAACACATTGCATCCATCTACGGCAGCATTCTTTATCTGGGCATCCTGTGTCTCCACAGAATTCTGAGCATATCCTACGTCAAACGAAGCATCATATAATGTCGCATGTTCTTGCAGTTGGCTCGCCCAATCTTCATAATAATCTCCATCCTCAATCGCAGAGTAATAAATTTTTATATTACCATTTGTTTTATCTGACTGACACCCGCTTCCGAGCAATACAAACATCGTTGCTGCCAAAAGTATTCCCTGTCTTTTCTGCATCATAACACACCTCCGATTCTTTTTAATACACCCCAACAGCCAAAGCCGTTGGGGTGTATTTTATGCACACAGATTTATCCTTTGACACCACCAAGTGTCACACCTGCGATAATATACTTTGAGAGAATCAGATATACAAGAACAATGGGAACAATTGCCACCATAATCATCATGTAAATTTTTCCCATATCACGATTCATATAATCAGCGCCTCGAAGAAGTGCAATCAGAATTGGCACTGTCATCTTATCCTTTGACTGAATAACCAAGGCAGGAACGAAATAATTATTCCATGATCCTACAAAAGTAAAGATTGCCTGTACTGCCATTGCCGGTTTCATAATAGGAAGAACAATTTGATTAAAGGTACGAAATTCCTTGGAGCCATCAATTCTTGCAGCTTCGACCAACGAAAGCGGAAGCGATGACTGCAAATAACTGTACATAAAATAAAATACAGAAGGCGATGCAATTGACGGTATAATCAGAGGAAGCAGAGAATCATTCATGCCCATCTTGGTAATCAAACGCAAAAATCCCATTGCTGTAACCTGAGTTGGCATCACAAGGATTGCCATAATAAAGGTAAATGCAATTTTCTTTAATTTGAAGTCATATGCATACAAACCGTATGCTGTCAAAGCAGAAAAATAAGTACAAATTGCCGCTGAACAGCCCGAGACAATCAAGCTGTTTATGACACCCCGCACCATTGGAAAGCTTCCATCACTTGTCACATTTTTTAAATTTGTCAAGAAATGGCTTCCAGGCAATGCAGAAAATCCTTTCTGCAAATCTGCATGGGAACGTGTTGAATTGACAAACAGAATATAGAAGAAAAATAGACACATAAACGACAGAATAACAAGCAATACATGCGCAAAAATAGTACGAAAACTATTGTATCCTTTTGATTTCATTAACTTATCTCCTTTCCGCCTTTTTTCTCTTTTTTGCAGCAGCTTTGGAACCATCTGGATCATCGTCATTCGTCATTCGATATACAATAAAACATAAGATTCCACTCACAATGAACAAATAAACAGATAATGCACCCGCCATACCATAATTTTTACTCTTTAAGTGATTGTTAAGAAACATAATCAACGTTGTAGAAGTACGGTCTGGACTTCCCTGACCATTGGTCAAAATCTGTGGTACATCAAACATTTGAAGACCGCCGATAATGGAAGTAATTAATGTATAGGCAAGAATTGGACGAATCATTGGAAGTGTTATATAGAAAAATCTCTGTACACTATTGCATCCATCAATCTCTGAAGCTTCAAAAATATCTGGACTAATACCCATAATCGCAGCCATCAACATAATCGTCGTATTACCAAACCACATTAAAAAGTTCATTACGCCAATTAGCGACCTTGTACCAAAAACAGTCCCCATAAAATCAATTGGACTCTCTGTCAGCCCCATAGATAACAAAATGGAATTGATTGGACCCTTATTAGAAAACAGGGTAAAGAACAACATTGCAAACGCAGAAGCCATAATTAGATTCGGTAGATAAATCACTACTTTAAAGAATTGCTGACCACGAATCTTAAGCCGCACATCTACAAACCAAGATGCAAGCAAAAGTGCAATTACAATTTGTGGGACAAAACCAATAAGCCACAAAATCAATGTATTTCCCGCATATTTCAACATATCGGATTTTAGCAAACTGGCATAGTTTTCCATTCCAATAAAATTAGGGCCGATTTGCTTCAGTCCAGAACGATAATATTCAAAAAAACTGTATCGGATTGTATCAATTAACGGGATAAGCGAAAAAATAAAAAAACTGACAAAAAACGGAAGAATAAAAATATATCCCCACTTCGAGTAATTTATCTTCTTGTGTTTTTGTTCCATCAACTACCTCTCCCTTCTTTCTAAATATGCGGTGCATTTATGCACCGCAGTCTATATTTTTATTGTGGCCACTGAATCTCTGTGATTTCAGGATAACGCTCTCTAATTGCTGTCTCAAAGTTTTCTTTTGCTTTGTCATAATCAATCTGACCCTGTAAATAATCACCAAATGTATTCTGAATCAGTTCTACGCAACCCTGGTCATATGCTGATAGCGGAGCCATCTTAATTGTGTCTGCACCAGATGTAAAGTAGGTATATGGATTCTGTCCGCCAAGGAAATCTGATGCAAACGAATCATCCTGCGCTGCTGCCTGCATTACAGATTTCGCATTTGTAAAGTCTGCATACTCCTTTGAAATCTTTGTCAGATTATCCTGATTTGCTGTCAGTGCCAGAAGAATATCTTTTACGTGCTGTGGATTGTCTGTTCCTTCCGCAGCAAGAACAAATGTTCCGCCCCAGTTGTAAGCCAATGGTGCATTCGTAACAGCCCATGCGCCGTCCTCGCCATCCCAGTTTGGCTTCAACTGTGTGTCAATTCCCCATGCTGGGAACAAAAATGCAAATACCTTAGCACTAGAACTCATTGCTGTAAACCAGTCGGAATTCCACTGTTCCTTTACAGTAGGGTCAAAATATCCCGCTTCCTTCCACTCTTTAGAGTCCTCTACCCAATCAAGAATCTTTTGGTCAACTCGAATAACGGTTTCGCCTGGTGATACCCATGCATTTTCCATGCTATTATTATATGTACGGAATGTATCTGCATAGCTTGAGAATGCATAATATCCTTTTGCCTTAAGTTCTTCCGCAGTTGCTTTCATAGTATCCCAATCTTTGGTCTTCTTGCCAATTTCTACAGGATCATCTGTGCCAAAGACTTCTTTTGCGATATCACGGCGATACACCAGAACACCTGGACATGCCTGCCATGTGGAAGCTCTCATCACACCATTCTGGTCGCTAGCAACTATCTTGGTAAATTCAAACTGATCCGCCAAATCGGTATCAGGATTAATTCCAAGCGATTCAAGCGGCATTGCAGCATCGATGTCCGCATCTGTATATTTGACAACATAATCCAGCTCTGCTGCAAATATATCAACTTTGTCATCATCAGCTGCAGTTAGCTGATTGCCAAGTGCTTCATCAAGCTTATCTTGGTATACCCCATCCTGATTGGGATTAATAATCCAATGAATTTCTGTTCCATCCTTTAATGTAGACGAAGTCTTATCTTTAGAGGTACTCTCAATCTCTGGATAAACCGCCGTGATACGAGTACGAAGCTCATCATTAAAGCTGTAAACGTTGATAACCTTTCCTTCGTCTGTCGCTGGGGTAGGAGTTGCTTCTGCCACATTATCATTACCTGATGCCGCTGCATCATTATTGGATGCTGCCGCTTCATTGTTTGAAGATGCTGCTGTTCCCTGTGCATCATTGGATGAATTATCACCTCCTCCACATCCTGTAAGCGATGTCATAATCATAGAAACTGCCAATAAACTGCTGATGATTTTTTTCTTCATTTTAAAATTCCTCCCTTGTTCAATCATTTTTATTGCAACAAAATCGTTACATCTCACTTACAAGACCGATTATAGTGTATATTGTTTACTTCTTATATAAAATCAGTTGTAAAAATATCAAAATCATGACATAATTATAATTATGTTTAAAAATGTAGAAAAAAAGACTAAATTTTTAGTGAAATAGAAGGAGAACTATATGAACAGTTTAAGAAATGAATGGTATCGGCGTGAACTTTATGAGAGTGAATCGGAAGCATATCATCGTCCTATGGAGAAAGAATACTCTTTTTATTCTGCTGTAAAAAACGGAGATATGGAATTTGTTCGCAAAAATTTGAATCAAGGAGATTTTACCAATCCTGAGGGAATGGGCGTATTATCCAAGAATGCACTGACAAATCTAAAATACCACTTTGTCGTCACAGTTGCTCTTATTACAAGACACTGTGTTGAGGGAGGGCTTGAGTTAGAACAGGCATACCGTCTTAGCGATTTTTATATTTTAAAAATGGATTCCTGCACTACTATTAAAGCTATCACAGAATTGCATCAAGATATGGTGCTTGACTTCACTGGAAAAATGCTTGTATTGCAAAAAAATGTAATCCTTTCCAAACCGATTATGCTCTGTACTGATTATATCTACAGCCACATAAACGAACGAATTACCATCAATGAACTTGCAAATTATACAGCGCTATCGCCAAGTTATCTTTCACGCCTTTTCAAACAAAATTTAGGGATATCCATCAGCGACTATATTCGAGAAAAGAAAATAGAGAAGGCTGAAAACCTTCTCAAATTCTCTGACTATAGTTTAATTGACATTGCCAATTATCTTGCATTTTCCTCACAGAGTCATTTTATCCAAACCTTTGAAAAATATGTTGGATTGACACCTAGGAAATATCGTGACCGAAATTATCATAAAACATGGTAGTCCATTTCTTCTTTATTTTCCATATAGGGCACTTGCTGCAACAAGTGCCCTATAATAAAACCCTTTACGACATATATAACTCTATTTCATTTTCTTTTTTAAGAATATTTGCCGGGATATTTTTTCGATCTATTTTCTGCCCATTTACTTTCAAAGATTTGCATCCAGATTCAACATGACCAGGATTATTCACGATAATATGAAGATGACTTCCCCTAAAATCTTTGTCAATCTCAAAATAGTTCCAATCTTTTGGAACTGAAGGTGCAATTTTCAATCCTCCAAAGTCAGGACGCATTCCAAGGATTCCCTCGACACACCCTACCATTACAGTCGATGCTGTTCCTGTGAGCCAATGTACATGAGAACGACCAAAATGCGGGCTGTCCTTCCCTTCCGTAAACTGTCCATAGCAGTATGGTTCCAACTTGCGGATTTCCGCACTGTCATTCTGAGCAGCTGGTGCATTTTCTATAAAATATGTAAATGCGCGTTCTCCATGTCCACACAGCGCTTCCGCAAGAATAATCCAACCTTGTGACTGTGAAAAGATTCCAGCATTTTCCTTGACCCCTGCATTATAAATTACAGCAAGCGCACCATCAAATGCATCCAGATGATATGGTGGGTCCATAAGAACTGCTCCATAATCTGTATTTAACCGCTCGTTCACTAGATTAAGTGCTATGTCTGCCTGTTCGTCCGTAGCAAGGCCACTGATAACAGCCCAACTTTGCGGATTGAGCCACATATTAGCCTCCTTGTCTGTCCGCTTTCCAATGACTTCTCCTTTTTCTGTAAATCCTCTAATAAATCGGTCCTCATTCCAGCAAAGTTTTTGTAGCAAACTATTTAACTGCTCTTGTTTCTCATCCAAATATTTTATGTATGCATTATCATTTTTATAAGATGCAAATTTTTTTAGAATTGTCATTGCGTAATAATATTGAAAAGCCACAAAAGAAGACTCTCCATCCTTTCCAAGACGCAAACAATCATTCCAGTCCGCATAAAGCCCCGCTGGCATTCCATGTGGACCCAAATGGTTCATTGAAAAATCGATTGCACGTTTTAAATGTTCATACACTGTCCCTTCGCCCTTGTTGGCAAACGGAATCACTTCGTCGATAAACGCCAGATTTCCAGATTCCGATACATACTTGTAAACTGTGGGGAACAACCAAAGTGCATCATCTGCTCTGTATGCTGGGTGTCCTGTTTCCTGCACATAAGAAGCATCCTCTGGCGTATCCTCATGTCCAGGATTATGTGTAAATTTTACAAGTGGAAGTCCACCGCCATTATCCACCTGCGCAGAGAGCATAAACCGAATCTTCTCGACTGCCATTTCTGGCGCCAAATGAATAATTCCTTGAATATCCTGCACAGTATCCCGATAACCATAACCATTTCTAAGACCACAATAGATAAAGGACGCCGCGCGCGACCAGATAAAAGTCATAAAACAGTTGTAGGCATTCCAAGTGTTAATCATCGTGTCAAATGCTGGACTAGGCGTTTTTACTTGAAAATGAGACAACTTTTCATGCCAATAAGTAATCAGTTCCTCTAGCTCTTTTGCACAAGTCTTTGATGGTCTTTGATAACTTTCAAAAATCTTGTCAGCTTCCTCTTTATATTTCATTCCTAAAAGAAAAGCAATCTCTTTTGTCTCACCTGCTGCAAGCGTCAATGTAGTTGTAAGCGCACCACAGCCATTTTCATTGTAACTTAACGCTCCGCCAAGATCTCCGCTAACAACACCAACAGGATTTCCATAACCATGATAACGTCCAATAAATTTTTCCCGGTCTCCACAAAAAGAATCTACCGCTGCTCCAGCAAGCCCAAAGAAACGGTCAATTGCAAGCTTATTATCAACTTCCTCTCCGTCTTCTAATCCATCCAGATTGCCGTGAATTGTCTGACGAATGCGGTCCTTCTCAAAAGAAGTTCTTGTAATAAACATTGAATATTGAAGGTTAACTTGATCTTGCTCATAATTATTATTATTCGTAAATTCTGCATATCCAGTAATATTTATTTTTCTTACTTTATCAGAATTGTTTGTTACTTTTAAATTCCATACTTCATAAGACTTATTAAGTGGTACATAATAAAGCGCCTCCGAATGAATCTCACTATAATCCGCTTCCATTCTAGTATAGGCTGTTCCATGCGCACATTTACTTTGATAAGAATCCAAATCTTTTCCAACGGGTTGCCAAGACGCAGACCAGTAATCTTTACTTTCATTATCCCGAATGTATATGTAACGTCCTGGCTGGTCAAAACTATTAAACACATAGCGCAAAATTCTGCCATTTGCACCCGATTTTGCAAAACTATAACCGCCTGCGTTGTTGGAAATAATTGCTCCATATTCTGGGGAACCAAGGTAATTTGCCCACGGAGCTGGTGTGTCAGGTCTGGTAATTATATACTCTCTTTTCTTGTTATCAAAATATCCGTATTGCATTCTTCTATCTCTCCTTTGGTTATCAAGTTTATATCAATTTATCTTGTACAGAACCAAGTACCACATCAATAACATGTACTGTGTCGTCAAGTGACTCTATCGCTTCCTTTTTCAAACATACTGCATATGACACATCTGTCATTTTTTCAAGTGTTATATCATCGCACTGAGCACTTTCAATTTTGTATGTACCATAAGTCATTTTTTCTGGATTGTGATATCGAATCAAAAACCTCTTTTTTAGGAAGTTTAGTTGAATCGATGCATTTCCATCCACATCAAACTGTTCTGCCATTAGTTTTGGCGCAAGTACCAGATTGCCCAGATTTCCTTTCACACCGTATACTTCCGTAATCATAGTTAGCATAAACCAGCTTGCCGCGCCAGTCAGATAATGATACATACCACGTCCCGACGCATCAAAGTATTCTGGTATACCCGGATAAATTTTACTTGTTTCAAAATTCATCGCTGTCATTAACAGTGTATGAAGTGCCTTATAGCCTTCTTTTACAAATCCTCTCTGATACAACGCATTGGCATACATAACAGTCATATGAGAAAACACTGCACCATTTTCCTTTTCTCCATAAGCAAAACCAAACATTCGCCCAAGGTCAAATTTATCTTCGCTAAATTTTGTATTAAGCCGATACCCACCAATTTTTTCTTTATAAAGATACTTGTCCGCACTCTGACAAATTTTCTTTGTCATTTCTTGGTCTGCTGTGCCACTCATAATTGAAAATACCTGACTGGTAAGCATCATGCGCACATTATCGCCATAAACACCTTCCACCGGATTTCCATTGTTGTCATAGTAACCGTTAAACCAACCATTTCCTTCTACATCTGTCACCCACTCGTTACGGCGAATATGGTTCATCATCCACGCTGCTTTTTCCCTAAGATTTTGTGCCAATTCCGCAATCGATATCAAAACAGTTCTTCCAGAAATATTATGTGTACAAGTCAGAACATACTGTTTTAAAATTGTCTGTTTCCATTCTATATTTTCATATTTTTGCATATCTCCTGCAAGAAGAATTGCAATTTCCTCTATCAACTCTAACTGACTCTTTTTGGTAACTGTTTCATATTTTTCAAGGTATGCTGCCAGCTCTCTAAGATTGTATGCATAGGCACTTGTAAATGCCACACTCTCTCCTTTATCTGATGCCATATCAAGTGCATCATTCCAGTCCGCATTGCGCAGTTGTATCTGATTGTGTGCGCCCACTTCATAAAAGGCACAGAGTTGCTGTAATAAAATATGCTCTACAATACTTCCTTGATAGACAGTTTCATTTTGCGTCTTCTGCTGCATACCACATGCCTCATTCCAATCACTGTCAGAAGCTCGGCCTCTCTGAATCTGCTTATCTTTAAAATAGGACACTTTCTCACCAAAAATTGCAATATCTCCTGTTTGGTCTATGTACAATTTTGTGGTCAAAAATGGCCAAAAACCATGATCCATCCAGACGCGCGTAATACTATTTCTGTCGGCCTTAAACGCACCCTGTCTTTCTCCAATAATTGTTGCATTGGTTCCGTCAATCCGAACACCACTATAATTATCGATAATCATTTGACGTACACCATCAGGATTCATAAACAATAATGATAAACAATCCTGCCAAAGATCTCTCCACCCTCTGCCGCCTTTACCATAATCATGATATGGCAAAAAAGAACAGCCATATAGTCGACGTAGTATTGGCTGGAAACAAATCCATCGAAGGTAGCTGTCCGTTGTCTTATCTCCTGTCTGAAACGAAACATTCACCTTCTCTTGCCAATATTGTTTTGTCTTTTCCAGTGCTGCTTGCACTTTATTTTCACTGTTGTAGGCAACAACAATATCCGACATACCTTCCAATTGCATGGTCGCACCCATTAAAATTGTATAGGTCACCCTCTCTTTACACTTTAGCTCTACACAGGCAAATTTTAAACCGCCCAGCGCTTCTTTCCCATCAATCTGTGCGCCTGCTTTCATTCCCTCCGCGTTATTTTTTACTGATAGTGGTGCAATTAGGCTTCCACCTTCCCCGATAAAGTCTTCTACAACCGGAAAAAATTGTTCTGGCATTGCACCATTTCCAGATACCCCATACACAAAATAGGTTATCTGATTCTTCTGATGACCTCTTTCATCAAAAGAAAGCTTTGGTTTTACTTCTACGCCTTGATTTGTCACTGTAATCTGATGCAAAAGAGATGTGACATGCCTGTGGTCTCGAATATTGTCCGCACTTCTTCCATAAATTGGGACAGCGGCAATCGGTGTAATTCTTTGTGTATATTCTGCCGTATTCTCAATGACAACTTGTAGAATTTCTATATTGTGGTCCACTGGAACAAAACTTGTGACTGTTGCTTTCAACTGGTATTTGGAAGATTTTCTGCACACGGTCTGCCACATAAAACCAGCTTTCATACAGCACTCATCTTGCTGTGTTGTATACTTATTATATTCTGTTTCTGCTGATGCGCCTGTAACAGACCATGCGCCAACATTTTCAACACAACACCAGAAATTTCTGGACGACTTATTATTGTGTAGATTTTCACTGCTCACTGGTTCAAGCAAAAATGTATTCTGGTCTAGTTTACTATCCCCCGAAAAATTAGGCGTCACACTAGACTTAATTCCCTGTTCACCAGCAATTGGAAAATATAAATACGTGTAATTATCTGGGTGCTCCATTGCAAAAATCTCATTTTCATGTTCAAAAGTAATATACTTTTGTTGTATTTCTGATTGCATTTTCATTCCTCCATTGACTTCTGAACTCTCAAAGTCTCACTTAAAAACTATTCAAAAATTATTTGTGCCAAGGACACTATCTAAATGTTCATCTCCAAGAAAAAATCATAATTATAATAGCTGTTCCAAAATTTTGCGATGACACAGATAAACATTTGAGCAAGTCGAATGTTTATATTTGGCTTGTCATTATTACAAATAATTTATTAACAGTTCCTTATACTCACTTTTCTATCAAATATAAAAGACTTTGTGAATCTATCTCCTACCTTTCTATAGAATCATACTGCAATCTTTTTCAATCGAAAATCAGATTCATTATAAAAATATCATAATCATGACTAAAAAATAAGAACCAATTCATTTGCCAATTTATCTTCTCCACTTTCCTTAAAACAAGGGGGAATACTGTAAAGCTCCGCTCTCAATAGAACATAAAACAGAACACAAAACGTTCTCTGCACGTTTAATCCCTTTATTTTAACTATTTTTTGGTTTTTTGACCGATTCTTTAAATCATCAATAGCTTTTTGAGCTGCATCAAAACTCATATCCTTATTACCAAATTCCCTAAATGACTCATATCCTTCAGAATAGATACAATAGTTGCACCTAAAATCACATCGTTCCGTTATTTCAAGTGTAATCTGTTTCGAATCACCATATATCGTTTCCTCCAAAGAATGTGTCTGTGGACCAACCATAGTTAAAACTGGCGGTGCTTGTAAAATATTCTCATTTTGTACAGCTTCTTTAATCTCCTGCAAAGAAGCGTATAACTCTTCATTCGCAATGCCTAATTGAAAAATTGAGTCAAACGTATCCGTTTCCAGCAAACATTCTAGAATCTTATATATAGATAATGTTACGCTCAATACTTTACCTGTGCCAGTATCATAAAAATAAAAGTTATTTGTTGTTGCAAATGTTTTACCTAGTCTTGAATACTTGTAGTTCTTCTTTAAATCCTCAAAAAAGCTTTAAAATTATTTAATATTACAGTGTTTGTCATATTTATACCTACCTTCTCTTTTCCATACGCATTTAAACATTTTATCTGCTTCCCATCTCCAAATTTCATATAATTGCCTTATTTAACTCAATTTATAATTCAGATAACACCGAATCGTTATGACTAAAGACAGAGGGATCTCAACAATTGCAAAAGCTACCATTACATAAGGTATCCAGACTGCCTGTCCGCCTATATTCAGAAATTGAAAATCTATCAGTTGAAACAGATAGCTGGTCTGCAGACACACACCGCCTGATGGCAGAATACAATTCATCCATAATCCAACCTTGTCAGGAATGATAACATACACAAACAATGGCAATATACACAGTACGAATCCCAATGACAGAGATACAACTGTATTTCTGCTTATTGAGGAGAAATAAAGCGCGATACCCATTGTCGCCCAAACAGAAAGCAACCCTCCGAACATGACAGCAAGCTGTAATTCCCCTATATTAAAATCCGGCAGATTAACAATGGAATATACCATCTGAACTGATGTCTTAGTGCATTCCCACCCAAATAAACCATTTGAGATGATAAGATATAAAGCCATACAGGCTAAATATACACCGCTACAGACAAGTATGCCCGCAGCAATCTTTATATTTCCGTAATAAATTCCTCCTTTTTTTGTTGTCCGAAAAATGTCATTAGCCCCTGTCTGATAATCAGAAGAAAATACTGGAGTCGATATCATTGTACAGAGGATCAGAATACCCAAAGCCAGCAATATCTGATAATCCATTGCATTCCTACTTGTTCCTGGATAATACTGATAAGGTTTTTCAACATTATGATACGTTCTTACTGCAAAATCCTGTGCAGCAGGATTGTCCTTCTGTTCTATTTCCATTAAACTTGCAACCCATTCCTCACACCTGGCGTAATAGTCTTCTATTTCTGCGGCATCTATTTCTAAAATATTCGGAGCCATGCCAGTAGAAGGATTTGCAAAAACCTCTCTGACTCCTTTTACTAGGGGAATAACTGGAAGAATTCTTTTTACATAAATCTCATCCGGAAGCTCATAGTAATCGCGTACACCATATTCATGAAAAACTTTCTGACACTCCTCAACCGCCATGCGGACTTTTTGATCAGTGACAACCCCTGCAATGTCCTTCTGTAAATTCTTTTTATACCTTACAGCCTTAATACCTTTTAACTCAACGATATTTCCTGTTTCCTCAGTATAGCTGACGGATTCAAAAGTTACAGGCAAATATGCCAACAATATGGAAAGACAGACTGCCAGTATCAATACAATCCTGATACGTTTTACCTTCAACATCCTTTTTATTTCCAGATATAGTAATCTCATACTTTTTCTACCTGTCCTTCCCTTGGAAACAACCAAAAATATACATCATCCAAATTGGGGGATGCTTTTTCAGAATGATCAATAAACGGCTCATCTGCAAGATAACGTACCAGAATATTCCCATTATCCTGGCTTTTCATATTGATAATTCTGGTCTTGCTCTCATATTTTGGCAGATGCTCCGCTGATATCACAGCGCACCACACTTTTCCATCCACCAGCTTCTCTAACTCTTCTGTTTTTCCCGAAGCGATTAGTTTCCCCTCTTTCATAATCGCATTTTCTGTTGCAATATATTCCACATCAGAAACAATATGTGTGGATATCAAAACGACACGATTCTGCGCAAATTTTGCAATCATATTCCGAAAACGGATACGCTCTCCTGGATCTAATCCGCTGGTAGGCTCATCTAAGATTAATATTTCCGGTTCATTGAGCAATGCCTGTGCGATTCCCACTCGCTGTTTTGTTCCGCCTGACAGTTTTGCAATTTTTTTGCGGTAAATATCCGTTAAAGACAGCTCCGTCAATAATTCTTCTATTTTTCTTCTGGTGTCTTGAATTGTAAGCCCCTTCAATGACGCAATATATTCTAGATAATCTTTCACCGAAAATTCTGGTGGAAATCCAAATTCCTGCGGCAGATATCCTAATATATCCTTATATTTCTCTTTCAGTATTTCAATCGGTATCCCATCATATACAACTTGTCCTGCCCCCGGCTTCATGATTCCTGTAATGATTCGTATCAATGTAGTCTTTCCAGCGCCGTTAGCCCCCAGTAACCCCCATACTCCCGGCGTGATATTCAGGGAAAAATCCCTTACAGCTTTTTTATCTTTAAAACTCTTAGAAACATGATCGATTAATAATTCCATAAATAATTTATCCTTCCTAATCCTAAATCAATAGGTGTCAACATATGGCGATTGAAACGCAATATATCGAACTTGATATATTATATAAATTACGAGTCCACTGCATACAATAAACCAGCTGCCTGAAAAAGACTGTATAGAGAAAAAATCATAAAACTGATTTATTAATACCAAAACAAATCCTAACGCAGTTATGGATATTATCGTTTTTTTTGAGAACTGTCCAGCCGGAGTATGCCCCAGCAAATGGAGCAATTCACAGCCTGTAGTTAAATAAGGAACTCCTAAATACAATAATATGCCGCCCATACTTAGAGAAGTTTTTACAACTGCCAGCCCAAACACTACGCCCAAAACAATTACGTTTCCTATGCCAAGCATCAATAAATTCACCAATATAAATTTTGCTCTGGAAAAATAAGATGCCATTTCAATTTCCTGTGTTTTATATTTGACTGACCTGTAAATGAATGGCACTGCTGAAAGTAATAATGATATCGATATACAACATAAAAATATTGACGTGTACCGATTGTTTGCAACCCAAAAATGATCACTCATACTTTCGAACAAGATGTATATTGTTAAAAGAAATAAGTTTTGTACCAGCCATACCCTCCATCCAAGAAAGCGAATCTGCACTTTAAACAAATCCCAAAATCTTATTCTGTCTTTATGTTTTTTCATCCATTCCCGTTTTGCCGCTTCACAGGTTTGCCGCATATGAATATCATTGACTGGTCTGTCCATATGCTGTAATGCTTCTTTTAAATGTTTTTTTAATAATTTATTCACAGTCTTTTTCTCCCATCTCCTTTTTTAATATTTTTAATGCTAACCGCAGTTGAGACTGCACTGTCCGCATAGGAAGATTGACAATATCTGCTATCTCCCGCATTGTTAATTCCTGAGAAAATCTAAGTATTACAATCTCCTGCATTTTTTCGGGCAACCCTTTGACTAATTGCTGTAATTGCAGATTTTCCTGTATATCTTCATAGCCTTGCTCGTTACAGGTTAATTCATATAAGAACTGTTCAGGCTGAATATCTATTTTATTTTTTTTCCTTCCAATATCAATACAGGTATTTTTTGCAATTTTATATAAAAAGGAACGAAATTTCCCTTTATGAACATATTGATCTAAATATCGTATTACTTTCAAAAATGTTTCCTGTGTTGCATCTTCAGCAGTATTCCAGTCCGCAGTATGTAAAATACAATATTGCAATATATCAGAATAATACAATTGAACTAAGTTCTCAATAGCTCCTGAATCCCCGCATTGAATTTTTTCTATAATTTTATCTTCTATTTTATCTTCTCCCATTTTGCCTCCCAATATATATAACGAATTTCAGATGTAAAAATGATTAAACTTTAAAAAATTACTTCATAATTTTCACAGACTTCTTCTGTTCGCCAATTAAAAACCATACTGTTTTTAATTGTAACATTGATATTTTATGTCATAAATGTTAACATCATAATACAAACTATATGAAAGGCGATAATGCAATGCCAGTAAATTCCTTTGAAAACTGCCCCGTCGTGTCATGGAAGCCAAACAAAAAACTGACTAAATCTATGTCAATGCTTTAAACAAAAAAGTGGAAAGATTGTGCAACGGTGTCAGATAATCAATAGAGCTATGGATCCGCTTACAGTTATACCAGTCCTCTATGTATTCAAAAATTGTCCTGTGGGCTTCATTGGAATCCTGATAAGTATGCAGATAAATTTTTTCCTTTTTCAGTACGGAATGGAAGGATTCAATACAGGCATATCATACAATAACCAAATTGTACCATCTCTATTGTTCTTTTAGAAAGATTATATTGTAGGACATATAATAAAACTTAAATCTATATACCGATTTCTTGTTATATATTTCACGAAATAAACCTTTTGACAAAGTGGAAGTCTTCCTCTGTGGGTTCATTTTCTACAATTTATAATGCACGAAAAGGCATAATCCGTTATTCTTTGCTACCTCTCCCCTTTATCTTTTTGTCTTGCCTGATGCACCCTGCCAGTTTCTCTTTCTTTTACTATTTGCTCTTTCTGCCTAAGCCTATCTCTGATACTCATGGAATCTGCCGCTTTTTCTCCGTAGATTTTCTCATACTCCACACAAGCCGCCTGATATTCAAGATTCTCGCTCTTTGACGCATTAAATTCCTTATAGAATGCCTGTACAGTATCAAATTTATATTCCCTCACGATAGACGAAAGCCTCTTTTTCATATTTGAAATCTGATTGTCGATACTGTCAATCTCCTGCTGTAATTCCTTCCGTCTGCCGCCCTTGAAGATACCCTTACATCCTGATAATTCCTTTTTCAGCTTATCCCTTTTTTTCTCACGCTCAAAAATCGCTTTATTCTGCTCCTTGAGCCTATTGTCAATCTCTTTCAGGCGAGGATATTTATTGGCAAGTATAGAAGGCTTTGGCTGCGGCGGTCTTTCCGTTTCCGACTGTTTTGTTTCCACAGGAATAGATTTTTGCTCTGCTCTTATCTGTTCGACAATAGATTTTTTGACTGCGGCAGTGGTTTTCTTCTGTGTCAGTTCTGCTTTATTCTGCGTATGCGTTTTCCGATGCGAATTGATAGGAAATGGTATCTTTTTCTTTTCTGTCTGAGCCGCCACTGACTCATCTTTTGCGTGGATATGGATTCCAGCTTCTTTCGGTGTTTCCTTTTCGGAATCAGCAGCTTTGCCGATAACCATTTCCGCTATATCCATTACCTTCTGCATAACCTTTGCAATTAGCCTCTCCAACAGCACAACCGCCGCCCTGACAATCTCCCCGAACAGTTCCGGCTTGTTACCGTTCTGCTCCACGGATTCCTTTACCCTGTCCGTGATTTCCACCTTTTTCAGTTCCACAACCTCCGTCTCCGATACGCCGCTTACAATTGCGCGGTCAACCGCCCTGTTCCATTCCATACGGATTTCATTGTCTGCCTTTATTTCCTCCGCTTTCGGATTATTTCTGCCGACTTTCTTTGTGGCAAGATACGAACCATTCTTATCAAATATACTGATCCTGTCCTTGTCATCAAGCACCATCTGGTTAATTAAATCCGTATAAAATACTTTTGCCTCATCTAAAAAGGATTCCGTCTTAAAGCGTCCGTCTTTTGTGGTAAAAATCTTACGCTCATATACTTCGCCTTTTTTGATGATTTTGCAGCCTCTGCGGATATTTCCATTCTCGTCAAGTATCTCTTTTTTCGTCCGCACATGCCGTCCCTGCTCGTCATAAAACATATTGCGGGTGGCAGTTTTTTCTTCCGGCTGGTCTAACCGTTTCCTCTCCGCATATATCATATGGATATGCAAGTTTGTTTTCCGTTTATTGTGGTGGAGCGCGGCAAAACATTCCACACCATACCGTTCCTTAAATTCGTCAACCAGTTTTTTCAGCAGATAATCATGGTCATAACTGATAAAACTTTCCGGCAGGGCGATCATCAGATCCCTCGCCTCGATACATTTCCCATTCGTCCCACTTTTTTCAAATTCTTCCTGATTATACCTAGCAAGTTCCCGCCAGAATGCCCTGTTCGGCTCTGTTGCATATACCTCATACAAATGTTCCTGTTTGGCGTAGCTTGAAATATAAGTGATGCGCCCCGATAAGTCATGCAGCTTCGCCATTTCTATAAATGAATTTCTTTTCACGAATGCTTTTCCCCTTTCCTTTGGCAGATAATCCGATATCGCCGCTTTTTCTGTGAGAAGCCGCCATAGGGCGGCTGATTGCGAACAAATGCCCGTATCCGGGCGGTTCACGGCTGTCGCTCCCTGACAGCCGCAAAGTGACTTCTATAAAGGCACGCAGGCGCGGCTTCACATTTTCCCCAAAATGAAGCCACTGGAAGCAACACCATTCATGCGCCTGTCCTTTGGAGCGGCATGGATAAATACAGTCCGGCACTTTCGGACTGTAAATCCACGTCTGCGTGGATTTGCCCCCTGCAAGGGCGAAATACCCAGAGTACAAAACAAAGTTTTGTGCGACGGGTGTATTTCGCTCTCAAACGCCGAGGGCTTAGGGAAGGGCTTGCGCCCTCCCCGGAAATTGCTGCCTGACACTCCCTGAACCACTCCAATGCAGTTCGTGGAACTGATACTTCACAGACATAAAAAAGCCGTCTGCTTGAAAACTGATATTCCAGTTTCAAGACAGACGGCTACATATACGCCCTTATTTGCAACCTTTCGACTGCTTTTTTCCCTTATTTTGCGGGCTTAAATGCCCGCCCTTTATTATGCAGCCTTTAACGGCTGTCCTTTGTCCTTATTTTGTAGCCTTTCGGCTACATTTTGCTCTTGCTTTCTTAAAATATGGCTGCAATTACGCTTAATCATGGCGATTTCCATAAAAATAAGGCTACGATAACCCTGATTACCATAGCCTTACTCCATAAACATATTAAAATGCATCAAAATCAATCAAATCATTGTCCGGCGGCTTTGTGACACTCTTTTGTTTAGCCTGCCCCTGCGTATCTTCCGTATCCTGCATTGCCATATTTGAGGTATTCGTGCCATTTGACAAGGCTCCGGTTTGTACCTGCCCGTACACCATACCGCCCTGCGCCGCCGGATATGCCCCCATAGGAACGGATAATGAAAAAGGCTGCATCTGCGCCATATACATCCCGAACAGCGCCGGAAGGTTGGACATCACTTTCTTTTCCACTGTTTCCACGATACGTTCCGCAAAAGCGTCCTCTTTCTCCCTCGTTTCTAGATACGGATCATTCTTCATTGCTACGCATCTGTCGTAATAATCATTGACCGCCTCTATCACGAATTTATTCTGCGACTTGAACATCTGCCGCACCTGTGGGGAATGCAGAAGCTCCCACGCCCTGCACTCGTCCCCTTTTTCCATGTTGAAACGGATATTATGGTTTTTATTCTTCATTCAGATACGCCCCCTTATCCGGCGGAAGCCATTGATTTCTGTCTGCGAAGCTTCATATAGCAGAAGTATTCATAGCCTTTGGCGTTTGCCCGTATATCATGGTTAAAGGTAACATTTTCGCTGTCATAATCTCCCACAAGCTCCACAACCTTTGCACCGCCGCCCATGACATACAGTTTCATTAGATTGGGGTTATACCCATGTGCTTTCAGTTCCGCAAATATCTTATCCACATAGGTCTTTGCCGCTTCCTCCATGAGCTGCTGGTATTCCCCGCCCACTTCTGTATTACCATAGCGCAGATAATTCTCAATAATTTCCGCCGGAAGTTCCTCCGCTTTCCTATCCAGAATAAGGTTGCGGATCGCCATAAAACATTCATTTGCCCCCAGCTTCACCGTCCACGACTTACTTTCGCTCGCTTTACCATTATTGAGTATCATCACATTCATTGTCCCGTTGCCGATATCCGCTATCATGTGCATTCCCTTAAAATCCGGCAGGCTCTCCGCTATCGCCGCATAGCACTGCGGCATGACCGTACAGTCCACAATGTCAACCGCATAACGCTTGCCTGCATACTTATAATCCACATGGCGGTTCTGCATCATATACTCACGGAACGAATCCCTCTGCGCCTGCACCCATTTCAGCGGAAGCCCCACCGCAAGGT
>ERZ779637.625-NODE-625-length-20959-cov-18.801617_pt1 | contig 20959 bp, 18 predicted proteins | sample MGYA00514196_ERZ779637 | MGnify/ENA primary metagenome ERZ779637 (study PRJEB29562, sample SAMEA4376700) | mouse gut metagenome | isolation source: Cecum | study: EMG produced TPA metagenomics assembly of the A DSS colitis mouse model was used to assess the...
ATGCGGAAGTCAGGTTGGATGCTCTTTGGAGCATTCAACCGCACAGGCGGAAATGCCTCCATCTTGTGCGGTTGCTGCTTGGGAGAATAAATGCTGCCACGGTCCAAAATTATAATTCTATGCCGTTCTCCCGGCACAGCACCCGTGCGGTCTCTACAGAATCAATCCCCGTCTCATTCTTGATCGGTGCAAACTCATGGTTCCTCACCACCTCATAGGGCAGACAGGAATCCATCTCATGCACCAAATCCAGCGCCAGCTGCTCAAACTTATAGCCATTCGGCTCTTCTGGCTTCACATGTCTTCCCTGCTCATCCAGATAAGGAATCTTCTTCTCCACGATATGCAGGGGCAGACGCCCTGCCGCAATCTCCCACAGATCTTTCTGTCTAAAAAGATAATTCAGGATCACACCGTAATCATAGGCCGGTTCTCCCTGCTCGTCAACGGCTTCCATCAACTCCTGCGTCATATCATAGTACTCCACGATGGAGGGTCTGCCGTCTTCCAGGCAGATCGCACCCACCCGTTCATCGGGCGCATTCTTCTTCACCACCTTGGCGCCTGACGCGCTGCCCGTGACGATCGTCGCCCCTAAGAAACAAGGATCGGCGATCCGCTGCAGCACATTGTCCACCGCAAACACATTCAGCCACTCGATCCCGGCTTCCTTCACCTGATCCGCCACACCCCATTTGATCATCGACAGGAACCACCCCGCATTACCGTTAGGAGACGTGGACATCTTATATTTCTCTTCCATATATACTCTACCGTTATAATCCGATGCCGGCGCCATATCCTGCATGAAGAAAGTCACATAGTCCGGATTATACCCAAAATAATTCTTTTCCTCAAAAAAAGCTTTCGTCACCTCATGATTCTTGTCACTGGTCATCACATACAGCGGGATCCACGCCTCCGCCTGGTGCACCACGTCCAGCAGATTCTCCACCTGCCGCTGAAAAATATAGACCTCTTTTGTCAGGCCGATATTATAGGTTCCCTTCGGCACATCCGCTCCCAGCCTGGTGCCCATACCGCCCGCCAGCATGACCGCGCCAATCTTACCAGCACGGATGGCATCCAATCCGGCCTGTACAAATTCATCCCGTCTCTCTTCGATCTGCGCAAGCTTCATCACCTCGATCGGTGTGATCTCGCCCCGCGGATTCAGTTCCTCCTTATGCAGACACTGCGCCAGCATCGCCAGATCCGTACCCATGATCTGTTCAAGCAGCGCCTCCTTCTCATGACCACTCAGCTCGTCATAATACTGTAAGACATGTAGTTGTCCATATTTCTCCAGTTTGTCGTAAGCCTCCTGATATCCCATGTTCTTCTCCCTTTTCCACGATTTGTTTTCCGTTACCGTTCCCCTTTTCTCCTGAAAATAACACTGTTTTCTGTCATGCTCTGCGATCAATAGATGATCACAGATAGTATTACCATGTTAGGATTTTCTATATTCTACCATGAAGTTCCTTATGTCTCAATCCATAAAATGCAGCATTTAGGCATTATATGGCATAACCGGACAGTTTACTGCCGGCTTTCTTCCTGACGAAGAAAAAAGCCGGAATCAAAAACAGATCCGCAAAGATCCACGCCAGCGGATTCGCAAAGCACACTGCGGTAAATCCAAACAGAGGTACCAGCACAAATCCGGCCAATCCCCGGGCCAGCATCTCAAACGCCCCGGCAAACACCGCCAGCCTGCTAAATCCCATTCCCTGAATGAGAAAACGGACGATATTCACCAGCGCCAGCGGGAAATAGAATATTACATTCCTGCGGATATAGAAGAAAGCATTCTCCAGGACTGCCCCTTCCCCTGCATCCAAAAACAGCATCAGAAGCTGTCTTCCCGCCAGAAAGACTACCGCCATGGCAAAGAAGGAATAGAGCAGTCCCAGGATCGTGCAGGATTTCAGCCCTTTTTCCACACGTTCCAGATTTCCCGCGCCCATGTTCTGTCCGCCGTAAGTCGCCATCGTAGACCCCATGGCGTCGATGGGACATGCCATCAACATACTCAGCTTACTGCCTGCCGTCACTGCCGCCACAGCATCGGAACCAATCCCGTTCACGGCACTCTGCAGCACAACGCTGCCGATCGCTGTGATCGAATACTGCAATCCCATGGGAATACCCATATTGCACAGCTTAAGCGCAAAGCCCCTGTCCCATCTCCAATCGTCTCTTTCCAACTTCAGGATAGCATACTTCTTCTTCATATAAATAAGACAGCTCACGCCGGCAACAGCCTGCGATACCACCGTAGCCACTGCCGCTCCCGAGACACCCATATGTAATACGATGATACACAATAGATCAAGGAAGATATTCATCACCGCAGACACCATCAGGAAGATGACCGGTGTCCGACTGTCCCCCAGGGAACGGATGATCGCCGCCGTCATATTATATAAGAATGTCACCGGAATACCGATGAAAATAATGACGATATACGCATAAGATGCGTCGATGATATTCTCCGGCGTCCGCATGAGCTGCAGGATTGGCCGGCATAGTAACACCACCAGAACTGTCATGGACGCCGCAAATACCACCGACAAGCGCACACAGTTCCCTACAAATCTACGCAGGTTGTCGTCATGCCCCGCACCGAACTCCTGGGCGATCGGAATGGCAAAGCCATTGCACACCCCCATACAGAAACCAATGATCATGAAATTCACGGAACCCGTGGCGCCCACCGCCGCCAACGCATCCACACCCAGATAATGCCCGACAATGATCGTATCGACCATACTGTAAAACTGTTGGAAAAGCAGGCCGAACAAAAGCGGCACCGCAAATCCCAATATCAGCCGCATGGGGCTGCCTTTTGTCATATCTTTTTCCATAAGTACAATCATATTCCTTTCTCAGTGTATAAGGTTGAATCAAATACCCCGCTGCAAGCAACGGGGTATCAAACTTGCAGCGCTGCAGAGCAGCGGGGTATTTGACCCTCGCGGCAGTCGCCAAATGTCTGCAAGCAGCCACTTGGCTCGTTGCTCGCGGGAATAAATTCTCTGATGAGCAATTTAATTCAACAAACTGAACAAGTTCAGTTAGAATTTGTGACATGTAGCACAAATAAAACATCAACAACATAGCACATTCATTTGCAAACTGCAATCCTTATTTTTATTATAAACGACATAACAAATGTCGTTAACTATAGCAGTTTGACCCAGTCCCAAAAAGATACCCCGGCGCATCAGCATCCGGGGCGTCTTCTTCTATAGTAAACTTACATCATCCACAACCTGCCGTCCGGCGGGCCGCAATAAGGAATAACTTATTTGGCAAGCCGAATCACGTTCCAACTCGTCTTCCCGAAAACGGTGTGCAGCACGCCGTCTTCTACTTTGGCATTGCCGTTTCTCTTCGGCACCACATTATCAGGGTTCTCTTCCGTATTCACGGCTTTCAGGTCATCATGCTGCATCACGATATGCTCCTGTACACGATAGCCTGCGTATTGTCTGAGATCCAGAGTCATTTCCATGTCTTCTTCCAGATCCTTATTGACCGCAAAAATCACCACTTCTTCTTTCTCATCATTCTCCACCACCACGCAGTCCAGATAAGGCGCTTCGCCGTGCTTCTTCGCCTCATAGACCGGAGACTTCACTATGGTATTAAGAACCGTGCCCTGCCCCAGCGTAGCCGCATGCATATACGGATAGAAAATAGTCTGTCTCCATGCCCCGGTATCGGAGGTCATGATCGGTGCGATCACATTGACAAGCTGTGCCAGACAGCCGATCTTCACACGGTCCGCATGTCTGAGCATGGTGATCAGCATACTGCCCACCAGCAGTGCATCCTCGAAATTATAGATATCTTCCAGCTGATGCGGCTTCTGGATCCACTTCTCCAACTGCTTATCCGCCTCGTTGGAATGGTACCAGACATTCCACTCATCCAGTGAGATATTGATATTCTTACTGCCATGATGTTTGCCCTTCACATAATCGCAGATAGATGCCACGGTGCTGATAAACTGATCCAGATCCACATTACTCGCCAGGAAATTGGCGGAGTCACCATCCGCATTGCCATAGTACTGGTGCATGGAGACATAATCTACCGTGTCATAGCACTCATCCAGCACTGTCACCTCCCAATCACCGAAAGTGGGCATATGGGAGTTGGAACTGCCGCAAGCCACCAGTTCGATGGAAGGATCTAAGATCTTCATGGCCTTGCCCGTCTCATGCGCCAGCCTCGCATATTCTTTCGCCGTCTTCTGCCCTAACTGCCAGGGGCCATCCATCTCATTGCCCAGGCACCAGGTCTTGATATTATGAGGCTCCTCATACCCGTGGGATTTTCTCAGTTCGCTCATCTGTGTGCCGCCTTTGAAGTTACAATACTCCAACAATTCCTTCGACTCCTGGATTCCCCGGGTACCCAAATTGACCGCCATCATCACGTCCGTACCGGCCTTCTTCGCCCAGTCTGTGAACTCATTGAGCCCGACCTCATTCGTCTCCACCACCTGCCACGCAAGATCCACCTGGCTCGGCCGCTTCTCCTTCGGCCCTACACCGTCTTCCCACCGGTAGCTGGATACGAAATTGCCGCCCGGATAACGCACGATCGGCACATTGCACTCTTTGACCAGTTCCAATGTATCCTTGCGGAATCCCTGTTCGTCCGCAAAAGGACTCTCCGGCTGATAGATGCCTTCATACACCGCTCTGCCCAGATGCTCGATAAAAGAGCCGTAGATCCTCCTGTCAATGCTACTCACAATGTATTCCTTATCAATGATCACTTGTGCTTTCTTCATAACTTCCTCCATTCTGTAACGTATAATATGATTTAATCGTAACACCATTCTAACAGGCACAGTAAAAAATACTATATCTTTTCTTCCGCTGTATTTGACTTTTTTTCCGATTTCATATACCATAAGGTCTTGTAATACCGGAGTCAAAAGTCATAAGTAAAAAAGGAGGCTTTCCATGTTTTATCCTGGCTACTGCGATTACAACCGTTCCAATCCCGAATACGATAAGATCAATCGTCCTGACGGCAGTGGAGATTATCTGTTCCTCTATCTGATCACACCCATGAAGATCCAGTTCAGAACAGAGACCGTCATCACGAAAGAGAATGCCTTCCTGCTATACACCCCGGGAGAGGCACAGGTCTATCAGGCGCTCAGACGCTTTAAGAACAGCTTTGTGCATTTTACATGTGATAATGGGGATTTTCTGAAAGAATACGATCTGCCTGCCAACCGGGTCGTCTACCTTCCTAATCCGGGGGCCATGAACACGGTGCTGCGGAGCATCTATGTGGAGAGTGTATTAAAACAAGACTTTTATGCTGACCAGCTGGATATGCTGATGCGACAGCTGCTTATCCTTTTTTCCAGACAACTGCACACCTGGTCGGAAGATTCAGCCGTCTCTGCAGATCTTTATGAACAATTCAGAAAGACGCGGATCGAAATCCTGACCAACATCACCAAGGAATGGAACACCGAGAACATGGCCGCCCTGACCAATCTGGGCGTCAGCCAGTTCTACAGCTACTACCAGCTCTTCTTCAACCGCTCACCCAAAGCTGAACTGTTAGAAGCCAGGCTGGAGCGCGCCAAATATCTGCTCCGCGTGGAAGCCATGCCCGTAGGACAGGCTGCCGTTCAGTCCGGCTTCACAAACCTGTCCCACTTCACACGCTACTTTAAGAAAGAATGCGGCATGACACCCTCTGCTTATGCACAGACACGCTTTCGGGATGCCTGACCCCTATGCTCCGTCTTTTAGAGGAAGATATACTTGCAGACAAACAATATCGCCAGAATATACATGAGCGGCGTGATCTTCTTCGCCTTGCCACATACCGCATTGATGATCACATAGGAGATAACCCCCACTGCGATCCCCTCGGAGATACTGTACAGAAGCGGCATAGCCAGCAGACACAGATATGCCGGGACAGCCTCGGTCAGATCGTCGAAATCGATCTGGGTCACGGCCGTAATCATCAGGAAACCTACGAACAGCAGCGCAGGCGCCGTAGCGAATCCGGGTATAGCCGTAAAGATCGGCGCGAAAAAGATCGCCAGCAGGAATAAGAAACCGGTCACTACGGAAGCTAATCCGGTTCTGCCGCCTTCCGCCACACCAGAAGAACTTTCCACGAAAGTGGTTGTGGTGGAAGTACCAAGCACTGCACCCGCACTGGTAGCGATGGCATCTGCCAGGAGCGCCTGTTTGATACGGGGCAGCCTGCCTGCCTTATCCAACATATTGGCCTTATTGGCACAGCCGATCAGGGTTCCCAGCGTATCGAAGATATCCACAAACAGGAATGCCAGGATGATAACGATAAAATCCGTGATCTTCACCGCACCGAAATCCGCCTTAAAGCACTGCCCGAAGGTCAGACCGAGAGAAGTCACGCTGAAGCTGCTCCAGGAAGGAAGCAGGGAATAGTAGCCCGCGTCCGGCGCAACCGTATATAATCCGGTCAGCTGGCAGAGGATACCCAGGATCCAGGTAGCGAAAATACCGATCAGAATGGAACCTCTCACCTTTTTAATATGTAAGATTACAATGATAAATGTGCCGATGATCGCCAGCAGCGCGCTGATACCCGCGGTGTGGAAATCTGCCGTAAAGTCGATCACGGTCACGAGTGTGGAATCGGAATTCACCACGATCCCCGCATTCTGGAAACCGATGAAGGCAATGAACAGGCCGATCCCTACCGAGACTCCCTTTTTCAGCTGCATCGGAATGGCGTTGAAGATCGCCTCACGTACATTGGTAACCGACAACACTATAAAGATCAGCCCTTCCACAAATACCGCCAGCAGCGCAACCTGCCAGGAATATCCCATGATACCGCATACCGTATAGGCAAAGTACGCGTTCAGGCCAAGTCCCGGGGCGAGGGCAAAGGGATAATTGGCAAGAAACGCCATCGCCAGCGTGCCGATAAAGGACGCAAGTGCCGTAGCCATCAGGATGGCATTGCTGTCCATGCCGGATACCGACAGGATCGACGGATTGACCGCCAGAATGTAGGCCATAGTCATGAAGGTCGTGACACCGGCAACTACTTCTGTTTTAATGTTCGTGTTGTTTTCTTTGAGTTTAAACCATTTCTCTAACATCACTTTCTCCTTTTCTCATAAGTGGGTTTACAGTACCCTATTTGCCTTCATAGATGATGACACTGTCAACATCGTAGCCTTGCAGGCGCTCTCTTCCCTTCAGCCCCGCCAATTCCATCAGGAAGATCACCTTGACTACTTCGCCGCCCAGCTCTTCGATCATCTGAATGCTCGCTTCTATCGTGCCGCCCGTGGCGATCAGGTCATCCACCACTACTACCTTCTGCCCCGGCTTGATGGAATCCTTATGCATCTCCACTACCGCGCTGCCGTATTCCAGATCGTACTCCTTGGAGATTACGTCCAGGGGCAGTTTGCCTTTCTTGCGGACCGGCACAAATCCTTTGTGTAAAGTATAGGCGATAGGAACGCCGAAGATGAACCCCCGCGACTCTGTTCCCACGATCACGTCAAACTCGATCCCGTCAAGCATCTTCTTCATGGAATCGATCGCCAGCGCCAGTCCCTCCGGATCCTGCAGTACGCTTGTCACATCCCGAAATATGATCCCCTTCTCCGGAAAATCCGGGATACTGCGCACATATTCTTCCATCCTCTTCTGATTCTTCATTCGTAAGCCTCCCATCCAACTGTGCATAACACCATCACGACTCCATGTCTCTTCACGCAGTTCCACCAGGATTGAGGCAGGAGTATGCGAAGAGACTACGTTACATGTCTTAGTATAGCACAACCCGGCAAAAACACCTAGTACTCCGTACTGAAAACCCTTGTGCAAATATTTCGGTCTATTTTCCCGATTGCACAAGCCCAGAATACTCAACGTAGCCCGCTACGCCTCCGTTTCTGAACTTGTACACTCGAAAAAATATCCTCGAAAATTTGCACAGGAACTTCAAGTACGGAGTACTAGTTCAATGTCAGTTAGGACGAAAGAGAACTATAAAATACAGACAGCCCATCGTCGAATGCAATTTCGGCCTGTACGGCGAAGGGTGGGGCAATGCGACGGCATCGTTGACCGACGACGAAACATTCCTCAGCATAAAGCGCTTCGGAATGGAGGGAAAAATAGATAAGGATGGTTGACAAAGCCCCCGGCGCAAGAGTATCCTTATATAACATTGCATAAATGTACGGAGGTTTTCTAATGAATACGAAGGCAAAAGGCATGTTTTCAAACAGCAGGTTTTATTCTCAGATCTTTAAGCTGGTGGTACCGATCATCATCCAGAATCTTCTGAGTGCAGCCGTCAATTCCGCGGATGTCGTCATGCTCAACTATGTGGGACAATCCTCAATCTCGGCCGTATCGCTCGCATCCAATTATGCAAGCGTTCTCTTTATGGTCTTCTACGGGCTTGGCACCGGTGCGACCATATTGAGTGCGCAGTACTGGGGTAAGAAGGACCTGCAGGCGATCCAGATGATCGAGGGCATCGCGCTGCGCTTTTCCCTGCTGTTCGCTCTTGGTTTCTCATCCTGCGCCCTGCTGATACCAGATCGGATGATGCGGCTCTTTACAACGGACGCCGAACTGATCCAGATCGGCGCCGGTTACCTGCGGGTAATGTCTGTCACCTATCTCTGCTGGGCCATCGTGGAAGTCTATCTCTCCATCCTGCGCAGCATCGGTCAAGTGACCATCTCCATGGTACTGAACATCATCGCTTTTTCGCTGAACATCCTGCTGAACGCCGTCTTTATCTTCGGCCTGTTCGGCGCGCCGAAGCTGGGAGCCACCGGTGTTGCCATTGCCACCGCCCTCTCCCGTATTGTAGAGCTTATCGGCTGCTTCCTGGTATCCATGTTCAGCAAGGCCCTTAAGTTAAACCTGGCTTACCTGTTTATCCGCAACAAGGTGCTATTGAAAGATTTCATCCATCTGTCACTGCCGGCACTGGCCAACGACATCTCCTGGAGCGTGGCCTTCTCCATGTACTCCGTGATTCTGGGGCATCTGGGCACAGACGCGGTAGCCGCCAACTCTCTTGTCGTGGTCGTCCGCAACTTCGGCACCGTACTCTGTTTCGGTACCGCCAGCGCAGGCGGTATCCTGCTTGGCAACGTGATGGGCGAGAATGACATGGAGCGCACAAAAGAATATGCCTCCAAACTGATGAAACTGACCATCCTGACCGGCGCCATCGGCGGTGTCATCATCCTGGCGATCACGCCCTTCGTACTGCACTTTGCCGCCCTGACGGAGACTGCGATGCACTATCTGAAATATATGCTTTTTATCAACAGTTACTATGTGATGGGCGCTGCCGTCAATACAACGCTGATCGCCGGCGTCTTCCGTGCCGGAGGAGACACACGTTTTGGACTGATCTGCGATACGATCGATATGTGGTGCTACGCAGTACCTCTCGGCTTTATCGCCGCTTTCGTGTTTAAGTTGCCGGTGTTAGTCGTCTATTTCCTGCTCTGTACCGATGAGTTCGTGAAATGGCCCTGGGTCATCAAGCGTTACCGGAGCGGGAAATGGTTGCAGAACCTTACGCGAGACGACCTTTTTACAGAAAAAGACGGTTGATTGCAGAGCAGAATCTGAAATTCTGCTCGCGTCCTCAGCGCAAAGCGCTTCGGAATAGATGTAAGATTGAATGAATTCCAAAGACTGGATCGCTACCAAGAAAGGACACCTGACATGCTATATTACGCAGCGCCGATGGAAGGCATCACGACTTATCTATACCGCCGGGCACATGCGCGCTGGTATGGAGGTATCGACAAATACTTTACCCCTTTTATTGCCGGCAAGAAGATGACCACCCGGGAAGTCAGGGACATTCTCCCGGAAAATAATACGGGCGTCGTGCTCGTACCGCAGGTTCTTACCAACAAAACCGAGGATTTTCTGGAGATTGCAGCACGACTTGCCTCTTACGGATATGATACGGTCAATCTGAATCTGGGTTGTCCCTCCGGAACCGTCACCGCCAAGAAACGAGGCGCCGGATTCTTAGGAGAACCAGAGGCGCTGGATGCATTTCTCTACGAGATTTATGAGAAATGTCCACTACACATTTCCGTCAAAACAAGACTCGGCATCTCAGATCTGTGCGAATGGGAAACCCTGTTAGCCATCTATGCCAAATATCCGGTGCAGGAACTGATCGTCCACACCCGTCTGCTCCAGGAATTCTACACGGGTGTGCCTCACCCGGAGGCTTATGCCCAAGCCGTGCGCCGACTGCATGATAGCAGCAGCAAACATCCACCGTCCGCAGAGATTCCGCTCTGCTATAATGGAGATATCCTGTCTGCCGACAGTCTGTCGAAGGTGCAGGCCAAAGTCCTCTCCTGTTTCGATAGTCCTGACCGATGCGATCAAAACGGCAAAAACGACAGCCTCGGCGAAACCGACAGTGCTGCCGTTAACGATCCAAACGATCCAATTATTGGCCGTGTCATGATCGGCCGCGGTCTGTTACGCAATCCTGCCCTGGCCAGGCAGCTGCGGGAAAAACAGCCGCATCCCCAAACTACCGCCGGTCAGGCCCAGGGAAGCCACGCCGCAGAAACACTCCGTGCCTTTCACGATGAGATCCTGGATGGTTACCGTGAGATCATGTCCGGAGACCTTCCCGTCTTATTTAAGATGAAAGATCTCTGGACCTATATGATCATGGCCTTCGTGTCTTCCGACCCTGCACAGTCCCCGGAAACACTTGACCGACAGAACATTGAGAAATATCTGAAAAAGATCCGCAAATCTGACCGGATCTCGGATTACCGGATTGCCGTAGACACTCTTTTTCGGGAATGCTTCATCCGTTAGCAGATGTTGTCTACATCTTTACATCCATGCCTAAGCGTCACAAATTCTAACTGAACTTGTTCAGTTTGTTATTGCTTTCACCCTTGTGCATATCTTTTCAAGAACTGTTTTGTCCGCTCTTCCTGTGGATGGTCGATCACCTGCTTAGGATCGCCCTGCTCCACGATCACACCCTCATCCATGAAGACCAGCTGATCGGACACGTCTCTGGCGAAAGCCATCTCGTGTGTGACGATGATCATGGTCGTCTTCTTGTCTGCAAGGGAGCGGATAACCTTCAGCACTTCTCCCGTCAACTCAGGATCCAGCGCTGATGTCGGTTCATCAAAGCACAGAATATCCGGCTGCAGCGCCAGTGCCCTGGCGATCGCCACCCTCTGCTGCTGCCCGCCGGACAGCTGATGGGGATAATGGGACATGCGCTCTGCCAGGCCCATCTGCCGCAGCAGCGCTTCTCCGTGCTCTTCTATCCGCTCATAAATTTCCTTCTTATTCTGCTTGAAATCTGGCTGTTCCTTCGCCAAAAGCTTCTCGGAAAGCGTAACATTTTCCAATGCCGTATACTGCGGAAACAGGTTGAAGGACTGAAACACCATCCCGAAATGCAGGCGCTTGGTGCGAAGCTCCTTTTCCTGTTCCCGTCGCGGCATGGAGGCATCAAAAAGAGTCTCGCCCTTCACTGTGATCGAACCTTGGTCCGGCGTTTCCAGAAAATTCAGACACCGTAAAAGCGTCGTCTTCCCGGATCCTGAAGAGCCGATGATGGCTAACGCATTTCCTTCCTCCAGCGAAAAGCTAACGTCATTGAGTACCTTCGTATTATCAAACTGTTTTCCGATATTTCTCACTTCCAAAATCGCCATGATCTTCAATCCTTCTCAACTTATATAGTACGATCTCTTTGACCCCGACATCATGTCCTTACGGCAGCTCACCGGACATATGACTGCCCCATGTCAGCCTTACACAGACCGTATTGTCATTATCTGAAATAATCCAGCTTCCGCTCAATATAATTAAACAGCAGCGTCAGCACTCCCACAAACACCAGATAGAACACGCCCGTGTAAAATAACGGCCACGTCAGACCGTTGCTCTTCATAAAAGAATAACCCGCGAAAGTCAACTCATAGGCCGCGATCATACGCGCCAGAGACGTATCCTTGACCAATGTGATGACCTCATTGGACAGCGGCGGTACGACTCTTTTGACCATCTGCAGAAGCGTTATCCGAAAAAAGATCTGGCTCTTCGTCATGCCCAGCACTTCCCCGGCTTCCCGCTGTCCCGCCGGGACACCCTCGATCCCGCCCCGGAAGATCACCGAGAAATAGCAGGCATAGTTGATGCTGAATGCCACCACCGTGGCCATGATGCGGCCGCTCTCATTACCGCTCCATATATTATGCCCCAGCCACAGGCCAGGCCCATAGAAAATGATGATCAGCTGCAGCATAAGCGGCGTACCCCTGATGATCCACACCACCACCTGGATCAGATACCGCAGGGGCCGCCACCTGCTCATGGAGCCGAACGCCAGGATCAGACCGAAGGGCAGGGAAAATACCAGGGTGAAAAGAAAGATCTGAAACGTCGTCAGCAGACCATCCAAAAGTGCTCGTGTCACATTCCAAAACATAGAATCTTTCTCCTTTAAAAGCCGAAGCTTACAGTATGCTATTCTGCAGGCACTACGATAACCTGTGCGTTGTTGCAGTAAGCGTTGGTACATTCCATAGCCGACGTTGTCTCCGCAGTCAGTGTCATACCATTCCATACCACGTCGATCGTCTTCGACTCCAGCTCCATGATCTTGTTATCCCAGTCGATCACCACGAACTGTGCCTCCACACCCAGCTTCTCTGCCGTGAGACGGGCCATATCTGCATCAAATCCGACCCACTCTCCGGATTCATCTTTATAATCCATCGGCTCAAACTCCGTGATGCCTATGATCAGGTTTCCTTTTTCCTGAATATAAGCCACATCGCTGTCCTCGGCCGACGCCACAAATTCTGATGCCGGCTGTTCCACCAGCGCTTCCTGCACGCCATAGACAGCTGCCGTCTCCTTCATGGTCCCGTCAGCGTAACTTTCCCCGAATACGGCATTAATATAAGAAGCCAGATCGGAACCCTTGCGGCATCCCACGCCGTATTCTTCTGTCGTCAGTTCCGTCGTATGTGTCAGGTTCGGATAGCTGGTCCCTTCCCCGATCATGGCTCCCGCCATCAGCAGATCGATGATCGCCGCGTCGGATGTTCCTGCCGCAACCTCCATCAGCGCATCGGCCTGAGATGTCACTACATTTGTCTGCAGACCATTGTCCTGTGCTGCCGCCTCACCTGCGGACCCTGCCTCTACCGCATATATCAGATCCGTATCCACAGAAGCCGTGTCACTGTCTGTCCCTGTCTCCTCTGTGCCCTCTGCTGTGACATCGTCCGTGCTTTCTGCCGCATCCGCTGCCTCCTGTGCGGTGTCGGTATCTGCCTGTTCCTCCGCTCCTGCCGCGGTCTGCGCCGCATCCTTTGCCGCACTGCCGCATCCCACCAATACTGTGCCGACTGCCATGGATACCGCCAGCATTAATGCAAATTTCTTCTTCATAGTTACAACCATTCTCCTTTCTCAATGTACAGATCCGTGTCCGCAGACACAGATCTGCAATAACAATCCTATTTTTCAATCTACCTGCCATGACGCAAATACGAATTGTATTTTATCATGGTAGCGTACTAAAGTAAAGAGAATTTTTTCGTATTACATTGAAAAAGAAAATTTTATGAAATATAATAGATAAATATACAGACAAATTACTCATTCACTTCAAGAAATTCAAGGACAGGTATCTCACAATGACAACGCAAAGCGAACAACCCCATAAACAGCCGAAACACAGTCGTGAAAATATCCGCATCACAATGAATATGGCTTGGCCTTCTATCGTGGAATCCTTCTTCGTGGCATTTGCCGGGCTCGTGGATTCCCTGATGGTAAGTTCTCTCGGCTCCTATGCAGTAGCCGCCGTAGGGCTTACGACGCAGCCTAAATTCGTAGGGTTATCTTTGTTTTTTGCAGTCAATGTGGCAATCTCGGCCCTGGTCGCAAGACGACGCGGGGAAGAAAAACCGGAAGAAGCCAACCGGATCCTAAGCACGGCGCTCGCTTTCATTCTTGTAGCGGCGGCGGTCATAAGCATCCTGCTGGTGACTTTTGCCAGCCCGATCATCCATCTGTGTGGCTCTACGCCGGAGACCCATGACAGCGCAGTGACTTATTTCCGTATCATCATGGGCGGCATGATCTTCAACTGTATTCAGATGGGTATCAACTCCGCTCAGCGGGGTGCCGGCAACACGAAGATCACCATGCGCACCAATGTGACTTCCAACACAGTCAACATCATTTTCAACTATCTGCTGATCGGCGGGCATTTCGGTTTCCCGGCGCTGGGGATCCAAGGTGCGGCACTGGCAACGGTTCTCGGCACCGTAGTCGCCTGCATTATGAGCATCCTCTCGATCCTGAAACCTGATGGCTTTATCAGCATCCCCTATATCCTGACAAACAAAATATGGCCGGCAGCCAAAACCTTACATAATCTGATCCATGTGGGCTACAGCGTTTTCTTTGAACAGATTCTGATGAGAGTCGGCTTTATGATGACTGCGATCATGGCTGCCAACCAAGGTACCAACGCGATGGCCGCCCATCAGGTCGGCATGAATATCATGGGTCTGTCCTTTTCCTTCGGAGACGGCCTGCAGGCAGCTGCTGTGGCTCTGATCGGACGCAGCCTGGGGTCCGGTGACGAGAAGCTGGCCAAGGAGTTCGGCAGCATCTGCAAGCTGTTCGGCGCGATCATCTCGGCTTTACTCGCCGTAGTCTATTTCTTCGGAGCGGAACCGCTTCTTGGCCTGTTCTTCGAGGAAGCACATATCATCGCCATCGGTGTTGGCATTATGCGGGTCATCATCTTCGTAGTCATCTTCCAGATCAGCCAGGTGGTATATATGGGCTGCCTGCGCGGCGCGGGAGACACACTCTACACGGCTGTCGCCTCCACCATCAGCGTCACCTTTATCCGTACGCTGGCGTCCTGGCTGGGCGGTTATGTATTCGGCCTTGGTATCATCGGTATATGGCTGGGTGTCCTGGCCGATCAGATCTCCCGTTTCCTCTTTGCATCCATACGGTTTAAACAGGGCAAATGGACCCAGATCAAAATCTAATGAATTTGAAAAGAAAGTTTTCAGTCCGGATTCCCGGGAAACGTTTTTATAAGGATCAGCGAATAGATGCCAATGACCGCAAGCATGATCAGGTGCAATGCAATCCCCTTCTCTACCGTCAATCCCGTCTCCTTCGCAAAAGTGCTGAGCACATTGATCGCAGAATGCGTTAGGATACAGGGAATCAGGCTTCCACCGAAATAAAACAGGAGCACGAACAGTAAACCGATTGCGATCGCTACGATCACCTGCCAGAGATTATCTGCAAATTCCGTCCCGCTGCCATTGATCAGGTTCAGTATATGTCCCAGGCCAAACGTGACACTCGAGACAAGGATGGCTGTTCTTACATTCTCTTTCGCCAGTGCCTTGAAAAGAAACCCTCTGAAGATCACTTCCTCCAAAAATCCCACACAAAGCATACAGGCTATCCGGCAGGCAGTGTCTGCCGGAGAATGCTTAAGCACCGCTCCATTCCAGAGATTTCCGGTCGCCAGAATAAACAGCGGAATATAATAGAGAAACTTTGTGGCCGGCACAACAGACCTACAGAGCCCGTACCGCTTAAATAACCCGTTTCTCTTCAGGAACCCTACCATAATAATGCTCTGCAAGATACAGAAAACAGCGCTGACAGAGTATTGCGTCCCGATCATCTTATTGAGCGGATTGGCCAATGACTGCAAAGCGCAATAAGTCACGATCCAGACGAGTGCAAAAGACAGTTCGCTTTTCTCATACAATCCTTTCAACCTTCTTCCTCCCGCGTGGCCAGAATCGCACCCCTGTACACCCGCTCCAAATGCACCTTGATCAGCTCTTCATCATATTCCAGTGCATTGTTGGCGATGATGCTTGCGTACCCGTGAGCAAACAGCGCCAGTGTCAGGAAGATCTCTTTGGTCTGCGCCATGCTCCTGTTCATGGCTTTCTGCATGGCAAAAATGATCGGACTGAGTTCTTCCGAATCTATCATTTCCGGCAGGCTGTTTTCCGCAATAAACCCCGATTGGAACAGAAAGCGGAATAAATGCAGTTCCTCAACGGCAAAACGGATATAGTTTAAACCAATAGCAAGCATGACATCTTCCCATGCTCCGGAAATTCGCATCAGATACTCTGTGTGGTATTGGTCTGTTCTTATATAGACAGCATTCTTCAGTTCCTCAATCGTCGCGAAATGATACATGACAGGCTGGGTAGAACAATTCAGTCTGTTCGATACAGTCCTTGCATTGATATTTTCCACCCCCTTTTCACGGGCAATCTCAAACGCAGCGTCAATGATCATATCTTTTGTGATCTTGGCTTTCGGCGGCATCTTCTTATCCTTCCTTCCATATTATAATTATTGTTATATAACATAGATTATATTTCATTCTATCTGTTTTGTCAATAGTACAGGATTCAGCAAAGCGCTTCGGAATAGGGGAAAATATGCACAATACAATATATCGTGCTTTACTGACAAACAATCATGCCTTTCATACAAGATATCCCTCTTTCTTCCTTTCATCGCCCTATCTTCCGCACAATTTTTCTACAGTTGTCTATCTCATTTTCTATTGTATACCAACTATACTCGTGGTATAAACAGGTATAGTGCACTATCACTTCTATATGTAATATCATTTACTTCCGCCCTGTCTTTATTGGTGGAACGATTCTTAACATCAAAGCAAAAGAAAGGACCTATCTATGACGCACATCAACTCATTTATTCCGCCTGTGTCTTCACCGCTCCGTGACACCAGCCCTCTTCTGCCGTCCCTTCAGGATCCTGACACACTCAGGGTAAGCTTCCCGGCTTCCGGACCGCTCCCGATCCCCATGACCAATGACTACCTGTTCCGGGCACTTCTGCAGCGAAATAACAATGTATTAAAAGGACTTATCTGTTCTCTTCTGCACCTGTCACCGGAGCAGATGTGTACCGCGGAAATCACCAATCCTATCGAACTGGGCACTTCTGTCACGGACAAGACATTTATTCTGGACATCAAAGTCCTCCTGAATGATCATACTGTCCTGAATCTGGAATTGCAGGTCATCAATCAACATAACTGGGTAGAGCGTTCCCTGAGCTATCTCTGCAGGAACTTTGACAACCTGCAGTCAGGCGATACCTATCAAAATATCAGACCTGTTCTGCAGATTGGTATTCTGAATTTCACGCTTTTTCCTGAGCAACCTGAATTTTATGCCACTTATCAATTATTAAATGTTAAAAATCATTCATTATATAGTGACAAACTACGTATTTCCGTGTTAAACTTAACACAGATAGAATACGCAACAGAAGAGGACAGATCCTGGCAGCTCGACTCCTGGGCCAGCCTCTTCAGAGCCACCACTTGGGAGGAACTTACTATGCTTGCACAAAATAATGACTACATCAAAGAAGCTGCAGACACTGTCTTCCGGCTCTGCCAGGACGAACGTGTCCGCATGGAATGCGAAGCCCGTGAGGATCATTACCGTACACAGTTGGGGATTCAGAGGATGATAGAACGCCAGGCTGCCGCCTTGGAAGCGCAGACTGCCAAGATTCAGGCGCAAGCCTCCTCTCTTGAAGCACAAGACGCCAAGATTCAGGCGCAAGCCTCCTCTCTTGAAGCACAAGACGCCAAGATTCAGGCGCAGGCCTCCTCTCTTGAAGCACAAGACGCCAAGATTCAAGCACAGATCAATGAAATCGAATTACAGGCTGCCGAAATCGACAAGCTGCAGACCTGGATGAAGGCACACGGATACGATCCGGCAGACATTTGAAAACAAAACCGATGCCGCAGAACCTTATAGCGCTCTGTCAGGCATCGGTTTAATTGTTCTTATTGTATTGGTTCAGGCAGCATTCCACCGTAATATCATACGCAGACCACTGTCGCATAGCGTGCTTATTCTGCCGTAACCGCCTCTGTATACTGTACGCCCAGATCGGAGATCGTGCCATCTGCCAATTTCGTCTCAATAGCTTTGTTGATCATATCCAGCAGCGCTGTGTTGCCTTTCTGTACTGCAACCGCATATTCCTCAGACTCGAATGCAGAAGCATCCTCTACAATCTTGAGCCCTTCATTGTCATCTACATATTTCTGTGCAGTAGCTGAATCAATCACTACTACATCGCACTTGCCGTTTACCAGCTCCATTACAGCCTCAGTGCCCTTCTTAAAAGCTTCGTAAGGATACCCCATATCGTTGACACAGATCTCACCGGTATAGCCCTGTACAACACAGATCTTCTTGTCGGCCATATCTGTTGCTGCCGCGATATCAGAATCTTCCTTCACGATCATAACCTGCGTCGCCGTATAATACGGTACGGAAAAGTCAACCGCCTCCTTACGATCCTCTGTCACGGTCATCGCCGCAATCGCCGCATCGATCTGACCATTCTGCAAAGCCACCAGTAAAGAATCAAACTCCATGTTCTCCATTGCTACCGTCATCCCGTTATCCTCTGCGATCTGTTTCGCGATCGCCATGTCGATACCGTCATACTGATCGATCACACCGGTTCCGGTCACAAATTCAAAGGGCGGGAACTCTGCATTGGTACCGAATGTCAGGACACCCTCTGTCCTCGTCGTAACGGCTCCGGCCTGTTCTGTATCCGCCTCTTCCCCCTCTGCTGCATCTGCTTCGGTATCGGCTGCCCCATCTGGCTCTGCTGCTTCAGTATCATCCGCCGCGTCTGCTTCCTCTGCTGCGTTTTCCTCAGAAGTCTCTGTCTCTGTGCCTGCCGCTTCCGTGTTCGCTGCGTCTGCCGCCGCGTCCTTTTCACCTCCGCAGGCTGTCAATGTGGACACTGCCATAGCCATGGCCAGTACCAATGCTGCTACTTTTGTTGTCTTTTTCATAATCTCCTCCATTCCGAAGCGCTTTACGCTTGTCAAAAATTTTGATCTATTAAACCGCACCGCATCGAAAATGCTCGTACGGCCCTCTATATCTAAACCGCATTTTCTCTTCCATCCATGCAGAATCCGTTCCGGCATTCACTTCTGCGGCCAATGACCCGGACGAACAACTATAGTTAACGACATTAGAAATTTCGTTTTCGGCATTGCAGGAATTGCCGTATATGGCTCCTGCAAGAGACGGAAACAGAAATTTGTTATGTCGTTTACTATAGTTCATACACATGATTAAAAAGATCGTCGGTTTGATATCCCTTTATACACTTTACGCCTCATTGCCATTTTACAATACCTTACTTAAGAAAAGCTTGGTCCTTTCATTCTTCGGATCGCTGAACACTTCCTGTGGCGTACCGCTCTCCATGATAACGCCCTGATCGATGAAAAGCACCCGGGAAGCCACCTCTCTGGCAAATCCCATCTCGTGCGTGACGATGACCATCGTCATCCCGGACTTGGCCAGATCCTTCATAACGTCCAGCACTTCACCTACCATCTCCGGATCCAAGGCCGAAGTAGGCTCATCAAAAAGCATGATCTCGGGATTCATAGCAAGGGCCCTGGCAATCGCCACTCTCTGCTTCTGTCCGCCGGAAAGCTGTGCCGGATAGGCATCCGCCTTTTCCGCCAGATTGACACGCTCTAAGAGTTCCTGCCCCTTTTTGACTGCTTCTTCCTTAGTCATCTTCTTAAGCAGCACCGGTGCCAAAGTAATATTATCCATGATCGTCAGATGGGGAAACAGATTAAACTGCTGGAAGACCATGCCCATCTTCTGCCTGACCACATTGATGTTGACCTTCGGCGTGTTGATCAACTCATCATCCACATAGATCTCACCTTCCGTCACATCCTCCAGCAGATTCAGGCAGCGCAGGAAGGTACTCTTCCCCGATCCGGAAGGGCCGATGATGACCACGACTTCGCCCTGAGAAATATGCTCATCGATTCCGTTCAGAACCATCAGATCCCCAAATTTTTTATGTAGATTCTTAACTTTGATCATAAGATACTCTCCTTCTTATGCGAGTACTATACCGTATGAATATGCATACAGTCTGCATACCGGCTGCCCTTATCTGGCATCGGACTTTCGCAGATGATTCTCTACCTGGCGAAGCGTCAACGTCAGAATCTTGATCAGTACATAGTAGATGACTGCCGTTCCAAACAACGGCATGCCTGGTTCAAAAGTTGCACTCTTGATAAAATCGCCTGCCTTCTGGATATCCATCAACCCTACATAACCGACGATAGCAGTCTCCTTGATCAGCACGATAAACTCGTTGCACAACGCCGGAAAAATATTCTTCACCGCCTGCGGGATCACAATCCTCGTCATCGTCTGGAATGCATTAAGTCCCAGCGATCTGCCCGCCTCGCTCTGTCCGTGATCCACGGAAAGAATACCGCCCCGGATGATCTCCGATACATAGGCGCCTGAATTGACACCGAACGCAATGGACGCAATGATCCACTTGTCCAGATTGACCGTCGCAAAGATGACAAAGTAGATCACCATCAACTGGGTAACGGAAGGCGTACCGCGAATCACGTCCGTATAAATCCCACCGATGGCCTTTAACAGTTTATTGTTGGAAAGATTGCTCATCGCCACCAGCATACCAATCAAAATACCGATGATCACCGCCAGCAGCGAAACCTTTATCGTAACACCGACACCGCTGAACAGCAGTTTATAACGATCGTCCCTGATAAAACATGTATAAAACTTGTCGCAGAAATCAGCAAACCATAATTCAATCCCTGTCATCTGTTGTTCATCCTTCCTGTCACTGTTTCAAGCCTTCTATCTAACCTGTTGCGCATCGCTGCCTGGCTCCTCCAAACAACTCAACCCGCATTATAACACAAACAATGCGGGTTGAAAAGCATAAATATA
>ERZ779637.626-NODE-626-length-20954-cov-14.101680_pt1 | contig 20954 bp, 17 predicted proteins | sample MGYA00514196_ERZ779637 | MGnify/ENA primary metagenome ERZ779637 (study PRJEB29562, sample SAMEA4376700) | mouse gut metagenome | isolation source: Cecum | study: EMG produced TPA metagenomics assembly of the A DSS colitis mouse model was used to assess the...
GCCAGGACCTGATGGCCCAGGGCTACGGCTACGGCGGCGAGGGCGACTGGAAGGTGGCCGCCATGACCGCCATCATGAAGGCCATGGGCGAGGGCGGCAACGGCGCGTCCCTGTTCATGGAGGACTACACCTACCATCTGGCGGAGGGCCAGGAGTACTCCCTGGGGGCCCACATGCTGGAGGTCTGCCCCTGCTGCGCCGCCGGAAGGCCCCGGATCGAGACCCACCACCTGGGCATCGGCATGAACGAGAAGGATCCGGCCCGGCTGGTGTTTGAGGGCCGGGAGGGGGACGCCATCGTGGTCAGCCTCATCGACATGGGGGGCCGCCTGCGCCTCATCTGCCAGGATATCCACTGCGTCAAGCCCATCATGCCCATGCCCAACCTGCCGGTGGCCCGGGTGATGTGGCAGGCGGAGCCGGACCTCACCACCGGCGTGGAGTGCTGGATCACCGCCGGCGGAGCCCACCACACGGTCCTCAGCTACGATGTGACTGCGGAGCAGATGAAGGACTGGTGCGCCATTATGGACATCGAGTTTGTCCACATCACAAGGGACACCACGGTGGAGAGCCTGGAGCACGATCTGTTCCTGTCCGATCTGGCCTGGAAGCTGAAGTGAGGAGCGCCGTATGCTGGAAGAACTGAAAAGAACAGTCTGCGAGGCGAATCTCCTCCTGCCCAGGCACGGCCTTGTCACCTTCACCTGGGGCAACGTGTCCGGCGTTGACCGGGAGGGCGGGCTGATGGTCATCAAGCCCTCGGGGGTGGAGTACGAGAACATGGGCCCGGAGGACATGGTGGTCATCCGCCTGAGCGACGGGGAGCGGGTGGAGGGGCGATGCAAGCCCTCCAGCGACACGGACACCCATCTGGCCCTGTACCGGGCCTTCCCGGGCCTGGGCGGCATCGTCCACACCCACAGCCGCTGGGCCACCTCCTTCGCCCAGGCGGGGCGGGACGTGCCCGCCCTGGGCACCACCCAGGGGGACTACTTCTACGGGGACATCCCCTGCACCCGGAGGATGACTCCGGAGGAGATCGGCGGCCGGTACGAGCTGGAGACGGGGAACGTGATCGTGGAGACCTTCCGCACCCGGCGCATTGACCCGGATCAGGTGCCGGCGGCCCTGGTGTGCAGCCACGGCCCCTTCGCCTGGGGCACGGACCCCCTCAACGCGGTCCACAACGCGGTGGTGCTGGAGGAGGTGGCGTTCATGGCCTTCCACGCCATGGCCCTGAACCCGGACCTGCCCCCCATGCAGCGGGAGCTTCTGGATAAGCACTACCTGCGCAAGCACGGCCCCGGAGCCTACTACGGACAGAACTGAGCGATAGAGCCCCTTTTCCCTTCAAATCAGGGAAAAGGGGCTTGCCTTCTCCCGCCGCATCTAGTATCATGTGGATAGAGAAAACGGGAGGAGAGATACCATGAGAGAACTGACGCCCCAGCTGATCCATTCCCTCAAGCACTATTCCCGGCAGGACCTTGTCAAGGACCTGACCGCCGGGGTGATTGTGGCGATCATCGCCCTACCCCTGTCCATCGCTCTGGCCCTGGCCTCCGGCGTGGCCCCGGAGCAGGGGCTGTACACCGCCATTGTGGCCGGCTTCCTCATCTCGGCCCTGGGGGGCAGCAAGGTGCAGATCGCCGGCCCCACCGCCGCTTTTGCCACCATCGTGGCGGGGATCGTGGCCCGCAGCGGCATGGAGGGGCTGGCCGCCGCCACCATCCTGGCGGGGATCATCCTGATCCTCATGGGCGTACTGCGCATGGGGAGCATGATCAAGTTCATCCCCTACACCATCACCACCGGCTTCACGGCGGGCATCGCCGTCACCATCGTCATCGGCCAGCTGAAGGACTTCTTCGGCCTGACCTTCACCCACGCCCCTGTGGAGACTATGGAGAAGCTGGGGGAGGCGGTGCGCTCCTTCGGCACAGTGAATATCACCGCGGCGGCGGTGGGGTGTCTGGCCCTGGCGGTCCTGATCCTCTGGCCCAGGGTGAATAAGAGGATCCCCCCGTCCCTGGTGGCCGTTGTGGTGACCGCCTGCGCGGTCCGGCTCCTGGGGCTGCCGGTGAACACCATCGGGGATCTGTACGACATCTCCAGCGCTCCGCCCCAGTTCGCCCTGCCGGCCATCTCCTATGAGACCGTGGCGGAGGTGCTGCCGGACGCGTTCACCATCGCCGTGCTGGCGGCCATCGAGTCCCTGCTGTCCGCCGTGGTGGCGGACGAGATGATTGGCTCGCGGCACAACTCCAACATGGAGCTGGTGGCCCAGGGCGTGGGCAACGCCGCCTCCGCCCTCTTCGGGGGCATTCCCGCCACCGGCGCCATTGCCCGGACGGCGGCCAACATCAAAAACGGCGGCCGGTCCCCTGTGGCCGGCATGGTCCACGCCGCGGTGCTGCTGCTGGTGCTGGTGCTGCTCATGCCCTACGCGGCCCTGATCCCCATGCCCTGCATTGCCGCTATCCTCTTCCAGGTGGCCTACAACATGAGCGGGTGGCGCACCGTGGTGAAGGTGGTGAGGCGCTCGCCCAAGAGCGACGTGGCCGTGCTGGCGGTGACGTTCCTGCTCACCGTGGTCTTTGACCTGGTGGTGGCCATTGTGGTGGGCCTGTCCCTGGCCTGCCTGCTGTTCATGCGGCGGATGGCGGACGTGGCCGTGGTCAAGGAGTGGGAGTACGTGGAGGACAGTGGGGACAGCCAGGGCCGGTTCAAGAGCGTGCCCTCCCATGTGATGGTCTACGAGATCACCGGCCCCATGTTCTTCGGCGCGGCGGACAAGATCCCCCATATGGAGCGGCAGGGGGCGCGGCGGGTGCTGATTCTGCGGATGCGCTCCGTCCCCGCCATGGACATCACCGCCCTCAACGGCCTGGAGCGGCTGTGGGAGGAGTGCAGGGACAAGGACATCCAGGTGATCTTCTCCCATGTGAACCCCCAGCCCATGTCCGTGTTCCGGAAGTCCGGCCTGTATGAGCGGGTGGGCGGGGAGAACTTTGCCCCCAATATCGACGCGGCCCTGGAGCGGGCCGCGGAGCTGGGTACGGCGGTCCGTCAGGCGTAGACGGAAGAACGCTCCCCCTCGAGCATACTGTCGAGGGGGAGCGCGTTTTTTAAGAATTTCTCAATGGGGATGGTATTCGGGGCAAAGGCCGGAGCTCCCGCCGGGGACCTGCTGTGCGGCTTCTAAGCGATCATTCCTGTTCCTTCCGGAAGGGAATGATAACCGTCACCTGTACCCGTCCAGGATGGTCTTCATCTCCGCCAGGGCCAGCTCCGCGTCCTTGAAATAGAACTGCTCCCCCTGGCCCGCGCTGGTATACAGGTCAAAGAAGGTGTTGTTGAGGACGAAGAAGGCGTCATAGCTGCAATAGTCGCCGGGCACGCCGCCCAGATGGGTATAGCTGTTCTTCACGATCTTCACCTCCAGGCCCCTGGGGGTGACGTAGTCCTCCACCTCCAGTCCTCCATCCGGGGTGGGCATGGCCAGGGCGGGATCGTCCTCCTCCCGCCAGCGGTTGGGGTGGGCCGCCTTCATCGTGGCGGACTGGAAAAACGCGCCGTGCTCCCCCATATAGGCGCTGAAGATCCGCAGGGTCCTGGGGACCCACTGGCCCCCCAGAGGGTCAGCCGTCACATCCACCAGACAGCCGCCTGTGATTGTCTCCGCGCTGCTGCTGCGGCAGACGGTGGAGGGGATTGCCTCCATCTGGTCCAATACGTCGTTGCTGGCAATCTCCAGGCCCAGGAAGTCCTCCGCCTCCTCCAGGGAGTCAAAGATCCAGGTGTCCTCCTTGCCGGTGACCCGCTCCAGGGCCCGCTCCGACAGGGGCCGTGGCGCCACCTCGCCCCGGGCCAGAAGGCCCTCCCTGTGCTCGCCGTTGGTGAGGAGCCCCAGGTCCATGAAATCCGCGTGGACCAGCCCCATGGCCCCGGCGGCCAGGGCCGTGCCCGCCAGCACCGCCACCAGCAGCGCAGCGGTCAGCGCCGCCGCCGGCATCCGCCGCCGTCCGGTACGCTCTCTCTCCTTCATGTGCAGTACCTCCATTCTCAGCGCTGGGGAGGCGTGAACCTGATCGAACAGCTCCTGATACTTCTTTTCCATGGTCTATTCCTCCGTCAGCATGGTTTTCAGCTTTGCCCGTCCTCTGGCCAGACGGGTCTGGACTGTGGAGGGGTTGAGGCCCATGATCTCCCCCACCTCGTCCACGGCGTACCCCTCGTAGTAGTAGAGGTACAGAGGCACGCGGTACCTCGCCGGCAGGTCCATGACCGCCTGATACAGCTCCCGCTGCTCCTGCCCGTCAAAGGCCGGCTCCCCGCAGCCCTCCAGGGACACGGTGCGGCTGCGCCAGGGGTGGCAGGAGATGCGCTTGCACTCGTTCACCGTCACCCGTGCCAGCCACCGGCGCAGGTGCTCCTCCCCCTGGAAGGCCGTGTCCGTCCGCCACAGGCGGAGCATCACGTTCTGAGCCGCGTCCTCCGCGTCGGCCGGGGCCTTGAACCAGTTGAGAGCTATGCGGTAGACCATGTCCAGGTACTGCTCCGCCGCCGCCGTGTATTCCCGTTCTGTCAGCATAGACTGTTCTCCTTGAAACGCGTTTCACCCTTAAAACCCTGCCAGGGGCCGGAATATCCCGCCGGGGGAGGAAAATTTTTTGCAGATTTTCCTCTCCGCCCGGCAGGATATCACAACAGCACAGAGCCGCCGTTTCCGGCGGCTCTGTGCTGTTGGTTTCAGGGTTATGTCCTCGCGGATCTGTAGGCGTTCATGCGGTAGATAATCATGCACAGCTGGGCGCGGGTGATGGAGTTCACGCCGTAGAACTTCACCTCGCCGGTGGCGATGGTGGTGCCCTGGATGATGCCCGCGTCATACAGGGCCAGCACAGCGCCGGCCGAGGTGACGGTCATCGCCATGTCCGAGAAGGGGGAGGCGGTGCGGGTGGAGGCGGGCAGCTTGAGAGCCCGGTAGGCGATGTCCGCAATGGCGTAGCGGGAGATAATCCGGTCCAGATCCACCGTGCCGGCGGCCATGATGCCGTCCGCCTGGGCCCTGGCCAGGAAGCCGCTGGCCCAGTGCTTGCCTGTGGGGGTCTGGGCGGGATAGCCGGCGGCCATCATAATCATCTTCAGCGCCTCGCCGTAGGTCACGCTGCCGTTGGGCCGGAAGGTGCCGTCCTCATACCCGCCGATCACACCGGCGGAGGCCAGCTGCATCAGCTCGCTGTAGTACCACTTGTTGGCGTCGGTGTTGGCCACATCCTTGAAGGAGATGGAGGGGTTGATCGGGATGTTCGGGGTAGTAGGCGTGGTGGGCGTGGTGGGCGTGGTGGGGGTCACCGGGGCGGCGGTGACGGCGATCTTCACCGTGCCGCTCACCTTGCTGCCGGCGGCGTCATAGGCGGCGAAGGGGATGCTCACCGTGCCGCTGTACCCGGCCTTGGGGACGAAGGAGACGTTGTCCATGCGCAGGGCGTTGACCGTAGTGGAGGTGGCGCTGACGCTGTACCAGACGCTGTCGCTGGTGATGGCGGTGCCCACGGCGGTGGCGCTGCGGCCGTAGTAGAGGGTGCCCAGGCTGGCGTCCGGCGGGGTGAAGGACACGTTGGTCAGCTTGCCGGACGCGCCGGCCAGGGCCTCAAAGTCGCTGCCCTTGAAGCTGACGCTGCCGGTGGTGCAGGTGTAGGAGACGGAGAGATCCTGGGCCGTGAAGCGGAGGTTGGCCACATAGAGGATCTTACCCTGGAGATCATAGGCCACATACCGCACCGCGTCGGAGATGGTTCCGTTGGAGACGTAGGTGAGAGAGCTGATGAGCTCCCCCCGGCTGCCGCTGTAGTAGAAGGGGCGGGAGGCGATGGAGGCCTCGGTGAGCTTCACGCCCCTGCCGTTGCTGTAGCCCGCGTAGAGCGCGCCCGCGGCGGGCACGTCCAGCAGCTGGATGTAGAAGCTGGAGCCGGTCTTGCCGGTGGCCTTCTGGTAGACGTGGAGGAGGTCCTCCTCGTTGAAGTTGTAGGCCGCGCCGGGGCTCACCCTCCAGGTGATGTCCTCCGCCTCGCCGCTGCTGACAAAGACGTACATCACGCCGTCCAGATAGGTCTGGCGGTCCCTGTCATTGGTGCCGAAGGCCTCAAAGGGTACGGCCACATACTCCCCCTGGCGCACGCCGGGCACAAAGGTCAGATCGTCAATGCCGTACTGGCTGTTGCCCGGATCCATATAGAAGGTGTCCCGGGACTTGATGCGGGTCCCGGGCCGGGCGTTGGAGGCGTAGCCGGTGTAGAGGCTGCCCTCGTAGGTGCTGGGCAGCTCCGTGAAGGTGACGCGGATGAGAGCGCCCCGGGGATAGCTCTTGTTCCAGAAGTCCGCGAAGTCGTTCCCGTCCAGGGTGACGGGCATGTCCTTGGAGGTGGTGTAGAGCACGTCCAGGTTTCCGGCGTACTGCTGGACGGTGATGGTGAGGACGCCGTAAAAGCTCTCGTTGGCGTCGTTATAGACGGTGAAATTGATGGCATAGGGGCCGGTGGCGTCCTTGCTGGGGCGAAAGCGGACGTTGCTCAGGTCATAGGTGGAGCGGTCAAAGTAGTAGCGGCTGCCGCTCTCCACCTCCAGCGCGCCCACCTTGGACACGGGCTTGGTGCCGAAAACCACATACTGGGGGGTGCCCCGGCCCGCGTCATAGGCGGCCTTGTAGATCTGCTCCTCCACGGACTGGGTGGACCAGCGGTCCATGTCCCCCAGGGCCAGATAGGTGTCGTCCAGGCCCACCGTGGCGTGGGCGGTGATGATGTCGCGCACGTGGACCGTCACCGTGCAGGAGGCGCTGATGGGCTGGGTGGTCAGGCCGCTCTTGGGCACGGCCATGACAAAGCAGACATAGCTCAGATCCCCCTCCTTCTCCGTCACGGAGGCGGGCAGGACGTAGCTGTCCCCGGTGTAGACCAGGGTGCCCTGGTGGTACCAGCTGTAGGTGAGGTTGTAGTCCCCGGTGATGTCGGCGGAGCCGATGCTCATGGCCACATCGCCCAGGGTGAGGCCGAAGTCCGTGGATCCCAGGGGCACGTAGACCACGGGGTTCTCCGGCAGGGAGATGGTCACCTTGCTGTAGTCCACAGCCAGGCACACTGTGCACCGGCCGTTCACGATCTGGTGGGCCTGCTTGTCGATCCGTGCGCCGGGGTGATGAGGGCACTCGCCGGAGTGGGTGCCGTCCCCGTTGTCCTGGAACTTGTACTCGTGGTTGTTGGGGTCAATGGCGGTTGGAACGGTCCAGGAGCGGTGGCAGGTGGCGCAGGTATATTCCATCTCCCCCTTGATAAAGCAGGTGGCGCGGGAAATTTCCTTGTTTGTAATAACGGGTGCGGCCGCGCCGGTAACATTGCTCGGGCAGTCCTTGTACGTACATACCACGTTGTTGGCAGCCGCCAGGGCCGTGGGCATCAGCGAGAGCAGCATAACCAGCGTCAGCAGCAGCGCGGGGATGCGCCGGGCGCTCTTCCTTTTCATCTTCATTGTTGCGTTTCCTCCTGTGGGTAGATTCGCGGAGAGCAGAAGCCTCCAGAGTATGCAGGAATCATTATAGCATACTTGTCCACAAAAAACTGTTACAATTTAGCTACAAGTTGGCATCAAATCTTAAAAGTTTCTAAAATGTCAAACTCCCAGTCCGGGTCCCTGCCGATCTCCAGCTCCCGCACCCGGCCCAGGCTGTCCGTATCCATGCGGCAGAGGAGGGCAAACCGCTCCTCGTCCTCCCCCACCAGCAGGCAGGGCCTGCCCCGCTGTCCGGCTGCGGTGAGCACGCCGGGGCGGAGGCAGCCCAGGCCCGCCGCCGCCAAATCCCGGCCCGCCAGCTCCAGCAGGGACAGGGCGTTCTCCACGCCCTCCTGGCGGTTTTCCAGAAACCGCACGGCGCAGTCGGAGCGGAGAATGGGCCGCAGGCGCTCCGTCCCGCCCCGGCGGAGGAAGTCCGCCAGCAGACGGAAATTCTGCTCCTGGCCGAACACCAGCCCTCCGGCGTACTCGCCTATGGCGCAGTCCCCGGACAGGACGCACAGGGCGGAGACCACCGCCCCGGGCCGGACCATGTCCCGCTGGCTCTCCGCCACCATGTCCAGGGGGTGGCACAGCTCGATGTCGCCCATGGCGGTGGACGCGGTGACGCTGACAAATTTGGTCAGCGGCTCCATGCCCAGGTAGGTCTCCCCCACCTTGGCGTCCTTCACCAGCCCCTGGAGCAGGGTGGTATCCTCCCCCGCCTCCATGGCGCCGGAGCTCTCGCCGGCGTCATAGCTGATCCGCAGGGGGAAACCGGCCATATTCAGCCGCAGGGTGTCCCCCTCCCGGATGGAGGGGAGCACGTCGGGGCAGAGAAGCTCCACCACCGCCCGCTCCGGCCCCTCCTCCCGGCCCGCCAGTATCCGGCGGCTGAGGGCGTCCGCCCCCGGGGGCGTCAGGTCCTTCTCCACCCGCACCGTCCACAGGCAGCCGCTTCCGGCGTGGGCGTCCATACCCAGCAGCTCCTCCTGGCCGCTCTCCCGGTCCCGGCCCGTGCGCACCACCACCTGGGCGTCCCCCATGCGCAGACGGTAGTAGTCCCCGCCGTAGCCCGGCAGGCGGGAGCCCTCGGCCATGGCCAGGCCGGCCAGGCGGAAGGCGTCCTCCGGCTTTGCCGCCAGCTCCGCCAGACCGAAGCTATCCAGCCGCAGCGCCATGCTAGACCTCCCAATCCACGGCCACCCGGTCCGTGCGGATGGCCTTGCACTTGGCCGACACGGCCACGTGGCGGGGATCGGACTTGTAGGCGTCCAGGTCCGCCATGCTCTCGAACAGGGAGATGAGGACCGCGTCATAGTTGCCGGGGGCGCAGTTCACGCCCACCTCCTGCTCCTTGATCTGGGGGATAACGCCGTACAGGCCCCGCAGGCCGTCCAGAAACTCGTGCATCTCTCTTTCCGTGCCGGGCTTGAATTTCCACATGACAATATGCTTAATCATGAAACTGCTCCTCAATAAGTTGGTAGTGCGGGCGGTTTTTCCTGAAAGGAAAGCCGCCCAAAAGACCTCGGAAGGGGTAACGATCGGCCGCCGGTCCTCCGGCGCAGGAGACGGCCTTCCTGCTATTATACCTTCCCGGCAGACGGTTGTCAATCAGCCTGCCGGTTTTCGTCGGGCGCGTCCGGGGGAGCGGCGGCAGAACGCCGGATCAGACCGGAAAACGCAGAGAAAGGCCGTCTTTCCCGTACGGAAAAGACGGCCTGCGGCCTATGAACCTCCGATTTTCTCCAGCAGCTGCCCGATATCCATGTTCAGGCAGAGCCTGCGCTGATGGGCCTCGTCCTCCGGCAGGCTCCGCGCCCCGGGCTGATAGGCGGGCATTTCCGCCAGCAGCATATGGTTCAGCGTCTCAATCGCAGTCAAATAGTCCATTGGATACACCTCTCGGCAGCCCTCCCCCCCGGACGCCGCCGGAGGGAGGCGCTGTGCAAAATCAGCTGAAGAAAAACCCCGCGGTCATATCCAGATAGTTCTCCCCGCTGTAAGAAGGATACCGCTCCCGGACGGCGGCCTTGAAGGCCTCCCCGCCGGCGCAGGAGGCGGCGATGGCCTTCAGCTCCTCCAGGTAGCGAATCTTGGCCTCCGCATCCTTCAGATCCTCCGGGGTGTAGTGGGAGGTGAGAATCAGGTCATAGCCGGCCTGCATATAGCCCCGCAGCTGGGCAATCATGGCGTCGGCGTGGCCGGAGCCGGCCACGATGGAGTGGCAGTCATGGCCCAGCATGTGGGTATAGACCGCGTTAATCTCGGGAATCTCCACGTCAAAGGCCTCCGCCGTCTGATGGATGACAAACCGGATGCCGCCGATGGCCGTCTCCCCCTCGGTGAGGATATGGCTGATGGGATGGATGGAGCTGTCAAAGGCGCTGCCGAAGGCGGCGGCAAACTGGTCGATCAGGGCTTTGCCGCCGCCCTGACGGGCATACTCCGCGGCGTTGGCGGTGGCGTACTTGGGGGCGTCCGGCAGGAAGGCGGCGCCCGCGCCGTGATAGGCCACCAGCACGCCGGCCACCTCCCTCCCCGACAGATACTCGTTCAGCGCCTTCACGCTGCCGGTGAAGCAGGGGGACTCGATGACCACCAGCTTCCCCGCCTTCTCCACCAGAAACACCTCGTCCGCCAGCGGGTCGCCGGTCTGGTAGGCGTGGAGCTTCACGCCGCCGAAATCATAGATGTGCATTTCGCCCTGGGCCAGCCGGACTGTGGTAAAATCTCTCTTGTTCATGGTAAGTACCTCCATTGATGATTTGCTTGCAGCGGGGTGTTCCCCGTCCCTGTGTCCGCATCATACAACGGAAAAAACCATTTGAAAAGTACGCACAATTTTGTGGCATAGTCACCCGGCGGTAACGATCGGGCGGTTACCCGCAGGAAACCCTTGCGCAGTTCCAGTGGCTGGCGGCGCTTTTGCCCGGCGGAAAATCTTGGGGGGAATTCCCCGTCCCGCCTTGACCCCGGCAGGGCGGATCGGGTAAAATGGAGGCATCATACAACGCTGGAGGAATTTGCCATGGACGCCAGAGCCCTGCCCGCCTGCCCGGTGGAGACCACGCTCACCCTCATCAGCGACAAATGGAAGGTGCTGATCCTCCGGGATCTGATGTCCGGGGCCAGGCGCTTCGGGGAGCTGAAAAGGTCCCTGGGCGCCGTGAGTCAGAAGGTGCTGACCGCCCAGCTGCGGCAGATGGAGGACAGCGGCCTCCTCACCCGGACGGTATACCCGGAGGTGCCGCCCCGGGTGGAGTACCGTCTCACGGACCTGGGACGCAGCCTGAAGCCCGTTCTGGACGCCATGCAGAGCTGGGGCGAGGCATATCAGGCGGGACTGCGCTGAACAGATCCGGCGGCGGGCCGGGGAGCTCCCCGGCCCGCTGATTTTGTCGAAATTAGATATACTGCTGCTTGAGCACGTCGATCACCCCGCGGGTGGTCAGCCGCAGGGTGGGGATCACCGGCAGGGACATGAAGCTGAGGGTCATGAACGGGTCGATCTCCCGGCTCACCCCCAGCTGGAAGGCCGCCGCCTTGGCGTTCTCCAGATCCCGGTTCACGTTCTCCAGGGTGTCGTCGCTCATCAGCCCCGCGATGGCCAGCACCACCTCGCCCAGCACCGCGCCGTCCTCCACCACCGCGATGCCGCCCCGGTTCTCCGCCACCCGGTTGGCCGCCGCCGCCATGTCCCCCTCGTTGGCCCCCACCACGATGATGTTGTGGGAGTCGTGGGAGACGCTGGTGGCCACCGCCCCCCGCTTCAGGCCGTAGCCCTGGAGGTAGCCGACGCCGATGTGGTGGGTGTTCTTGTGCCGCTCCACCACCGCGATCTTCAGGATGTCCCACTCCGGATCAATGCGGTCCGAGTACCCCTGGTCCACGGTGGTAATCTCCCCGGGCACCATGCCGATGATGCCCCGGGGCCGCCGCTCCGCGAAGTCCTCCGCGCGCAGGCGGTTCAGGTGGAAGGTGTCGTGGGCCCGCCGGACCAGGTAGGGGTCGATCTCCGGCGGATCGAAGTCCCTCACCTGCCGGCCGTCGTACATCTCCACCCCCTTCTTGAACACCTGGAGGATGCGGAAGTCCTGGAAATTGTCGATGACCACGAAGTCCGCCAGATACCCCGGCGCAATGGCCCCCCGGTTGTTGAGCAGGAAATAGCGGGCCGCGTGGTGGCAGGCCACCTTCACCGCCACAATGGGGTCCACCCCCTGGCGGATGGCCTCCCGGACGTTGTAGTCGATGTGCCCCAGCTCCAGCAGGTCGCTGGGGTGCTTGTCGTCGCAGCAGAACATGCACCGGTCCGCATACTTCTCCGTCAGCAGGGGCAGCAGGGCCTGGAGGTTGTGGGCCGCCGTGCCCTCCCGGATCATGATGAACTGGCCCCGCTCCAGCTTGGCGATGGCGTCCGCCGGGTCGAAGCACTCGTGGTCCGAGTAGACCCCGGCGGCGATGTAGGCGTTGAGGTCGCTGCCCACCAGACCGGGGGCGTGGCCGTCGATCTTCTTGTGGTGGGCCTGGGCGGCCACGATCTTCTCAATGACCTGGGGGTCCGCGCCGATGACCCCGGGGTAGTTCATCATCTCCGCCAGGCCCTGGACCCGGGGGTGGTCATAGAAGGAGTCCACGGTGCGGTAGTCCAGCACAGCCCCGCTCTCGTCCATGGGCGTGGCGGGAACGCAGGAGGGCAGCATGAAGCGCACGTCCACCGGCAGGTCCTCGGTGGCCTGGAGCATGTACTCGATGCCGTCCGCGCCCATGACGTTGGCGATCTCATGGGGATCCGTGATGACGGTGGTGGTGCCGTGGGGCAGGACGGCCTTGACAAACTCCCGGGGGGAGACCATGGCGCTCTCCAGGTGGATGTGGGCGTCAATGAACCCGGGCAGGACGATCCGGCCGGACACGTCCACCTCCGTCTCCCCGCTGTACTGGCCCATGCCCACGATCAGCCCCTCCGCCACGGCGATGTCGCCGTGACAGATCTCGTTGCTGAACACGTTGACGTAGGAGGCGTTTTTCAGCACCAGATCCGCCTTCTCCCTGCCTGCCGCCACCTCCACAATCCGCAGCTTCTTGTTCAGCTTGCGGTTGATTCTGCCGGTATAGCTCTCAGTTCCCATGTGATCCCTTCCTCTCTGTCCGCGGCCGGAGGCCGCAGTTGATGTGAATGGGTTATTTTATCATATCCGCACAGATTTGTCCATTCCTATTTGCCTTTATTTGTCACTCTCCCCCAAATCCGGGCCGGACGCAGAGCCGCCTCCGGCGTCTGGGCCGGAGGCGGCGCCTGTCAGGAGGCATCCACGGTCTCCTTTCGAATGGCGTACTGGCGGCAGTAGTTCTCAAAGGCGCTCTGGAAGGAGGCGTCGCCGGCGCTCTTGAGGGCGTTGAGGTACTCGTGGGCCTGGTAGAGGCTCTGGGCCGTCTCGATCTGGGCCACGGCGATGTTGGAGCAGTGGTCGCTGACCCGCTCGCAGTTGGTGAGCAGATCGGAGAGGACGAAGCCCATCTCGATGGTACAGTGGCCCTTCTGGAGTCGGACGATGTGGTTGGACTTGATGTCCGCGATCAAACCGTCGATCACCTGCTCCAGAGGCTCCACCCGGGCTGCCAGGGGCAGATCCCCCTCCGCGAAGGCCTTGGTGGTCACCCGCAGAATGTCCCGCAGGGCGGACAGGAGGATCTTCAGCTCCTCCAGGGCCTGGCCGGAGAAGCGGATATCCTTCTCGTGGATCTCCTGGGCGGTTTTCAGCAGATTCACCGCGTGGTCCCCGATGCGCTCAAAATCGCCGATGGTGTGCAGCTGCTTGGAGATGTTCCGGCTGTCCTCGTCGCTGAGGGCCTTGCCGCTCAGCTGCACCAGCAGGGTCCCCAGCTGGTCCTCGTAGCGGTCCAGCTGGTCCTCATTCCCAACCACCTCTTCTGCGGTCTTCTCGTCATACTTCCCCAGCAGGGACAGGCTCTTGAGGATGGTGTCCTCCGCCAGCCGGGCCATGTCCACGGTCTTGTTGGCGCACTCGGCGATGGCCACGGAGGGAGTGGCCAGCAGGCGCTGGTCAATAAAGGAGAACTTCTGCGTCTCCTGCTTGTCCTCCTTGACCACCACATAGGCCAGCTTCTCCAGCTGCTTGGAGAAGGGCAGCAGCAGGGCGGTGGTGGCGATGTTGAACACGCTGTGGACCATGGCAATGCCGGCGGGATCAATGGAGGCGTCCATGAAGGCGTAGTGGAAGATGAGATCGCTGCCGTAAAAGGCGGCCAGACAGGCGGCGGTGCCGATGAGGTTGAAGGAGATGTGGATCACCGACACCCGGCGCGCATTGCGGTTGACGCCGATGCTGCTCAGGAGTGCGGTCACGCAGGTGCCGATGTTCTGGCCCATGATGATGGGCAGGGCCACGCCGTAGGAGATGCCGCCGGTGAGGGAGAGGGCCTGGAGAATACCTACGGAGGCGGCGGAGGACTGAATCACCCCGGTGAACACCGCGCCCACCAGCACGCCCAGGAAGGGGTTGGTGAAGGCGGTGAGGATGGCGTTGAACTCCGGCATGTCCGCTAAGGGGCTCACCGCGTTTTTCATCATCTCCATGCCCGTCATCAGTATGGCAAAGCCCACCATGATGGACCCCGCGCTGCGGCGGCGGCCGCTCTTGTTCCGGGTGCGCAGTATCATGCCCGCCAGGGCCACCAGGGGGGAGAACACCTCCGGCTTGAGCAGCTGAAGCCAGAAGGAGCTGCTGTCAATGCCGGACAGGGAGAGGATCCAGGCCGTCAGGGTGGTGCCCACGTTAGAGCCCATGATGACGCCCACCGTCTGCCCCAGCTCCATAATGCCGGAGTTCACCAGACCCACCAGCATCACGGTCATGGCGCTGGAGGACTGGATGGCGATGGTGATGCCCGCCCCCAGCAGCAGGCTCTTGAACCGGTTGTCCGTCATCTTCCGCAGCATCTGCTCCAGCCTGCCGCCGGCCAGCTTCTCCAGCCGGGATGACATGAGGGACATGCCGTACAGGAAGAAGGCCACGCCGCCGCAGAGGGTAAACAGGGAGAAAATATCCATTGTACGCTCCTTACTCTCTTTATCAATCTCAAACTATCCCACGATAAAATGATTTTACCATTAAAAGATCAAAATGGGTAGTCCTGTTATGTTAAATCCATGTAAAATTTTCCGGACGGCGGACGCAGGAACGCCCTCCGGGCAGCAGCCCGGAGGGCGCGGGGAGGCGCAGGCGTTATGCTCTCTTGCTGTTCATACTCCGCAGCGCCAGCAGCGTGCCGACAGTGAGGACCGCGCCCACTATCAGGCAGATAACGGCGTTCTGGACAAAGCCGGCCAGAATGAAGGTGACGAAGCTGACCGCCGCCACGGTGACGGCATAGGGGAGCTGGGTGGACACGTGGGTCACGTGGTCGCACTGGGCCCCGGCGGAGGCCATGATGGTGGTGTCGCTGATGGGGGAGCAGTGGTCGCCGCACACGGCCCCGGCCAGACAGGCGGAGATGCCGATGGTCAGCAGGGTGCTGCTGGGCTCAAAGACGGAGACCACGATGGGGATCAGGATGCCGAAGGTGCCCCAGCTGGTGCCGGAGGCGAAGGCCAGCAGGCAGGCCACGATGAAGATCACCGCCGGCAGCAGGCTGTAGAGGCCCTGGGAGGCCCCCTCCATGGCGTTCTGCACGAACACGTCCGCCCCCAGCAGGTTGGTCATGTTCTTCAGGCTCACAGCCAGGGTCAGGATAGTGATGGGGGGCACCATGGCGACAAAGCCCTTGGGCACGCAGGCCATGGCCTCCTTGAAGGTGAGCACGCGGCGGGCCACCACATAGGCCACGATCAGCACCAGGGCCACGATGCCGCCCCAGGGCAGGCCGATGAAGGCGTCCGTGTTGCCGAAGGCGCCGATGAAGCTGCCGGCGTTCTCCGTGCCGCCCCAGGCGTCCATGCCGAAGAAGCCGCCCACGTAAATCATGCCCACCGTGCACAGCACGAAGAGGATGACCACGGGGATGATGAGGTCAACGACTCTTCCCTTGGGGTTGCCCTCCCCGTCGTCGCTGCCCTGGACGGCCGCCAGCTCGCCCTTCTCCCGGGCGTTCTGCTCGCACAGCTGCATGGGGCCGTAGTCGAAGCGCATCACCGCCAGGGAGATGATGAACACGAAGGTGAGCAGGGAGTAGAAATTGTAGGGGATGGCCTGGATAAACAGCTCAATGCCGCTCACGCCGGTGTCCAGATCCGCGGCCACGCCGGACACGGCGGCGGCCCAGGAGGACACGGGGGCGATCATGCACACCGGGGCGGCGGTGGCGTCGATGAGGTAGGCCAGCTTGGGCCGGGAGATCCGGTGGCCGTCGGTGACCGGGCGCATGACGGAGCCCACGGTGAGGCAGTTGAAGTAGTCGTCAATAAAGATCAGGATGCCCAGCACAAAGGTGGCCAGGGAGGCCCCCACCCGGGTCCTGATGTTCCGCTGGGCCCAGCGGCCGAAGGCGGCGGAGCCGCCGGAGGCGTTGACCAGGGCCACGATGATTCCCAGCAGCACCAGAAACAGGAAGATGCCCGCGTTGCCCTCAATGGCGGACACAAAGCCCTGGCTGAGCATGGTGTCCAGGGTGTCCACGGGGGCAAAGCCGCACTGGAACAGCGCGCCCACCAGCACGCCGATGAACAGGGACGAGTAGGCCTCCTTGGTGATGAGGGCCAGGACAATGGCCACCACGGGGGGCACCAGGGCCCAGAAGGTGGCGTACATGCTGGAGACGGCGGCCTCGCCGCCGGCGGCGAAGGCGGTGAGGGTCAGAGCCAGGCAGGCCGCGCCGGCCAGGGCCAGGGTCAGGACCCTGCGGGTTCTCGGGGTTCTCATTGCAATTCCTCCTAAAAAGTGAGTTTTTGCGCCCTTTGCAAGAAAAAGCGCGTCCAGTCATGACGCAATCATGACCGGACGCACACGTATACCCCCATGCACCGCCATGACAGCTCTCCACGTTTCCGTGACAGTCCGCCGGATCTTATCCGTCGGCCCAGCGTCCACCCCGCCAGACAGCGGGAGCGGCGCTTCGGCGGCAGTCCCTTTCCCTCCCCCGCTGTCTGACGTCTTATGGGGAGCTACTCCTGGCGGCCGCGCCTCTATCATAACCTTTGTCAAGCCAAGCTGACTTTGACGCTCCTATTATAGCGCGCTTTCCCCGTTTGTCAAGGGAAATGGTCATATTTTGTCAAAAAAACATGCCAAAGACCCCCGGCGGAAGGGGGGCGCCTGGAAAAATTTCTCAGGATCATGGATATTTTCTTCTGATACGCCCTTGCTATGCGGGGCCCGGGATGGTAAAATAGGACAGGAAAAGGCACGGAAAATAAAATAACGGATGGAGGGCGACATCATGAGACGAGGAGATCTGTTGCGGGAGCTGGCGTGCGGCGGTCTGCTGGAGCGGCTTGCGCCGGTCTATGGCCCGGACGCGGAAAAGGCCGCGGCCCGTCTGCGGGAGCTGACCCTGGAGTTTGCGGAGACCTTCCCCTGCGCGGACAGCGACGAGACCTGGCTCTTCTCCACGCCGGGCCGCACGGAGCTGGGCGGCAACCACACGGACCACCAGCGGGGCCGGGGCCTGGCGGGCAGCGTGAATCTGGACACCATCGCCTGCGTCGTGCCCAACGGCAGCCGCACCATCCGCATCAAGTCCCGCCACCACCGCATGGCGGAGGTGAAGCTGGACCAGCTCTCCCTCCAGGGCGCGGAGACCGGCTCCTCCCCCGCCCTGGTGCGGGGGGTGGCCGCCCGCCTGGCGGAGCTGGGCCACGCCATCGGCGGCTTTGACGCCTACACCACCACCAGCGTCCTCCGGGGCAGCGGCCTGAGCTCCTCCGCCGCCTTTGAGGTGCTGGTGTGCACCATCATGGACCACCTCTTCTGCGGCGGCCGCCTCTCCCCCGTGGGACTGGCCCAGGTGGGCCAGTACGCGGAGAACGTGTACTTCGGCAAGCCCTGCGGGCTGCTGGACCAGCTCTCCTGCGCCGCCGGCGGCGTGGTGGCCGCGGACTTCCGGGACCCCGCCGCCCCGGAGATCCGGCAGGTGCGGGTGGACCTGGACCGGGAGGGGTACGCCCTGTGCATCGTGGACACCCACGCCAGCCACGCCGATCTCACCGAGGACTACGCCGCCATTCCCCTGGAGATGGGGCAGGTGGCGGCCTTTTTCGGCAGGACGGTGCTGGGGGAGGTCCCCTTCAGCGATTTTTCCGCCGCCATCCCCGCGCTGCGCGCCCGGTGCGGAGACCGGGCGGTGCTGCGGGCCTATCACTACTACAAGGAGGACCAGCGTGTTCTCCTCCAGCAGGAGGCCCTGGAGCGGGGGGATTTCGGGCAGTTTCTCCGCCTGGTCCGCCAGTCCGGCCGCTCCTCCTACATGTACTTACAGAATGTGTCCAACTACCGGGACAGCCGGAGCCAGTGCGTGGCCGTTCTGCTGGCCGCGGCGGAGGAGCTGCTGGAGGGCGAGGGGGCCTGCCGGGTCCACGGCGGCGGCTTTGCCGGCACCATCCAGGCCTTCGTCCCCCTGCCCAGGCTGGCGGCCTTCCGGGCGGGCATGGAGGCCGTAGCCGGCAGGGGGTCCTGCCATGTGCTGTCCATCCGGGACACGGGCTCCGTTCTGCTGGTGTCCTGATCCCCCACTTGAAAGGAGAACGCTATGCTCCATGAAACCGTCCAGCTCCTGGTCCCCGGCGCGGAGGAGCCCGCGTCCCTGGTGACATACGCCCCCGGCAACTTTCCGGAGCTGGGGTCTGACCGGCAGCGGCCTGCGGTCATCATCTGCCCCGGCGGCGGCTACCACCGCCTGTCCGCCCGGGAGGCGGAGCCGGTGGCCCTGCGCTTTGCCGGCATGGGCTACGCCGCCTTTATTCTCCGCTACCACGTGGCCCCCCAGGGCCGCTGGCCCATCCCCCAGCGGCAGCTCCTCTCCGCCATCGACTACGTGCGGGTCAACTGCGCCCGCTACCACGTGGACCCCCAGGCGGTGATCGTGATGGGCTTCTCCGCCGGCGGCCACCTGGCGGCCAGCGCCGGGGTGATGTGGAACCGGCAGGAGATCTACAAGCCCCTGCGCAAGCGCTCCTCCGCCTTCCGGCCGGACGGGGTGGTGCTGGGGTATCCGGTCATCACCAGCGGCCCCATGGCCCACCGGGACTCCATCGTCAACCTGCTGGGGGACCGGTACGACGAGCTGGCGGAGCTGGTGAGCCTGGAGAAGCGGGTCACCCGCAAGTCGCCCCCCATGTTCCTCTGGCACACGGTGGACGACACCTGCGTGCCCGTGGAGAACTCCATCCTGCTGGCCGACGCCCTCCGGGCCAAGGGGGTGGACGTGGAGCTCCACCTGTACCCCCACGGGGAGCACGGCCAGTCCCTGGCGGACCACACCGCCTACCCCCCGGGCCAGGAACGGCGGACCATGTCCGTATCCTGCGCGGTCTGGGTCCAGCGCTGCGACGCCTGGCTCCAGCAGCGGTTCGGGGAGGGGGCCCTGCCGGCGCTGGAGTGAGGGGCAGGGCTCCCGCACCCCATGAGCTCTCCGGCGGCTGCGGCGCGTCCTTCCGGCGAAAACGCAGCCAATTTTCCATAGACCGCCAGCATCGAGGAGCCGCCCGGCTCCTCGACGCTTCTTTTCCGGCGGATGCTTTCACTGTGCCGTGGGCGTTGACACGGCGGTTTTTCATACGGTATCTTATCAGAAAGGCAGAATTTGGCAAATCTGTCGAAAAAAGCAAGGGAGGTACCGATTATGCCCAGAAAGACCATCATGCCCAACATCGCCTACGACACCCAGCGCCGCAGCTACTACGTCACCATGCGCGCACGGCCCAGGGGCGGCGGCGCGCCGGAGCGGGCCGTGCGCTGCTATCCCACCCTGGAGGAGGCCATCCAGGCCCTGGACCGCTTCAACAGCGGCCGCATCCTGGAGCAGAGCGGGGAACGGAGCCTGACCGTGGGCCAGTGGCTGACCTACTGGCTGGAGCAGGTCATCACGCCCAGCCGCAGCGCCAGCACCATCCACGGCTACCACATGATTATCCGCAACCACCTGGCCCCGGCTCTGGGGGCGGTGCCTCTGGACAGGCTGGCCGCCCCCCAGATCCAGCGCTACCTCAACCAGAAGCAGGAGGAGGGGCTGTGCGGCAACACGGTGCGCAAGCACTACGGCCTGCTCCACAACGCCCTGGAGCACGCCCGGCGGCAGGAGCTCCTCTCCCGCAATCCGGCCCAGTGGGTCTTTCCGCCCTCCTCCACCCACCCCACCCACCACTTCTACGACGGCAGCACCATGTCCCGGCTCTTTGAGCTGGTCTCCGGCACCTCCCTGGAGCCGGTGGTGAAGCTGGCGGGCTACCTGGGCCTGCGCCGCAGCGAGATCTGCGCGCTGAAGTGGGGCCACGTGGACCGGGAGAACCGGGTCATCACCATCGCCGAGGCCCGCACCGCCGTCAACGGCCGCACCGTGGACAAGGGCACGAAAAACCGCTCCTCCATGCGCCGCCTTGGCTACCGGGGCCTGGCGGACATGGAGGAGCTGATGGAGCGGCTGTGGGCCCAGCGCCAGGAGGAGATGGCCCGGCTGGGGGTGTGGTACGCGGACCAGGGGTTCGTCATCTGCCACAGCGGCGGCCTCCCCTACCAGCCCGACTACCTGAGCAACCGCCTGCGGCGGGTCCTCCAGGGCGCGGACCTGCCCTATGTCACCCTCCACGGCCTGCGCCACAGCTTCGCCAGCATCGCCCACAGCCGCAACGTGTCCCTCTTCGCCATCAGCCGGGCCCTGGGCCACAGCAGCACCAACACCACCACCAAAATCTACATGCACCTCTTTGACGAGACCCACCTCTCCGTGGTGCAGGAGGTGGGCAGGGCCATCGACGGCGCCGGATAATTTCCTGAACAAACGGCAGAGCCCGGCAGCGCTCATGCTGCCGGGCTCTTTGCTTCTCTGGATTACTGGGCGGAGAACTGGTCCTTGCCCACGCCGCACAGGGGGCACTCGAAATCAGCGGGCACGTCCTCCCACTTGGTGCCGGGGGCAATGCCGTGGTCAGGATCGCCCAGGGCTTCGTCATACTCGTAGCCGCAAACATCGCAGACATATTTCATGGTAGTTTTGCTCCTTTCTTTTCTGTGGCCGGGACAGTCATGCTGCCGTTATCCTAGTATACCCTATTTTCTGCAAATAAACTGTTGCAATTCCTACAATTTCCAAAAGAATCCCCGTCAGCTCAGCTCCGCCTGTCCGGTGTAGAGCTGGTAGTACTTCCCGCCCTGGGCGATGAGATCGTCGTGGTCCCCCCGCTCGATGATCTCCCCCTGCTCCAGGACCATGATGGCCTT
>ERZ779637.628-NODE-628-length-20914-cov-6.658373_pt1 | contig 20914 bp, 19 predicted proteins | sample MGYA00514196_ERZ779637 | MGnify/ENA primary metagenome ERZ779637 (study PRJEB29562, sample SAMEA4376700) | mouse gut metagenome | isolation source: Cecum | study: EMG produced TPA metagenomics assembly of the A DSS colitis mouse model was used to assess the...
CAGGGATTTTCCGATAATTTCCTTACGGGAAAGCTGCCCAAGGAACAAATCCACCTGGCGCCCCACTTCTTTTGCCAATTTCCCGTCCGTGGTGATGAGAATGGCGCTTGCCATTTCGTCATGCTCCGCCTGGGACAGCAAATCCGCCGCCACGTAACGGGGATTCGCCGTTTCATCGGCAATGACCAGTATTTCGCTGGGACCCGCAATGGAATCAATGCTCACATGCCCGAAGCAGGCTTTTTTTGCCAGCGCCACGAAAATATTGCCGGGACCCGTAATCTTATCCACCTTCGGGATGCTCTGCGTGCCGAACGCCATCGCCGCAACCGCCTGGGCGCCGCCAACCTTGTATATTTCATCCACACCCGCAATATCCGCCGCTGCCAAAGTTCCGGCATAAGCCTTCCCGTCCGCTCCGGGAGGCGTTGTCATAATGATTTTCCCGACTCCCGCCACCTTCGCCGGAATTACGTTCATGAGCACGCTGGAAGGATATGCCGCCTTACCGCCTGGAACATAAACCCCCGATATGCTGATGGGCGTAATTTTCTGTCCCAGCATGGAGCCGTCCTCTTTTACGTCAAACCAGGAATTATGTTTTTGCTTTTCGTGGAAAGCACGGATGTTTTCCGCAGACTTCCTCATGACCTCCACCAATTCCGGTTCCAATGCCCCATAGGCTTCTTCGATTTCCTCCCGCGTCACTTTTACCGTTTCCGCCGTCATTTTGCATTTATCAAATTTCTCCGTATAGGCGAATACCGCTTCGTCTTTTTTCTCGCGGACATTTTTTACGATTTGCGCCACTGCCGTTTCAAATTCCCCGTAGTTGTCCGGGCTTCTTTTCAAAAGGCTGTTTAACAAATCCTTTTTGGTTTCCGCCGTTAATTTTATGGTTCTCATCCCGTCCTCCTTGTTCATTGCTTCCTGCGTGTGTCAGATACGCTCCCGCACATCGTGAATCAGCTTCTTAATCCGCTCCGTCTGCATCTGCATACTCACCTGGTTGACAATCATGCGCGCGGACAACGGGCAGATTTCCTCCAAAACGGCAAGCCCGTTTTCCTTTAACGTGGAACCGGTTTCCACGATGTCCACGATGACATCCGACAGTTCCACCATCGGTCCTAACTCCACCGAGCCGTTTAGCTTTATGATATCCACCGTCTGGTGTTTTTTGTTATAGAAATAGTCCTTGGCGATGTTCGGGTATTTGCTCGCCACCCGTATCATCTCATGGTGCTGCAAAAGCTCCCTTGCGCTTTCCGGTCCGCATACGCACATCCTGCATTTGCCGAAACCCAAATCCAGTACTTCATACACCCTCCGGTTTTCCTCCATAACCGTATCTTTTCCCACCACGCCGATATCTGCGGCACCGTATTCCACATAAGTGGGAACATCCGGTCCCTTTGCCAAAAAGAACCGCAGTTTCCGTTCCTCATTGACAAACACTAACTTCCTCGAATCCTTATCCTTCATTTCCTCGCAGGTAATCCCGATTTCCTCGAACAACTGGAGCGCTTTCTTCGCCAGGCGCCCCTTTCCCAGGGCAAATGTAAGGTAACGCATATCTTCACTCATTTTATGTACAATCCTTCCTTATAAAATACCTGCGCGGTACCTACCGCGCAGGGCGCAGCACAACCTTTTGTCCCGCCCTGCGCAGTTCTTTCGCATACTGCAGGGCTTGCGCGTAACGTTCCGGCGTATATTCCACCACCTTTGCCGGCTCTCCCGTTTCTACCGGTATATTCTGCCTGCGCAGCGCCGCCATCAGATCGTCCATCACCACCACAAACCCGATGGCGGCCGCCTCCTTGCCGAAACGCCCCAAAAGGGTATCGTAACGCCCGCCTTTTACCAAAGCGTCGCCCACGCCGTAAGTATAAGCCTTATAAATGACGCCCGTATAATAATTATACTTGCTCAGCATCCCGAGGTCAAAGGAAATATATTTCTCCACGCCGTACAGGCACAGTACTTCATACAGCTTTTCCAGCCGTTCCACCGCCTGTCCGGAACGCCCGATTCCCTCCGCCAGCCTCTTTGCCTGCGCCAAAGCATCGGTGGAGCCGAACAGGTCCGTGACCTTCAGCAGAATATTCCGGTATTCTGCCTCCACGTCCTTTCCGAGCAGCAGTTCCTCCGCACCGAAATAATTTTTGCCGGAAATATATTCCCGCAGTTCCAGTTCCGTTTCCTCATCCAGTCCTGCCGCCGCGCAGATTCCCTTAAAATACTCCACATTGCCGATGCTTAACTGGAAATCCCTAAGCCCTGCCGCAAGCAGCGACTCGATGACTAACGCCGCCATCTCCGCGTCCGCCTCCACGGTCCCGTCGCCGATTAACTCCGCCCCCATCTGGGTCACTTCCTTCAGTTTTCCCTGCAGGCTGGACGTATTGGTAAACGTATTCCCCAAATAGCAGAACCGGATCGGCACGTCTTCTTCCATAAAATATTTCGCCGCGCACCGTGCCATGGACGGCGTAAAATCCGGCCGCAGCACAAGCGTATTTCCTTCCTTGTCAAAAAACTTATAAAGTTCTCTGGAAGGCGTCGTCCCAACCTCCCTGGAAAATACGTCAAAAAATTCAAACGTGGGCGTTTGGATATCCTCATACCCGTAGGCACGCACCGTCTCCATCATCCGATTTTCCACCGCCAGCTTGCGCGCATATTCCTCCCCGTAAATATCCCGCACCCCTTCGGGCGTATGTACCAGTTTCTTACCCATTTTTTCATCCTTTCCTTATTTTGTTCCTTCATTTTATTACTTTATTCCGCTATTTTATTATTCCGTTACTCCGGCATTCATTGATACCGCTACTTTATTACGCTAACGTGCTAATTCGTTATCATGCTATCATGGCAAACTAACGATAGTATACTCCAAGACCAAAGACTTGTCAAACCATTTCAGGCTGAACCGTTGCAAAATTGGTAATACCTATTTTATAACATACCTGTAAATAGGTCAACGGCATATCTCATGTCATATAGTATCATATCCCAAATAATTTCATGTTATTCAATGCTGTTATTTGCAAATATTTTATTGATTTTTACATGAATATTTGCTATATTTTAAACACTACCACATGGAGGATAGACTTATGTACCGGAAAATCACAGTTTTTTTAGAAGAATGGAAGATCAGCAAGCACCGCAAGCCCCTTATTTTACAAGGAGCAAGACAGGTAGGCAAAACATATTCCATTTTAGAGTTTGGACGTACCCACTATGAGAATGTGGCATACTTCAATTTTGAAACCAACCCTAAATTAAATAAAATTTTTGAGGAAAACATCAGTCCTGCTTATCTGATTCCGCTTTTATCCCATACTGCAGGCCAAACCATCGTCCGGGAAAAAACGCTGATTATCTTTGATGAAGTACAGCTTTGCGAACGGGCATTGACTTCGTTGAAATACTTCTGTGAAGATGCTCCCGACTATCATATCATCGTGGCAGGAAGCCTGCTTGGCGTAGCAGTCAACCGGGCAAAATACTCTTTTCCCGTCGGCAAAGTGGATATGAAAACCATGTATCCGATGGATATGGAGGAATTTATGACCGCCCAGGGTGAAGACGTGCTCGTGAAACAAATAAAAACATGCTTTCAGACTGACACGCCATTGCCTTCTGTCCTCCACGATGCGGCAATGCAACTCTACCGTCAGTATCTTATTGTGGGCGGTATGCCGGAATGTGTCATGCAGTTTGCCCAAACAAAGGATTATATCCTCGTCCGCCATATACAGGAAACGCTCCTTGCAAGCTATCTCAATGATATGAGTAAATACAATAACTTAAACGAAATCAAAAAAACAAGGCTTACTTACGATAACATTACCGTACAGCTCTCCAAAAAAAATACCCGTTTCCAATATAAACTGCTGAAAAAAGGCGGACGGGCTTCCGAATTTGAAAATGCAATCGAATGGCTCTGCCTGTCCGGTATCGTTTCACAGGTTTACCGGGTAGAGCAAATCAGAAAACCCTTGGAAAACTACCGTGATATTGATGCATTCAAGATTTATGTATCAGACTTGGGACTGCTTTGCGCCAAAAAGAATCTGACGGCAAATGATATTCTCTATATGGCAGAAGAAATCAGCGACTTTAAAGGCGGTATGGCTGAAAATTATGTCCATGTCCAGCTTACCATAAACGGATATGCCTCCTATTACTGGGAATCCGGGCGCAGTGCGGAAATTGATTTTATCATCCAACATGGCGGCCGGCTTATCCCAATTGAGGTCAAATCCGCCGACAACACCAAGGCCAAGAGCCTGAAACTCTATATGGAAACTTACAAGCCTGCCTATGCCATTAAACTGTCAGCCAAAAATTTCAGCTTTGAAAACGGGATAAAAACAGTTCCCCTCTATGCCGCCTTTTGTATCTAACCGGACAAGGAGACTTTTCCCGTCCGGTTAAATACATAAAACCGTCATTCCCTCTCGTCCAAATCCTTCTGCAACATATCCAAATACGGCACAAACACCCCGCTCCTCTTAGGCATCACATACTCCGGGTTGAGTTCCTCAAACCGGAAACTTTTCCGTCCGCCATCCTTTGCCCGGTCCCAAAAGAACCGCAGCATTTCATAAGGAAGATAGTAAAGCAAATCCTTATGGGTATAATAAATAATAAAAAAGGCAATTCCCCCCTGCCGTTCAAACTGCTTCATAAATTCCACCTGATGTTCATGGATGTTCTGAAGGGCAAACGTATCCGCCGCGCATTCCTTCGCGTCAAAGCAGACCGGAATACCCTGTACCGCACCGATGTAGTCAACGGTACTCTTTTGGCCAAAATATGCCAACGTGATATGTCTGCTGTCTTTATCGATATTTACCGGCGTAATCGGCGTTGGAATCTTTTGGATCAATGCCAGCCCGTTTTCCAAATAGACTTCATTCGTCCTGTTAATCAATTCCTCCAGCGTGGACCCCCTTAGTCCCCTGGAATTCCAAGTAGCCATCCGTCAATCCCTCTCCCCTTTGTCGATTTGCGCAAACAGGTCCGGTTCCCCTGCCGTAAGGACCAGTCCGGACATATCGGAAAATGCTCCGTCCATTTCCGGGAATTCCAGCCGGCAGGCATGGAGAAGCTGGCTTTTCACCCCGTATTTCTTCCGGTAGGTATCGTTAAATTCCTTATCGCCGTATTTATAATCGCCAAGGACCGGATGCCCGGTACCGGATAAATGCAGGCGTATCTGATGGGTTTTTCCCGTCACCAGTTCTGCTTCCAACAGGGTCAGGTTCCCGTAATGCCTTAACGGCTTATAGTTCGTCCTGATATAGGAAGCTCCCTCTTGGGCGGCATCCGTCAGCTTTACCCGGTTTGCGGCCTCATCTTTTACCAGATATCCTTCGGCAAAAGACGCTTCCTCCACCCTGCCCTTTACGTACAGGCGGTAAAACTTACGCAGTCCCTTATCCCGCAGCAGCATTCCCATGGTTTGGCTTCCTGCAAGGGTTTTGCCGCAGATTACCATTCCCGACGTATTCCGGTCCAGCCGGTTGCAGACCGACGGGTGGAAGGTATGCAGTTCGCTTTCCGTCAGTTCCCCTGTCTCCAAAAGATAACCGACCAGCCATTCGTTCAGGGAAACATCCCCTGCCCCGGCTTTCTGCGTCAGGACCCCGGACGGTTTATTCAGGACCAGTACGTGATGGTTTTCAAAAACAATCCCAAGATCCCCCAAACTTTCATACGCCTTCCGGTACTCCCCCGCCCCCTCCGCTGCGGACAGCCTTCCGCCGAATTTCATGATGGTCTCATCCGAAAGGAATAGCGTCACCCGGTCCCCCTCGCAGAGTTTCTCGCTTCCTTCCGCTTTTTTCCCGTTTAAGGTTATGTTCTTTTTGCGCAGCATTTTATAACGGACGCCGGTTCCCGCTTCCTTTAAAAACTTATGCAGATATTTATCCAGCCGCTTTCCGGCTTCCTTTTCCTTAATCTCCAATTCTACCATTTTTTACCGTCCCGTTCCTGTTTCTCCCCGTCATAACGCAATCGCAAGCAGATTCACCAGAATTTCTTCGGGCAAAGGCTCCGCATCCTGTTTTTCCAAATTTCCAAGCCCTTCACAATAAGCCTCCAGTTTATCATAAACCTTAACCGTCACTCCCCGGCATCCGCCCTGCTTTAACAGACCTTCCAAATGTTTCTCACATGCCTTTACGTCGCACGTTCCGTCTTCGGTATAGCCGCACACCACATGCCCTTTAATGGTCATATGGCTGATTTGGTAGTTTTTCTCATAGGACGTAAACACCATGTCGTAAAGACAGGTCAGCCCTTTCCCGTACTTTTCCACCCGCTCTTTCACCTGTCCGGAACAGCCTTTTGCCTTCAGGAACATGATCATGTTTACCGCACTTTTGCTCGCCGGCAGGCAGACGAGTACCGCCACCACCGTCAAAAGGTTTTTTTTGCTTCCCGTGGACCATATCCCTATGCCAAACAGGGCAAGGGATATCCCGAACAGGAAAACCGTGCGGAAAACGGCCCATCCGCGCTGTCTGCCGATATATCCGTATTGTCCCTTTACCGCCTTTTTTTCTTTCATATGTGTATTCTCCTACTTCTTTTCCAGTCCGTACATCCCATTCATAATCCACAGAATCCACGCATGGGGCAGCGCTTTGGACAGGACATGGAAACACTTAATCGACAGGCTGCACACCGACACTGCCTTTTTGTCCCTGGCTGCACGCAGCGCCTGCCGTACCACCCGGTCTGCCGGTACCATGGTCAGCTTCTTTACCGCCAGCGTGGAACCGTATTTCTCCGCAATGTCGAAAAATTCCGTTTCCACCGGTCCCGGACAGACCGCAGTCACCCAAATGCCTTTTCTTCTCAGTTCCTCCCTGAGCGCCATGGAAAAACTCAGAACATAAGATTTCGTCGCTGCGTATACGGCAAATTTTTTCTGCGGCAGGAACGCGGCGCTGGAAGCAAGCTGTATCACACGGCTGTTCCGCTCCATATAAGGGATGCAGTACCATGTCATCGCCGTAAGGGCTTCACAGTTTACCCTAAGCATCGCCGTCTGCTCCCCGATGCCAAGTTCGTCAAACCTGCCCATATAGCCGAAACCCGCGCAATTAACCAGCAGGCGGATTCTTGGTTTTTCGCTTTCCAAAAGTTTTGCAAATGCCTGCATTTCCCCGTCTCCCGTCACATCCATGGGGATGATTTTCGCCGGAATATTAAGCAGTTTGGATAACTCCTTCATCCGTTCTTTGCGTCTTGCCACCAGCCATATTTCATCCGTCCGGTACAGGAGCGCGTCCAACTGCAGGGCAAACTCCTGCCCGATGCCGGAAGATGCCCCCGTAATGATGACAATATTTTTTCCCATTCTGCCTCCCATAAACAAATCCCCTTCCTGTTTTTACCTCTTGATTCCATATATTCCATATATATTTTTTTGTTCTTCTGCTTTTGTATCCGGTTTTTATTACGGTTTTTATTTGTATTTTTATTTGTATTTTTATTTCTATTTTTATTCTATTTCTTTTTATGGATATTCCGTATGGTCTTCTTTTTCCTGCGGGATGCGTTGTCCGGCTGGCGGATTTTGGTTTTTCCGTTCTCCTTTATCTTTCTTTCCGGCTTTCCATCGGACCGGCGGGCTGCATTCCCCGGTTCCCGGCTTTCCCATCCGGTACCCTGTCCGTTGCCTACAGACCGCCTGGGTTTTATCAGACACTCTTTTCCGAAGCCGATCAGTTCTTCCCTGCCAGCTTTTTTTAATGCCTCATAAACCAATCCGTAATTGTTCGGGTTCCGGTACTGGATCAGTGCCCGCTGCATTGCCTTTTCATGGGGATTGCGGCACACATATACCTTCCTGCCGTCCCTTGGGTCAATGCCCGTATAGTACATCACCGTGGATACCGTGGAAGGGGTCGGATAAAAATCCTGTACCTGTTCCGGCATGTAACCCAAATCCCTCAGGTATTCCGCCAGTTCCACCGCTTCCTTTAACGTGGAACCGGGATGGGAAGACATCAGGTAAGGCACCAGGAACTGTTTCTTCCCAAGCTGCCCGTTTATCTTCCGGTATTTCTTTACAAACCGTTCGTATACCTCATTTTGGGGCTTTCCCATCTTAGACAGCACCGCATCCGAGATATGTTCCGGCGCCACTTTTAACTGCCCGCTTATGTGGTGCTCCACCAGTTCACGGAAAAACGTATCATCCTTATCCGCCATCAGGTAATCAAAGCGGATGCCGGAGCGGACAAACACTTTTTTTACGCCCTCCAGTTCCCGCAGTTTCCGCAATAGTTCCAAATAATCACCGTGTTCCACCGTTAAATTCTTACAGGGGGACGGGAACAGGCATTGTCTCTCCCTGCACACACCTGCCCGCAACTGCTTTTCACAGGAAGGATGGCGGAAATTGGCAGTGGGGCCGCCCACATCATGGATATATCCCTTAAAGTCCGGCTCCCGCACCATCTGCTGCGCTTCCTTTAAAATGGAAGCATGGCTTCTCACCTGTACCGTCCTGCCCTGATGGAACGTCAGCGCACAGAAATTACAGCCGCCAAAACATCCCCGGTTGCTGGTAAGCGAAAATCTGATTTCCTCTATGGCGGGAACCCCGCCCTTTTCCTCATAAGAAGGATGGTAGGTGCGCATGTATGGCAGTCCGTAAACCGCATCCATCTCCTCCGTGGTTAACGGCATGGATGGCGGATTCTGCACCACGTAAATCCCGTTCGGGTATTCCTCCATGAAATATTTCCCCGTAACCGGGTCGGTATTTTGGTACTGCAGCCGGAAACTCTCCGCATATTTCTCCGGGTTTTCCTTCATTTCCGCATAGGTTGGCAGCGCTATACCGTCATAAACACCCGAAATATCCTTTGTTTTATATACCGTCCCCGCCACAAACGTAATATCCTTTACGGCAATACCGCTGTCCAGTGCATCCGCGATTTCCACAATGGAACGTTCCCCCATTCCATAGGAAACCAAATCCGCCTGCGCATCCAGCAGGATAGAGCGTTTGAAGCTGTCCGACCAGTAATCATAATGGGCAAGCCGCCGCAGGCTGGCTTCCACCCCGCCGAGAATCACCGGTACATCCTTATATGTACGGCGGATCAGGTTCCCGTATACCACAGAGGCATGATCCGGCCTTTTCCCCGCTTCGCCGCCCGGCGTATAGGCATCCGTCTGCCGGCGTTTTTTTGATACGTAATAATGGTTGACCATGGAATCCATGTTTCCCGCCGACACGAGAAAGGCGAGACGGGGTCTGCCGAACACACAGACGCTTGTTTCCTCTTTCCAGTCCGGCTGGGAAATGATTCCCACCGAATACCCGTGTGATTCCAAAACCCGGCTGATGATGGCATGACCAAAAGAGGGATGGTCCACATAGGCATCCCCTATCACATACACGAAATCCAACTGCCCGATTCCCCGTTCTTCCATTTCTTCCCTTGTTACCGGTAAAAATCCTTCTGCCACAAATAACTCCTCTACACCGTTTCCCCAAAGCATGTCCCTTTCCCCGGACATGCCTTACGGAAACCGGATATCCCTGAACGTTTCAATATAATAATCCGCCATCGCCGCTTTATCCTCTTTGATGGCAATGGAATAAGCGTCTTCCACCGCGCACACCTTCATGCCCGCCGCTTTTCCCGCCTGTATGCCCGGAATAATATCCTCAAACACGAGACAGCGCCCCGGTTCCACCCCGAGTTCCTTTGCCACCGCCAGGTAAATATCCGGCGCAGGTTTCCCTTTCGCCACATCGCACCCGGTCATGATACAGGAAAAATAATCCTTCAGCCCGTGTACGGCGGCAACGTTTTCCACCAGTTCCCTGGAATTGCTGGTGGCAATGCCAAGCCTTATTTTCCTTTCCCTGCAATGGGTGAGAAATTCATATACGCCTTCCTTTAACGGCACCTCATGGCTGTACTTCTCCCATGCCATCGCATTCCAGTCATTTTTAATCTGCTGTATGGGGTCCGGAATCCGGAACCGTTCTTTAAAAAATTCCGCTGTTTCGCTGAAACTCATTCCCTCGATTTGTTCCTGCAGATTCTCCGGCAGGGAAATCCCGAATTTCCCTAAATACGCAATATCGATTTCCTGCCATATCCACATGGAATCCACCAAAGAACCGTCCAAATCAAAAATCACCGCATCGATATCCTTAAGCATATCCTTCCCGTTCCTGACCTTCCCTGTTGGTTTTCTTTTTGCCCATGGGATATATCTTACCACAGATTACGCAAAAAAAACAGATGGATTTTTCATTACGGCATCTTCCGCACCGTTTCAGTAAATCAACCGCACCTTCCCTTCCTCCGCCGGATTCACCAAAACGGTAACATCCTCCAGCGCTAACACATCTAAAGAAACGATTTTCCCTTCCCGCAGATTCTCCAGCACCAAATCCTTAGCCTGCATCATCAGCGCCACTTCGTCTTCCCCGTCCTTCCAATGCCAGGAAACAGCCGCATATCCTTCTTCCTCATTCCAATAAGCATAGGGTTCCACGCGTTCGGCATTATAGGTTACGCAAAAACGGACGGTATTTACCGGGACACTTTTGTCTGTCTTTACATCCTCCGGCATCCAACGGTACCAGCCTGTCAAATCCAATTTATCTTCTCCCGCTTCATAGGTTACGTCAATATATTCCGTGCGCATGTCCGTCTTTCCCAACGCCAGTTTTCCCCCATACGAAAGGGCGGAAAATTCCGTAAGCGCTACACCGGTCCCCACCCCGCACAACAGTACGCCGGCACAGAATATCCCGATAAAAATTTTTTGCAGTTTACTCATATTGCACCTCCTTGCCGGAACCCTCCGGTTCTTTCTCCCATACCGTGTTTTCTCCCTTTTTTTTCCTGATTACCAAACTGTAAGCCAAACCTGCCAGGGAGCCAAAGCACAGAATCCCGCCGATGCCAATCAAGAGCAGTCCAAGCAGCGGATATCCCTGAAACAGGAGGACCAGCATGGTTCCGCTCCCTGCCAGCACAAGCATCCCTATGGCCGCGCAAAAAAGCGAAAACAGCAGCCACGCCATATTCCACCATAGCCGCAGCAACCATATACAAACGTAAAGAAACCACCCCCACACTGCCGCCAGCCCCTTTCCCGCCTTACGGAAAAACATTCCAATACTTCCTGCCATATCCTTTGTTCCTTTCCCTGACCCTTTTTCCTTCCGTATCCGGTCTGACGCCTGCCAAACGCTCTGTTTTGCTGCCGGGACTCCTTCCGGCAGCGGGCACTGTGCAGCTTCTGCCCAAACCGCATCCGTTTCTTTTTCATTTCCGTTAATGTTTCCGGCACGGCGCCCGCTGCCGCTGCCGAATCCGTTACCGAATCCGTCGCTGTCTTCCATCCCTGTTCCGGCTCCGCGGATTTGAAAAGGCTTTTTGAACCACCCTGCCGCCTGCCTGCACTTTTGTCCCATCCATGCAAATCCGTGCCTGATTGCGTCTAAAACGCGGCGGAAAACCGCTACGGACTTTATTTTCAGTAGCTTTGCCTTATCCCAAAACGCAGACTCCTTTCCGCCGTCCCCTCCCGGATGCATCCCCGGCAGGCAGAATCCGGTCTTCTGCTGCCTGAATCCCGGCTTCACATGATAGGCTTCCAAAATTTCCGCCGCCAGTTCCTTTACGGAACCGAAATCCCGTATGGCTTCTTCCTCGCTCAGTCCTTTCTGCATTTTCATATCGATATGCTGGGAGTATTCCTCCAGAATGTCCTCCTGCTCCCGGTCTTCCAAAACGCTCAGATATTCCCTTAGTTCCCCCAAAAACGTTTCCTTTGTCCATCCGTTTTTATTCATTCTTCTTCCTCTCTTTCAAAAACCTGTTCACCCTCGTTTGGAACTCCTCCCATTCCTTTGCCAGCGAATCCCTGTACAGGATACCCGCAGCCGTTAAATGGTAATATTTCCGCGGCGGGCCCTCGGATGATTCCCGCAGGTAAGTTTCAAAATAATGTTCGTTGGTCAGCCTTTTTAACAACGGGTAGATGGTTCCCTCATTCACATCAATCACTTCCGATACTTCCTCCACCAGTTCGTAACCATACATGTCTTTCTTATGTACGGACTCTAAGACAATGAGTTCCAGCACCCCTTTTTTGAATTGCGGATTCATGCTTCCTCCTCCTTACGGTATAAGATTACGCCAACTACTATGTATTGTCAAGTACTAATTTTCTATTTATAGTGCCGGATGTGCAGTCGGGTTGGGGAAAGTTTTTCCGGGCACCCGTCAGCTCTGCTGACATTCTTCCTTTTGGCGCCCGTGTGCACAAAAAAAGCGCCAGCCGCACTCCCTGCCGTGCGCTGACGCTCCGTTATTTTCCCCGGTCTTAATGGCAATGTCCGCCGCAATGCCCGCAGTCACCGCCGCACCGGGCGGATTTTCCGCTTTTTCTTTCCTTTATCATGCCTTTTACCACCAATGCTGCTGCACCAAACACAAGAATTCCTACTGCCACCGTTCCCATCCAAACCTCCTTAACTTCCCATTATCGTTTTCTTTTTCTTCTGGCATTATTCTTTCAATACCCTGCCTGCGGCTGCCGTTTTACTTTACTGCCGCCATCTTCCGCAGGCTTCCCATATCCATCTTTAACGTTCCGCTTTCCTTATATGGTCTGACTAACAGGTAAAGAAATCCTGCCGCCAGCAGAAATGCCGCTGCCGTACCGAAACCGAACGTGCCCGTATGAAGCAGGGAGCCAATCTGATACACGCACAGGGACACTACATAAGCAAACCCCGTCTGATATCCAATGGCAAACCAAAACCACCGGGTATTATTCATTTCCCGCTTTATCGCTCCCATCGCCGCAAAACAAGGCGCACACAAAAGATTAAAAACAAGGAAGGAATATGCGGCTGCCGCCGTCATGCTTCCTGCCAGCGCCCCCCATACTTCCGTACCGTCTTCCGCCACTTCCGCAAAACCAAACAGGATACCAAACGTACCTACCACGTTTTCCTTTGCCACAAGCCCGGTAATCGCCGCTACCGCCGATTTCCAGTCGCCCCAGCCAAGCGGCAGGAACAGCCAGCTTATGCAGCTTCCGGCGTAAGCCAAAATGCTGTGGTCAATCTCCGCATCCCCTAACATACGGAATTCCCCGTCCACAAAACCAAAATATGTGGCAAACCATATAACCATGGTGGACAACAGGATAACGGTTCCCGCTTTCTTTATAAACGACCAGCCCCTCTCCCACATGCTCCTTAACACATTGGAAACCGTAGGCATATGGTAGGCCGGAAGCTCCATGACAAAAGGCGCCGGATCCCCTGCAAACATCCTTGTTTTTTTCAGGATAATACCGGAACAGATCACTGCCGCAATCCCCACAAAGTATGCGCTGGGAGCCACCCACGACGCACCGCCGAATAAAGCGCCCGCAATCAGTGCAATAATCGGAAGTTTCGCTCCGCAGGGGATAAACGTCGTGGTCATAATGGTCATCTTCCTGTCACGGTCATTTTCAATCGTCCGCGATGCCATGACAGCGGGTACCCCGCATCCGGTACCGATTAACATCGGAATAAAGGATTTGCCGGACAGCCCGAATTTGCGGAAAATCCTGTCCATGATAAACGCTACTCTTGCCATATACCCACAGCTTTCCAAAAACGCCAGGAATAAAAACAGCACAAGCATCTGCGGCACGAAACCGAGTACGGCTCCCACACCTCCTATGATACCATCCAAAACCAGTCCTGACAACCAGTCCGCGCATCCCACTGCCAAAAGCGCCGACTCCACAAGGGCGGGAATTCCCGGAATCTCCAGCCCGAACAGGCTCCATTCTTCCCCGAACACACCGTCATTTACCAAATCCGTCGCCCAGGTTCCCACCGTGGTTACGGAAACATAATAAACGAGCCACATCACCATGGCAAAAAACGGAAGTGCAAGTAAACGGTTCGTAACGATGCGGTCCACCCGGTCCGAAACGCTCTGTCCCACTTTCTTTCCTTTGTCCTTGCTCATACAATCCTCTGTTACGGATGAAATAAAAACATACCGTCCGTTGGTAATGATACTTTCCGCATCGTCGTCCAATGCTTCCTCCAGTTTCTTTACCTGAACCGAAACATCGGGAACCTGCCCCATCTGTGCCCCGATTTTATCATCGCCTTCCAACAGTTTTATCGCAAAGAAACGTTTCTGTTCTTCCCTTATGCCGTCACCGAGCATGGCTTCCACCTCTCCGATTGCATCTTCCACCTCGGGCGCAAATTTATGGGCGGGAACCGTTACCTCATTCTTTCTTGCCAGCGCTGCCGCCATTTCCGCCGCTTTCTGTATATTGGTTCCTTTCAGTGCGGAGATTTCCACCACTTCACAGCCCAATTGCGCACTTAATCTGCCGGCATGTATCTGACTGCCTTCCTTTTCCACCACATCCATCATATTGATTGCCATCACCACCGGAATCCCAAGCTCCATCAATTGCATGCTCAAATAGAGGTTTCTTTCCAGATTCGTCCCGTCCACAATATTGAGAATTACATCCGGTCTTTCATTCAGCAGGTAGTTTCTCGCCACCACTTCTTCCAAAGTATACGGAGACAGGGAATAAATACCCGGAAGATCCGTAATCACCACATCCCTGTGTCCCTTTAATTTTCCCTCTTTCTTCTCCACCGTAACGCCCGGCCAGTTCCCGACAAACTGGTTGGAACCGGTCAGCCCGTTAAACAGTGTCGTTTTCCCGCAGTTGGGATTTCCTGCCAATGCTATTTTTACAGACATATCCTATCTCCTTTTTCCCATTTCCTTTTCTATGTTTTATTTTTTGTTAGTTTGAGCTAACCCGTATGTAAAAAAAATATTCATATACGATATACAAACAAAAAGCCTACTCCACCATAATCATTTCCGCATCCGCTTTCCGCAGCGACAGCTCATACCCCCTGACCGTTACCTGCATGGGGTCCCCCAAAGGCGCCACTTTCCTTACAAATACTTCCACGCCTTTCGTAATGCCCATATCCATGATACGCCGTTTCACCGGACCCTCCCCGGTCAGCTTTGCCACCCTCACGGTTCTTCCGCAGGGAATATCCCTTAATGTCCTCATTTTTTCCTCCTATTTCCCGTTTCCTATTTTCATTTTTTTATTTTCCATTCTTCATTTTCCATTTTCCATGCCATCACTCCATGGCTCCGCACACCCGATGCTACATACTCATGACTCCATGACTCCTACCATAATCTTATTCGCCATGTCTTTCCCAATAGCAATCCTGGAATCCATAACCTTCACAATCACATTCCCATTGTTTTCCGATAGCACCGTCACTAAGCCCCCTGCCACAAAGCCAAGGCTCTCAAGGAATTTCCTCGTCTCCCCCTTTCCACCCACTTTACGGATTACATTCGTCTCCCCGGTATTTACCATTGTCAGCGGCATTGTTCCCATCCTCTTTTCTTTTTTGAAATCAATTCTCAATTTCATTTTCATAAGTTAGTATATACTAATTGGAATTAGTTGTCAAGAACTTTTTGACTTATGGATTTACGCAGCCGCCAGAATATGCTATACTATTCCCCTAAAGAGTGTTTGAAAAATCATTTCCGCCGTCTGCACGACACATAACAGATACGGAAATCCCCCGCTTTACAAAGCAGGGGAACACTTTTCCGGGAAGGAAACAATATTTTTAACAGGGAGTATCACACATGAATAACAATGAATCTGCAGAAAATTACCTGGAAACGATTTTAATCCTAAGCCAGTCCCGTCCGGTCGTGCGTTCCGTGGACATCGCGGAAGAGCTGGGCTATAAGAAATCCAGCGTCAGCGTAGCCATGAAAAACCTCCGGCTGAAAGAACACATTACGGTAACAAAGGAAGGCTTCATCTGCCTGACGGAATCAGGCAAAGCCATTGCGGACATGATTTACGAGCGGCACCGGCTGCTCACGGACTGGCTGGTGCGGCTTGGCGTCGCCCCGGAAACCGCAGCCGCGGACGCCTGCCGGATGGAACATGTCATCAGTAAGGAAAGTTTTGAAGCCATCAAGCGGCACGTAACACCTTAAGAACCTACATGGCATCCAGCAACCCTTTCATTCCTTCTTCTTTAAAGATTTCCTTATAATAACCGATTTCATCCTGAATCAATCCGTCGATAACGCTCATCCCAAGCAGTTCCACCGGCGCCTTATCGTCCGTCAGTAGATATTCCCCCTTTTCATATGCCGTCAGGGACTCCCCCACCCTGCCCATCATGGCGGCAAGCCCGGCATCCTCCAGTTTACCCGCCTGCTGCATAAAAGCGGCAAGCCCGTCCGCATTTTGCGTGGCGAACAACTCCCGGTTGGTGGTTCCTCTTACGTCCGTCGTGTATACATAGTCAAACACGCACGCAATCGTGTCGGAAAGATAATCATTGATATTCCCTTCCTCCTCGGAATGCATGTTCATATTCACCACCATCACGCCGTCTTCCTTTAAATGCTCCCGTACCATGGTGAAAAATTCCACCGAAGACATTTGGAAAGGAATGGTGATATCCTGATAGGCATCCACCATAATCACGTCATACTTTTTATCCACCGCCTGCAGATAAGCGCGCCCGTCATAGGTCGTCACCCGGACAGAATCCGGCAGCTTAAAATATTCCCCTGCCAAATCGGTAATCTTTTGGTCAATTTCCACGCCCTCAATCCCCATATGCCCAAAATATTTCATACACTGGCTGGCATAGGTTCCGGTTCCCATTCCAAGAACCAAAAGATCCGCTTCGTCCTTCTCCCCTACCCCTGCCATCACCGGGGCAGCAAGCGCATAATCGTAGTACATCCCCGTCAGGGAATCGTCTTTTTTCATAATGGACTGCACGCCGAACAGCACATTTGTGGACAAAATCACACTGTCGCCGGTTTCCTTCACCTGCAGGTAATTATAAACGGACTCCCCTTCAAACAACAGATTGTCTTCCCAAAAAGCGAAACTGCCCGAATGCCCGAAGATACTGCAGAAAACAAAAAACAAAACCGCTCCGGTACAAAACCCCTTCTTTGTCTTCTTCCCCAAAAAATAAACCAGCCCCAATACCAGCAGGATTCCCGCAAAAATAAGGAACGTCACCGAAGTCCCCACCGCCGGTATCGTCACGAACGTGGGCAAAAATGTCCCGATAATACTGCCCACCGTATTAAAAGCCCCCAGCGTCCCCACCGTCCTGCCGCTGTCATCCAGGCTTTCCACCGTATATTTGACCAAGGACGGCGTCACCGTCCCCAGCAGGAACAACGGAAACACAAATATAACCATACACGCCGCAAAGCCGGCCAAAATCAGGAAATTATGGTTTACCGTCAGCACCAGCACCCCGGATATCCCCAAAATCACATATTTCCCCACAAGCGGAATTGCCGCCAGCCAAAGCGCCGCTACTACCAGCCGCAGATAAAGCCTGTCCGGGTCCGGATTCTTATCCGCGCTCCTGCCGCCCCATATATTCCCAAGCGCCATAGCTATCATAATCGTCCCGATAATAATCGTCCACACAATCTGCGACGAACTGAAATAAGGCGCCAGCAGCCGGCTCGCCCCCAACTCCACCGCCATCACCGACATACCGGCAAAAAATTCCGTTGCATACAAATAATACTTACTCTTCGATATATTTCCCATCCTAAACCTCCCGCAAACTATTCAAAAATATATCATAACAGAAAACCCGCAGGAAAAAAAGTATTTTTTGGAAATCACTTTGCGGCGGGAGCAATTTGACTTAGGGGCGGACGCATGGGCGGGAGTTTTTTTGGGGGGCGGCAGCCGTGGGATTGCCCATCCCGGTTTTCCGTGCACTTTTTCCGGCGGGTTTTTCTAAACAGAATGAGCAAGGGTTTCACCGGCTGCGGGCCGCCCTCTATCGGCATCCTTGCCGAATCGGGCTAAATCGGGCATCCGTGCCCGATTTCCCTAAGGTATCTACATTCTGTTAAGAAAAACTCCGTCGGAAACGAAGCACGGAAAATCCGGGATGGGCAATCCCACGGCTGCCGCCCCCCAAAAAAACTCCCGCCCATGCTGGGTAAAGTGAAAAGGAACAGTACGGGATAGCATTATATTTTTTGATATCCAACGGAAGAAAGGAATGAAACGCCCCACCTCGCCTACCGTCCCTTCTCATCCCGCCAGCTAATAAAAAAATATATACAGTCCTTCCTTTTTTACCCAGACCGTGCGAAAGTTCTTTGGGGGGGGCGGCGGCAGCGGGATTGCCTATCCCGGATTTTCCGTGCTTCGTTTTCGGCGGAGTTTTTCTTAACAGAATGCGGAGAACTAAGGGAAATCGGGCACGGATGCCCGATTTAGCCCGATTCGGCAAGGATGCCGATAGAGGGCGGCCCGCAGCCGGTGAAATCCCTGCCATTCTGTTTAGAAAAACCCGCCGAAATAAGTGCACGGAAAACCGGGATGGGCAATCCTGCTGCCGCCGCCCCCCAAAGAACTTTCGCACGGGCGTCCGCGTCCGCTCCCGCTCTTATAACTCATTAATCGTTGCAGTAACCGGCATGTCACGAATCCTCTTTGCAGGTGCATAAACCGCAAAAAAGACGGAAACGGAAATAATTCCTAAAATAACCGCAAAACAAATCCAAGGCATCCGGCAGACGGAGCCGAAATAATTGGTAATCAGCATGGTATACAGATACCGGTATAAAGGTAAACCGATGATACTGCCGGCAATCAATCCCACGATACCATAGGTCAGCGTTTCCGCAGTTATCATCCTTGTAATCTGCGCTCCGTCCATACCTATGGCACGCATGGCTCCGTATTGCTTCATCCTTGCCGAAACGCTGAGAGAAATGCTGTTTACAATATTCAAAACCGTAATCAATGCAATAATTGCCAAAAACGCATATACAAACAAATGAAATGCCCAATAAGTGCTTTCAACCTCCCGGTTCAGTTCCCTCCGGTCTGAAAAAATGAAATTATTTCCCAGTTCAGCGTCCAGTACCGTACGGATACCGTTGACATCCGTATCCGTCGCCTGATTCGTAAGCTGAATATCAATGATTGCATAATTTTTCTGCCCGGTAAGGGTTTCAAATGTCTTCTCCGGGCAAATAACCGTGGGAAATCCGTTACTGTCAAAAGGGCTGTCATCCAAAACACCGGATACTGTAAGTTCTGCCCCATCGAGCTGTATGGTATCACCGACCGCCAAAGAATTGCTTTTGTCAAAAACAGTTAATACATAATGCTTACCGTCCGTTTTATCTTCAGGAACCGCTCCTGCCACCAAATCTTCCTTCGCCCAGTTAAACTGGCAGTCATCATAAGAAATCAGGTCAATGCTGCTTTCTTTTCCCTGGTAATCCGCCGGAAGTCTCTGATACATCCTGCCGAACGCCCTTTTGACCGCCGTATTTTCTTCAAGCTCTGATACCAAGCCGCGTTCCAAGCCGCTTTTGCCGGATGTTTCCGAAACGGTAAGGTCCGGGGCATACGGCTTTAACGGGCTGAGCGCCATATTAATCCATCCAAGCAGAACGGAAAAACACAGAAACAAAATAATACTCAACGCAAAGGAACCCGTCATTAAAATCAGGTTCTTCTTAGATGCCGCAGCATGGTAAATTCCCAAAAAAGTGTCGATTTTACGCTCAAATACAATGTTTTTGCGCTTTTTTACAGACCGGTGGCTTGCAAAGCGGCAATCGGAATTGGCATTTCCGGCTGCCGCCGATACCGGAGATACCTTCGCCGCTTTTTTTGCGGGAGAGGAAGCAGCAAACCATACTGTGATGAAACCTATCACAATGCCGCTTAAGATGCCCACCGGACTGATTCCAAATACCGGCAGCGAGCGGAATTCATTGCCAATAAACACACGTAAAAAAGCGCAAAGCCCGCATGTGGCAACTACACCGGATATGGTTCCAAAAGGAATCGCCGTTTTGCACCATGATAATGCTTCCAAACGGACCAGATTCATGATTTGGCTTTTTCCGGCCCCCAAACAGCGCAGCATCCCATAAAAACCGGTGCGCTGAAGAACATTACTGTTGATGCTTCCCGCTATCATAAACACACCTGCCAGCATAACCATAACAGCCAATACAGCAGCCACAAAATACAGCCCCACCATATAACTGTTGTCGGTACTCCCGCTTAAGGCAAGCAGGTAGGGATTTTCGCTGACATTTTCCTCTGACAGGGCATACTGCTCTTTGATCTCCGAAATGGCATTCCGCATCTTTGTATGTTTTTTAAATTGGACGTAATATTGCATATCCGCCGTTTCGTTATTTTCCCGGCGTATTTTTTCGAATGTATCAAAATTTAAAAACAGGACAACCGCATCATAATGTTTTGCAACACCCGTATCCTGATTAAAGCCAACGATTGCCAATGACATACTTTCACCGTTTGGCATGGTCAGCACAATATTGTCGCCCACTGTGACGTGAAGCAATTCTTTTATATTTTCCGTGACAATGACTTCCCCGTCGGATGGATATGCCCCGCCGTCAAACCCAGGCAAAATCTGCATAATATCCCTGTCTGCACCGCAAATTGCCGCTTTTCTCCCGTCAACAAGATAATTTTTGTCAATGGTTCCGTTTACATTACCATAGCGCGAAAATGCGGCAATGTCACTGCGCCCGGATAAATCCATTGTGATGTTCCCGTTTATGCCATTCAATATAATGTGCCAGTTTCCGTCTTTACGGATACGGTTATTTGTTTCCATCCGAATCGCCATATCCGCCATACTGAATATGACCGTCACCAAAAACACGGAAATTACGATACACAGGATTGTCATTCGGTTCTGACGCTTCCGCACCTTTGCGGAAACAGGTATCAGGCTTAAATA
>ERZ779637.630-NODE-630-length-20856-cov-3.985914_pt1 | contig 20856 bp, 15 predicted proteins | sample MGYA00514196_ERZ779637 | MGnify/ENA primary metagenome ERZ779637 (study PRJEB29562, sample SAMEA4376700) | mouse gut metagenome | isolation source: Cecum | study: EMG produced TPA metagenomics assembly of the A DSS colitis mouse model was used to assess the...
GAGGAAGAGGTCTATCATTTCGACCAGCTCGATCGGATCATGAATCTGGTCAGGGAGAATGGATTAAAGGTATGCCTTGCCACCTCCACCGCCGTTCATCCCGCCTGGATGGCCAGAAAATATCCCGATATTCTCCGGACAGAATTTAACGGCATGAAACGCAAATTCGGCGGCCGCCACAATTCCTGCCCCAACAGTCCCACCTATCGAAAATACGCCGGCGCGCTCGCTGCGAAGCTGGCAGAACGTTATAAGGATTATGATAACATTGTCGCATGGCATATTTCCAACGAATTCGGCGGAGTCTGTTACTGCGAAAACTGTGAACGCCGCTTCCGCGAATGGCTGAAAGAAAAATATCAGACAATCGAGGAAGTCAACCGGGTCTGGGATACGGCCTTCTGGGGACATACCTTTTATGATTTCGATGATATCGTAACCCCCAATCTGCTTTCCGAGCACTTTGCCCCGAACAGAACGACTTTTCAGGGTATTTCTCTGGATTACAGACGTTTCAATTCCGAAAGCATTCTGGACTGCTACCGTCTGGAATATGATGCCGTTCACGCCATCACACCGGATATCCCGATCACGACGAATCTGATGGGAAACTATCCCGATCTGGATTATCAGATGTGGGCCAGATATATGGATTTTATCTCCTGGGACAACTATCCGGCCAACGATACGCCAATTGAGGAAACCGCTCTGCGCCATGACCTGATGCGCGGTCTGAAGCAGGGTAAACCTTTTGCCCTGATGGAGCAGACGCCGAGCGTCACCAACTGGCTTCCTTACAATGCCCTCAAACGGCCGGGCGTTATGCGGCTCTGGAGTTATCAGGCGGTCGCGCATGGTGCGGATACCGTCATGTTTTTCCAGATGCGGCGCAGCATCGGCGCCTGTGAGAAATATCATGGAGCCGTCATTGACCATGCCGGCCATGAGCATACGCGGGTCTTCCGGGAAATTGCGGAGCTTGGCGGCGAACTTGAGAAAATCGGCGCACTGACGCTGGGCGCGCGCACCGATGCGAAAGCCGCGATTGTATTTGACTGGGATAACTGGTGGGCCACGGACTATTCCGCAGGACCGAGCGTCAATCTCCACTACTGTGACGAAATCCTGAATTATTATAAAGCCTTCCATAACCTGAACATCCCTGTAGACATCATCGGCGTGGGGGACGATATAAGCGGCTATTCCCTCGTCGTCGCGCCGCTCCTGTATATGGTGAAATCAGGCTATGATGAAAAACTTCGCCGCTTCGTCCAAAACGGCGGTCATTTCCTGACGACCTTTTTCAGCGGCTATGTGGATGAACATGATCTGGTCACCGTCGGCGGCTACCCCGGAAGACTCCGGGATATTCTCGGTATCTGGGTGGAGGAAGAGGATGCGCTGCCGGAAGATGCGGCAAACAGCTTTACTTATCAGGGGACGTCCTATCCTGCCGTTCTAATCTGTGACCTTCTGCATACCGAAGGCGCCGAAGCGCTCTGCTTTTATGAAAAGGACTTTTACGCCGGCATGCCCGTACTGACCCGCAATTCCTTCGGAAAAGGCGTCTCCTACTATATGGCTGCCCGTTCCAACGCGGACTTCTATCTCCATCTGATCGATGATCTCAGCCGGGAGGCAGGTATCGAACCGCTTGCGGACCTGATCATGGAAAAACCGGGTCTCATCGAAGTCACGAAACGACAGAATGCAAATGGGTCCTTCCTGTTCTTCCTGAATCACGATACGGAAGAACACGACATTCCCTTAACCTGCTCCGGCACAGACCTTCTGACGGATGCGTTATTTCAGACGGGGGATATTCTGAAACTGCCCGCGAAAGGCGTCGCTATTCTATGGCGCAAATAGCCGGCTTCTCTCCTGAAATCCGTCGCCGCTGCCCGGCGGCAATGAATCGGACCGGAAAAAAATCAATGCAATGCGGAAAGAGCTTCAACGGAATAATATGAGACAGGAAAGCATTCCATAATACATTATGAAAAAGGAAAGGATTCAATTCATGAAAATTACAGACAAAAAAGAATATTTAAAACAGATACAGGCAGTTATCGACAGAGGACCTTACCGCGACGACTGGTCCTCTCTGACAGACTTTGCCATGCCCGCATGGTTTGAAAAGGCCAAATTCGGTATTTTTATTCACTGGGGCGTATACAGCGTTCCGGCTTTCGGCAACGAATGGTATTCCCGGAATATGTATATTCAAGGCACGCCGGAATTCGAGCACCATGTCAAAACCTACGGCCCACATAAGGATTTCGGCTATAAAGATTTTATCCCGATGTTTACGGCAAAAAACTTTGATCCGGATTTCTGGGCGGAGACCTTTGAAAAAGCGGGCGCCAAATATGTCGTTCCGGTAGCCGAGCACCACGACGGCTTTCAGATGTACGACAGTGACCTGTCCGTTTATAATGCGGCACAAATGGGACCGAAACGCAATATTCTCGGAGAATTAAAAGAATCCTTTGAGAAAAGAGGCCTCGTATTCTGCGCTTCCTCCCACCGTGCGGAGCATCTCTGGTTCATGGGAAACGGTAAAGATTTCGACAGCGACATCAAAGATCCTCTGCAGTGCGGCGACTTTTACTGGCCTTCTTTACAGGAACAGCCGGAGCATCAGAACCTTTTTGCAGATCCCTATCCGACGGAAGAATTCCTGGAAGACTGGATCTGTCGTACCTGTGAGATCATCGACCGTTATCAGCCGAAGATTCTTTATTTTGACTGGTGGATTCAGCATGAAGGCTATAAGCCCGGTCTGCGCAGGATCGCTGCTTATTACTATAACCGCGGCGTGGAATGGGGATTCCCGACAGCCATCTGCTATAAGCATGACGCCATGGCCTTCGGTAGTGCGGTCGTGGATGTGGAACGCGGCAAATTCGCGGATACGAAGCCCTATCACTGGCAGACGGATACCTCACTCATGCGCAATTCCTGGTGCTATACCACCTCCCTCGACTATAAGAGCAGTGACGAACTGATCTGTTATCTCGTGGACGTTGTCAGCAAAAACGGCAACCTCCTCTTAAATATCGGCCCGAAAGCCGATGGCTCCTTTACGAAAGAGACTGCCGCCATTTTGCAGGATATCGGTTCCTGGCTTTCCGTAAACGGAGAGGCCATCTATAACAGCAAGCCCTGGCGTTATCCGGCGGAAGGGCCGACGAAAGAAATTGAAGGTCAGTTCAGCGACGGCTCCGCCACCGTTTATACAAGCAAAGACTTCCGCTTCACCGCCGGAAACGGCTGTATCTATGCCGTCTGCCTGCATTACCCGGAAGACGGAAATGTAACGGTTCATTCGCTTGGCAAAAGCCTCGATGCCAATAAACCGAACTTCCACGGCATCATCCGTAAAGTCAGCATTCTCGGCTCAGACGAACCCATTGACTTCCGGGTGGATGAAAATGGCCTGCACTTTACAACGACAACCATAACCGGTAAATTCCCGGTTGTTATTAAGGTCGAGGTGGAATAACGCGGCGTTGCAGAAATCATCGAAGCTTTTGCCGCCATGCCGGTTATTGAAAAATTACTTCCCGCATCCACATATCCGCAAGCGCCACCCAGGAGGTACATTCTTTCTCCGTACCGCTTCCGTCGGCGCACATCGTGCGTTCATCAGCGAGGGCGAGCCCATGGCCGCCCTTCGCGTATAAATGCAGTTCTACCGGAACGTTGTGCCTGCGCATCTCAAGCGCCAGCAATAACGAATTCTCCGCAGGCACCGATCCGTCTTCATTCGTATGCCAGATAAAGGCAGGCGGCGTATCCGCGCTGACCTGATGTTCCAGCGACATCTCTTCTTTCAGCTCATCATATTTGTCTCCCAGCAGCATCCGGAAAGAATCCTGATGCGCATATTCACCCGAAGTGATGACCGGATAATGCAGAATCATACCCGCCGGGCGCAGCTTTTCGGATGCAATGCCTGTCTTTTCCGCCAGAAACGGTTTCTTCCAGAACATCCCAAAGCTCGCCGCAAGATGCCCGCCCGCCGAGGATCCCTCCACCAGAATCCGGTCAGGGTCCACATACCATTCCACGCTGTGTTCCTTTACAATCTTCATGGCCATAGCAAGCTCCAACAGTGCGGTCGGATACAGCGCCGGGTTCACCGAATAATTCAGTACCACCGCATGATACCCAAGCGCATTCCACTGAAAGGCAATCATTTCCCCTTCCCGTTCGGACACATAACGGTATCCGCCGCCCGGACAAATCATAATGAGCGGCCGCTCCTGTGTATGGATCGCCTCCGAATGGGATATCAGATAAGTCGTCATTTTTGCATCTTCCGCCGAGCCTTCCACCCGAATCGGATATTCTTCATAAATCATCGTAATACCATGCCTTTCTCTCAACATACAAACAGGCTGCCGAAACGCCGAAAACGCCGGCGCTAATTCATAGTTGATAAATTTTGTTTTTTACATCCTATAATAACACAGCCGCACATCCCCTGTCATCCGGATTATCAGTTCCGACGGCGCCTGCTTCTCTTTCGTGTCATGCGTCAGATCTATTTTCACATCCGCATAAACAGGCTTCCATCCCGCAATCCTCGCTTCGGTATCCGGAATCATCAACGGCCCCATCACCGGTCTCGGATTTCTGACATAGGTTCTCGTATCTCCCTGCCAGCTTCCCACCGTTTTTCCGTCGATCAGCACTTCTACTTTGCAGCCCTTTTCGCTCAACAGATGGAGAACCATTTCCTTCGCGTCCGGTGCGACCGCACAGTCGCGGTAAACGAGAACGCTTTCTTTCTCAGGACAGAGAGGCTCTGCCGCACTGTAGCCGAACTGTCCCTGCGTCAGCACAATATTTTCATAATCGTCATAATGGTCTGCCGCCGTTTTTTTCGAAAGATCCCGAAGTCCCGGCTTTCCGCCCGGAATTTCGATCTGTGCCGTCAATCCTTCGGCCGCACTGGAAGGCCCCGCATATATCGTATAGCATCCTTCCTCCACCATCAACGAACGACTGATCACATCGTAAAACCGGAACTCTTCTATTGGAACGGAGAGCTCCACCTTCCGGCACTCACCCGGCGCCACATTTTTCAACCGGCGAAAACCGATCAGCTGCTTTAACGGCTTCTTCACGCGGGAGACGGGCGCCGTTCCGTATACCTGAGCAACCTCATCGCTCGTCCGCTTTCCGATATTCTTCACCGTAAAGGATACCCGCAGATTTCGTTTGTCCATAAGCTTCACGCTCAGATCCGAATAGACAAAATCCGAATAAGTCAGCCCGAATCCAAAAGGATACAGCACCTCTCCGTCGAAATAACGGTAAGTACGCTTTCCTTTGATCACATCGTAATCATCAATATCCGGAAGCTGATCATCGCTTTGATACCACGTCATATTCAGGCGGCCGGCCGGCGCATTTTCCCCGAAAATTGTCTCGGCCATCGCTTCTCCCATGTCCTGGCTTCCCGTCGCGCTCCAAAGAATCGCGGGCAGCTTCTCCTGTGCCGCATTCATCGCATAGGGATAATTGGAAAACAGCGCAAGAACCACATTGGGATTGGCCTGATAAACCGCCTCCATCAGCCTTTCCTGCTCCGGCGGCAGTATAATCGTTCCACGGTCCACCTCTTCTCTGGCATTTACCATCGGATTACAGCCCAGCGCAAGAACGACTTTCTCTCTGCTCTCCGCCAGCCTGACCGCCGCTTCCACGCCGGACTCCACAACCTCCAACGTGAAAAATGCTTCCGATAAAGCTATTTCCTTTCTGACCGATGAGGCCGATGCCATCTCCAGCCCTACGCTCGGCCCGATCTGCTCCCCGCCCTTCATGGACCAGAGGCTTCCGTCTTCTCCTTTCAGGAAAGGCGATCCAAAACGATTCGTCAGTACCGAAGTCCCATCTTTCTGTTCCTCCAGATGGAAAATTTCCATAACAAACCAGTCAAAAGGCTCCTCGATATCTGCCGCCAGCTTTCCCATCTCCTCCGGTTTAACTTTGCCCGGATAAAATCTCGTATTCATGTAATTTCCCGTACGGGCGCACTGAAAATACAGACAGCCCTCTCCCCAGTCTTTCTTAATAAAGATATCGGGCTCATCGGAAAGAATCAGCGCGCCATCTCCTGAAACGGCAATTCCCTGATTGCCACAGCGCAGAATCACCCTGTCGTATCCGTCCGCAAAGGCGATCTCCCCTCCGAGCGTCTTCTCCATGCCCTGCTTTAATGTCGTTTTACGAAGAGGCTCGCCGCAATACCAGTCCCGATACCAGGAATCCCCTACGGGTCCGATCAGCGCAAGCGAATCTGCGGATGTGTTTTTATCAAGCGGAAGCATTTCTCCTTCATTTTTCAGTAGGACAATGGATTCCCTCGATACCTGCCGGCATATCTCCTGATTTTCTTCGGAATTGAGGTCCGCTTCCGTCACGTTATCGTACGGATTGCGCGGTATGGCATCATAGATGCCGAGCTTTAACTTCGTCCGGAACATATTGCGGAGCGCTTCATCCACATCCTCTTCCGTGATCAGTCCAAGCTCAAACGCTTCCCGCGCAGCCTGCTCCACCACTTCCGGATTATCCGACATGCCGTCCACGCCGGCCTTCAAAGCCATCGCGATTGTCTCGGCATGCAGGCCGCAGTAATGATGGAAATCCGCAACAAGCTCCATCGCTCCGCCGTCACAGACAGCGTGCTTCAAACCATATTTTTCTTTCAGAATGGTTCTGACTTCCGGATTCAGCATGCCCGGAATACCATTGATTTTATTATAAGCCGTCATGATGGCTTCCGCTCCGCCGTCTTCGATTGCCCGCCTGAATGGTTCCAGATACAGCTCATATTTATTTCTTGGATCGATCGAAGAATTCTTCCATCCCCGCCCCACTTCCGTATTGTTTCCATAGAAATGTTTCAGCGTAGATGCCACCCGCAGATATTCGGGATCGTCCCCCTGCATTCCTCTGATATAGGCGGAAGACATTTCACCGATCAGATAAGGATCTTCTCCATACCCTTCTTCCGTTCTGCCCCATCTTGGGTCCCGCTCAAGATCAATCGTCGGCGCCCAACGGCTTAACCCCCTGTCCGGATGGCGGTGATAAAGGACGCGCGCTTCCGTTCCGGTCACCGCGCCGGCCTCCCTGATCAGTTCCGTATCCCATGTCGCACTCATCCCGATCGGCTGCGGAAAAGAGGTAGTCGTTTCCGGCCCGCCCAGATCGTTTTGGTCATTTCTCGCCTCCACCCCATGCGCCGCTTCCCCGCCAACCGACATCGCGGGAACGCCAAGCCTTTCTATTGCCGGGACACGCGTTGCAAGCATTCCCAGCTTTTCCTCCATCGTCAGCTCCGACATCAGCCAGTCAAGCCGCTCTTCCGTGGATAAAGATACATCCCAAAAAGGTGTATTTTTCTTTTCTTCCATCTTCATAACCCTCCATACGAATAACCATGACTTTCTCTCCGCCCGCGATATTTTCTGTCAGAGCACTTACATCGCCGGCACAAATTTACGGTTGAAAATTTATGTTTCAGCCTGTCCCTTCCAAAACTTGCCTGTGTGAGAAAAAGGGTCTAACACCATAATGATATCAGACCCTTTCCTTTTCTTTCTAATCCACTGTTTTCACATTTCCCGTCCGCGCATCAGTTATTGATCTTATCGGCCAGGAATGCAGTCATCTGCGCATTTGCCTCGTTCATTCCGTTTGCTTCCAGCTCAGCAACCATCGCATCCCAGTTCGCATCGAAATTAGCCTGACCGCCGGTTACACATTTTACCAGACCCGGCCACGCGATCTCATTCAGAATATCTACCTGATTCAGCAGATCCTGCGGAAGCTGATATGCCCACAGAGGAGAGTACGGGAGCAGTTCGAATTCATCGGGCTGCGGGAAGATATCAATCAGCATATCTACGCCCCATGCTTCACATGCAGCTTTCTGCTCTTCGTTATATTCCGCTTTTACAGAAGCTCTTGTAATCGTTGTATAAGGCATTCCATTCTCGTCCTCGGCGCCGTCGCCATAAATCGGGAATCCTGTATAGTTTCCGATTCCTGTCTTCTTACTGTAATCCGGATCTGAATTGGACGCATCAATCTCTTCCTGCGTACGATATCTCATACCGTTCTCATCTACCTGGTAATTTACGCCTTCAATACCCCATTTATACAGAATCGCACCTTCATCGGAGCAGAGATAATCGAGGAATTTGACAGCACGTACCGGATCTTCACAGCTCTTGGTAATCGCCATACCCCAGCCTACCTGTAAGCCCTGGTATAACAGAGTCGGCGCCTTCTGATCCGCACGAAGCGTTACAGGAAGACCGCAGTAGGTCTTATCAACCTTACCGTCCGCGATCAGCACCTGCTGCGCCTGATTGTAATCCCATTCCGCATCGGTAATCGCTACAACACGTCCGCTGGAAAGCTTGGCGATATAATCATCATGTGTCTGTGTCGCGAAGTTCGGATCGAGAATTCCTTCGTCATACATACGGCACAGCCACTGGAAGTATTCTTTCTCTTCCGGTGTGGTATGCTTATAATAGCAATTATAATTCTCGTCAACAACCCACTGACCATTGTCCGGAGCCGCGTCAGCGATAAATCCTGCCGGGTTGCCCAGCGTAATCATCCAGTGCCAGTCAGACGCGCTCATCGTAATACCGATCGTCTCAAGGCCGTCCTCCGTCGTCGGATGAGCCGCAAGATATTTCTTAATCAGTGCTTCATATTCTTCCAGTGTCGTCGGATATTCATAGTTATTCTCTTTTAACGCCGCAAACTGAATCTGGCAGGAACCCCCGGTCTTCAATACCTGTGACCTCACACCCGCATAGGAAAGCTGATAGATACCGTCATCGCCCTGGCCCCATTTCAGTTTTTCAAACTCATCACCGTACATTTTCTTGATATTCGGACCATACTGCTCGATCAGGTCTCTCATATCGATTAACGCACCCGCTTCATATAACTGAGTTGCTTCTCCTTTTGAATAAAGCATATACGGATATTCATCGTTCGCGATCATCAGCGCAACATACTGCTACCCATCGCCCTGAGAGGACACCGGATAGGAAATCTCAAGAGACACTCCGGTAGCTTCGGTAATCGCATTACCTACCGGATTATCCCAGACATCGTTATTGGCATCCGTCAGGAACACTTCGAAGGTAATCGGAGAAGTATCATCGCCCGCTGCCTCATCGTTCGTCGCAGCGCTGTCGGTTCCCCCATCAGAAGCCGTACTCGTGCCGGAACCTGCTCCGCCGTCTCCGGAACCGCCTGATGATGAATCTCCGGAACCGCCGCCGCATCCCGCCAGCATGCTGACGCAGAGCGCCGTCACTGTCAGGACAGATAAAATCTTACGCATTTTCATAAATAAACCCTCCTTTTTTCTCTATATATAACCTGAATCTTCAGGACATATATCAATATACGGTAAAAATCAGTCTTTGACGGAACCTACCGTCATACCGCCTACGAAATACTTCTGTAAGAACGGATAAACAACGATGATCGGAACGGTAGCCACTACCGTAACCGCCATACGAATTGCCATCGGCGTAACGGCCTGCGTCACATTGCTCGTCGCGTGTGTATCGAGCTGCATCTGCGCCTGTGACATGATTTCATACAATTTGTACTGTAAAGTCGGAAGCTTCTTGGCATACAGATAAGTATCCATAAAGGAGTTCCACTGACCCACCGCATAATACAGGGCAATCGTCGCGATAACCGGCGTACATAACGGCATAACAACCTTGTACCAGATCTGGAAATCATTGGCGCCGTCAAGCATCGCCGCCTCCTCCAGCGCGGTCGGCAGACCATCGATAAAGGAACGCACCAGAATCATATTGTAAACCCAGATCAGACCGGGCAGAATATAAACCATAAAGTTATTGCCAAGACGCAGGGTACGCATGATTAACAGGTATTCCGGAATCAGGCCGCCGCTCACATACATCGTAATGACGAACAGAATCGTAAACGGTTTATGAAAGATGAAATCCCGGCGGCTCAGCGTATAAGCCAACATTGCGGTACAGACAACGCCTGCCAGCGTTCCTACTACCGTTTTGAGAACGGACAGGAAAAAAGGCTTTATGATGTCCGCATCCTGAAATACATATTTATAGTTACTCCATGTAAACTTACGGGGAATCACAAAATTAATATTCCGCAATGTGTCCGTCGCATCGTTTAAGGAAATCGCGAGCACGTTCAGGAACGGATACAGCGTTACGATAATGATCATGATAAAAAATAACACGAGTACACAGTCAAACCATGTTTTTTTCTTCGCCCTCATAGCTCCACCCCCTAAATCAGCTTATCTTCACCGACCATGCCGGCAATCTTATTGGCAATCAGCAGAAGCGCGAGACCGACTACGTACTGAAATACGCCGATCGCGGTACCAAGACCATAGTCGCCTGTTCCGATACCTCTTTCATAAGAGAACCAGGAAAGAACCATCGTATGATCCTGTACAAGCGGGTTGCTCAGAAGCATCTGGCGTTCCATACCGACATTCAGAGCGCCGCCGATGTTCATAATCAACAGAACAATAATCGTCGAACGGATTCCCGGAAGCGTAATATGCCAGATTCTCTGCCACCTGTTCGCGCCATCCATCTTTGCCGCCTCATAAAGCCCCGGATCGATACCGGCCATCGAGGACAGATAGATGATCGCATTCCAGCCCATTTCCTTCCAGCAGTTGATAATAACGATAACGAACCAGATCAGAATGGAATTGGTGCTCATCAGGTGCAGGTTTGCGCCCGTCAGGGAATCGATTACGCCGCCGTCGTTGAAAATATTTTTGGCGATACTTGCGATAATAACCCATGATACGAAGTGGGGCAGATAGGAAATCGTCTGCGTCAGCTTCTTGAATTTTATAAACTGCATTTCCTTGAGAAGCACTGCAAAAGCGATTGCTACAAGCGTGCCGATTCCGATATCGATAATACTGATACCGATGGTATTGATCATTGTCTGTTTAAAGAGTCTGTCATGAAATGCTTTCGTAAAATTCGCAAATCCGGTAAACGCCCTTTCCCAGATCGGTGTCGCGAAGGTTGCCGGCTTCACCTCCTGAAAGGCCATTGTCCACCCCCATAACGGTATGTACTTAAAAATAATAATCCAGATCACAAAAGGCAGCGACATCATTAACAAATACCGCTGCTTCCATAAGAGCTGCATACTGAGCTTCTGTTTTCCTCTCCCGGAATTTGCGTTCTTTTTTGCCATTTCCCCCACCCTTTCTGTCAAGATGTCCAATTTTTCCATCTTTTTTTCATTTTTTCTTAGCATTTTGTTTAATTATAACAGAAGAAAAAGCAGTTGAGCATGGCAGAGATTAATCAAATAAACTATCATTTTTTAACATTGCAGGTTGTTCTTTATGCAATTTTATGATATATTGTATAAAGAATTTAAGGGGATCTATCCGGAAAGCAGTCATTGTCATGAATCAGAAAAACAGTCATACTACAAAACATTATGATTTGGGTGAAGAGAAGGCAAAACGTTTCGTTTCCACGGTCACCTGGGAAGATATTCTGCGGACCATGCGGGATACCTACCATTCGCCGCGGAAACTGAAACATAATATTATTGTTCTGAAAAATCCTTCTCTTCCCAATCCTGAACATACCCATACCTTTTTCGTCATAATCTATGTGCTGTCGGGAAACGGCACCCATCTGATCAATCAGCATCCGGAGCGCATGCAGGCCGGAGATCTGTACCTGCTGCCTCCAAAAGCAGGGCATGCCCTGTGCGGCGGCAATGACTGCATTACAATCATGATCCATCCGGACGCTTTCAAAAGCATCTTTTCCGGGCTTCTTCAGGGTCAGGACTGTCTGGGCGATTTTCTGAGAAACAGCCTCTACCGGAATGATTCGGAAACTTATCTTCTGTTTCATACCGGACAGAACCGGGAAATGCAGGATATCATGATGCAGATGCTGAAAATTATGGCCAACGCCGACGATTATACCGACAGAGTCCTCTCCGGCATGATTCTGCTGCTTTCCACCTCCCTGATACGCACCCATCAGGATGCCGTCAGAACCGCTCCCGACAACGAAAAGGACAGCGAAATCGTATCTCTCATCTACGAGCACTACGATACCATTACCCTTTCGGCCCTGGCCGAGAAGCTTCACTATACGGTACCCTATTGCTCCAAGTATCTGAAAAACCATCTCGGCTGTAACTTTTCCGAGCTGCTTGGCAAAATCCGGTTTCAGAAGGCTGAAAATTTTCTCGTCAATTCGGAAATGACCATCGCGGAAATCAGCCGGACACTCGGCTATGAAAACCCGGAAAACTTCGTCCGTGCCTTCAAATCGCGTTACCGGATGACTCCGTCTCAATACCGTTTAACTCAGGCAGCGCGCGCGGCAGAATTACCCCCCCCCGGTTGGAATTTTGGGGATTCCGACATAGTGGAATCCTCCGTACGAAATTTTTCTTAAAATTCAGGCTGAAGACAGTCTGGATTTTTCCTTTTTTTCCCTTTATAATCTAACTGAGAACGTCCAAAAATATATTTGAAAAAGCCTGCCGGTTTATTTTGCCCGGCTGCTTTTTGGAAACGGAGGGTTACGATGAAATTTAATTATGGCTGCTGGCTGTTAAAAGAAGGTATCGGCTGCTTTTCGCCCACACAGATTTACCATGCCGCAATCCGGGAAAAGGAAGTGGTTCTGTGTACGCCCACACATCCGATGAGAGGACGGGGCGATACGCTCGGCGGCGCAAATCTGACGATCCGCATCACCTCACCTCTACCCGATGTGATCCGCGTACAGACCACACATTATATGGGAACGCTGCCAAAGGGCCCCGCATTCGAGCTGAATCTGGGCAGTCCTCAGACTTTGCGGACAGAAGAGACCGAAGATACACTGACCGTTACGAGCGGCTCTCTTTCTCTGGAAATCGGTAAAAAGAACTGGTATATGCGCTACCTCAGAGACGGTAAAACCATTACCACAAGCGGCCCGAAGGATCTGGCGATGATGAAAGAAAACTGGACCGGAGACTGCTTTGATCTTGACGGTGATCTTGCGGACACCTGGATGCGCCAGCAGTTAAATATCGGTGTCGGTGAGCTGCTCTATGGTACGGGAGAGCGTTTCACGCCTTTTGTCAAAAACGGACAAACGGTGGAAATCTATAACGAAGACGGCGGTACGAGTACCGAGCAGTCCTATAAAAATATTCCGTTTTATCTCTCCAATAAAGGATACGGCATCCTCGTAAACCACCCGGAAAGGGTCTCCTTTGAATTTGCAACGGAAAATGTCACCAAAACCTCTTTCAGCGTCAAGGGCGGCAGCCTCGACTATTTCTTCTTCAATGGACCGACCATGAAGGAGGTCCTGACAAGATATACCGATCTGACCGGAAAGCCTTCCCTGCCGGCTCCCTGGACGTTTGGCCTGTGGCTTTCGACTTCTTTTACGACCAATTATGACGAGGAAACCGTCATGAGCTTTATCGACGGCATGTTAGACCGGGATATTCCGCTGCGCACATTCCACTTTGACTGCTTCTGGATGAAGGGCTTTCACTGGAGCGACTTCATATGGGACGACGACGTATTTCCCGATCCGGCCGGAATGCTGCGCAGAATCAAGGAGAAGGGCCTGAACATCTGTGTCTGGATCAATCCCTATATCGGCCAGGAATCCGCTCTTTTTGCGGAAGGCATGGAAAAGGGATATTTTATCAGAAGAACAAACGGCGATGTCTGGCAGTGGGATATGTGGCAGCCTGGCATGGCGCTCGTTGACTTCACCAATCCGGCGGCCTGCAAATGGTATCAGGACAAGCTGGAAGCTCTTCTCGATATGGGCGTGGACTGCTTCAAAACGGATTTTGGCGAACGAATTCCCGTCAACTGTGTTTATTTCGACGGCTCCGATCCGGAGAAAATGCATAACTTTTACACATACCTTTATAATAAAACCGTCTATGAGCTGCTGGAAAGAAAACGCGGCCGGGGAGAAGCGGTCCTGTTCGCCCGCTCCGCAACCGTAGGCGGTCAGAAATTCCCGGTTCACTGGGGCGGCGACTGCTGGTCGACCTACGAAGGAATGGCAGAAAGCCTGCGCGGCGGCCTGTGACTGACAATGTGCGGATTTGGTTACTGTAGCCATGATATCGGCGTATTTGAAAGCACTTCAACAGCAGATGTTTACAAACGATGGGTAGCCTTCGGACTGCTTTCCTCTCACAGCCGCCTGCATGGCAGCCATTCCTACCGCGTGCCCTGGCTTTACGATGACGAAGCGGTTGACGTTGTCAGAAGCTTCACGAAGCTGAAAGCATCCCTGATGCCTTATCTGTACAAAACGGCCGTAGACACATCCCATTCCGGCATCCCTGCTATGCGCAGCATGGTGCTTGAGTTTACCGAAGACCGGAACTGCCACTATCTGGATAAACAGTACATGCTCGGCGATCATTTGCTCGTAGCTCCCATATTCAACGAGGAAAGTAAGGGTATTTTTTATCTTCCAAAGGGAACCTGGACTGACTTTTTCACCGGAGAAGTGATGGAAGGCGGTGTCTGGGTGGAAAAGGAATATGACTATCTGCATCTTCCTCTGATGGTAAAAGAAAACAGCATCATCGCACTGGGCCGGGACGACAGGCCGGACTATGATTACGCGATGGATGCCGAAATCAGAATTTACTGTCTGAAGGAAGGGCAGGAAGCTTCCGGCGTCATTTATAACGGAAAAGGCGAAAGCGAGCTGAAAATTTCCGCTAAGAAGCTGAACGGAGAAATCATTCTTCATACCGCCGCTTCCAAGCCCTGTATCATCCGCCTCGTCAATGTAACAGGCGTCACCGCCTCAGGCGCTTCCATCCGGACGGAAGGCAGCGATACGATTGTCATCCCTGACGGCGGCAGCCAGATTGTCATCAGGCCGGAATAAAACGTCCGGTCGGACAGCATCAAAATTCGAATTGCAAAATGGTTTCTTAATTTCATAAATAATAAAACAGAGCCGCCTGGTGACTGCTTTCGCAGATGCGCGGCTCTGTCTTTATGTAGGAAGTTTGATAAAAGCGTTTTTAATACCTCTTTTTGTTATCCATTTCTGCCATATTGCCGTTCTGACCGGTCTTTTCCTTCTCTTTATCCTTGCTCTTATCTTTATCGAACATGGATGCGGAAATGTTTTCCGCCCCATTCGTCATCGTACATCTGCCGTCGAAGCAGGCATCCTCATCCACAACAAGAGATCTTGCGGTAATATTGCCGACCAGTTTGCCCGTAGAAAGCAGTTCCAGCTTTCCATCCGCAATAATATCACCTTCCACTTTACCGGAAATGATAACATTCTGCGATTTGATATCCCCTTTGATCTTTCCATCCACGCCGACGATGAGCAGTTCCTTACAAGTACAGTTCCCGTTGATCGTTCCGTCCACCCTGACAGACTCCGGCGTATCGAAATGTCCGTCAAATACGGCGCCGGGTCCGATCACCGTACCGATTTTTGCCTTCAGTTCCATTGCGTTATTTTTGTTTTTGTTCTTATTTATCATGATTCTGCTCCTCCTTTTATCCTTTCGCTTCTATAACCGTAAGCGGATCGATCGCCTCTCCCTCAAAGAGAATCTGATAATCCAGCTGTGTTTCGTCCGTTATAATCGTAAATAAAGTGTCTCCTGCCTCGACCTGTGCTCCTTCCGTCGCTTTTACCTCCGCATCCTGCCGGCACAGATAACGTGTCTTATAGCCTTTCTCATGCTCCACCTCGACGATAACCGGGTAGGTATCATCAGAGGAAACGGCCACTACCGTGCCGCTGCCTGTGGCAACAATATTCCCTTCTTCATGTGTACTGATTGATAAATACGGTGATTCCTCCGAATAATTTGACAGCAGGCTGCTCGTAGAGGAAGAAGGATAGCGTTTTGGAATTCCATCGTCCAATGCCTCTTCAGGCTCCGAATCCGTTTCCTCCTTTTCTTCCTTATTGACCGATGCCATTGCTGTTTCCGCCTGCCGGCGCAGTTCTTCGTTTTCCTGTGCAAGCGCCTGCATTTCGTTATTCAGGTTTTCCTTTTCCGCCTCTAACTGCTGAATTGTCTGTGTCTGCAAGTTTATTTCGGCACGCAGATTATTCTGCCCGCTTCCCGGCACTCCTCCCTGGTAGATGATCCATCCCAGAAAGCCGGCGCTGCCGAAGAGAATAAGTAATAAGAAAATTAGCAAAAAGAGAATAACGCGGGATGCAGACTTTGAAATATTGATCTGTCTGTTTTTCTGCCCCGCATGGGAAATAAACAAGATGGAAAAGGATTCCTTATGGTTGTGTCCTTTGCGTTTCATATTTTTTCCCCTTTCATAGACTGAATAAAACCCATGTACTATCATATCATATGTTTCCACAAATGTAAAAGGAAAAAGCGCAAGCCGATCGGCCAATGCCGGTCAGCCTGCACTCTAAAGCTTCTTTTAAACAGATAAAAGCATCAGGAAACCCCTTTTACAACTAAAATCTTATCCCCGGCCCTGATCTCCTCCGAAGCAAGTTCATTAACCTCCTTTAGCTGTGAAATCGGCACATAATACTTCTTACCGATGTCCCAGAGGGTATCGCCCGCACCCGCAATGTAAATCACGATGCCGGGAAGCTCGCTGATCTTATTCATATCCAGATCTTCCACTCTGATATCCGTAATCAGACTGGCTTTTCCGGCGGTAAAGACGAGAGCTTCGAAATTCAGCGCCGCCTTTATATCCAGTTCGTCGCTGTCTGACATGGTAACGAGAAGCTGTTCCAGATTCCAGTGAATATGGCATACACAGGACTCATCGATATCCGGTACGTCGATGAAATGCTGAAAAGACAGCGAACTTTTCGTCGCATAAAGCGTATTCTGTCCGTTGGCGCTTAAATAAATCGTCATCACATGAAGCGTGCCTCTTACGGCAATGCCGTTCTCCACGATACTCTGTTCCTCTATCTGGATTTCACCCTCGTTATGCACAAGCTGATAAATGTGCATTTCCGTATTCTGAATCCGGGCGTGTTCCGCTACCTTGCATTTTCCGCCGGTTCGCTGTAACAGCCCCTTTAACGATACTTCGGTGGTTACGGCTCCGATTTCCTTCGACACTCCGTAAATATCCGACAGCACTTCCAGATTTTCCTCTTCATAAAGCCGTATCTCCAGATCGAGTACATTTTCCACGCAGAAGACCCTCTCTTCCCCGTCGAAATCCGGCTTGATCTCCACATTGCACTGAGATGTCACATAGCGGATATCCGGTATCATGTTTTCCCGGCATCCATGACACTCTATCATGCCGCTGAAGGGCACCGTATTCTCATACCAAAGCGTTTTATCATTGTCTCCTTCTCCTTCATACAGGAAAAAGGCCTTCATCTCTCCCTGCAACGCGATTTTCTCATCCAGCGCCCGAAATTCGATATTGTGCAGCGAAATGCTGTGCCAGATTATCTGAAACGCATTGGGCAGATTAGCCGGCAGCTCCATTTCCTCCCTGACGCGGAAAATGTCTTTCTTGTTGACAGCCATCTGTAACACAGGATAGACCTGCTTACGGTACTCGACGGGCTCTTCGTGATAAAGATCCACCGCCGCCTCCTGCTCCAGCCTCTCTTCCAGCTCCAGCTCAAAGGAAATCATCGCCTGTACGCTCATTTTTCTGGAATTGATCAGGCCCACCGTCAAATCCTCGATCACCCAGGAAGGAAGCACCGTATCACCGTTATGAACTCCCTCCATATTGATTTTCTCTTCCAGCGGAAGCTCCGCCTGCATGCTGGCACACATACCCTCCTCTTCCGTCAGATACAGCATCTGCACCTGCAGTCTGCCTTTTAAGCTGACACGGTCATCCCCCACGCGGATCTCATCCATGATGACATCCCCTTTGACAGCAATCAGATGACTGGCATCCGGTCTGTTATCCGATATATTTACATCCTCTTCCAACACCATCTGGGTTCCGGCCTTGCTGGCGACGCGGTCCATATGTATCTTCTTTTTCACTAACTCCACAAAAATACCTCCATGCGTATACTTACTGTATTGTATGCCGCATGAAGGTATAATATGACTGTTATCACCGTCATCCCGGACGCTATCTGACCGCTCCGATCAGCTCCCTCACATCTTCCACGCCGGTCCGTTTCATATAATCCTCGATTCCTTCTGCGACTTCTATCGTCGCATAAGGATTCACAAAATTCATGGCGCCCACCGCCACTGCCGTCGCGCCCGCCAGCAGAAATTCCACGGCATCTTCCGCCGTCGCGATGCCTCCCATACCGATGATCGGAATCTTTACGGCCTGTGCCGCCTGATACACCATACGAACGGCCACCGGCTTTACCGCCGGACCGGAAAGCCCGCCCGTCTTATTGGCAAGCACAAACTTCCTGCGGTAAATATCGATCTTCATTCCCGTAATCGTATTGATCATGGACAGCGCATCCGCACCCGCGGCTTCCGCGGCTTTCGCCATCTCCGCGATATCCGTCACATTAGGGCTCAGTTTCATAATAACCGGCTGCTTCGCCTTCTTTTTTACCGCGGAAGTAATGTCGTACAGAGCATCCGCCTTCTGGCCAAAGGCGATCGCACCTTCCTTTACGTTCGGGCAGGAGACATTGATCTCCAGCATATCGACCGGTTCATCTCCGAGACGCTCCACCGTCTCCAGATAATCTTCCACCGTCTTTCCACAGACGTTGACAATAATCTTCGTATCATATTGTTTCAGGAAAGGGAGATCCCTCTCGATCAGAACATCGACCCCCGGATTCTGCAATCCGATGGCATTTAACATCCCTCCGTAAACCTCCGCCACCCGCGGCGTCGGGTTTCCCGGCCAGGGCACATTGGCCACTCCCTTTGTCACGACTGCCCCCAGCCTGTTCAAATCCACAAATTCTCCGTATTCCATACCGGAGCCGAACGTGCCCGATGCCGTCATGACCGGATTCTTAAATGTTACTCCCGCGATTGTAACCTTCGTATTCATCAGATATCCACCTCTTTTGCTTCAAATACCGGCCCGTCCGTACAAATGCGCGCATTGTGCACATGGGAATGACGGTCCACTTCCGTTGTCTTACAGACACAGCCAAGGCATGCGCCCACCCCGCAGGCCATCCGTTCTTCCAGTGACAGATAGGCTTCCATTTCGTTTTCCGCGGCATACTTTTTGACTGCCCGAAGCATTGGCATCGGTCCGCAGGCCATAATGATATCCGCTTTCAGATCGTTTTCACGGATGGCATCCATCACATTGCCCCGGCATCCATCACTTCCGTCCTCCGTCGCGATATATACGGTTCCGTTTTCCCGCAGCTCATCTGCCAGAAAAAGTTCGCTGTTCCGATAACCGAGAATAATCTGTTTCCCGGCCTTCAGCTCCTTCGCAAGCTGCAGCATCGGGGGAATGCCGATTCCGCCGCCCATCAGAAAGACCTTTTTGCCTTCCGCCCTTTCGATCGGGAAACCGTTTCCCAGTACCCCCAGTACCGCGGCCGTATCGCCCGCCTGCCAGGAAGAAAATTCTTTCGTTCCCTTTCCGGCAATGCGGTACACAAGACGCAACCTGTTATGCTCTTTATCCGCTTCACATATACTGATCGGTCTCGGCAGCAGCGTATCCGCGCTTTGGGGATAAACCGCCACGAACTGACCGGGATGCGCCTCCTGCGCCAGATCCGTTTCCAGCCACAGATCATAAATCTGCTCCGCAATTTCCTTCTGCGATATGACCCTGGCCGTTGTTTTCTTCTTCTGTGCCATTTCTATTATGACGCTCCTTTCTTTTTACCATTTGTGGTATGCTGCCTTTCCACTCTTCTTACCCTCTGTGGTACGCTGCCTTTCCACTCTTCTTACCCTCTGTGGTATGCTGCCTTTCCACTCTTCTTATCCTCTGTGGTACACTACTCTTCCGCCGCATATCGTATCGGTGATGACGCCAGGCATTTTTTCCCCGATAAAAGGGGAATTGGATGCTTTCGATGCGAAGCCGTCCCCCTCCACCTGCCAGACGGCGTCTTTCTCCAGAATGATCAGGTCTGCAGGACCGCCCTCCGCCAGAAATCCCGCCTCCATATGATAAAGCTTCGCGGGCATATGACTCATTTTATCAATCAACTCCATCATGGTTAAATAACCCGGATTGACCAGCTCTCTGATGCCGAGAGAAAGCGCCGTTTCCAGCCCGATAATTCCACTCGGCGCCTCGGTAATGGGCCTTGCCTTTTCTTCCGCGCTATGAGGCGCATGATCGGTGGCGATCATATCGATCGAGCCGTCCTGCAGTCCTCTGATCACCGCCATCCGATCTTCTTCTTCCCGAAGCGGCGGATTCATTTTGGCAAGCGTTCCATGCACGATCGCAGCTTCCTGGGTCAGCGTAAAATGATGGGGCGTCGCTTCCGCCCATATGTGTCCGCTCTTCTTTTTCGCCTGTCGGACAAGCTCTACCGCTTCCTTCGTACTGATATGCTGAATCGACAGGTCCACGCCTTCCTCCAGCGCTATCCGGATATCCCGTTCCACCATCCTGATCTCCGCCTCTCTGGGAGAACCTCCGATTCCGTAATATTCCGCCGCCTTTCCTGCATGAATGCCATTATTCGTAATACAGGACGGGTCCTCTTCATGCAGGCTGACAGGCTTTTGCAGCTTTGCCGCCCGGCGAAGCGCTTCCCGCAGTACCGCTTCCTCCAGAATCGGGACGCCGTCGTCCGTAAAACCAGCGGCTCCCGCCTGGCTCAAGCCCTCCAT